>Ga0209755_10001959_pt1 | contig 29740 bp, 25 predicted proteins | sample TergutCo191P1_FD_187301 | JGI IMG/M metagenome (GOLD analysis project Ga0209755, IMG submission 187301) | Cornitermes sp. P1 segment gut microbial communities from Petit-Saut dam, French Guiana - Co191P1 (SPAdes) (version 2) | ecosystem: Host-associated > Arthropoda: Insects > Digestive system...
CTACGCCCGGGCCTATCAGCGCACCTTTTATGTCATGCCCGGCGACTCTTGCGGCAGAGATGTCAGAGCCATAGCGAGGATAAATATCCACTGCATAAGAGAGCTTTGCATTTTTTGCAAGGTTTATCAACGCAGTTGTAAGCTCGTAGTCATAAGGGCCTGTGGAATCCTTCGCACATATTGAAACATCGTATTCGGTGCAACTCAAATCATCGCCGATACAGCCCATGTCCACGGAAACAAACTCACTGATATCTTTCGGCAAATGGCTCAGACCGTGACCGACTTCCTCATACGTTGTAAAAATTGCGCAGACATTGTTTTTGGGCTTTACACCTGTTTCTTTTAACTCTTTAAGCAATGTAATTATTATTGCGGCAGAGAGCTTATCATCCAAAAAACGGCTTTTAATGAAACCCTTATCCGTGATAAGTGTTTTCGGATCATAGCAGATAAAATCGCCGGGCAAAATCCCAAGAGCTTTTACATCGTCATTGCTTTTAACTTCTTCATCCAATTTTACAACCATGTTTTTTGCCTCGCGCTTTAAGTCAGATGCATCCTCATAAACGTGGATTGCAGGGGATTTTGACAAAATAGTGCCTGTGAAAACATCTCCCCATCTGGTGTAAATATTGCAGTATTCGCCATCAAGCGTTGGCATTATAGGACCGCCGACCAAGGCGAAGCTGAGTGTCCCATCGGCATTAAACCCTCTGACGACAAGACCGAGGGTATCAACATGAGCAGAAATGCCGACTATTTTATCAGAGTTCCCCGGAATATCCACAACAAGATTCCCCTTATTGGTGATATGATTTTCAAACCCCATTTCGTCTATATATGATTTGATTTTTGAAACAACCTTTGATGTATACCCCGTAGGGCTATCAATGGCAAGAATCTCCCCCAGTATTTTCTTAAAATAATCAACTTGAAATTTCATTTCTTCTTCTCCTTGCAATAATCTGACAGTACTATTTTAATATACCCCGTAAAAAAAGTAAAGTTGTTAAATAAAAGCGAGGGAAGCGAGGGGACGGGGGTGCTGCTTCACTATCTACTGCTAGCCTTATGCTATGAAGCAGCACCCCCGTCCCCTTGCTTCACCGCACCCGAGTTCATACGTTTGAGAAAAATGTTATTGACGCAAATGCTCAAAAATGTTAGAATCGAAACATAAAGAGGGAGTGTGCTGCTAGCACACTCCCTCGGGCAACAGCCGCCAAGGGCGGTGGGCTTGCTTCGTATTCTGTGCTTAAAGCAAAGAAATATTCGGCTAACCTAAGGTTTGGGGGGCCGTTTATTTCTTTCTGCTTCGCTTATGCTTGCGGACCTTACGGTTCCTGCGGACTTTGCGGTTTCTCATAATCTCATATATCAGGCGAACGATTTTAACCGCTACCATCAATAGTTATTTATATAATACGGGAGTTAAATGAACATGAAAAAGAAACTAAAACCGCATGAAATTCTTGCGGATAAGAACAATGTAGTCTGTATTTGCCCGGACACCGATTGTGAGTGGCATGGGAATTGCAAGGATTGTATGGCTCTTCACAGATACCATGCCACAATCCCCAATTGTTTGGTATTCGAACTAAAAAGTAAAAAGGAAATTAACGTCGACCACATAAATGCGGGTAATTGTTCCTGCGAGGGTGAATAGTGATAAAGCCGAGGAAGCGAGGGGACGGGGGTGTTGCTTCACTGCTACGAAGCAGCACCCCCGTCCCCTTGCTTCACACGCTAAAGTTATGATGAATTATAGTCGATAATTAGGATGTATTGTAAATATCAATGAGCTTCATAAAAATAACGGAGGATTTTAATGTGAAATTAAATGCGAACAATCCCAATTATGTACCAAAATATCAAACGTTGCCGAGTGGAGAAACCAACCTTAATAAGCTGGGCATGACGCAAGAAGAAATACTCACACGCAATTTCAAGCTCGAAATAGGTACACGAATGCGAGAGGCTTTGGTCCCGGGTGGCCCTGCAAAATCAAGGGAAGCAATCACCGACCTACAGAATGGCATCATACGAGAACTTATGTCGGAACACGAAGAAGGTTCGCTTGCGTTTAATATTCTTCAAAGAATGCTCGAAGGAACACAAAATCAGTCGTCTAATGACTCAAATGCAGGTTTATCCATAAACGCAAACCCACATTCTGACCAAGTGCAAATCAGCGCAAATGCAGTTAGCGCAAACTCAGACCTCACTCTTAGGCAATCTATTATAAATAATGGACTTATGAATATACGCCGCGTGGCAGTTGAGACGGAGAGCGGAAATGTTAATTTTGTAGTTACAGCTGACGGAATATGGAGAGAGAACGAAGATTTTTCATCAGAGTTGATAAATACATCTCAAGGCGTTCCGGGAGTGTCGGAATCTGCCATGCATGACCTTGAACACCTGAGCCGAATGCTACAAAATATCCCTCCCCAACCTTCAAGATCTAATATGACTGTGAATCCATATCAGACCGACAATTCATCAGCTAACACAGGCAATGTTTCAGATACCGGGTCGCAGACACAACCGCTCAGTTTGGAAGAGCGGTTACGCCAATATGCGGAAGCATTTGCCGCAGTCCGAAATGAGTATAGTGACCCCAATCAGAACTTGCAGTTTTCAGAATCAGCTTTTAGACTACTGCTCGACAATGCAGCAGGTCTATCGGGGCAACTTGCAAGAATGAATCTTGGTGGAGCAAGTGCCGCAGATTTATCAAGTGAAACCATTACACAAATGCGCGCTGATGCCCAAAATCAGATAGATGTGTTTGGCGAAACTTTTTTAAGCAATATTACCGAGCATGGGTTTGATGAAGCGTTCAATATAGCTTGGGCTACATTTGGGCATAACGAGAGTGAGGTTACACCAACAGGCAACACAGCAACTCCGGTGTCTGCTCAGCCTACATCAGCCCAAACAGCATCCGGCAGTGTAAGCAACATAGCCACAGGTGAGCAAGCAACCGGGATAGAGCGATATACGCAAATGCTGTCAGAGGCAATGATGAGCGGCACAGGCAACGGGAATCCAAACTTAACAGGCACTCCGATTCAGGTGTTAAACGCAAAACTCTTTAACCTTTCGGTTGCATTTGGCGAAATGCAAAATCAAAGTGGCGTAAATAGAGTAGGTTTAGAGCTTGCTTTTAGGGATTTGACATTGTCATTATTTGATGAGGCGGCTGTGGCACTTCATGGTTCGTCAGAAGACCAAGGCAACTTGACACAAATCCGTGCCGATGTTAGAAATTTAGGTCAAACATTTCTTGGTAACTTCTTTGGTGCTGTGAGGGATTTGACATCTGAAAACTTGGCAAACACAGGTATGACAAGAACAGAACTTGCGTTCCACCATGCTTGGAACACCACAAGTCTTGGACTGGTGGGTGGTACAGATATTGTCGAAGGTACACCGCAACGTATCGGTCTTGATGGCAACCCGATAGAGCCTCAAAGCGAGGAGGAATTTCAAAGACTGACAAGAGAAATGCTTCTTGAGAATATGCGTAGGGATATGGAAAGCGCAAGATCAATGGCTGAGTCACTTGCCGAAGGAGACAGGCGTTGGCAACAAATGCTCGAAATTTTCAGGCGCATGATGAGGGGCGACAATGTCCCCCAAAGTGACCAAGATTTTTTAGCAATGGAGAGTCCCGGACTATTTATGATGGTAATGGCGGCACAGCAGGAAAATGAAAACCCGAGAGATTATGAGCAACTCGTAAATAATGGAAACGAAGAAAACAACACCCTTTCAAGCCAAGTTGCGCAAGCAATGGAAGCACAGGGCATGACAGTTTCTGCGGAATGAAGCAAGGGTGAAGCACGGGGACGGGGGTTGGTGCGGAGCGGACAGGGGGACGGTCCATTTGTCTTGCGAGCCACACCTACAAGTGCGAACTTCTCTGAAAGACAAAGGAACCGTCCCCCTGTCCGCAGTTTGAACGCCAGCCTCGTCTTATTAGCCTTAGAAATTCGGGGTGTTCACGGTTGGCGTAGTCCATTGTGATTTGCTTGTGAAACATCAGCGCAGTATATTCTGCCTGTGCTACGCTCCCTGCCTTATGTTGGATATTGTACTCTGCGTAGCCGTTAAGAAAGTTAAGAACAACAAGCACCACCGCCATAACAGCCATTATGATAAGAAATCTGAGAGGAGAAGCCTGTGCTATAATTTCATCAACAACAATGCGTGGAATAAGAATGCCTGTAAACGGCATTACAACCCCCAAAGCTGTTCCTAAAAACACGAAAAAAATTAAGCCTTTGCTTGCTCGCCAAAGCAAGCCTAAGCTAAAAGCTATGTTTGAAAATACACCGTGTTTTGGTTTAATTGCTGTGTTCATGACAATCACCATTCCTTTGTCTTACAATTCGTGAATAGTATGCCACGAAATATGTATGCTGTGTTTATTTTTGCGTGAAATGCAAGTTTTACGACCTAAACGGCAACATAATTTCCGATGAAAACGCCCCTTCCTCATCGCTGCGTTTAACATACCCATCATATTTTTCAACTACCCTGTCTACACGGGCAAGCCCCAGCCCATGCCCCTCTCCTTTTGATGAAAAATACCTCCCGCTTTCCTTCACAGCCACTCCCCCGCTTGCATTTGTTACAGAAATATACAAATTATCCCATTTTATATCCATATAACAGCGGATAAATCGTTCTTCGGGATTGTTTATTCTAAGGCAGGCTTCAATTGCATTGTCTAAAAGATTGCCAATTATGATACATAAATCAATTTCAGACACCGACAATTTTTTAGGCACTAATGCCTTTGCATTAACGTTAATTTCATGCGCGTTGGCGAGGGAAAGTTTGGAATTTAAGATAGCGTCTACGGAAACATTTCCCGATTTTATAAGCGTATCTATGCGATTTAGGTCTGTTTCTAAATTTTCAAGATACTCGTCGATTTTTTCATTCTCGTTAAGGGCGCGGTGGGCTTTCATGGTTTGTATATGGTTGTGGTAATCATGCCGCCAACCCCGCATTTGTGCATAAATATTCTCTACTTCGGCAATGTGTTTTTTTATTAAATCATTTTGGAAGTTGGCAATTCGACGGTCTATCGTTTTGATAAAAAGAAAATCCATAATTCCCATAAGTCACCCCCCTAATTATATTTTATGAACGCTTGATTAGCGCAATCATACTGCCCGCGCGCAAGCGGAAGCTCTCGCTTATCCTCTAAAATAATTGCCGTTTTTGTAACTCGCCTTACATGTTTCATATTAACAAGATAAGAACGGTGGCATTTGAAAAAACCATCGCCAAGCAAAGTTTCCATTTCTCTAATGCTCATGCGAATTTCTTCCATGCCCGTAGTTAGGTTCAAAATACATATGCGGGATAAAATTTCTACATATATAATTTCATCGGCAGTAACCTTAACCGTTCCACGGGGCTTGGGGAAAATAAACGCCCGTGATTATTGGCGTAATTTTGACACGGCAATGTTTAGCGTTTCTATAAATTTTTCTTCCTTAATGGGCTTCATTAGATAATGCAAAGCCCCAACGTCATAGCCCTCGGTTGCAAAATCGGGATAGCCGGTTATGAAAATAATTTGCCCGTTATAATTTTCGCCTCGCAACCGCCTTGCCAAATCCATGCCTGTTTCGCCCTTCATTTGAATGTCAAGCAAGAGAATATCAACGTTTTTATTATCTTCGTATGCAAATAAGAAAGCCTCTGCGCTATTGAAATCTGTTATTTGAATAGCGAGGTTTGACTCCATCGCCCATGTGCTTACAATTTTACGAATGTAGTCTACTTGTGGCTTTTCGTCATCGCAAATTGCGATTTGCAGCATGTTAAGTCCTCCATCTATAAGCAAAATAATTAGAGCATAAAAGCAAAGCCTCATTTCGCAACCGTTCAAACTGTGCAGAATGGGGCTTGTTAAATTCTAAGCAGAACAAACTTTCGGAAAACACTTGAAAGCGATTACGCAGTAGTCATTATATCACACTCGAAGCAATGAAGCACGGGGACGGGGGTTGCTGCTTCACTATCTTTTGCTATCCATATGCTGCGAAGCAGCAACCCCGTCCCCGTGCTTCGCTTTAAAATACCGGAAGCTGTGTGTTTTGAGTAGTTACCAGTGAATCGTATTTTTCTATGGTTAGAAAATCTAACATTCTTTTTCGGTAATGATGCATCTCATTTTTTCCTGCACCTAAAAGTTCTTTAGCCCAGAATAAAGCTCCCAGTGCAGGCGGCGCGTTTAACAACGTGAAATTGCAATTGGTTTTTATATTGCTACGTATGGTTGACTTGAAGTTTTGAGTAAGTCCGACATAGTTTAGCCTTTTCCATATGTTGCCCGCCATTACGATAGTTATATCAGAGGTGAAGTTTAAGTTTCTTATGCATCCGCAAACTCCCTCAGCGACATTAGTGCCGACATCATCAAGGATTTTTTGCGATACTTCATCTCCTTGCTGAGCGGCTGAGTCTATTATGGTAATTATGTCTGTCATGGTACTCATCAGCAAGTTCCCGTCGCTCAACCGTGTGACGAGCTCGTTCGGTTCTTTGATATCCAATGCGTTAAAAACCTTCTCTGTTATTGTTGTCTCCTTGCCCAGTCTGTAAAAGTAGTCGTAAACCCTTCCAACACCTGTACGCATTATATGAGCACCTCCGGCATAATCCCCACTGAGGTTTCCGATACCACCCACCTGCAATAATTTACCCTCATCGTCAACACCGAAAATTACGGTTCCCGAGCCATTTATTGCGCAAACACCGGAATCTGAAATAGCTTTTACCCCTAAAAGCCCATCGTTTGACACCTTAAAATGCTTAAAGCCGAGGTTTTCAATGCGTGCTGTTAGGTTGCATATTTGGTCTGGAAAATCCGCCCCTGCTAATCCAAAAGCGGCGGAAGATATATTTTTCACTGTTATTTCATGTCTGCTAAAGAGCTCATTTAAATGTGACTCCATAATATTTTGCATTCCATCAAATCCAACACCTCTATGTTCGTGGCTACATGTAGGACAACGTAAAATATCAACAAACTCGCCATCTTCGCAGCAAAGCAGATAGTCTGTTTTAGTGTTTCCACCATCCACACCTAAAATGTATTTTGTGCTTTTCATACTATCGGCCAAACCTTTCAGCAATCTCTAAATATTAGGTCCATTTGCTCAAATATTTTTTGTTAACTTCAAACATTTCATCGAAACATGCAGTCGCTGCGTCATAATCGTAAATAAGCGGGTTGGCGAGCATAGCATATATTGCGGTGTCACGATTACCCGAAACTGCAGCTTTTACTGCAAAGTTTTCGTATTGTTTGAAAGTTTGTATTACTCCTTTAATGTGGTCGCTCACATTGCTCAGTGGTATTCGCTTGGCTCCGTCTTTCCCTATTATCGCAGTGGTTTCAAGCACATCACTTTGTGCAAGGAAATCCACAGACCCTTCGTTTGGCAGATTTATGACATGCGGCTCAGATTTGTTGTTGTAGATTGCATCCAATAGAGTTATTGCTACAAAAGAGTAATTAGCGCCGCCTCTCATGCTAAGTGCTTCGGGCTTTGTTTTAACGTTTTCATCTTTATATATTTCAAGCAACTGAGTTTCAATTTCAAAGGCGCATTGAGCGCGAGTTTTTTCTGCATTTTTTGCAAGTTCTAAACTCTCGTTTTTCTTGTATACATATCGGAGATAAGAAGACGGAATGCCTTTTATTGCGGAAATCAGGTCTGCGCTGAACTCCCCTTTTGGGATGTTTTTCATGGTTTCACTGTTTATGCCTTCCGCAAGAGCTTTGTCCATATAACTTTCACCGTTTTCATATATTCCTGTAATCCAAGAAAGATGATTGAGGCCGATATAGTCGTAGCTTGGATTGGTGAGTCCCAGCTTTTCTGTTATGCTTTTTTTCATGTTAAATGGATTATTACATACTCCGTAAATGCGTATGTTACTGTAATCTGATACTGCTTGTGTAACCATCCCCGCCGGGTTTGCAAAGTTTATCAACGTGGCTTTTGGGCAGAGTTCTTCCATTTTGTCTGCAATGTCCAATATAACGGGTATTGTGCGTAGAGCGTTAAAAAATCCGCCTATGCCGACAGTTTCTTGTCCGAGCAGATTGTGCTTCAAAGGGATTTTTTCATCAGTAATACGAGCTGCCATGCCGCCAACTCTAAGCTGAGATAACACAAAATCAGCACCATCCAAAGCTTCCGTTAAATCCATAGTGGAAGTCATATTGCACTTACTGCCTGCCTGTGTTGCCATTTTTCGCGAAAAATCAGAAACTATTTCAAGCTTGCTTTTATCTATGTCGTAAAAAAAGATGTCGGGTGCATTCAAACTCTGCTCTAAATTGAGTATACCCTCAATCAATTCAGGGGTATAAGTGCTGCCCGAACCGACTATTGTAATTTTCATTAATTCTCCTAAAAGTATTGTCGCAATGATTTATATATTATATAATAACATGAGGTTTTACGCATGTAAACAAAAATAGGTGGTGCAAAGTGATAAACAAAAATTATATGCCTCAGACTGAACTTCGCAACGAAGCAAGCTCCAAAATTGACGAGGTCAGCACGGTTGAAATGCTCAACATAATTAACGATGAAGACAAAAAAGTTGCCTATGCAGTTGAAAAAGAAATCTGCTTTATATCGCAGGCGGTGGAAGCAGCTGAGCTTGCAATCCGTAACGGAGGGAGAGTTATATATATGGGTTGCGGGACATCGGGGCGCTTGGGAGTGCTGGATGCATCCGAATGCCCTCCGACATACTCCGTGCCGCAAAGCATGTTTACCGGGGTGATAGCAGGCGGTTTTGATGCACTTATTAAAAGTTCTGAGGGAATGGAAGATCATGAAGACTGCGGAGTTGCTGATTTAAAAGAAATAAAATTTTCTGAAAAAGACTTTTTAATTGGTATTGCAGCCAGCGGCCGTACGCCTTATGTTGTCGGAGGGCTAAAATATGCAGCTTCCGTTGCGGCAAAAACAGCTTGCATTGTTTGCAGCAAAGATTCTCCAATGGCGAAAGTTTCCGACATAGTAATCGCCGTCGAAACAGGTCCGGAAGTTGTAACCGGCTCTACTCGCATGAAAGCGGGAACTGCACAGAAAATGGTTTTAAATATGATTTCAACAGGTGCGATGATAAAACTCGGTAAAGTTTATGAGAATTTGATGGTAGATGTAAGACCCTCAAATTCAAAATTGATAGCACGTGCTCAGCGGATTATCTCTGAGGCGACAGGATGCACAACAGAGCAGGCAGAGAAAGCGTTGAAAGAATCCGGAAATCGCGTTAAAATTGCAATTTGTATGATTATATATAAAATAGGTCTCAGTGAAGCCGAAAAAAAACTTACTGAAAACGGCGGGGTATTAAAAGGAGTGATGAATTAATACTATGTACTATGTAGGTTGGGATGGTGGTGGAACTACTACTACAATCGACTGTATTGACGAGAACGGCAAGAGTATTAAGCGAATAAAGACAGGTCCGCTCAATGTGCTTGGAAACTCTACGGAACGCATAGCGCTATCCATAAAAGAAGCTTTGGATAACCTAAAGCAGCTGCCGGGTGGATTGGATTCTATCAGCTACATGTGCATAGGTGGTGCAGGCATAAGTAGCAAGCAAACCGAAGACACATGGGAAATTTGCTTAAAAAACGGCGGATATGACGGGTCTTACAAAATGGTGACTGATTTTGAAACTGCGTTTTATAGTGGCTTTGGCGGCAAACCCGCAATAGCGTTGATTTCAGGCACCGGCGCTGTTTGCTATGGAGTTAACGAAGATTTCGTATCTCATCGCTGTGGAGGATGGGGACATCTTTTCGATGATGAGGGCAGTGGCTATGCAATCGGCAGAGATATAATAAAAGCAGTGCTCTGTTCATATGATAAACGATCAGAACCAACATTACTTACGCAACTACTCTATAAAGAGTGGAACCTAAAAAACAACAGGGATTTAATCAGCCATGCGTACGATAACTGTGGAAAAAAAGAAATTGCCGAACTATCAAAATTGGGCATGCTGGCTTTTAGGGAAAATGATAATGCTGCAAAAACTATTATCAATAAAGCTGCTGACGCTCTTGTTACTCTGCTGGAAACAACTGCAAATGCACTAGATATGAATGCGGTTGATACGGCATTTTTTGGTGGAGTGCTCCAAGAGGGTGTGCTCTTACGTGACATTCTCGCAGAGCGACTCAACAGACGTTTTAACATCTGCGCCCCCATGGCTGATGCGGCAAAAGGAGCGGCTTTAATGGCTGTAAACTATTCAAAAGGATGTGTCAAAAATGATAATTAGTAGTTTTTCGTCAAGTGATGATGTGGAAGTTATTGACCTGTGGAACAGCACTTTAAAATGTGATACAGTTGATGAAAATAACTTCTACAAACGAGTAATATGTGATGAAAATTTTAACCCGGAACTTTTTTTGCTCGCAAAAGAAGATGAGCAGTTGCTTGGTTTTATATATGGCATTGCAGTTTCGGGGCAAGAGAAAGCATGGATTTCCACCATGGCCGTGCACTCGGATAAACAACGCCGCGGGATAGGGAACGCTCTACTCCGTTGTTTAGAAGAAAAATTTCTTAAACATGGTGTAAAACAGATTACCTTAGGGGCCAATCCTGACAACTTCTTTTTCCCGGGAGTGGATATGAATGCCTATGATTCGGGTGTTAAGTTTTTTACTTCCGGTGGGTATAGTGAGTTTGGAACGTGCGTATCAATGGATATGTCATTGCGAGATTATCAAGTTAAAAGCCGTTACCTGGAGAAAAAATCAAATCTTGAGGCGAATGGGTATACTTTTAAATTCTTTTCATGGCAAGATTCAATTGCGTTGTTTGACTTTATGAATGAACATTTTCCTCACTGGCTATCGGTCGCACGCACCTGTCTATCTCAAAATCAGCCCAAAAACACACTTATAATCGCAAAAAATCCAAAGCAGGAAGTAGTTGGTTTTGTTCTTCGCGGTATAGATGGAACAAGCGAACGTTTCGGTCCGTTTGGCGTAAGCCCTACCGAGCAGGGTACAGGGGTTGGCGGAGTTTTGTTTCATGAAATGATGCAAAGTATGGTGAAAAATCGGATTTTTTATACCTATTTCCTTTGGACAGGTGGTAGAAATATTGATATTTACGGCAAATGGGGTATGAAAGTTTATCGCGAATATTTTATGATGAAAAAAGAATTAAACTGAGAGGAACACCGGTAAATGAAAAAACATATAATGGCAATCGGAGCACACGTAGGAGATGCAGAACTTACCTGCGGCAAAACCATGGCAGGACACCACCTGATGGGTGATGACATAACATTTGTTGCGATCACAGCCGGGGAAAGAGGTGCTCCGCCGGAGCGTGATGTTGAGGACTTTAAAAAGCATAACGTAGAGTGTGCAGAGCTTTTTGCAAAGTCCTTGGGTGGGCAGTTTATTTGCTTGGGTTATCCTGATGGCGAAATTCCTGACAATGAATATTTACGCAACCAAATTTGCGATCTTTTGAGAATTCATAAGCCTGATATCGTGCTCACACATTGGGTTAACAGCATCCATAAGGACCACGTCATAACTTCTGTTGCCGTTGACCATGCGATTTACTACTCGGGGCTCAGGGGTTTTGATCGTACTTTGGAAGATGGAACGCCGCTACCGCCCCATCGCGTAAAAGGTCACTACTATGCTGAGAACTGGGAAGATCAAGAGGGGTTTGAGCCATACGTTTTCAACGATGTAAGCGCAGGTTTTGAGTTGTGGGACGAGCATATACAAAAACTATGGCTGGCTGAAAATTCCCCATGGTTTAAGTATCGCACATATTACACTGCACTTTCGGTAACAAGAGGTGCTTTAATACGAAAAGAAAGAGCGGAATGTTTCGCAGTAAAACCGCACGGAAAGAGGGTTATACAAGAAGGGTTTTTGCGGTAATTATAAATAGAGGCTGTTGCGTTTTTCTGCAACAGCCTCTAAAAACATTTGATTCAGTTTTGCAACTATCTGACTCTGTCGTATGCTTCGTTCATTTCAATCAAAATATCGGTGAGTCCGAGAGGACCTTGTGCTTCGATGAGAGCCATGTGATCATCGAGGCTCTTGCTTCCGATTATTGTTTGAACTTCTGAGTCAAGCAAATTTTGCCTGATTGTTTCCCAACTGCGGGCGAAAGTAGGTGTTGCGAATGTGTGCGCAGGCCAGTAGATGAAGCGGTCATTGCGAGTAAGTCCATCGTGGAACAATGAAACTTCCCACTCTAAATCATCAGGAGTTCTGCCGTGCAGTGCTGACTGCAAGAAGTATTCTGTTGTCATAACGATAGGGGCAACAGCTTTATTAATGCCGACTCGTCTTGATTCGATAAAGTTTGAAAACTCAGGAAGCAGTGTTGGCGCACCGTCAATGTATTCAAAGGTTTCACCTTCAACACCAAAGTTTGTCATAATGATACCGTCATAGGTAAAGAACCAGTTCAGAACTTTCATGAGGTCTGCCGGGCGGGCTGCCAGAGAGCTGATAGAACCTGCTGCCATCCAGCGGTTTCTTCCCATGATTTGTTGGTCGCCATAAGGTCCGATAATCGGGTCTACAGGTTGCATAAATGCACCCGGTGTGACTTCTGAAAGTGTTCTTGTGGTTGTTTCGGCACTTGCAGCGAATTGTTCCATCATAAATGCACGTCCGGTGAAGAATAGTTCTTCTACATCGGATGGAGCTGCATTTCTGGTAAAAAATTCAGGGTCCATAAGGTTGTTTTCATACATGTAAATCATAAGTTCCATGTATTCTCTGTGGTTTGGATGTTGGAAACGGTTGATGTAGCTGCCATTGTGAATCATAAAGTATGTTGATTCGATTCCAAAGGCATTTTGGAATGGTCTTAACAGACCGGCAAATGGTATAGAATCAGGAATCTCATCTCTGACCGTTCTGAGTACATTCATAAATTCATCAAGAGTTGCAGGTGCATCAAGACCGAGGTCATCCAAAATGTCTTGGCGATACATCAAAGAGAAAGCGCCGGGTATATCGGTGATGGCCGGTATGCCATATATTTGACCATCTACTGCAGAGCGCACTCGAATCCAATCATCGGGACCCCAGTGTGACATTATGTCTTGTCCATAGCTTTCAAGTAAACCATCAAGAGCTATGATGGCTCCTTGGCTTGCCCAATCGGGTAATAATGCAGAGAGTGATTGGAAGTTGATAATGTCAGGTAAGTCTCTGGATGCGAGTATTATACCCATTTGTTCTGCAAATTGAGGTGCGGGTACTTGGATATATTCAATTTGCACATTGAGCATCTCGTTGATTGCTTGCTCTACCATGTTGTTGTCGTCGTATAGGTGTGGGCGACCTTCCTCTAACCATGTGATATGGAAAGTCTCGGCAAACATGCGTCCGTCGCCATCGTCAGGTTGTTGTGCAGGGTCGCCGGGTTGTGCAGGGGGCGGGGTGGCTGCATTCGCATCCGCAGCAGGTGTTGCTGCCGGCGGAGGTGCAGCACCTTCTGTTGCACATGCTACTACTGCAATGAGAGTAACAAGTACGAGTGCCAAGATAATTAGTTTTTTCATTAGTAATTCTCCTTTTTTTTAGTTTTTCTTCCTTGAAGTTGCAGGCAACTTCTATTTCCAACCATCTATCCTTTTACAGAGCCAAGCATAACTCCCTTGACAAAGTATTTTTGAAGGAAAGGATAGATAAGCATGATTGGTATGGTTGCAAAAAGGATTACGCCGTATTGCAGGGATTCAGTCACAACATGCATTGTTGTATCGTCAACCGCAGCGCCGGACAAGCCATAGGCTGCAGCCATATTACTCAGGACAACTTCTCTTAGCACGATTTGAAGAGTGAATAAATCTCTGTTGAGTAAATATAGCATGGGGCTTGTGAAATCGTTCCACCTGAAAACGGCAATCCATAGTGCGATAGTAGCCAAAACCGGCTTAGAAAGCGGCAAAACAATTTTAAAAAGGATTTGAGCTTCATTACACCCATCTATCATTGCAGCCTCTTCCAGCTCAACAGGAAGTTGCTTGAAAAACGTTCGCATAATTATTACATGGAATGTAGATATTGCAGAAGGCCAAATCAGAGCCCAGATGTTGTTATATAGACCTACAGCCTGAACTACAAGGAATGTCGGGATTACACCACCGCTAAACCAGAGTGTCAAGACAATCATTCCCGTAAAGATTTTAACGCCCGGCAAGTCTTTTTTGGATATGACATATGCTGCAAATGATGTTAAAACCAAGTTGATAACGGTTCCTATGATGACAACAAAGAGTGTGTTTCTGTATGCAGTAAACATATTCGCATTTTCAAATATTCGCTGATATACTTCTATTGTGAAATCAACGGGGAAAAATCCAACTTCACCTCGTCTGACCGCGTTTGCACCACTTAAAGAAATGGCGGCAATACGTACAAACGGAAGTATAATGACAGCAGATAGACTTATCATAAGGGTTGTATTGAGAGCAACGAACATCTTTCTTGATAGAGAGGTTCTCATTTTGTTGCGCACTTTTTTATTTTGCCGAGGTTCGAGTGTAGCACTTGACATAATGATAATCCCTCCTTACCATAATGATGTTTCGGTGGTTTTTCTGCTTAGTTTGTTGGTGCCCCATACGAGAATAAGGGCGATTACAGAGTTGAATAATCCAACAGCCGCAGCAAATGAAAAGTTTGACTGAACTATTCCGGTTCTGAACACATAAGTGGCTATAACATCGGCATTTGCCCTGGTGGCTTCATTACCTAAAAGGAAGTTCATTTCAAAGTCGGAGTCCATCAGACCACCTATCCGCAAAATGAGCATGATGATGATGGTGGGCATTATTGAAGGCAATGTGATGTATATGAGCTGCTTAAATCTTCCTGCTCCATCTATGGTCGCAGCTTCATAGAGTTGCTGATCGACCCCTGCGAGAGCTGCGAGAAAGACTATCGAACTAAATCCGATTGTGCGCCATATGTCCGTTATGATGAAAATTGTTCTGTAGTGTTCAACATTTGCAAGAAAGTGCACGGGCTGCATACCAAAGAATCTGAATAGCTGACCAATCGGACCCATTGTTGGGGAAAGCATACTGGTTGCCAACGAAACAACGACCACAATCGACATAAAAAATGGTAAGTAACTGATTGTTTGAACAGTTCGCTTAAAAGCCATATTTCTAATTTCGTTGAGCAAAAGTGCCAAAATAATAGGCATCGGGAAAGAGAAGATAATTCCATATAAACTCAAAATAACCGTGTTTGAGACAACATTCCAAAAGACCGGATCAATTAAAAACCTCGCAAAGTGTTCAATCCCAACCCATGTACTTTCAAAAAATCCGAGGAAAGGACGAAAATCCTGAAACACAATCACAAGACCCAGCATCGGCAGGTATCTGAAAATGAAATAATACAAAAACACAGGTATAAAGATAAGGTATAAAAACTTTTTCTTTACCATAGTTCGCAAAGTCTTTTTTCGTTTTTCTTTCCACAAAGTCCATTTTCCTACAGTGGCTTCCATTGTTTCACACCCTTACTTTTTTCAAAGACTAATCGGCAGTTTTCCTGCCGCATTTAATTTGCCGGTTAAAAATTCAACAACATGTTTGACAGATCTGTTCGTATATCCATAAGTGGCAACTGCTGCATCCGCTGAATTAAGCAACGCTATATCGTATGGGACACGCAGTGCTACCAGTATCACACTTTTGCCTTTTTTCTTCAGCGCATCAAAAAGATTACTTTGCCCCGGGTTTAAAATAGCATTATATGTGCCGAAAACTACGATTTCTGAGTCTCCGACATTGCGGCAAATTGCTTCTATATCTTCACTTGTCGGGTTTACATCAATTATTTCAAAAGGACACTTAATTGATTCACCCAATTTTTTTGCGAAAACAGCTTGGACTTTAAGTTCGTCATCAGCGAGATTTGCATTTATCGGCAGCGTGGATATAGCATATATTCTCTTATCGGTGAGCGGTAATAATTTCGGATTATCCTTGACAAGAGTTATGCTTTTTTTGCTAAATTCATCTGCCAAAGTTTCATGAGCGGCATAAGATTGCTCAGGTTGTGGTTCATCGCCGAAGGTAAGGTTATATTTAGCTTTATATTTGGCAATTCGCTCTACTGCATCATGTATTCTCGCTTCGGGTATTTCACCGTTTTTTACTGCCTCAAGTACTGCCTCATAGGAGCTTTGCTGTGTCTCGAAATCGCACGCCATACAGAGTAAATCAACACCTGCATTGATTGCCATAATGCAACCTTTTTCTGTCGTATAATGTGTTTCTATCGCTTTCATTGACATAGAATCTGTGATTATAAGCCCTTCGAAGCCGAGTTCTTCACGCAAAAACCCTGTCAAAATTTTCTTTGACAGAGTTGCAGGCAAATCATCAATTGCCTTAAATATAATATGTGCAGTCATAACTGAGTCTGCTCCGGCTTTGATTGCGGCTTTAAATGGAACGAGCTCTATTTTGTTTAGCCTGTCTAAATCGTGGTTGATACATGGCAAATCTGTGTGAGAATCTAAGTTCGTGTCGCCGTGACCGGGGAAATGTTTAATGCTCGCCATACATTTTGAGCTTTGCAGACCTTTTAGATAGTCGCATCCCATTGCTGTGACAACAGCAGGGTCATCGCTATAAGAGCGAATCCCGATTACGGGATTTCCGGCGTTGTTGTTGACATCCAGCACAGGTGCATGGTTTATGTTCATCCCCAATGCTCTGAGTTCTGCTCCGACAATCTTTCCGACAGTCTCCATTTTGTCAGGCATCGATGCAGCTGCAAGAGCCATACTTGAAGGAAATACGGTTGCACCCGAATGCGCTCTTGTTACCATGCCGCCCTCTTGATCAACGCAGATAAATGCGGGAACACCACAGATTTCTTTTGCTATCATTTGAAGCTCATCACTTAGCTTGCGTATGCTTTTATAATCTTTTAAATTATCTGCAAAATAAATGAAGTTGGCAAAGTTATTTTTTACAAAATGGTCTCGATACGCTGATGTGATTTGCGCCCCTCTGAAACTGACGACAAATATCTGTGCTACCATCTGCTCTAATGACATAGATTCAAATTTCATAAAGTAATCATCCTTTTAATAATTTTAGCACAAAACGTCTCATGAGTGGTATAAATGATATTTAGTTTTGATTTTACTAAACTCAGCGGAATCTTTTTTGTATGAAGCGAGGGCTTCACTGAGGCTTTGAGTGCCTTCTCTTATGTGTGCAGAGCCTGTATTATAGTCTATCATATGACGACCTTTCTCAGTGTAGGGTGGCAAAAATTCAAATTGCTCATAATTATCACGGATTTCAAACAAAAGATTCAGAGCTGTTTCTATGGGCTTAAAAGAAAATTTATCAACAACGTGAATCTCTACTCCACCACAGAGTTCGTCTTTATACTTGGCTTCACCAAAAGATTTCTTCGTTGCTGCAAAGACCGGTGAAAAATAGTGAGGTCTGAAGTGTACGCCTAAAAGTTCTTTATCATTCATTTTCTCTGCAAACTCTTCTGCCTTTAACCATGGTGCGCCGATAAAGCTAAAAGGTTTGGTTGTGCCTCTGCCCTCGGAAATATTTGTGCCCTCAAAAATACAGGTGCAATTAAATGTCAGACATGTCTCAATCGTTGGAATGTTGGGGGATGGTAATACCCACTGCAGAGCGGTTTCACAAAAATACATATCTCGTTTATAACCTGACATTGCGATTATCTTTAAATCGCAGTTAATGCCATATTCGTTATTGAAGAGCAGAGCACATTCGCCGATGGTGAGACCATATCGTTGAGGTATCGGATATAATCCGATAAAGGATGCGCAAGAGCTCTCAAGCATATTTCCTTCTACGTTATTTGCATTTAGTGGGTTTGGACGATCGAATACAATACAGGTCTTACCGTATTTTTTACATGCTTGCATAGCGTATGCCATAGTGTATAGGTAAGTATAGAATCTTGAACCGACATCTTGTATGTCAATGGCTATTATATCAATATCTTCAAGCATCTCTTCCGAAAAGGTTTTGTTTTTGCCGTATAGGCTGATAACCGGGAGAGCTGTTCGTGCATCTGTATAGCCGAAGACTGCTTCCCCTGCTTCTGAGTTTCCCCTGACACCGTGCTCGGGGGCAAAGAGCTTAACTAAATTAAAATGCTTATAGAGACAATCTATAGTGCTTACCAGATGTTTATTGACACCTGAATGATTTGTTACCAACCCAATTTTTTTATTACCCAGGATGTTGGTGTAATTATCAACTGAATCAACGCCGAGCATAACACTCATTAGTAGCTATTCCTTTCATTTTTTGCGCACTATAGGGTGACTTCTAAATTAAACTTAAAGCGATCAACCCTGCACTGTGAAACAACATACTCTACTGCCACTGTATTTGCGTAGGTGGTGCGTGTCCGAAGAAAAACAGGTGCTCCGGGTGTGATGTCAAGATGCTTGCTTGAATCTACGTCGCAATAGGCAAATTCAATAGTTTCATGGCAATGACTCAACTGCAACCCGCATGTATTGCGAAGAGTGTCATATAGAGATTCGTGATTGAGATCTGTATTTAAGATTCTTTTACAAAGGACTGAATCCAGATACGATTTTTCTATGACCATGGGCAAGTCATCAGCTAATCTAAGCCTGTGCAAAGAAATGACATTGTCATATGCCTCACACGAGAGTGCCTCTGAAACCTCAGGTGATGCTTTTGTTATTTTAAGTTCAATTATTTTGCTGCTTGGTGTCATATTTTGACTGAGTACATACTCAGTGAAACTGGCTAGTTCTAAAAGAGGCTGATTCATTTTTGTGTTTTTCTTAGCGACAAAGGTGCCAACACCTTTTTTTTTGTATAGTAGCCCATCACTGACTAATGAATTCATCGCTTGGCGAACGGTGTTTCTATTTATGTTAAGAGCTTTGCAAAACTCTCTCTCTGACGGAATCATTTCGTCAGCAATTAAATCGCCACACCGAATCATCTCCTGTAATTGTCTGGTAATTTGATAATATGTGGGGATTGCTGTAGCTTTGTTGAGAATAATGTCAGTTGGTGTCATAATATCTATCTCCGACAGCGTTCCGGTATAGACCACCATACCAGTTGTGATAAAAAATAAAAACGCCTGCAATTATTAGCTAACTTTTGTGTGAAACTAACAGAAGTATGACATATTTTTTGTGCCTTGTCAATACTTTTTATAAATTATGAAACAAGGGGGAAAGCGCGGGGACGGGGGAGCTGCTTCATAGCATATGACTAGCAAAAGATAGCGAAGCAGCTCCCCCGTCCCCCTGCTTCCACATCAAACACTATACAAACCATAAACTTTGTCGTATAATTGTGAAGCGAGGGGACGGGGGTTGCTGCTTCACTCCTGAAGCAGTAACCCCCGTCCCCTCGCTTCACAACACAGGAGGTACATATATGGCAAAAATACTCAAAGGCGCAGATGTCGTCAGCGCTCTCGGCGAAAAGATGTCGCTTGAAATCGAAAACTTAAAGAAAAACGGAATCACTCCCACCCTTGCCACACTTAGAGTTGGTGAGAGAGCGGATGACATTTCCTACGAAAAATCAATAATAAAACGGTGCGAAAGCGTTGGCGTCGCTGTAAAGAGTATAGTCTTTCCGAGTGATGTCACGCAAGATGAATTGCTGATATGCATTGACGGATTTAATAACGACAAAAAAGTCCACGGCGTACTGATGTTTCGCCCGTTGCCTGATAATATCTGCGAAGATACCATACGCAACGCCCTTTGCCCCGAAAAAGACATCGACGGCATAACAGACGCGTCGCTCGCAAGCGTTTTCGCAGGCAGTGACAAAGGTTTTGCGCCCTGCACAGCCAGAGCCTGCATAGAGATTTTGGACTTCTACGGCATTGACTGCACAGGCAAAAAAGCGGTTGTAATCGGGCGTAGCCTGGTAGTCGGCAAGCCTGTCGCAATAATGCTCATGGGTAAAAATGCAACTGTCACGGTCTGCCACACCCGCACCGTTGATATTCCCTCTATAGCACGCAAAGCCGATATATTGATTGTCGCAGCGGGTCGTGCAGAAAGCATTACAGAAGAATTTTTAAGCTCAGCTCAAGTCGTTATCGACGTTGGAATCGATTGGAATGAAGAAAAGCAAAAGCTTGTCGGCGATGTGCGCTTCGAGGATGCCGAGCTGATTGTTAAAGCAGTCACGCCGGTGCCCGGCGGAGTTGGAACCGTTACAACGTCAGTGCTTGTGTCAAATGTTGTCAAGGCAGCGGGAATGGAGAAAACTAAATGATAATAATTGCAGAAAAATTAAACGGGTCTATCCCCTCTTGCGGCAAGGCTATTGCGGCGCGTGACGAGGAGTTTATAAAAGACATGGCAAAGCGTCAGGCAGATGCGGGAGCTGATTTTATCGACTGCTGCGCATCAGTTGAAAAAGACGAACTTGAAACGCTGAAATGGATGATTGACGCAATACAAAGTGTCACAAGCTGCCCAATATCGGTCGATTCACCTGATGTATCGGTTATAATTGAAGCTATGGCATTTTGCAAAAAACCCGGGCTGTTTAACTCAGTCTCTTGTGAGGGTGATAAATTAGAGAGGGCATTTCCCCTCCTTGCAAAGCCTGAAAACAAAGACTGGCAAGTTATGGCACTACTCTGTGGTGATGACGGAATCCCCAAAACCGCCGCAGAGCGCATAGAAATTTTTGAAAAAATAATGAGCGAGGCTAAACGCCACGGCATAGACGACAAGCGCATACACATCGACCCGCTCGTCGAAATGCTCTGCACCAAAGAGGAAGGCGAAGGCGTATCACTCATACTGGAGGTCATGGGGCATATCAAAAAAACTCACCCGAATGTACATATATCAGGCGCAATATCAAATGTCTCGTTTAATCTTCCTGTGCGCAGGCTGATAAATCAGGCATTTGTCGTGCTTACAATAAACGCTGGAATGACCAGCGTTGTACTTGACCCGCTTTCATCGGATTTGCGCGGAATGATACTGGCTACCGAGGCACTCCTCGGAAACGACGATTATTGCCTCGAATACATAAACGCTTACAGGGAAGGTATGTTTAAGTGACTAAACCTATAATCGAAAAGCATAAAGCAGATGACCTGCCGATAAAAATATTACAATACGGCGAAGGTAATTTTTTACGTGCTTTTGTTGATTATATGGTAGATGTTGCCAACAAAAGCAAGTCTTTCTGCGGCAAGATTCATATTGTAAAACCGATTCCTCCGGGAAGTATTGCTCATCTGCGAGCGCAGTCAGGCAAGTATACTGTGCTGCTGCGCGGTAAGCGCGATGGCGAGGTTTACACTGAGAAATGCCCGATAGACTCGGTTTCGAGTTCATCAGATGCATATGCTGATTACGACGAATATTCCGCATTGGCAAAAAGTCCTGATTTACGTTTCATTGTATCAAACACAACGGAAGCGGGAATTGTTTTTGATGAATCTGACGACATAAACCTCTGCCCGCCGAATTCATTCCCCGGCAAGCTGACTAAATTTTTATTTGAGCGTTACGAAGCATTTGACGGCGACATGGACAAAGGGTTAATAATACTGCCTGTTGAACTGATAGAAAATAACGGGCGTGTACTCTCGGAGTGTTGCTTAAGGCTTGCCGAGACGTGGAATTTGCCTGACCGTTTCTCAAGCTGGTTAAAACAGGCAAACATATTTTGCAACACACTAGTTGACCGCATAGTGACAGGATTCCCCGCAGAGTATGCAGAGAACGAAGAAAGACTGCTAAGCGAAATCGGGTGGAAAGATAATTTAGTCGTTGCAGCAGAGCCGTATGCACTGTGGGTAATCGAAACCGACAACCCCACGGTAAAAGAGGAATTCCCGCTCGACAAAGCAGGTCTCCCCGTCATTTTCACAAATGATTTAACGCCCTACCGCGAGCGTAAGGTTCGCTTGCTAAACGGCACACACACAGCCTCTGCGCTCGCAGCATATCTGTCAAATCTCAACACCGTAGGAGAAATGATGGCGGATAAGACGTTGCGTACTTTTGTCGATAAGGTCATATATGATGAGTTATCTCCGATGGTTCCGGCATCCGAAGACGAAGTAAAAACCTTTGCAAAATCAGTCATTGAGCGATTTGAAAACCCATTTATAAAGCATAATCTATTATCCATATCGTTAAACTCCGTGTCGAAGTTCAAAGTGCGTGTATTACCGACAATTTTGGAAACATACAAAAAAACAGGCAGGCTCCCGAGTCTCCTGTGCTTTTCACTCGCCGCACTTATTGCGTTTTACAGCGGTGGTGAGCGAGGCGGCGAAAAATATGAAATCATCGACGATGCAAGCGTTTTGGACTTCTTTTCAAAAAACAAAGAGCTTCCCGCTGAGGAGTTGACGCAGGCCTTCTTGTCAAACATCGGGTTTTGGGGAGAAGATTTAACAAAAATTCCATCCATAGTCAATAAAGTTTCAAGTGCATTACACAGCATACAAATCAGCGATATGCGGTGTGCTATCGAAAGCGAAATATTTCCGAACCTCGTAAAAATAAACCCAAAAGATAATGTTGCAGTGGCTGTTTCAACGATAAAGACGGAGCAATGTTTGTCAGTTTATGATATAGAGCTTATTGCCCGAAGTGAAATATTATTCGGTCATAAAATCGCACTTTGCGACATAAAAAAAGGCGCAAAAGTCGTCAAATATGGCTATCCCATAGGTTTTGCCATTATCGATATTAAGCGAGGAGAGCATGTACACAGCCATAATTTGACATCAGCTCTGGATGAAAAATCAGCTTACAGCTACACTCCCGAGAAAGTGATTAAACCGCAGAATACTACGCCCGACTGCTTTATGGGATTTAAAAGAAAAAATGGCAAGGTCGGCATACGAAACGAAATATGGATAGTGCCGACTGTCGGTTGCGTCAATCCCATAGGCGACGCTGTCTCAAAAAAGGCGCAAAAGCTGATTTGCGGAAGCATTGACGGAGTGCATTATTTCCCGCACCCCTATGGTTGCTCGCAACTCGGAAATGACCATGAAAATACAAAAAAGGCAATCTGCGGTCTTATAAACCACCCAAACGCAGGAGGAGTACTCGTTTTAGGCCTTGGCTGTGAAAATAACGGCATTGACGAAATAAAAGAAATGCTCCGTGAAACCGACGAGAACAGAGTAAAATTTCTCGTATGCCAAGACAGCGAAGATGAGATAACCGAGGCGTTGTCGCATATCGAAAATCTTATCGAAACCGCAAAAAACGACACCCGCGAAAACGTGCCGATGTCGGAACTTGTTGTAGGGCTCAAATGCGGCGGAAGCGATGGGCTCTCGGGCATCACGGCAAACCCGCTTGTAGGACTGTTTACCAATCGGCTGATTCGGGGCGGAGGTTCTGCGATACTGACCGAGGTTCCCGAAATGTTTGGAGCCGAAACAATTCTCATGAACCGCTGCATAAACGAAGATGTCTTTAACAAAACCGTTTCGCTCATTAACAACTTCAAAGAATATTTCATCAGCCACGACCAACCGATAAACGAAAACCCCTCCCCCGGCAATAAAGACGGTGGCATTACAACGCTTGAAGAAAAATCACTCGGCTGTACGCAAAAATGCGGCGATGTACCTGTTACAGATGTCCTGTCATATGGAAAAACTCTACAGACAAAAGGTCTAAACCTGCTTGAATCTCCGGGCAATGATTTAGTGGCTGTATCAGCACTCGCCATCAGCGGCTGCCACTTGATACTATTCACGACAGGTCGTGGCACACCCTTCGGCTCCCCTGTCCCTACGGTGAAAATATCCAGCAATTCTTTACTCGCGGAGAAGAAGAAAAACTGGATAGACATAAATGCAGGCGAGCTTGCACAAGGCATTGATGCGCAGGAACTGGCAGAGCAGTTTTATGAATATGTATGCAAATTAGCAAGCGGTGACGTCCGCACAATCACAGAGAAAAACGGCATAAAAGACTTCACGATTTTCAAAACAGGAATCACGCTTTAGCCCAAGTCTCAAGCGGGAGGGGTAAATATACAAATGATTGACCGCAAAAAATTAGTAAGCCGTTATAACCCAAAACTCAACGCCGTGCAAATTGATTCGCCTCTAAGTGTTGGGAATGGTGGTTTTGCTTTTACTGCAGATATAACCGGTATGCAGAGTCTTTATGACCTGTATGCAAAAAATTCAGTGCCCCTTTGCACCATGAGCGAATGGGGCTGGCACACGGAGTCGGGCAGCGGCTGTTATACGCTAAAAGACCTGCCGCTGACCGAATATGATTATGCCGACCGTAAGGTCCATTATGCCGTCCATAAAAAGCCCGGCAGTGAGCATATCTATGACCTGCTTCGGCATAACGCGCACAAGTTCAATTTAGGGCGGATTTCACTATGTGTAGACCACAAAGAAATACAGCCGGAAGACATTTCCGAAATACAGCAACTCCTTCATCTGCACGAGGGTAAACTCGAAAGCCGTTTTTGCGTAAACGGAAACGCATTTGAGGTCATAACAGTATGTCATGGTGAGCACGACACCGTAGGCTTTAGCGTAAAGGGCGACCTAAGCTCCTCTGTTGTGCTGTCGTTTCCGTATGGCCATCACGAAATGGCGGGAGCCGATTGGCAAAAAGAAAACAATCACGACAGCATTTTGAGTTTCGAGAGTGACAGTAATTCTTGGATAATCCGCAGAAGCATGGACGATATAGAATATAATGTACAAATTCAAACGGATAACGGTAAAGTTGAGCCTTTTTTAGGCGGTGCGAAAAAACATTTCTTTGAAATTTTGCCGACTAACGGCAAAGACTTTACGTTTTCCGTATCATTTTCATCATTTCCCAAATCACAAAAGCCCCCGAAAAGCCCCGATTTTTCAGATTGCCTGAGCAGCAGCAAAACACTTTGGGAAAATTTCTGGAGAAACAGCGGCATCATTGATTTTTCCGGCGCAAAAGATAGAAGAGCACGCGAGCTTGAAAGGCGCATGGTTTTATCGCTCTATCTTTCCCGCATACAAGGCTGTGGTTATCTGCCCCCTGCGGAGACAGGGCTTACCTTAAATAGTTGGTATGGGCGGTTTCACCTTGAAATGCACGCCTGGCATTCTGCATACTTACCTTTGTTTAATAATGCAGACCTTCTCAAAAAAAGCTTAAACTGGTATAATAAAATACTCCCGCAGGCACGGGAAAATGCGGCTAAAAACGGCTATAGAGGCGCAAGATGGCCAAAAATGGTCGATTTTAGGGGAGTGGACTGCCCCTCCCCCATCGCAACGCTCCTTATCTGGCAGCAGCCCCACATTTTGTGCATGCTGGAGCTGATTTTCAGGCAAACGAAAGATTTTACCCTTTTAAGTGAGTATTGGGAGATTGTAAAAGAAAGTGTAGATTTTATCTGTGATTTCCTTTATTATAGTGAAACGGACGGTAAATATCACATTATTGCACCAATTATACCCGCTCAGGAGGAGCATGACCCGAGGGTTGTTAAGAACCCCTGCTTTGAACTGGAATATTTTCGTTTTGGCATAGACATAGGCTTAAAATGGGCAAATAGAATGAATAATATTCAGCCACCTGACAAATGGGCTGTCGTCTACGCCAACATGGCTGAGCCGTCTCTAAAAGACGGCTTATATCCCGCCCATGAAAATTGCCCCGATACATTTGAAAATTTTAACCGCGACCATCCTTCCATGCTGGGTGCCTATGGACTTATCCCGGGAGAGCGTATAGATAAAGACGCAATGCTCCAAACGCTAAAAAAAGTAATAGACTGCTGGGAACTTGAAACCATGTGGGGGTGGGATTTTGCCATGATGGCTATGACCGCAACAAGGCTTGGCTTGCCTGACTTGGCAATAGACCTTCTTTTAATGGACACTCCTAAAAATGCCTATGTAATAAGCGGCAATAATTTTCAAAAAACAAGAGCTGATTTGCCGCTCTATCTGCCGGGAAACGGCTCGTTCTTGCTTGCACTTGCAATGATGACAGCAGGATATGACGGCTCAGAAGAGATGCCGGGCATCCCCAAAAACGGCATGTGGGATATAGAATTTGAAAATATAGGAATGATGATATGAAATATGAAAATAACAAGGTCAGCGATATAAAAATTGCCTACATAGGCGGCGGCTCGCGGGGTTGGGCTTGGGTGTTTATGGGAGATTTATCTCAGGAAGCGCAGCTTGGCGGCACAATCGCCTTATATGATATTGACAGAGATGCCGCAAAACAAAACGAAAAACTCGGTAACATGATTTCCGCAAAAAATGAAGCTGTCGGCAAATGGAACTATAAGTGCGCCGACACGCTGAGCGAGGCTCTCACAGGAGCAGATTTTGTGGTTATATCAATTCTTCCGGGAACTTTCGACGAAATGGATTCAGATGTCCACCTGCCTGAGCGTGTCGGGATTTACCAGCCTGTCGGCGACACAGCGGGCCCCGGAGGGATAATACGTTCTCTGCGCACGATTCCGATGATAGCTGAAATAGCAAAAGCTGTTCGGGAGTACGCGCCAAAAGCGTGGGTAATAAATTACACAAATCCCATGTCAATCTGCATAAAAACCCTATACCACACATTTCCCGAAATAAAAGCCTTTGGCTGTTGCCATGAGGTATTCGGCACCCAAAAAATGCTGATGGAGATTTTGAAAAAAACCCACGGGCTCACAGAGATAAATCGGCATGATATTATAGTAAATGTGCTTGGAATCAACCATTTTACATGGTTTGACTACGCTTCATACAAGGGTATTGACCTTTTTCCGCTCTACAGTGATTTTATTTCGAAAAATTTTGAATCAGGAATAAGTGAAAAAAGCGAGCATTGGGCAAATTCCGTGTTTAATTCCATGAACCGCGTAAAATTTGATTTATTCAAAAAATACGGCTACATAGCCGCCGCAGGCGACCGCCACCTTGCGGAATTTGTGGATAGCAATTTATATCTCAAAGACCCCGAAACCGTTAAAAGCTGGCATTTTAGCCTGACAACTGTAAACTGGCGTAAACAAGACCTAAAGGAGCGTCAGGAAAAAGCCCGCCGTCTGGTCAGCGGTGAAGAATCTCTGACTTTAAAGGACTCCGGAGAGGAAGGCGTGTTGCTCATTAAGGCTCTTTGCGGACTTTCGCAAGTGGTAAGCAATGTAAACATACCCAATACGGCCAAGCAGATAGGTAATCTGCCTGCTCCTGCAATTGTGGAAACCAACGCTGTTTTCAGCAGGGATTCCATAAGACCCGTTTTTGCGGGAGATATGCCCGAAGCACTGCTAAACCTGACTCTCCCCCACGTAAATAATCACGACACAGTGCTGAAAGCTGCATTGACTTGTGATAAAGACTTGGTTATTTGCGCATTTGAAGCCGACCCTCTAATCGGCAGTAAGGTTTCAAAAACCGAGCTATCAAAGCTTGCGACAGATATGATTAAAAATACGCAAAAATACTTGCCCGAAGGTTGGATAGAAACTTAACGAAAGGTGCCTGAAATATGCTTGCTTCTGAAATTCAAATAAGAGACCCGTTTATCGTCGTGCATGATAGTTTATACTATATGTTCGGCTCGACAGATAAAGATATATGGAAAGCTCCCGGAGTCGGTTTTGATGTTTACAAAAGTGCAGACCTTATAACATGGGAAAACCCCACGCCTGCATTTCGCCCGCCCGAAGGTTTCCGGGGCACCCATAATTTCTGGGCTCCCGAAGTACATAAATACGGCGACAGCTTCTACATGTTTGCTACTTTCGCAGGTGCAGACCGTCCACGAGGAACTGCAATACTCAAGGCAGACCACCCGGGCGACGCTTTTGCGCCTTGGAGTGACGGAGCGGTAACGCCTCGCGATTGGGCTTGCCTTGACGGAACACTGTTTGTTGACGATGCGTCAAATCCATGGATTGTTTTCTGCCATGAGTGGACACAAATCGGTAACGGCACGATGTGCGCCGCGAGGTTGAGCGATGACTTAAAATGCTGTATATCCGAGCCTGTTGTTTTGTTTTCATCAAACTCCGCAAGCTGGAGTGTAAAGACTTTTTCACCGTCAAATAACATTGAGGGCTATGTCACCGACGGGCCTTTTCTGCATCGCTTGCAAAGCGGCAAGCTGCTTTTGTTATGGTCATGCATAGGAAAAGCAGGCTACTGCTCAGGTTATGCCATTTCGCAGTCAGGAGAAATAACAGGCCCATGGACGCAATGCCCCGAGCCGCTGTTCGAGAAAGACGGCGGACACGGAATGCTGTTTAAAGCACACGACGGCAGACTATTACTAGCCCTGCACTCCCCAAACAAAACCCCAAACGAACGAGCCGTTTTCATAGAGTTAGAAGAAACCGAAACAGGCTTGAAGGTAAAGTGAAGCAGGGGGACGGGGGTTGGTGCGGAGCGGACAGGGGGACGGTTCCTTTGTCTTGCGAGCCACACCTACAAGTGCGAACTGCTCTTAAAGACAAAGGAACCGTCCCCTGTCCGCTCCGTCCCCCTGCTTCACTTAAAACAATTGCATTTTCTTTAGTTTGTGGTATACTAAAGAGCAGTTAGTTTTCGGAGGTGTTTTATGTCAAAAATTGCCGAAATTGCAGCTGCTGTTGAAGGCGGTAAGGTCAAACTCATTGAAGCACTTGTGGCGGAAGCCCTTGATGCAGGTGATGACCCCGGTGCAATTTTAGATGAAGGTATGGTTGCCGCAATGGGCATTGTAGGACAGAAGTTTCAGCAAAACGAGCTTTTTGTTCCTGAAATGCTGGTTTCAGCCAAGACCATGAAAAAAGGCATCGAAGTACTGAGACCTCACCTCACTAAAGAAAGCCTCGGAAAAAGAGGAAAAATTATTATCGGAACAGTTGCGGGAGATTTGCATGATATAGGAAAAAATCTCGTTGCACTTATGTTTGAGTCTGCGGGCTTTGAAGTCATTGACCTTGGGGTCGATGTATCTCCTAAAAAGTTTGTTGATACACTTATGGAAAACCCTGACACAAAAATTGTTGCGGCTTCTACCCTGCTGACCACCACAATGCGCTCACTAAAAGATACCGTTGATGCTGTTAATGACAGCGAATTTAAAGATAAAGTCTTTACAATGATTGGAGGAGCACCTGTCACACAGGAATATGCCGATGAAATTGGCGCAACCGCATACACTCCTGATGCCGGAAGTGCTGCATCAAAAGCTATAGAACTCGTGTCATGAGTCAAAAATAAATTTAATTTTATCAAATTGGAGGTGAAAACTGATGAAAGAACTTATGCTTAGGAATTTTACTGAAGAAGAAGTAAATCATTTTTTAGACAGATTTTACAAGGACTCCGAAGTATGTCAATGTAACATCTGCAGAATGGACGTTGCGGCAATAATGCTCAACAGCCTAAAACAAAAGTATGTAGTTACCGAAAAAGGTGCGCTGTTTGCCCAACTCGATGACTTTGACCCGCAAAATAAGGTTGACTTCATAACCATTATGAATCAAGCAATCAAAATTGTCGGTCGCTCACCACGTCACTGACAAACTTTTCGAGCCTGTCCATGCCCGTCTTTATTGACTCCATAGACGCGGCATAGGTCAGTCTTACAAAGTTTTCGCACCCGAAGCCGCGGCA
>Ga0209755_10001960_pt1 | contig 29724 bp, 21 predicted proteins | sample TergutCo191P1_FD_187301 | JGI IMG/M metagenome (GOLD analysis project Ga0209755, IMG submission 187301) | Cornitermes sp. P1 segment gut microbial communities from Petit-Saut dam, French Guiana - Co191P1 (SPAdes) (version 2) | ecosystem: Host-associated > Arthropoda: Insects > Digestive system...
ACATCTGGCAGTGAAGCGGGCAATATATTATTTGGGAGGGCAATCCATTTGAAACGCAATCATCGCAGACTGTATGCTGCGGGCAATAATTTCCATTGTCGCACGGGCATCCGAGATGATTCTGCGGGCAGGGCAATGGAGCGCCGCAGGTATAACAAGTAGGTAAATCACCCCACTTGCCCCAAAAAAACGAAGGTATGCCGGCTTCTGTAGGGCGATTCGGTCTCGTTGGAGGAGTAATATAGTCATTTTGTATAAACGGCAGTTCATCCGCTTTCCATTCGCCGCTTGACAAGTCTTTTTGCCTTATATCAATAAAAGAAATTTCAAGCTGCCCTGCAGTATCCATGCTTCCTGTTATACTATATACAAGATCATCTTTGCCGCCGCCGATGAAAAACTGTCTTGTGTCAGGGTCCATAAAACCGGTCAGTTCAAAAATCTTGCCGTCATCTGCTATGCTTCCCAAAAGCGGTATAAGGGCATCGGTTCTTTCTACGGCGTTACGTGCGCCGCGTATACTGCGCGAGCCCGGTTCAAACAATTCGTTTACCAGGAAAACGCCGCCGCCTACTCCAATCCCGTTAAAGCTTCCGCCAAGGAAAACCTCTTCATTCCAATTTTCAGGGATTACACTCGGCACGCTGAATTCAGCGGATATTGTTACGTTTCCTTGCGGCATTGTAAAGGTAAAAAGTCCCGCGCCTGCCGGATCAGGAATAATGGTTTGATTGTTTCCGTATTTAACCTTAAGACTGTTGGACATTAACGCGTAACCAAAATTGGCTTGAACTACCAAAGTTACTGTAGAACCTTCAGGCGCGCTGCTCGAAGGATTGCTTGTTATCGTGCCGTTTGTAGCTGCCGCGTTCGTTATGCTGTACACCGGAACGAAATTAAAATCGTTTTTGACAAACGGAAGTGTTGTTGTTAAACCGGGATGAATGTGGGCAACTTCGGAAATGCTTGCTCCCATTCCCGACGATGATGCAGTGATGAGAACAAGGTAGTAACCGGGTGTAAGCGAGAATGAGCCGGGGTTCTGTGTTGTACCAGTGTCGAGTAGATTTGCGGTTTTTGTAATAGCCGCATCAGCCAGCGAAGTCACCTTAATGGAGGCTGAAGTAACCGTCCATCCCAGAAACTCATCTTTATCGTAGCTGAGTGTTCCATTATCGCCTGTCATTTGAGCGCTTAAGCGTATGTTCACAGAGTTATTCTTATTTGCAAGGACGGTAATGGTACTGCTGCCTTGAGCCACAACTTTCAGGGTTCCGCCTATGTTAACTTTACCTTTAGCTGTTATAGTCCATGAGCCGACAGGCAATGTAACGGAAGCGCTCGCGGAGCCGCCGTTGATGGTTATCGGGTCCGGCTCTGCTAAGCCATCATTAGATGCGAAGCTTATCTCATACTGCGCAAAAGTAAATGAGGGCATTACGGTGCGGGCTTCCGGTACGGACAACCTTATTACCGCTCTTCCGCTGCCTTCACCGGGAGTGTAAACGCCTAAAGGCGGCGAAAACAGATGATCACAAGAAGTCAGCGCGGTCAGTAATAAAATTAAAACCGGCGCCGCAAAAATGCTGTGTGTTCTTTTTAATAAATTCTTCATTAGTTTACTCCTTTTTATAAACCAACGGTAAACGTTACCGTTCGCGAATACCATGAAATACCGTCTGAAACTATCGCGGTAACAAAACAATTACCTAACGGCAGATCCGCAGCATTAAGGGTTATAGCAGTTTTATTTTTTTGTTCATCTTTCTGCACACTGTTAATAACCCAACTGATCGAAGTAAAGCTTTTTGATACTTCAATAGAAATACTGTCGTTATCGGCTTTTGAAAGCGGAGTTGAAATATCTCTGTCAAGCGTAAATGTTTCATCACCGAAGTTAATTGTTATACCGGCGTCTTGGCCGCCTGCTTCAGCAGGACCCGGACAATCAGGGCAGGTACAATTTGTAATTGTACATGGATTACTGCACTTGCAATCATTGCCGACTATCGCAGGACCCGGACAATCAGGGCAGGTACAATTTGCAATTGTACATGGATTACTGCACTTGCAATCATTGCCGACTATCGCAGGACCCGGACAATCAGGGCAGGTACAATTTGCAATTGTACATGGATTACTGCACTTGCAATCATTGCCGACTATCGCAGGACCCGGACAATCAGGGCAGGTACAATTTGCAATTGTACATGGATTACTGCACTTACATTCATTGCCGACTATCGCAGGACCGGGACATTGAGGGCAAGTACAGTTTACAATCGTGCATGGATTGCTGCATTTGCATTTCTGCGCAGGATTCTCCTTGGGACCATCGTCGCAAGTTATTAATGATAACGCTATCATTGCGCAAAGCAGCCCCCATAATACTTTCTTTTTCATTTGCATACCTCCTCTATAAGTTGGTATAATAAGAATACATTGTGAAATAAACCACAGCTGCGCAACGCGCACTGACTTGGTATGTTAAGGTTTTATTTCAAAGGTTCTTTATCTCCATATTGTAATTTAAAAAATTCTTATAAAAAGCGAATTTCTACTAAATATCGTAGAATGCGCTCGAAACGGTATAGAATGCAGGTAAAAGTAGTATTTTATTAATTAAAATGATAAAATAGCAGCTGTGAATATTCTAATCTGCGATGATATCCGGGATGAAGCCCAAAAGCTTGAAAACGCCGTCAAAGAAGCGGGCATTGGAGCTGATTTGACATGTTTTATAAAAGCTCAAGACGCTCTTGATCATATAAAAAAAGGCGCGCATATTGACGTATGTTTCCTTGACATCATAATGCCGGAAATGAACGGTATCGATCTTGCCGTAAATATGCGTAATGCAGGTTTTACAGGAAAAATTGTTTTTCTTACTACTTCCAAAGATTACGGAGTTGAATCATATCAGGTAAAGGCTTATTTTTATCTGTTAAAACCTTTTAATACGGAAGTTGTTTTAAAATTATTAAATGAGATTAAAAACGATGAATCCGTTAAAGATACCGCAGGCATAAAAATAGAAACTAAAAATGTGGCAAGGTTTATTCATTTTTATGAAATTTCATTTGTAGAGGTTATTAATAAAAACGTTTATTTTCGTTTATTGGACGGAAGCGAGGTTGTAATATTCGCTTCGTTAAGTGATATTTTGCCGCAGTTAAACGCGGACGGGCGTTTCGCGCAGTGTCACAGGTCTTATGTGGTTAATATTGACGCTGTTACGCAAATTCGCGGCAAGGAAATTACATTGCGATGCGGCAGAAAAGTAACTATATCAAGAAGTTATAAAGATTTCAGTGATTTATATTTTAAACGGGGAATGGGAAGCGATATCTAAATGAAAGAAATAGCTCTAATTATTGTTCCGTTTTTCTCTGTTTTCACAAGCGTTTTTGTATTGATGTTTTGCTTAACCGGCAAAAAATCCGCGTTTTTTATAATTAGCAGTTTCGCTGTTATGACTATAGCCAGCGGAATTATTAATGTTACCTTGATTTTAAACGGATATTTTGAATTAAACGATAAAATAAAAATATTCCAGTCTCTTCTTTATCTTCCGCTTGTTGTTCTGCTTTTTAAAGATATGTTATTTCAAAGATTGTTCGCGTTTTTTATGCTGATGACAATAATTTCTTTTTTACGCTTACTTGGAATAACGCTTGCAGACCTTTTTATTCCTTATGGAGAGAACATTAGTTTTCTAATGCTGATAATTATTACGTTTATTTTATACTTTATTTATATAATATTTGTATTAAGATACGGAAGAAAATTATTTAAAAAAGTGTTTGCTTACGGACACGCAAAGGAATGGATATTATATCTGTTAAGCGCGGCCGTTTCGTGGCTTATTTTGGAATATTTGCCGCCTTTATTTCAATCTAATTTGATAATGGCGCTTGTGGTTATGTCTTTTATTATGTGGAGTTTCGTAATTTTGATTTTTGCAATAATTAATACGCACGAAAAAACCAAACAAAAATACACGGCGGATTTTTCACGCGATATTATCGCTACAGGAAGGGATCATTATCAAAAAATAAATGAACAGTTTGACGCTCTGCGTGTTATGAGACATGATTATAAGTTTCATTTAAAGACAGCCCTTGATATGCTGAACAATGATGATTTGGAAAAAAGCAGAGAGTATTTGAACGGCTTGCACGAACAATTTGAAAACAAAGAGCTGCCTAATTATTGCGGCAATGTTGTAATAAATTCATTAGTTTGCGATTATGCCCGAAAATGCGGGGAATTAAATATAGATTTTAATGTTTTAATTTCCATACCGGCTGATTTTGCCGTGATGAATTATGAAATGTGCATACTACTCGGCAATCTGCTGGAAAACGCTGTGGAAGCGTGTCAGAAAATAAATAGCAGCCGTAAAATAAAACTGGTTCTTAAACCCAAGGGCGGGCAGCTCATGCTTATGGTGCGCAATACTTATAACGGCGAAGTTGTGTTAGAAGAAGATAAAATAATCAGTACAAAAAAAGATAATGGCGGTATCGGGCTTGAAAGCGTTAAGGCAGTTGTGGATCGTTTCGGCGAGATGTTTCGCATTAATTATGATAATGAATATTTCAGCGTGTTTGTGCTGTGGAAATAGATATATTTCTCTGTTAATATCATTATAAATGCTGTATAATTAATTATATTGGAGTTACATCATGAACAATGGCAGGCTTTTACCGGAAGATATAAGAAAAAAGCGCGTAAAACGGCAGATTGTAATGATCGCGTTTTTATTTTGCATAATAAAATTAATTACCGGCATTATATCATATAATTTGGTCAGCAATGTGGTAAGAGAACAATTGGTTTTAAAATGTAAATCAATTGCATTAACTGTAGCGTCTGTTATCGCCTCTGATTCAGACGGTTATAAAGATTTTTTAAATACCTTTGATATGGAATCGGATTATTACAAACGCACAAAAGAATTAATGATGAATATAAAAAAAGATAACGCCGATCAGATAACTTATATTTATACCGAAGCGCGCGTTGACAATGATTCAATGATGTATATAATCGGCGGCGAAGAGCCGTCCAGCCCCGCGTATACTGTGCCCGGCGTTAAGGATACTCTTGTAGCAGCGAACAGAGAAGCTTATGACAAGCAGCTTGCGACTGCCGGCATAAATTTTGAAGACACCGGATACGGCACAAGGCTTTCGGCATACGCGCCTATTATGCATGAAGATACAGGGGAATTTCTTGGACTTGTCGGCGTTGATATTACAAAATTTCAATATAAACAGATTATGAATATTATATTATTTGAAACAATTGCAAGTTTCATAATAGTATTTTTATTTCTTGGAATAATAGCGCTTTTATTTTAAGGCTGTCTGAATAGCAGTATTATTTCAATTTTGCTGCGGGGCATATAGAGAAAACGGAATAAATACGGTATCATAGAATTATAATGGGAAAAATAAAGAAAATCTATAAAGCCGCGGCAATTGTAATTATTGTATTTTTAATTACATGGCTCTTTCTTCGTTTTTCTCCTTATGACGGCTTAAAACAGTTTAAATCCCGTCCTTACAGCGTGCGCTATTACGATCGTAACGGGATGCTGCTGCAGATAACGCCAATTGCGCAGGGGCTTCGCAGGGAAAAACCTTTGGAAATACCTCAGCAGATAAAAGACGTTTTTGTGTTTGCCGAAGATAAAAGGTTTTACCGTCATGCGGGCGTTGACGGCTTTTCCCTGTTACGCGCCATGTATCAGAATATTTCTACAGGAAGGAGAGTCAGCGGCGCGTCTACGATAACAATGCAGCTGGCGCGGATTATAACGGATAATGCGCAAAATTCCGCGCAAGTCGCGGTGAAATCGCGGCGTTCCGCTATAATTGGCAAAAAAATCGCGGAGATGTTTAACGCCCTGCGCCTTGAAACGCGGTTTTCAAAAAACCAGATTCTGGAAATGTATATAAACTCCCTTCCGTTTGGGTTTAACGCCGAAGGAGCGGCTTCCGCGGGGCGCAATTTTTTCGCAAGCGAAATTTCCATGCTGTCGCCTTCGCAGATTTTCTGTCTTGCCGTTATTCCAAGGCGTCCTAATCATTACAATCCGCATGAAAACCCGCAAAACTGCATGGCTGCCGCGATGGATTTACAGTCAAGGTTTGCAGATAACAAAAGATTAAAGCGAAAATGGCCCTTGCTTGCGCAGACAGACGAAAGTGATTTCCGGTATGCGCTGTCATCGGCGCGCCGTTTTCAGTATCCTTTTGAGTTTCCCCATCTTATCCGCCTGATCAATTCCCAAATAAAAAGCGAAACCCCGCAAATGCGCCTGACTGTGGATTTGGCTCTCCAGCGTTATCTGGAAGATTCTATCGCAGGCAATGTCTCAGCATTTTATTCGTCGCGCATTACAAACGGCTCCGCTCTCGCGGCTGACAATGAAACAGGCGAAATTCTCGCATGGGTGGGAAGCGCAAATTTTTTTAACGTTCAAGCGGCAGGGCAGATAGACGGAGTGCTTGCGCTGAATCAGCCGGGAAGCAGCATGAAACCCTTCCTTTACGCGATGGCGCTTGAAAACGGTTTTTATCCTTCGGATGTAATAGCCGATGTGCCGATGACATTCGGCGAAAGCGAAGTTTATTTTCCCCAGAATTTTAACAACCGGTTTAACGGTCCGATACTTTTCCGCGCTTCCCTTGCTTCCAGCCTTAATATTCCCGCTGTATATCTGCTTTACAGGTTAAGCGTGCGAAATTATACGCAGAAACTTCTTGATCTGGGATTTGACTCAATTAAAAATAGCGCGCAGGATTCCGGTTTGGGTTTGGCACTTGGAAACGCGCCTGTCAGTCTATTGGAACTTGTAAGCGCATTCAGCGTTTTTCCGCGCGACGGAAATTATCTTCAGTTTACGTGGGAACCTGAAAAAGAAAACAAAGAAAAGAGAATATATTCCGCTGATACCGCAAGGCTTATCTGTTCGTTCTTGTCGGATTCAAACGCGAGAGTGCTCGCTTTTGGAGCGGGAAGAAATTTTAGAACTTCGTTTCCGGCGATTTTCAAAACGGGAACAGCGAATCAATATCAGAATATTGTAGCTCTGGGAGCTACAATGAAATATTCTGTCGGCGTATGGATGGGTAATTTTACGGGAGAGACAGTTCTGGATAAAACCGGAAGTTCTGTTCCGGCGAAAATTGTGCGCGATACGCTGAATGTTTTACACAGGGCGCATTCAAATGCTGCGCTTGAATTCCCGGAACCTGCTGATTGGAAAAAAAGGCGGATATGCGCCGTCTCGGGAATGGATCCCGCGGATGCCTGCCTTTCTATAATAAATGAATATGTCCATTCAAGCGAAAACAGAATAAAATGCACATGGCATAGAATTGTAAACGGAAGAAGCGAAACAATTTATCCCGCCGAGTATCAGGCGTGGTTTACATCGTCCGTAAGGCAGGGTTCTTTGGATTATTCTTCGCGTCCGCTGGAAATTATTAATCCGCGAAGCGGCTTTGTTTATCTGTCAGGCTCCGGCATCGGAATGAGTGAAATCCCCGTGGAAGTAATCGGCGGCGAAGAAAATGTATTACACATAACGCATAACGGCAGGTCAAAAACAAGCGGTCGTCCCTTTGTGTTTTTCCTTAGCCGCGAAACCGGACTTAATACGCTGACTGTTAGAAACGGTCATGAAGAAGAGACAATAACTTTCACCATAGAACCATAATTTTAGCGTGTTTTTTATATTGATAATTGCCCAAAACCATGATATAAATAATATATGAAAAATATGAAAATATTATTATTTATTGGAGTTGTGTTAATTTTGAGTGCTACAGAAACAGTTGATGCCCAGAATCTGGGAGACGGGCTTTTTGCGCGGATTACGACCAATCGCGGCGAAATAATCGCGCGTCTTGAATACAAGAAGGCGCCGCTTACGGTATGTAACTTTGTCGCCCTTGCCGAAGGAAAAATGGATAACCACAGGGGCAGGCGTTTTTATGACGGTTTGACATTCCACCGCGTAATTTCCAAGGCAAACGGGGACAGGGATGATTTTATGATTCAGGGCGGATGCCCTCTTGGGACTGGCACCGGAGGTCCCGGCTACCAGTTTCCCGATGAAACCGATAACGGACTTAAACACGACAGACCCGGCGTTCTTTCAATGGCAAATGCCGGTCCCGGCACTAACGGAAGCCAGTTTTTTATCACTTTAATTCCCACTCCTCATCTTGACGGAAAGCATACTGTTTTTGGATATGTCGTTCAGGGGCAGAATATTGTAAATACCACAAAGAAGGGAGATCAGATACGCCAGATTACGATAATACGCAACGGCTCGGAAGCCAATGCTTTTACGGCGGATCAGGCGAATTTTGATAAACTGCTTGCACAGGTAAAGGGAGCGGGTGACGGCAGATTGCAGTCACAGCGTCAGGCGGATCTTGCTAAAATTGCCGCGGATTATCCAAACACAACGCAGACCGCATCCGGCGTGCGCTATGTTATTCAAAAGCAGGGGACAGGCAATAAGCCGGCAAGAGGTCAGACTGTCAGCGTGCATTACAACGGCAAACTTTTAAACGGCACAGTTTTTGACGATTCCGGTTTAAGGGGCAGACCTCTGGAATTTCAGGCAGGCACCGGAAAGGTTATTGAAGGATGGGATGAAATGATTATGGATATGAAAGCCGGAGAAAAACGGCTTGCCATTATTCCGCCTGAAAGAGCATACGGAGACCGCGCTGTTGGAGGAGTAATTCCCGCAAACAGTTTTTTGGTTTTTGAAATGGAACTAATCAGCGTTAAATAACCGGAATTTATATGAGCGACGAAGCAAATACAAGTTCAGATATTACAGGTAAAAAAGTATTTTTTCTCTATCCTCCGAATACCGTGCAGATTCAAATTCTCCCGGAGCTTGTGCAGCAGGAATACGAAGTATATGTTGTAAAAGATCACAACAGGCTGCCGCGCGTGTTAAAGAGGTACAAAGAAGCGGTTGTTTTTATTAATATCGATGAAGGTCAGCCGGAGGCGGAATGGGAAAAATGGATGGGAACAGTAACTGCGGCTACGCCTGACGTGTTGTTCGGGATTTTTACTTCCAATTCCAGCGACGATTTAAAAGAAAAATATTTAAACAAGTTAAAAGTTAGCTGCGGATACTTGCCTTTGAAACATGATATGAGCAAAGCCGGAGAAACGGTGCTTGAAACGCTTAAAGTAATGAACATAAAGGGGCGGCGCAAATATCTTCGCGCCTCTCCCGATCGCGATACAATCGCGACCGTCAATATCCCGTACGCCAGCGATTATGTAAACGGCACGCTCAGAGATATAAGCACCGTTGGTTTTTCGTGCATAATTAATAACAATCCCGAGATTCCCAAAAATATGCTTCAGAAAGATATCCAGTTAAAACTCCAGTCCATGCTTTTAAAAGTGGAAGGAGTCGTTTTCGGCTCACGCATGGAAGGCCCTGATAAAATATATGTGTTTCTGTTTACCCAGAAGGTTGACGCCGATGTCCGCTCCAGAATACGCAAGTATATTCAGCAGACGCTGCAGGGCAGGATGGACATCGAATTAAACTGAAAAAAAAGTTTCCGCCGTTTTAATAACGGAAACTTTTTATTATATGCCGAAAATTTTAATTCCCTCTCCTGGAAATTTTTCTTTAACCTTCGCAATCGCCCTCTGTATGCCTTCGGCTTCGTCTTGTTCGCACCAGATAATAAGCGCGAAATTTTCCTCGGGCCACACGGCGTCGCCCATGCGCGGACCGCAGGCGCCGATCCCAAGCACATTTGGAATTTTTGTGTAATATTTTCCGACTTGCTCTTTTGAGAAAGCTTCTAAAATATTTTCTTCTACCGAACGATTAGCGATTATTTCTATGCGGATCATACTCCCTCCGTATTTGCTGGAATTACCATTTTTGAACGCCCTTCACCAGCGGCGATTCTCTCGCGGTTTGCCTGCGCTCTTGCGCTTCGCTTGTCTGAATTCTTGTTAATGATGGAATACATAACAGGCATCAGGAATAACGTCATCAATGTGCCGAATGAAAGACCGCCTAGAACGGTCTTGCCGATTGGAGCTACGAGTTCCGCTCCTTCGCCGGGGAAGAACGCCATAGGCACAAGTCCTAAAACTGTTGTTACTGTTGTCATCAAAATCGGGCGAAGGCGGCTTCGCGCGGCTTCTGTTATCGCGTCATTAAGAGCGTAACCTCTTTTGCGAAGGAGGTTTGTGTAATCTACAAGGATGATGCCGTTGTTTGTGATAATGCCGATTAAAACTAAAAGTCCGACGGCGGTAAGCGCGTTGAAGATCGAGTTTGTAATAAGGTATATCGTGACAATTCCGATAACAGAAAGCGGAATCGTAAGGATGATAATAAAAGGCGATCTGAACGATTCAAAAAGACTCGCCATTATTCCGAATACAAGGAAGATCGCGATAACGCAGATTAGAATAAAGCGAGTAAATATTTTTACCATTTCCGCGTTCGCTCCGCCGTATTCAATAATGACATCGTCTTCTACGGGGATTTCCGCTCTTATCAGCTCTTCCAGCATTGCCTGCAGGTGGTTTGAGCTGACTCCGGGTTTATAACCTGCCGTTACGTGAATAACACGGCTCTGGTTTTCGCGCCTGATGGAAAGAGGACCTGTTCCTTCCTGATATTGCACAAAGCTGGAAAGAGGAACCCTTCCCGATATCTGGCTGTTTATAAATATCTGATCAAGGGCGGGCAGGGTATTGCGGTCGGCTTCGGCGAGAATAAGTATAACATCGTAATCCTTTCCGCTGGATTTAAATCTTGTCGCTATAGCGCCGTCTACCGCGGCTTTTATTTCAGTTCCGATTGTCATTGTGTTAAGACCAAGGGCGTACATTTTTTCGCGGTCAAGAACCAGTTCATACTGAGGCAGCCCGTCTGTTAAATCGATTGAAGGTTCGGTTACATAATCGGAAAGTCTTTCCTTTAGAAGCGAAGATATACGCTCGCCTATCGCTTTGCCTTTTACAAGATTATCCGTGCGCAGAATTATATCGACGCCGCTTCCGCCCATCATATTCATGCCTCCGCCGAACGAGAACATAACGCCTGGAAACTGGTTAAAGTAAGGCCGAAGAAGATCTTTAATATCGTTAGCAGATTCGATCCTTTCTGCATATTCAGGGAGGTTGATGCGAAGAGAACCTGAATTTGTGCCGCCTCCGCCAAGACCCATAAAGCCGCCTCCGCCGACGCGCAGAACAAGGGTTTCGTAGCCTTTAACTTCGTCTTCTACTATAATTTGGAGCTGTCTTAAAACAGCTTCAGTTTCATTAAGAGCTGTTCCCATCGGAAGAGTCGCCGTTACGCTGACATTATCGTCATCCTGCTGAGGCATAAATTCCCAGCCGATAACAGGTATTAAAATAATGCTTATTATTAATAAAACAGAAAGAGTAAGGATAACCGCCATCTTATGGTTAAGAACCCTCTTAACGGCGTTTCTGTATTTACTATCAAGCCAGACGAAAAAATTATCAAACTTTGCGTCAACTACTGCAAGAAATCCTTTTAGGGGCACTTGTTTTCGCGTAACAAGGGGAAGGTAATGGCTGCACAAAACAGGCACAAGGAAAATCGCCGTAAAAAGCGAAATGCCAAGAGAAATTACGACAGTAAACGCAAGCCCCGAAAACATCTCGCCCGCTATTTCCAAAAGTCCCTGGAACATGACAAGAGGCGCAAAGACGCAGATTGTCGTAACTGTGGAAGCTGTGATAGCGATTATCATTTCTGATGTTCCAAGCACAGCCGCTGTTTTTAATTTCGCTCCCTTCTCGCGGTATTTATAAATGTTTTCTAAGATAACGATAGAATTGTCTATCAACATTCCTATGCCCAAAATAAGACCCGCCATTGTCATTAAGTTGAGCGTGAGCCCTCCGAAGTACATTATCAGCATTGTAACAATAACAGAAACCGGAATGCTGATGCCGATAATAAGCGTCGGTTTCCCGGAACGGAGGAACAGGAACAGTGTAAAAATTGCGAGAAACGCGCCCATAAACGCCGAGGATGTTACCTGATTAAGAGAGTTTTCTACAATATCTGTTGTATTAAAAAGCTCTTTTATTTCGATATCCGACGGAAGCTCCTTGGACATTTTAGCGATTCTTGCGCGTAACTCTGTCGCTGTCTGCACAGAATTCTTTCCGCTTTGTTTCTGCACGTTCATCGTTACCGCGGATTGTCCGTTTACATATACTACGCTTGTTTCGTCGCGATAACCTTCAAAAACATCGGCAATGTCGCGCAGAAATATTTGCCTTGGCATTTCTACCTGATTGTTTACAAATCCTCCGCCCTTGTATGTAATAACAGTATTTCTAATATCGTCAAGCGACGTATATTCGCCCATTGTCGTAAGAAGGTATGACATTCCTCCTTCCGTAATGGTTCCCGCCGCCGTCTGCATATTCTGTATGTAGAGCATCTGCTGGATCTGCGAAATTGTAAGACCGTACGCTTCAAGGCGGCTCTGGGGGATTTCGACGCGGATAACTTTTTCCCTTCCGCCTTCGACTGAAGCCGTTGCGATACCCGGCGTCTGCTCGATGCGCGGAACGATTGTATCTTCCGCGATTTCACGTAACTCTTCCGGGGTGCGCCTGTCTGACGTTACCATAAGACCCATAATCGGAATCATGGACGGATCAAATTTGAAGATCATCGGCGCGTCGGTGCCTGTCGGAAGATAATTCCTTATGCGCTCAAGTAAATCGCGGATTGAATTTGACGCGTCGGACATATCAGTCCCGTAGCCGAACTCCATTATTACGGCGCTGCTTCCCTTGCTTGAAGTGGACGTAACTTTTTCAAGACCTGACGCGCTGGAAAGCGTAGCTTCCAAAAGACGCGTAACAGATCTTTCGACTTCTTCAGGACCCGCTCCTGAGTAGGATGTAAACACAACCAAAATAGGCGGGTTAATCTCCGGGTATAGATCGATAGGGAGATTTATCATCGCGAAGATGCCAAGACCTATCAGAAGCAGGAAGATTATTAAAATTGTTGTAGGGCGCGAAACGACGCCTTTTACCATGCTCATAACTGCTCCCTCAGCGGGTTGACGCGTTCAATAACATTTACCCGCGAGTTGTCATCCAAAAGCGTCTGCCCTCTTATAACAACTTCTTCGTTAGGTGAAAGACCGTCTGCAATTTCCATTACTCCGTCGATTAAAATGCCGGGAGTTATTATTCTTTTTTTTACGATATATTGCTCTTTTATTTCTTTGGTTTCATGTACGCCTTGGTTTTCTTCATTTTCATTAATCTCTTCTTCAAACGCCTGCACAACATAAACGTACTGCTCTCCGAATCTGTTTATAACCGCGGACGCCGGAATTTTTACTATGTTGTTTTTACGTTCCGTTATAACGCGGACTTTCGCGAACATTCCGGGTTTTAACCTGTTCTTTGTGTCGGTTACATTTACGCGCACTTCCATGGTTCTTGACGCAATATCTACAGTGGGAGATATTTCGCTTATGCTCCCGTTAAAAACTTCTCCGGGCCACGCGTCAAGAGTTATTTCGCAGGGAAGGTTCATCGCCATTCTGGAAATAAAACGCTCCGCGACGCTGAGTTTTATCTCGTATCCGCCGCCGCCTGTAATGCGCGCAAGAGGCACCGCCTGAGAGACAGTCATCCCGATCTGCGCCGGTATCATGATAACTGTTCCGCTAATCGGAGCTGTAGCTACGCTTTGGCGGAATGTCATTCCCGGACGGGAAGGATCGACCGCCGCGATTCTATCACCCTTATTAACTCTGCTGCCGATGGAAACGTAAATCTCGGTAACTTTTCCTACCGCGTCAGAATACGCGTCAACTGTGGAACCTGCTACGATATCGCCTGAAAATGATATGTAATCATGAATCTGTCCCTGAACAGCCTGAATTGTATTTACCGCAAACACCGGCACGTCGATCACTGCAGGACCTGTCTTGCTTTTTTTTCCGCAGCCGGAAAAAGAGCACGCTATTATTATTAATAAAAATAATATTATTCCAATCTTTGATTTCATTATTTGCTCCTTTTTGAAAGCGTCCCGAAAGGAACGCCTATTGAATATTCAAGATCGATTAGACCATTTAAATAATTAAACTGCTGTTCAAGCAATTGCACTCTTGCCTGTCTGAGCGATTGTTCCGCGCTTTGAACCTGAAAATAATCCTGAAGCCCGGCTCTGTACGCCTGCTCTGTCATCCTGTAAGATTGTTCCGCCAAAGCGACCGTCTCTGCCTGCGCCTTAGTGTTAACATGTATTCGTTCAAGCGAAAGAACCGTATTGTAGACTTCGATTTCTGTTCCGTTAACTAACTGCGCAAGACCGATAGTGGCGGTTCTGATTTGATCGTCCATATTTTTGATTCCCTGAAAATCCGCGCTGTAAGGTATTAAACTGTGCAGGCGCACGCCGAACATAATTGTTAAAGAGCCGGATTTTATCCAATCATCACTGCTTTCAAACCAGGGGTCCTTCCATGGATCTTTCATCGGATTAAACAAAGACTGGCTGCTCCATCCCAAACTTAACGCGGGCGTAAGCGAATAAACAAGCGATCTCCTTGCGCTCTGCATCATCGTAATTGTGTGCCTTAGCTCCTGAATGTCCGGTTTCCCTGATGCCGCTTTGGAAATCATTTCCGTAACATCCAGCGAAATAAATTCGGCGGCTTCTGTGATATGCACAAGTTCAAATTCCGTGTCGTATTCCATTCCAAGGAACATTGCAAACTGCGCCATGCTCAGTTTTAACCCGTTTTCAACCTGATCGATCGCGGGGCGCATATTTTCCCTTGCTACGCGCGCCTGCAGCACGGTAAGTTCAGGCGCAAGACCCGCGTCATAATTTGCCTGCGCCATTTGCACCTGACGCTCGACATTCTGATAACTGCCGCGAAGAAGAGCGATGTTTTCCTGCAATAACAATATGCTGTGATACGCCTTTCGCACATCGCGCTCAAGCTGAAGTTTTGCTTTTTCATAACCGAGTAAGCCGCCTTCGTAATCAATGCGAAGGCGCCTCATATTTTCAAACATCGCCGCGCTGACGCTAAGTGACATTTGTATGTTGCCGACAACATTCCATTGAGACAGCTCAACGGAATAGGGCGTAACATAATTGTAAAAGGTTCCCACTGTCGGTATTGTCAGTTCAAACTGATTTTGAGTCATACCAAGAGCAGTTAATCTGTTATCCCATTCAACTGGCGCAAGTCCTCCTTGCTTTGACGCTTCATTGCTCCTGCTGAATCCTCCGCCGATAGTTATGCTCGGAATAAACTGATTCCATGAATAATCAGACGCTCGTTTCTTTGTTGATATGCCTGTTCTTGACGATTCAAGGCTCAGGTTATTTTTAAGCGCAAGTTCAACCGCCTGCTCCTGAGTTAGCTGTATTACCTTATTCTCAGGCGGCGGCGCGGTTTCCTGCGAATACGCTGTTGCAGATAACAATAGAATAATTACCGCAATGTATGTTTTTTTTCTCATTTATTAAAGCCTCCAAGACCCAATGTGACAAATTTATATAACAATCTGATATTGTCATTTTGCATCCCGCTGCCGGGATGAGTTAAAATATTAATTAATAAAAATAAAATCCAGTGAGAAGCGCGTCTTTTCTTTTCTTCCGCGCAGCCGCGAAGCGGTTCAATGTCCACGTCTTCGAAAAGATTAAAAACTTCAAGGCGTTTATCCGGTTTTCCAAGATCAAGCCTTCGTGTGCGGATCCAGTCCATGGCGACAAGTATCTCCGGGCGCGAACGCAGGTAAACCGCTATCGAATAAATCCCAAGGAATAACTGCTGCGCGCTATCCGAAGACATGCCGATCCCCTTTCTAGCAAATTCAATAATCCGCATAAATTCCGACATGAAAAGACGGCGCAGCATATCCTTTCTGTTTTTAAAATGTCCGTAAAGACTGCTCTTGCTAAGCCCCAGCCTTTTCGCGACCATGTCCATGGAAACTTCCCATGGACCTGTTTCGGCTACAGCTTCCGCAACCGCTTTAAAAAACGGCTCTGTTTCAGTATCAAGAGGAGTATTTTCTACCTGTTTTTCCAGCTTGTCAAAATCGATATCCGTATTTTCGGCGCAATAGCCAAGTCCGTTTTTTATGGTTTTATAAATCCTGGAAGTTATTTTTTGAATGTCCTCGTCAGATAACGGATTATCCATCGTCTTTTTAACCCTGTGATAATACGACATAAAAAAAGTAAGAGTTGTAAAAATCAGCCTGATTACCGCGTCATCGCCCTTATATTTTCTGTTAACAACCGCGCTCAAAGTATTAAAGTCAACGCCGCGGGATTTTAACTGTTTTAACAGCTCGCGCCCGTCGACATTGCGTTCGTATATATTGATCATGGAAAAAATCATGGCATAAACATTGTGAGCGAAGAAGCCGGAAATGCTCCCTATTATGGTAGAAACTCCTTCATCCGCGTTTTCCGATTGCATGGCGTTCTGAAAATCCTCACGGACAACGCCCGCAAATTCGTCCAAAAAACGCTCGGTCATGGCGGCGGTAAGCGCCTGCTTGTTTATAAAATGGCGGTAAAGGGCCGGCTTGCTTACCCTCAGTGCGCACGCAAGCTGTGAGAGACTGGTTTTTCTATAAAAATTGCGGCCCCATACGCGGAATGCCATGTCAATTATTTCCGTTTTAGTCATATATTCAGTTTCCGAACGGTCGTTAACATAACTATAACACCATTATATTAAAAAGGCAACAGAGGATTTTGAAAATAATTTCCAGCCCGCTGTGGCGATAGCAAGCAGTCATTATCCCCTGATTTGGCGGGTATAAAATAGGTAAAAATCGGTAAACCTACCCAATTTGGTGAGTTGTTTACAGCGTTTCAAGAGCCTATATTTTTATAAACGCGTATCGCAGATATGCTATTATTTTTAGGAGGTTTACTTATGAAAAAGTATTCAACTTTCATTTTAGGTTGTCTTGTTTTCTTCATGTTGACAGGAAATGCTTCCGCTCAACCGGGATTTACAGGCCCTGCAGGATCCGGGTTCACAGGTCCCGCTGGCGGCTACAACTTTTTGCCGGGACAGGCAGTTATGATCAGCCATCCCATTACTATCGGCGAAGCAAGAAGTCTGCCCCATGATTCATGGGTGGTTTTAAACGGAAATATCATTAATATGCTCTCAGGCGGCAGGCAGTATACATTCCGCGACGCAACTGGAGATATTGCCGTCGATATCGGACCGAAAGAATGGCGGGGGTTGTCTGTAGGCGCGTCTGACAGAGTGGAGATTTACGGAGAGGTTAAATTGCACCGCGGGCAGATACATATTAAAGTTCACGCGATCAGGAAAATGGGAGCGTAAAGTTTTGCATAACAGAGTAAGCAAAATAATCAGCAGTTTCTTCCAAACCCGCGACGAATTGTCATTTCGCAATATCAGACCCTCTTTGTTTCCAGTCCTTCTGGTTTTTCCGGTTTCTGTTATATTGGGAAACCTGCGCTATTACGGGCACAGTATCGCCTTTGGCGGTTTTGCAACTAACGAGCTGATGTTTTTTATGCTTGGGCTGGGCTGGCTGATCTTGAGTTTTACGCCCAAGCGCCTTTTTCTTATTTTGCTTAAAATGTCCGCGGTTTTATCGGCTGTCCTGCTGCCGTTTTTAATTTTTCTGCCGATGGGACCATGGCAGTTTACTTTTTATATGGCTTTTAAATTCTGCTGCGGTTTATGCGCCGCCTGCGGGTTTTTCTTATTCTGTTTTGTGTTAAATAATGTTGAGCGCCTTGCCGGTATGGCGTTTATTCAGATTTACTACGGATTCTATTATATTTTCTGGAATTTACTTCCCGGTTTTCATGCGGCGGGCAATACATGGACAGGAGTCGTTTTAACGGCAGTCTTTCTTGTTATTGTATTTTTCGCAGCCGGATTAAAACCTGTTCCCATGGAATTAAATACCGGCAGCGACGGCAAAGGATCGGGAGTTCATTTTGTTATCGGTCTTGGAGTTGTTCATTACATGATTATGTGCATGAGCAATTACATCGAATGGTCAGATAACAGCGTTTCAAGTTTTGCCTTTGGTCTTGGAACTGTTATATCTATAGGACTTGTTATAATTGTTCAATTGTTAAAAGGCAAAAGCGCGTTATATATCTGGCTGATGTTTCTTGCTTTTACCTTGTTCGGTTTAGGCGTTCTATTGCTCAATACTCAGAAAGCTATTACCTGCGGTTCTTTTATTTATGGTTTAGGCGACAGTTTAGGTTATATAATAATCTGTTATATGTGCGCTGGAGCCATTAAAAGAAGCAAGTCGCTTAGAATGTTCAGGCTTTATTGTTTTGTTTTTTTTATTCAGTATTTTATTATCTCAGGCATTTTTTCGCTGTATTTTAATTATTTTGACGAGCCTAATAAATTTCTTGCGTTTGCTGTAGTCCTTGTTCTTGTAAGTTTATGCCTTTTATTCATGCCATTTATTCAAAAAAGACTGTTTGACGCTGATTGGACAGACGGTTTATATCTGCGTGATATGCAGGAGTTTTCTTTTCAGCTTGTGGAAACGCAGGAAATTAATAAAAAAGAAAAATTAAATTTAACGCCGAGAGAACAGGAAATTTTTACTTTATTGTTAAAAGGCAAGCCGCCCAAAGAAATCGGCTATACATTAAAAATCAGCTACGAAACAGTTCATCATCATCAAAAGAATTTATACCGCAAATTGAACATTCAAAGCATACAGGAACTTTTTGCAAGATACGGCGGAACCGTATAACATTTTTTATTAATAAAAACAATAATATTCCAATATGCTCATAAATCACAATTTGCATTTTTTTATATTTTATGATATATATTAAGATAATTCATTGCAATTAAGGATACAGAAATGAAATTTAAGAAGTTGATTTTTATTTTTACAATCATACTGGTTTTATCTGCCGGCTGCGCCGGAAAAGACGACGTACTGCAAAAGCATTATGCGGATAAAAAAATCCTGTTTGACGCTTATGTTGTTGAATATGATATTTATTTGGAAAATGTAAATTATTCAAAAAAAACAGCCGCTTTAATTAAAAAATTAATATATAACGGCGAAGGTTTTGATGAATATATATCCAAAACGCTTGATGAATTTACAGGTCCTGTAAAAAGCGAAGATTTCCCGCCGCTGTTTGACGACGATGGAAACAAACATTTTCATGAGTCTTTTTTAAATGAAAGTTACACAATCATTCACCGCGATAAATCGTTTATCATTATTGAATACAGCAAATATTATTACTATTCAGGCGCAGCACACGGCAATTATTGGACAAATTATTTTATAATAGACCTGGCTCAGAAAAAAATCCTCAATATTAATGATCTAATAACCCCAATAGATGATAATTATCTAAAAGATTTAATACTCAAAGAATACGATATTATCAGCTTCCTAAGACCCAATATATGGCCTCCTGACACAATCAACATAAACAACGACAACATAGAACTCTTGTGGAACACTTACACAATTACCCCTTACTCAGACGGTATAATCGTACTAATCCTGTATGAGGATAAATACTTAACAGACAAAGGCCGCGCCTTACAAGCTGTCAAAAAATAAAAATTTTATAATCCATTCAGCGACATATTGGTTTGTAAATATTTGAATATTGGTTTATGATTATTGGTAGAAGTGTTTTATAGGAGGGAGATATTTATGGATTTAAAACTTTTTTTCATTATTGTACTCGCCGTTGTTTCGATAGTTTACATTATAACACTATTGTATAAAGAAAATATATTTCAGTTTGTTTTAAAAGGTTTGCTTGTACCGTTAATTCTTGCGGTATATATATCAGGCGCAAATAAAATATTTTTACCTATTGTTCTGGCGCTGGCTTTTGCGTGGATAGGCGATGTTTTACTTATTAAAATTTCAAACCTTTTATGTTTCAGGCTTGGATTGGGAAGTTTTTTAATCGGACATATCTGTTACATAATCGCGATGTTTGGATTCGGACAGCCGTTTAATATCCCATTTTTGATTATCTGCTTTGCCGCAGGTATCGGTCTTGGTTTTTTAATCTTCAAAATAATCCAGCCCACGCCTGAAATGAAAATCCCTGTAATCGCATACGAGAGTATAATCCTTGTCATGGCAATATTCGCCATCCAGCTTTTTGCGGCTCAGGGAGGAGCTTTCGGCGCGCTGGTTCTTGCGGGAAGCGTCTGCTTTGTGGCGTCCGATACCTCCCTTGCGCTCGTTACCTTCCGCAAAAAACCATACTATGTTTTTGTGATGGTAACGTATATCGCAGCTCAGCTTTTAATAACGCTTGGGTTTTGCGCCGCTGTTTTTTAAAATATTTTAATATTGACCGATTTGGGCTCTTAAAAATATGTAATAATATTATGGAAGAAATGTAATATATTAAGGTTAATAAAGTGCTTAAAATCCTTAAATTTATCCATTGATCAACCATATTATTGAATATATAATTAAAAGCCGGGTAATTCGGGAAAATATTACATTTTGTATCAGTATAGGATGAAATGAATCTTAGATTAAATAATAGAATAAAGCTGTTTATTCCCATTCTTTTACTAATATTGCCCGCGAACTTCCTTCTCTGGGCTCAATCTGCAGAGCAGCAACTGCCGGCGCAGACCATGGCGGCTGCTATCGAGTCAGAACTTCCGGCTGTAAGGGTCGCTATGAGCGACGATCACTCGATCATTCTTGAACGCGTGCTTTATACGGCGCTTAGGCGTTCCGGTTATCAGATGGTTGCAACTGTAGCGGGAATGCGCACTTCTGTGGCTGATGTTAATTACGGTGATGCCGCGATTCTGCCGGTGCAGACAGACGGCTGGGACAGGTTGTACCCTAACCTTGTTAAAGTTCCTGTCGCGATTGAAAATGTTGAATATGCAGTCTACTCCCGTTCAAATGAAAAGTATCATTTTTCCCGGTGGAACGATTTGGCGGGGCTGCGGATATGCTACCGCTGGCAAAATGAATACATTGCAAATAACATCTGGCGCGCCGGCGCAAGAGAGCTTATTACGGCGGCTGATATTCCGCAGTTATGGGCTTCTTTGCTTAGCGGCAGCGCAGACGCGATTATACTTCCGCGCATGTCGCATTTTGAATACAGGTTTCCGCAGGGCGTTAAAATGGCGGGCATTGTTGAACAGCAGCCCGTTTATACATATGTGAACAGCGGACACGGATTTTTAGTTCCTCTTATTGAAAAGGCATACCGCGAAATGATCAGCGAAGGCGTCATGACCGCTATTCATGAAGGCCACGATATGGAGAAAAATAAACCGATCATTTTGCATATCAACTCATATAACGCGCAAAGCGAATGGGAACGCAGCCAAATGGAATCTATCCGCGGTAATTTACAGAATAATTCTTCGACCGGACATAGGCACGTAACAGAGAGCGGGCAGGGTTTCCATGCAACAGAGCTTGAATATTATAATTTTTATTTAAACTCAAATGAACTTCACAGCAGAGCCAGCTATAACGCCATTGTATCCAATATTATCCGCACAGGTTTTGTTTCGCGCGCTCCTGATTTAATTATTGCATCCGGCAACGAAGCTCTTGAATATGTATTAAACAATTATTATTTATTATTTCCGCATCTGCCTGTGTTGTTTTTTGATGTTGTAGGATTTAACAGTTCCATGCTGTACGGGCTGGAAGATGATGTTACAGGTGTTTCCCAGACAATTTCTTTTGATGAAACAATTATGGAAATGCTGAGGCTTTTCCCCAAGACGCGCCGGGTTTTTATTTTAAATGATTATTCAATTTCCAGAAGCGGAAAAATACGCGAGGATATTCAAAAGAGCATTGATGCCGGAAACCCGGGTACAAAAAACGGCTTGTCTGTGGAATTTATTTTTAGTGAAAACAAACCGTTCAACGCAATTCTGGATGACATACGCAGTTTTGGCTCAGACACTCTTGTTTTAATCGGCAATTATCTGTGCGATTCGGACGGAAACTTTTATTCCGAAGCTGACGTGCAAGACCTTACGGCGCTCGCTTCTTCAAATCCTGTTTTCAGTTTGACAGCTTCTTTTATAGGGCATGGAACATTGGGCGGCTTTGTTACGCTTGCCAGCGTGCAAAGTAAAATTATCGCTTCCATGGCTGTTGATATTTTAAACGGGAAAAATCCTTCGCAGATTCCGATTGTTTATGATTCAGCGCAGCTTAATCAGTGGAAGTTTGATTATGAAACCGCCAAAGCATTTAACATAAAAATAAATAACCTGCCCAGAAACCATGTCATCATTAACCGTTCGCCTCCGATATGGGAATCGCATCCGTTTGAATTCAGATTGATGCTGATTGCGATAACAGTAATTCTGCTTCTCTTTTTCGCGGTTGGATATATCAGGAATCAGAAGAAGCATGAAGCGTATGCTGCAAATTTAAGGCAGGCGCGGGACGCGGCAGAAGCTGCAAACAGAACAAAGTCGACATTCCTTGCAAATATGAGCCACGAGATAAGGACGCCGATGAACAGCATAATCGGGTTTGCGGAACTTGCGCAGTCTTATGACAATCATCAGAAGGTAATGGAGTACCTTGCCAATATTTCTCAGAACGCGGACTGGCTGCTTAAAATTATTAACGATATTCTTGATATTTCCAAAATAGAGTCCGGTAAAATAGATTTAGAACATATACCTTTTGATTTGCATGATATGTTTTCCCATTGCCATATGACAATAAGACCCAGAGCGGAGAAAAAAGGACTTGCCGTTTACTGTCTTGGAGAGCCGGGTATTAATAAACTGCTTTTGGGAGATCCAATCAGGCTGCGTCAGGCGATTATAAACCTGCTTGATAATGCGGTGAAATTTACAAACGAAGGCACTGTTAAGCTGTTAGCCGCTATTGAAAACCACGGCAGCATCGCGAAAGATGACAAAAAAGTGGTGATTCATTTTGAGATAGAAGATACCGGCATTGGAATGACAGGCGATCAAATTACAAGAATCATGGAACCGTTTACGCAGGCTGACGAAAGCGTTACGCGAAAATACGCAGGAGCGGGGCTAGGGCTGCCGATAGCGAAGAACATTATAGAATTGATGGGCGGTGCTTTGTTGGTAAAAAGCATGCCGGGAATCGGAAGCAAGTTCAGTTTTACGCTGCCATTTGATTTGATTGACGATAAAGCCGCGGACGCCGTTCTGCAGGAGAACGTATCGCGCATTAAGGGAAAACCCAGATTTTCAGGCGAGATTTTAATCTGCGAAGATAACGGCATGAATCAGCAGGTAATCTGCGAACATCTTGAAAAAGTTGGGTTCACTACTGTTGTTGCGTCTAACGGAAGAGAAGGCGTTGATATAGTTTTAAAACGCAAGCGCGAAGGCTTAAAACCTTTTGATTTAATTTTTATGGATATTCATATGCCCGAGATGGGCGGTCTTGAAGCCGTGTCAAAAATCGCCGCCTGCGAAATAAAAACGCCTGTAGTGGCTTTAACCGCGAATATAATGTCCGATGATGTAAAACACTATCTGGAAAACGGAATGTCGGACTGTCTTGGAAAACCTTTTACATCGCATGAGCTGTATGAATGTCTTTTAAGGCATCTTCCCGTTGTCAGTTATTCTTCCGCAGATAAAAACAAACTGTTCGAAATTGAAGATGAAGAAAGATTAAAAAAACAGTGGCGTATCAATTTCGCAAGAAGCAATTTAAACACTTTTGAAGCGATAATGAAGGCGATAGACAGCCATGACGCAACTCTTGCGCACAGGTTATTTCATACGCTTAGAAGCAACGCGGGGCAAATCGGAGAAAAAAAACTGCAAAATGCCGCGGCGGTGCTTGAAAATTTATTCGCGAACAGCAAAGAGCCTGTCTGCACGTATGAAATAAAAATACTGGAAACCGAATTAAAACTGGTTCTTAACAAATTATCTCCGATGATCGCGGACATCGAAAGAAAAAGAAAAGAAAAAACGGATGATATCCAGAAAATCATGGAAGTGCTTGATAAATTGGAGCCAATGTTATTAAATAAGAATCCTGAGTGCGAGGAGCTGCTTGAAGATATCCATTCAATACCCGGAGCTGAAGAGCTTGCCAGGCATATAGAAGAATTTAATTTTAAACTGGCGATTCAAGATTTGTCGAAACTAAAAATGGAGGTGAGGGAAATATGACAAACGAAAAGAAAAGGCACAGCATTTTAATTGTAGACGATGAAAGAGACAATATAAGCTCGTTATCGAATATTTTAAGTCATGATTATACCGTTTACGCTTCTACAAATGGAAAAGACGCAATTGAAACTGCGAACGAATTTATGCCTGATATTATTTTACTTGATATACTCATGCCCGAAATGGACGGATACGAGGTGCTAAAGGCGTTTAAAGAATCGGAAAAAACAAGGGATATTACCGTTATTTTTATCACCGGGCTTGACAGCGACATTGCGGAAATAAAAGGGCTGGCTCTAGGCGCTGCGGATTATATTATTAAACCTTTTCATCCCGCTATTGTTAAATTAAGAATTTTGAATCATATACAGTTAATGGAGCGGCTCAAACAGCAGTCGCTTGTCAGCAAAATTTCACATAACTTTCTTGCTAACGCGTATACCTCCTCTTTAAATGACAGCACGCTGCGCATGATCGGAGAGTTTATGGATATCGCTTCGATTCTGCTTTACAGAACGGAAAGAAACAGCAATGTGCTTGTCTGCCAGAATGAATGGATAAATTCGGGATTATCTTTACAGACGCGCATAGACGACAGGGTTGAGTTCGATGAGCAGGTAATTTCCGCCGTTAATAGTCTTCTGACCGCCAATGAGAGGGATCTTTGCATTCATTCCAAAGAGCAGTTATTAATGAATGTCGCCGATTTAAAAAAGCAGCATTTTAAAAATTTCATTGTAACGCCGATTTTTGTTAAAGGAATGGCGTGCGCGATTCTTATTTTTTCCATGGAAGAAGAAGAGCGAAAATGGAACGAGAGCGAAATGGATCTTGCCGTTCTTGCGGCTAACATTTTTTCCAGCGTTTTTGAGCGCGACGCGATACAGCACGCCGAATATTTAAGCCGCGCCAAATCGGAATTTCTTTCGCGCATGAGCCACGAAATGCGCACCCCGATGAACGCAATTTTGGGAATGCTGCAGGTGCTGGAACTTTCAGGCATTTCCGACAATATAAGAAGACAATGCGGCGTAATGAACACCGCTGCGCATACGCTGCTGCGCATGATAGACGATGTGCTTGATATTTCCGATATGGAATACGGATCGTTTATGCTCGCGAATTCCGCATTCGACTGCAAAGCGATGATATGGGATGTCCTGCGCATTGCCGACGAAAACGCGTCCAGAAAACGGCAGATTGTCATCTGCAATGTTGATCCTGACATACCGGATTCGCTTGTCGGCGACGGAAAAAGACTGAGGCAGGTAATAACAACGCTTTTGGCGAACGCTGTAAAATTTACGCGCGAAGAAGGTGAAATTACGTTTAACGCCCGCCTTGAGAGCGAAGATAATGATTCGGCAGCGCTTAACATTGAAGTTACAGACAACGGAATTGGAATGTCGAAAGAACAGCAAAGTAAGTTATTTTCGATTTTCGAGCAGGCAGAAAGCGGCAATAACAGAGAATACGGCGGAATCGGTCTTGGTCTTGCTCTGTCAAAACGCATTATCGAAACCATGGGCGGCAACATCTACATTGAATCCGAAATAGACAAAGGCACAAAGATCAATTTTTCATGCAGAATGAAAAAAGGGCAGTGATTGGCATTTTATCGCTTCAGATGAACATTGCCATGTAAAGAGGATAATAAATTATTCCGTTTTCACCTGCTTCTGTGTTATATTTGCTTAAAACAATAAGTCTGTTCATTTTCCCGCGCGCCATACTGCAGGCATTATCCAAAGAAGCATGCGCTTTATAATTTCTGCCGGATTTAACTTCTAAAGCCGAAAGACATTTATTTTCTGTTAATACAAAATCTATTTCCGCGCGGCTTTTTTTATCATAGTAGTACAGTGGAATATTTTTCTTTGTAAGTTCCGCTGCAACAGCATTTTCGGTTATTCCGCCCTCGTTTATTTCGATATTGCCGCCCAAAAGTTCGCTTTGAATCCCTTTCATACCCTGAGCGCACAGTAAACCGGTATCAAGCATATAAAGCTTATAAAGATTTCGTTTTTCATTAAAACTTAAAGGGATTTCCAGCGCGTTTACATTAAAACAATTAAGAGCAATCCCGGCTTCGCTAAGCCACATGGACGCGTTTTCATACTTTTTAGCCGATGTTCCTTTTTCTAAATCCGCCAGAATAAAGCGCTTGTTTTTTCTGTTTAACTGTTCAGGAATCGCGTCAAACATATTTTTAACCAGGATTTTTTCTTTTTCCGCGTATTTGGAAATATCATCGCGGTAGCTGTCGAGAATGGATTTTTGAATTCTTATTGTATGAGACAAATCGTCATTTTCCAAGAATGCCGTTACTGCCGCCGGCATTCCGCCGACAACCAAAAATTCTCTGTATATTTTCATAATTCTGTCATGTAAAAAATTATCTACAGCCCGAATCTGATTATATGTTTCCCGCAGTTTGCAGATAACATCATGAGTTATTCCCTTTGCCCAGAGGAATTCTTCAAAATCCAGAGGATACATGGAAATTTGCTCCTCATAACCTACAGGATAGGATGAAACGTTTTTATACCCAATTCCTAAAAGAGAGCCGGACTCGATATAATCATAACGACCGTCTTCGATAAGGAACTTTATCGCAGTCCGCGCCTGTGGGCAGCTCTGTATTTCATCAAAAAATACAAGAGTATCGCCTTCCACAAAAGGTCCCATACCCATTGCCGAAAGGTTCAGAATGATCGTTCTTGCGTCAAGATCCCCTTCAAAAGCCTTTTTTGCAGACGGTTGTTTTTCAAAATTTATCTCTATAAGGTTCTTATAATGCGCCTTCGCAAACTCCCTGACAATAAATGTTTTTCCGACCTGTCTTGCCCCTTTTATCAGTAAAGCGGGCTTTTTTTGACTATTTTTCCACTCAATCAGGCGATTTATCATCTTCCTTTTAAGCATCACATTACCTCATAATTAACATTGTAGCCCATTTTCAACTTTTTGCAATGAAAAAGCCCCAAAATTTCAACTTTTTGCAATGAAAAAGTCCAAAATATCTAACTTATTGCAATAATAAAAGGTTTAAATTTCAATTTATTACGATATGAATAGAACGGAATATAACCAAAATTGACCATTATTAATTACAGGGATTAAATGCAGGAAAGTTTGCGGTGTTTAAATATTGCGGTTATAAATTTTTTTCATTACATGAGCCAAAGCGGCTAAATTATACAGCCCTTTGTAATGTAAACGAATTTGCCAGCATTTCCGCAATCGGCATGCCGAGATCGTCTTTAACGCTTATTTTATACACAGACATACTGCGGCCTTTCGAAAGACAGGAAGATACGGCAGTCAGTTTTGCGCCTCTTGTGCTTTTTAAAAATGAAATACTGCACGATTGCCCGACGGTAACTCCGACATCCTCGCCGCAGACCCACGGCAAATTGCAATGAACCGCAAAAGTCAAATCCGCCAATGTAAAGATCGCTCCGCCCTGAACATTGTCTATGGAGTTTTTGTGACTATCGTTTAGTACCAGACTGCATGTTACACATTCCTTCGTTACAGAATCAATTTCAATGCCGATACCTGTGGCAAAACGATCCTTCTTAAAATAACTTCGGATATGTTCTAAATCAATGTTCATTTTTACGCTCCCAGTTATAGACTTATATATTTGAGCCATTTTCAAAACTGAAGTTTTGAAAAAGCCTCATTTTATTAATATTACCAATTCTTTATTGTAAATTCTACTATTTGTAAAGGCAGGTTATGGGTAAAATCGCCAAGAAAGCGAATAAACACAACAGTCTTTATCGTCCTCTGATTGCCCAGGGTTAATTTTTTAGCGAATGGAAATTATGGGTTTATTCACTAACTTGGGATCTGAGGACTTTTCATTGTAATTAAAAGCTGTTAGTGATATAATAATATTATAAGGTTATTATCTGTAAACATTGTATTATCCACAGCAAAACAGATAAAAAAAGAAGGTTGGAATTTCGATTGGGATAAATCATTTGGCGCAATTTCGCAAAAAATAGCATATTTTGAGAATGATAAAATACAAGGTTTAGTTGAGTTTGAAGAAGTACCAAGTTCCTTATATAATATAATTTATCGTATCGAATTGGCTCCTGAAAATATTGGGAAAAAAAGAAGATTGATAATATTGCTGGAACACTTTTTGCTTATGTCGCAAAAGATTCATTAGATGCCGGGTTTGAAGGTTTTGTTGTTTTTGATAGTAAAACTATTTTAATCGATCATTATGTGGAAAAATACGGAGCACAAGTTTTATTTGGAAATAGGTTGTACTTTAATACAAAAGCCAGCAAAGCTCTGGTTAATAAATATTTAAAAGGAGAAAACAATGCCTAAAAATTAATAATGGTAAATACTAATCCTGATATATTAAAATATGACAATCGAAAAGCTATCGAACTTGCGCAGACCCTTGGTAGACCTTTAACTTTAAGTGAATATGAAAAATTAAAAATTAAATAATCCACGAAACCGAAAAAATTAACGATAGTAAATAGGTAGCCCTGCAAGAATTATTTGATTAACAAACGTACTGTTTCATCAAATTATCATTTGCAATTTTAATAAAAATTATTATCACTATTATTACCTAAATTTTTGGAATAGATACTTTTTAATAATTTTCTGCATAAATATTTATATTCAATACAAAAAATATAACCTTGATAATCTGCATAACTGTTTTCTTGAATCAAATTCTGTATTTGTTGGAATAGTTTTGCTGTTGTTATACCGGCAATGTTAAAAAATGTTTTATAATTATAAATACATAACTTAATGCCAACAGCAAAACGTTCCATGAATCTACAGTATTTAAAACACTTAGTTTGTAAATCCTGATCACTCCATATTTGCTCATTTGGCATAATTGTTCCATAAGAGTAATTAACCAGCGATTCTTTCAATGCTTCACTAATCGCTTCTCTAAGCGGACCGCATGCCTCATTGCTTATTTTATTTTAATATTCAATTGTCGATTGTTTTTTACGCCGATCGTGATCCGCAATAGTTGATTTTATTGCTATTATTAGAGCTGCTAATGAAATGATAATTGCAAGTAGACCAGATTCCCAGAATAACATTTGTATATTAATAAAAATATTCTCCTTTAAAATTATTATCTGCTATAACTCTATTCCTTCACCCACACAGCATCATTTCCAGGATTTGACGTGACATATGTTCCTGCGCCTGTATAAACATTGTATAAATTTCCTGGGAATGATGATGAATAAAGATTCGATGATGTAAATGTACCAAGTGTGACACTTGTTAAACTTGTACAACCGTTGAACGCATAAGAAAAAATATTCGTTACGCTGTCAGGTAGGTTACGGTTTACTTTATATAAATACTGTAAATACTGTAATTTAATCGAGGATGCCTCTGGACGGACTTTATTTATATTTTAATGGATTTATATTACAAA
>Ga0209755_10001961_pt1 | contig 29718 bp, 22 predicted proteins | sample TergutCo191P1_FD_187301 | JGI IMG/M metagenome (GOLD analysis project Ga0209755, IMG submission 187301) | Cornitermes sp. P1 segment gut microbial communities from Petit-Saut dam, French Guiana - Co191P1 (SPAdes) (version 2) | ecosystem: Host-associated > Arthropoda: Insects > Digestive system...
GTCCGCACAGGATGCGGTTGAATACGGCATAGCCGATTCCATACTAACGAGGGAAAAAAATGGCGCGTCTTCGTAATGGTCCTGAGGTTTTTGAAAGAGTCTGTTCGTTCTGCGGCAAAAGCGCGGACATGGCTCGCCGTCTTATTGCGGGCCCCAACGACGTATTCATTTGCGATGAATGTATCGAAGTCTGCAAAAAAATTCTCAGCGAAGAAGAACATGAGCTGACATCGCATTTTTCGGGCGACATTCCAACTCCAAAAGACATTAAAACTTACCTTGACCTTTTTGTAATCGGACAGGATAACGCAAAAAAAGCGCTCTCTGTTGCCGTTTACAATCATTATAAAAGAATTGCAAATCCAAAAGCTGAAACAGAAGACGTCGAGATCGAAAAATCAAACGTACTTTTAATCGGTCCTACAGGAACGGGGAAAACGTTACTCGCAAAAATACTTGCAAAAAAACTTAAAGTGCCGTTTGCGATTGTAGACGCAACTACGCTAACCGAAGCCGGATATGTAGGTGAAGACGTAGAAAACATTTTATTAAAACTGATTCAAAGCGCGGGCGGAAACATTTCTGCCGCAGAGCGCGGAATTGTTTACATCGACGAAATCGACAAAATCGCGCGAAAGGGCGAAAATGTTTCCATTACGCGCGATGTTTCGGGCGAAGGCGTTCAGCAGGCGCTATTAAAAATTATTGAAGGAACGATTGCCTCTGTTCCTCCGCAGGGCGGAAGAAAACATCCAAATCAGGAAATGATCCGCATTGATACCACGAATATTCTTTTTATCTGCGGAGGAGCTTTCGTAGGTCTTGATAAATTGATTTCGCGCCGCGTTGTTCAGCATCCGCTTGGCTTTGGCGCGGAAACGGGAAGCGGCGAAAAATCGCTAAAAGAACTTTACGATTCCATGCACCCGGATGATTTGATTCAATTCGGAATGATCCCAGAGTTTATCGGCCGCCTTCCGATTACTGTCGGGCTCGAAGAATTAAGGCGCGAAGATTTAAAAAGAATTATCACGGAGCCGCGAAACGCGATTGTGCGCCAATATCAGGCGTCTTTGGCTTATGACGACGTTCAACTTGAGTTTACGGAAAAAGCCGTTGACGCAATCGCGGACAAGGCAATCAAGCAAAAAACAGGCGCACGCGGGTTACGCGCAATTGTAGAAAGACTTATGACAGATATCATGTTTGACATTCCTTCCATTGCAGGTGACAAGCAGGTAACAATTACTCACGAAACTGTAGAAAAATCCGAACCGCCAGAGATAGTTTATCTGGAGCAAAAGCAAAAGAGCGCATAATGCAAAAAAAAAATATTTTTGCGCGGATTTTTTCCAAGAAGCCGGGGAAGAGTCAGCTTTTTTACGATTACAACGGAACAGAAGAACTAGTTACAGAAGATTTTCCGCTTCTTCCTTTAAGAGACCTTGTGCTTTTTCCGCAGACAGTTGTCCCGATTTTTATAACATACAAACCCGGCATCGCAGCATTGGAAGAAGCGTTAAGGAGAGACAATCGTCTTTTTGCATCATGTCTTAAAAAAAACGAACTGCGTCTTTCTTCCGACGAGCCGTATTCAATCGGCACTGTTGTAAGAATTATTTCCCATTTAAAACTGCCCGACGGCACTTTTCGCGTTGTGTTCCAGTGCGAATACCGCGGAACGATAATTTCGAGTAACTCTCACGGTCATTATTCGATTGTAAAGGTTGAACCTTTAAAAACAATCGGTTTAAACGAGCCGCTTGCATCCGAAGATTTGGGTTTAATGCGAAGCGTTCAAAAATCTTTTACCCAATACGCCGATTATTCTGGCAAAATAAGCCCCGATACTTTAAGCGCGGTGGAAAAAACGGAAGACCCGGAGCGTCTTGCAAACCTTGTGTGCAACGCGGCATATATAAAATCCGAAAAAAAAATCGAGCTTTTGTCTTTTGCAAACACAAGAGAAAGATTTCTTACAATACTTGAAATTTTGGAAAAAGAAAATGAAATATACGGCATACAAAAAAACATATCGGGCAAAGTAAGAAGGAAGATGGACAAACGCCATCGCGAATATATTTTAAACGAACAGCTAAGGGAAATCAACAAAGAGCTTGGCAAGGATAAATTCGAAGACGAGTTTGCCATTTTGGAAAAACGAATTGCGGAAAAAAAACCGCCTGCAGAAGTTGTAGAACGCGCGGAAAAAGAAATAAAAAGATTAAAAAAACTTCAGCCGCTTTCGCCCGAAGCCGGCGTTTTGCGCGGTTATCTTGAATGGATAGCGGACCTTCCATGGAGCGATTATTCTGTTGACTCGGGCAATTTGAGCGATTCTGAGAAAATCCTTGACGAGGATCATTTTGGAATGAAAAAAGCAAAGGATCGCATTATCGAGTTTATTGCGGTGCGCGAGTTGCTTTCCAATGAGGCAAGATCAAATCAAAAAGACGAAATAATAAATAAGGAAGAAGGTGCAGAAACTAAAGAGATATCTGCTGTTAACAATATTAAAGAAAATGATTCTCTTTTAAGTAATAAATCAGATATTCAATCTCCAATTCCGGCTGTTCCTTCTCCGATTAAGGGTCCGATTCTTTGTTTTGTCGGTCCTCCAGGCACGGGAAAAACAAGTCTTGGAAAATCGGTGGCGCGCGCTTTGGGGCGAAACTTTGTGCGAGTCTCTCTTGGCGGTGTTCGTGACGAAGCGGAAATTCGCGGGCACAGAAAAACTTATGTGGGCGCTCTGCCCGGCAAAATCATTCAGTCCATGCGAAAAGCGGGAACCGTAAACCCTGTTTTTCTGTTAGACGAAATTGACAAACTTTCCCACGATTTTAGGGGAGACCCCGCCTCCGCACTTTTGGAAGTCCTTGACCCCGAGCAAAACTCCACGTTTGTGGATCATTATTTGGAAGTGCAATACGATCTTTCCAAGGTTATGTTTTTAACAACCGCAAACTCACTTCATTCGATTCCCTACCCTCTTTTGGATCGCATGGAAATTATCGAAGTGCCGGGTTACGGCGAAAACGAAAAACTTAGCATTGCAAAACAATTTTTGGTTCCCAAGGAACTTAGAGACAACGGTTTGTCAACGGCGAACGTCACTTTTGGGGACGATACGTTAAAAGACATTATCCGTTTTTGGACAATGGAATCGGGCGTTAGAAACCTGGAAAGGGAGACAGCGCGCTGCATAAGACGAATTGCGCGTGACGCTGTAAACAAGGGCTACGGAAAGGATAAGCCTGTGTCCGAGTTTGCAAAAGTTGTAAAACCCGAAGACCTTGAGAAACTTTTGGACAGAAAAAAATACAAACGCGATGTCGTATACCGCGAAGCGCGTGTCGGCGTTACTTACGGTCTTGCATGGACCGAATACGGCGGAACGATCATGCCTGTAGAAACCATCCGCTACGACGGCTCGGGCGAACTTTTAATAACTGGAAACCTTGGCGACGTAATGAAAGAAAGCGCAAGAATCGCACTTTCCTATTTAAGAAGCACGGCAACTTTGTATAATTTTAACGTTAAGGATTTGGCAAAATCGGATTTTCATATCCATGTACCGGAAGGCGCTATCCCCAAAGACGGTCCTTCCGCAGGCGTAACTCTTGCTTCGTCTTTGCTTTCCACGCTTTGCAAAATTCCTCCGCGCGGCGGCATCGCAATGACAGGTGAACTTACCTTAACAGGCAGAATCCTTCCCATCGGCGGCTTAAAGGAAAAACTGTTAGCCGCCATCAGAAACGGCATGGAAAAATGCATTCTTCCCAAAGACAACGAAGACGACTGGAACGAACTTGATAAAGACATTCGTTCTTCGATAAAAATCGATTTTGCGGAAACTGCTGCGGACGTGTTCGGGTATTTGTTTACAAAAGATATACTAAGAAATAAGAAATAATAAATTAGAAATTGAGGGAGAATTGTTCCCGAACAAGTCTGTCTGCAAGGCAATCGGCTTTACAGACAGACAAGCAGGCAGCTAGTTGTTTAATGATACCAATCTTGTATTTGCCATATTGAAATATTCCGGTTTGAAAGTGAATGTATAATTTGCCCTTGAATTTTCAAAAGTTATGGTGATTCTGAAATTAATATCCGCTTCCTGCGAAAGAACTTCCCTTAATTGGGCATTAAGGGGAAAAACCAATCTGTTTGTACTTGTAAGTCTCCCCGAGATTGTTCTTTCGCCAAGACTTGCCGTTCTTACAACTGTGTTTACTGTCATATTATTGAAATTTCCAACCAATAAAACATATCCAACACTTCCCGGTTCAACAATATTAAAAATCATTTCGCTTTCGTTAATGGCAAAATTTCTGATATTCATCGCCCTGCTGCTTGTCGCAGGCGAACTGCCAATCGTTTTTGTAAATGTTCCTTCTATATCGTTCTTGAAAATCATTTGATGTTTTCCGGTTTTTTCGCCCCATTCGTCTTTTAATTCGTCATAATTCCAGAACAGCCACCAGTTGTTTTCTCCGGAAGGAGGATTTGTCGAAACCAAATCAAATAAAACATTGCCTTGACTGTCGCCTCTGATATAATATGACTGACCCGGCTGCATATCAACTTCATATCTTCTGTTCATCAACCTCATCCTTGCCATAGGATCCGAAACACCAGGCTGATCGTAATCGACTGTAAAGGTATTTTTTCCGGGAGGTATTGCATACGACATGGTTCCCATCAATAAGGGATTTCCGCCTGTCCATTCCACATCGATATTGTTGAATTTTGTAATCCTGATATAACTTGGCAAAGTGATAACAGTTCTCAAATCTTCAGGAACGGTCTCGTCATAAACTATCGCCGAATCCGATTTAATTGTTACACATCCGCCAATTAAAACGAAAAGTAACACCACGCTGAAAAAAAATCCTTTTTTCATAAATTCCTCCAAATTCCAATGAAAATCATAATTATTGCATTATACAACAACTAGTGATATTTATATCACGCTATTTGCTGTTTGTCAAGTATTTCATGTTAAAAATAGAATAATATCTATTCCAAGCTTTCTTTTTTTTTAAGGATAATAAATGACCGAAAATGAATTCCGCGATATAGTCCGGGCAAATATAAGGCGTTTTAGGGATTACAGGAACTGGACACAGGCGGAATTTGCAGAAAAGCTGGACATTTCCGTCAACTTCCTTAGTGATGTGGAAAACGGGAAAAGATGGATTTCTCCTGCGAGTATGGTTAAGTTCGCATCGGTATTGAACATCGAACCTTATGAACTTTTCAAACCCGCAGACAAACAACCGGCATCGGTCTCCAACCTAATCAGCAAATACAATAATGATGTAATTTTGGCTGTGTCCAATTCTATTAACCAGGTGTATAACTATTATCAGGCTATTGTTGAAACCGAAACAAAAAAGAACGTTAAACGCTAAACACCCGGCATTTTTGAATGGGTCCGATACCCTGTCTCTTCGATTCACAGCAGAAGAAAAGATTTTTTACCACGAATGGAATCTTCGATTCCTTCACCAACAATACCGAACTCATTGCTCTTGTTTTCTCTCTTTCCCATGGTAGCTCTGAGTGTTGTCCGGGTTTACTTGAGTTAAAAATAAAGACAGCGGACAGCAAGTTCGTATTGGTTCGTGAGGTTAGTGGTTAAATTCTTCTTCCTCAAGTAAGCATATCTAATCTTGCAGACGGGTTACACTCTCATCCATGCTAATCGAGATTATTGATATTTTTTTCAATATGCGCAATAATAATCCCATGAAATATGATGTAATCCTAGCAGGAGTCGGGGGTCAGGGCGTTTTGTCGGTTGCCTCCATTATTGCCCACGCGGCTATGAATGACGGGCTTGAAGTGCGCCAAAGTGAAGTGCATGGCATGGCGCAAAGAGGCGGACAGGTTTTGTCCCACATGAGAATCGCCGACGGAAAAATCGCGGGCGACCTTGTGCCGAAAGGCGGCGCCGATATGATTATCGCGATGGAGCCTTTGGAGGGTCTTCGCTATATACCCTATCTAAAACCTGACGGCATACTTGTCACATCTTCGGAGCCGTTCAGCAATATGCACAATTATCCCGATATAAACGGAATTCATTCCTCCATAAAAAAGCTTCCCAAGTGGCGGCTTATCGAGACTGCGGCGCTTGCAAAAGAGGCAGGGCTTTCCAAAGCTGCAAATACTGTCATGATTGGCGCTGCCTCATGCTTCCTTCCCATTAAGGAAAAGAGCATAGAAAAAATCATCACGGACACTTTTGCAAAAAAAGATTCAAGCGTTGTTCAGGCTAACACAAAAGCTTTTAAACTTGGGCAGGCGGCTTGCAAGCAGGTTGCCAGCAAGGAAACTGCCGGCAAGGGAAAAAAAGCCGGATAATGACTTTTCAGTATCGAAGTCCCCAAATTGAAAAAATGCCGCGCGGCGATCTTGAGGCTTTGCAGCTTCAAAGATTAAGGGCGCAGATTGACATTTCACTTCGCGCTCCTTTTTACAAAGAGGCGCTTTCTAAGGCAGGCATTAAAAGTTCAGACGACATAAAATCACTTGACGATCTTAAAAGAATTCCTTTTACATCCAAAAACGATTTGCGGGACGGTTTTCCTTACGGGTTTTTGGCAATCCCTTTGGAAGAGGTCGTGCGTTTGCATTCGTCAAGCGGGACGACAGGAACGCCCACTGTAATTTATTTTAACAAAGACGATATTAAAAGATGGGCCGATTTTATGGCTCGCTGCATTTTCTCTACGGGCTGCACAAAAAACGACGTGTTTCAAAACATGATCACATACGGTCTTTTTACAGGCGGGCTTGGCTTTCATCAGGGAGGCGAAGAAGTCGGCATGCTTGTAATTCCTGCAGGAGCCGGAAACACGGCGCGTCAATTTAAAATGATGCAGGATTATAAAACAACTGTGTTACACGCAACGCCGAGCTTTCTTCTTCATCTGGAAACAAAAATGAAAGAAGCGGGCGTTAACCGCGAAAGCCTCTCTATAAAACGCGCGTTTGCAGGAGCGGAACCGTATTCGGAAGACACAAGAAAACGAATAGAAAAACTTTTAAATATCGATGTTTACAATTCTTACGGCTTGTCGGAAATGAACGGGCCGGGCGTCGCGTTTGAATGTCAATGCAAAGCCGGTCTTCATATATGGGAAGACGGCTACATCGCGGAAATCGTAAACCCCGACACGCTCGAACCTGTAAAAGAAGGCGAAACGGGAGAGCTTGTTTTAACGATTCTCTGCCGCGAAGCGACCCCGATTTTACGCTACCGCACCCGCGACCTTACCTCTTTTTACACTGAGCCGTGCGAATGCGGAAGAACTCACCGCAAGTTAAGGCGCATAACAGGAAGAAGCGACGACATGCTGATCATAAACGGCGTAAATGTATTCCCAAGCCAGATCGAAGAAGTGATCATGAGCATTAAAGAAGTGGGCAACAATTACCTTATCGTCGTGGAAAAAGACGGCGCGCTTGACAGGCTCACCGTAAAAACCGAAGTAAACGCCGACACCTTCATGGACGATTCTCGCCTGTTAAACGCGCTTAAGGAAAAAATCAAGGAAACCCTGCAAGTATCGATATCGATTAGCCCCAAAGTCGAGCTTCACGAAAGCGGCTCCCTGCCGATTTCCGAGGGCAAGGCTGTACGTGTCATGGACAACCGCCCGAAAGATATATAAAAAGTTCATTTTTTACTTGACATTTTCCCTAAACACTTGTATAGTTAATCATGGGCTGTGATGACTTGCACGATAAAATCTCCGTACTCTCGGGCGCCGCCAAATACGACGCTTCCTGCGCCACCTCGGGAAGCTCAGGCTTTAAAGTCCCGGGCGGAAACAAGCTTGGCGCTGCCCTCCCGACGGGGGTCTGCCACAGTTGGACGCAGGACGGCAGGTGCGTAAGCCTTTTAAAAGTGCTGTACTCTAATGTTTGCAAGTACGATTGCGCCTATTGCGTAAACCGCGCTTCTGCGGACATCAAAAGATCGACATTTACAGTAAAAGAGCTTGCGGATTTAACATGCGAGTTTTACAAGCGCAACTATATCGAGGGGCTTTTTTTGTCATCGGGGATTTTTGCAGACCCGGATATCGTCATGGAAAAATTAACCGAGACTGCAAAAACCCTTCGAACCGAAATGGGGTTCGGCGGCTATATTCACCTGAAACTGATTCCGGGTACAGGCGAAAAAATGATTCGCGAAGCAGGCAAATGGGCGGACAGGTTAAGCGTCAATATCGAGCTTCCGACAGAAAAAAGTTTGATGTGTCTCGCACCCGACAAATCAAAAAAAGACATAATCGGAGCCATGAGCGATTTTTCAAATGTGCGATGCGAAACAGAAGAAGCAAAACAAAAAAGCAGATTTTTACCGCAGGGAAAAACATCCTCCCCCTGGTTTGCACCTGCGGGACAAAGCACCCAGCTTATTGTGGGAGCGACCGGTGAAGACGACAGGCAGATCATCAATTTGACCGGTTCGCTCTACAATAAGTTTTTATTAAAACGGGTGTACTACTCCGCTTTTATTCACCCGGGAAGCATTGCAAACAAAGTTGATACTCGTCTTCCCGAAACAATCAGTCCGCCGCTTGTCAGGGAGCACCGTCTCTATCAGGCGGACTGGCTTTTGCGTTTTTACCATTTTAAAACGGACGAAATTTTAACGGAGGATCAGCCGTTTTTGGACGCGCACCTTGATCCTAAAACTGTGTGGGCGCTTAATAATCTGGATTTTTTTCCTATCGAGGTAAATCGCGCCGATTACGAAACACTTCTTCGCATTCCCGGTATCGGCGCAAAAACCGCGCGGCGCATTATCGAAAACAGACGCAGGGGAAATTTATCGATAGAAAGCTTGCACAGAATGGGGGCCGCAGTTAAACGCGCGCGATACTTTATGACTGCAGGCGGCGTTTACATTGAACGGCCCGATGATCCTGCTCGTATCCGAAGACTTTTATCGGACACTGACGGCGCGGGGCTTCAATTGCCGCTGTTTGATTTTTGAGAGGGAAAAGGGTCCACGGATTTGCACAGATTTTCACAAAGAAGGAAAAGTATTAATGGAAAATCAGTTATTTGAAGTAGAAAAGGAAACTCCTGTATATAACTATAGCGATCCGCTTGTTTGGCGGGAGGCTCACAGGATAATGGAACTTCTGCGTTTTTCGCCGGATGCGAACGGCGTGTTCACGGCAAGGTGCGCGCCTGATAATTATGTTTTGCCGGCCCTTAAACCCTATTTCATGGCGCGTTTTATCGAAATGCCTTGGGCAATCATCGACGAAAAACGCGGGCTTTGCCTGTTGCGTAAACAGGGAGAAAAACCGCAAATTATCGAATGGAAAGAAACCGCCAGGGAAGAAGCCGAAACTGACGAATGGGAAAAACTCTGGAAACATTATCATAAAACGATAAATAACGAAGATCGGCACAACCCAAAATTGCAAAAACAGCTAATGCCCCAAAGGTACTGGAAATACCTGCCTGAAATAGAAAATAAGGAATAAGAAATAGACAGAAGTTTATCTTCATTTCCAACCTCTTATTTATTATTTCTAATAAATGTACTATAATATAGTTAAACAGGGGGTTTTCGCATCTGAAGACGCAATTTCTGCCATTGATGCTTGGTTTTTTTATAATTTTTCCCGTTTCTCATGCGTTTTCGGAGGTTAATGCCCCTTTAACTCTGGATGAGGCTGTCAATCTGGCGCTTGAGTATAACCTTTCGCTAAGAAAAGCCGAAATCGACCTTGCGTCAAGCGGTTTGTCGGAAAGCAATTTATGGGCGGAAATTTTCCCCTCCATAAATGCAAGCGCAAGCGCAGGATACAGAAACTCACTTTTCAGCGGAGCCGAAATTAGCGGTTCGGGTTTTAATTACAGCGTTGGGCTTGGCATTAATCTTGGATTGAATGCGGGTATCCCCTATACAATGAGAAGCATTCGTCTTGCTCATGCAAGCAATTTGTTAAGAATCGAAGATGCCCGAAATCAATTGTCCATTCAGGTAACCAAGTATTTCTTTGCGCTTGTCACGGAAAGAAACAATCTTCTTCTTTTTGAAGAGGTGTTAAATCTTGCGCAAAGGCAGCTTACAAGAAGCGAAACAATGTTCAGAAACGGCCTTACAGGAGAGCTTTCGCTCACCCAAAGCAGGCTGTCTCTTGAAAATGCGCGTTTTAACCTGAGCGCGGCACGCATTTCGCATAACAACAGCATGTCGGAGTTTCTTGCCATGCTTGGAATGGAGTCGCACGATTCCCTGATTGACACAACTGTTGATCTGTCGGGCGAAATAAGAATTGTCAGAATAGAAGCCAATGCCGATGAACTTATTGACAGATACCTTTCGCATCGCCCTGACATCATAAGAAGCAATCAGGAAATTGAAAGGCTCTCTTTGGTTCAAATGCAGACTTTTTTGCAATCAAGAGCGCCTTCCATAAATCTATCGGTTGACTGGTCAACCTCTTCCTTTTCGCCGTTTACAGACCTTTTCAGCGCTACCGCCCGCTTGAGCATTCCGATCGATTCGTGGATACCGGGAACAGCAAGAGCGATGTCGGCATCAAGAAGCATGGATGCCGTAGAAAAGGCAAGACTGGATTTGCAAATAACGGAAAATTCCGCAAGGGCTCAAATACGTTCCTTGACCTCTCTTTTAAGAGGTTCATGGGACAGCATTTTGATAGCGCGTCTTAGCCTTCAGGCGGCGCAGAGAGGATATCAATTAACCGAAACGGGTTTTAACAACGGAACGGTTGAAGCGCTTGTTTTGCATGACGCGCGCAACAACATGACAAACGCAAGACAACGCCTTGTTCAGGCGGAGCTTTCATATTTTAACATGATTTTGGATCTTTCATCCGCCCTAAACATGGACTGGAAAGAATTAATCGAAACTTTTGGAGCGCAGAGTGAGTAAAACAAAAATTGTTACCATTGCAATAATTTCCCTAATTGCAATTTTTTCCATTCTGATAATTCTTAGCAAGGTTTTACCGGAAAAAAAAGACGAAGCCGAAGCAAGACAAAGGCAGCGCGGCCAGTCAACTACTGTCAGGGTAACGCCGGTTTCGTTGAGCACTATCGAACAGAGCGTTATCATTAACGGCGAAATACTTGCGCGTAACCAAGTGACAATTTTTCCCGCTGTCGGCGGAAGACTTGCAGAAATGCGTTACAGTATCGGAGACAGGGTAAGCCGCGGCAATGTTGTCGCGATGGTGGATCCTTCAAGACCGGGTGAAGTTTTTTCCTTTAACCCCGTTTTAAGCACAGTTTCGGGAACCGTTTTAAACGCGCCGTTCCATATCGGAGACACAGTCACAACACAGTCCGGCATTTATGTTGTGGGAGATCTTTCATCTCTTTTGGTCGAAACATTCGTACCCGAAAGATTTGTCGCCTCCGTAAGACAGGGCATGAGAGCCGTTCTTTGGGTCGAAGCGATCCCCGGGGAAACTTTTAATGCGGAAGTCTTTGAAGTAAACCCCGTGCTTGATCCTGTTACGCGAACATTAAGAATACGTTTAAGATTTATTAACCCTGATCCAAGAATAAAAGCGGGTATGCTTGCGACCATCAATCTTGTTACAAACAGAAAAACAAATATTCCTGTCGTTCAAAGAATATCGGTAATAAACACTTACGGCTCGTGGATCGTGTTCGTTGTAGACGAAAATAATATCGCAAGAAGACGCGAAGTTACATTTGGAATTGAAAACGAAGAATATTTGGAAATAATAAGCGGCGTAAGCCTTGGCGAAAATGTGGTCAGCGCAGGACAGAATTTTCTTTCTGACGGCGATACTGTCCGCGTAGTTGAATGACGGAGAAAAAATGAATATAACCGAGTTTTCCGTAAGACGGCCCGTAACAATCATAATGATTTTCGTTGTCATTATTGGAATTTCCGCCACTCTTCTTATGAACCTTGCCATGGATCTTTATCCGTCTGTAGAAACGCCGAGGTTCTCGGTTTGGACTCGTTTCCCGGGAGCAGGTCCTGCGGATGTCGAGCGAAACGTTACAGAGCGGCTTGAACGTTCCCTTTCTTCATCAAGGGGACTTGTCAACATGACGAGTAACTCCCAGTTTGAATCAAGCTCGATCACTTTGGAATTTGCATACGGAACTGATATGGACAAGGCTGTTAATGACGCGCAGGTTTTACTGAACAGGCTTGTAAACTCTCTTCCCGACGGCGTTACAACTCCGATTGTAAGAAGATTCGACATGAGCGCGATGCCCATAATGCGTCTTGTTGTCAGGGGTAATTATCCGCCCGATCAGCTTCGAATTTTTGCGGAAGACGAAATCCAGCCTGCAATAGAAAGAATTGACGGCGTTGCCGCAGCGGAAGTAACGGGAGGCACCACTCAGGTTGTAAAGGTCGAAGTTTCGCTGAACCGTCTTGCGGCGTTTAATCTTACGTTAAACGATGTTTCAACTTCGCTGAAGGGGCAGAATGTTTTGTCATCGGGCGGAAACCTTCGCAGGGGAACGCGCGAATTTCAAATCATGACGCAGGAAGAGCTTGTAAGCATAGAACAAATTAAAAGATTAGCTGTTAAAACAATAAATACGGGATCCGGCAATTCGTCAAGATTTCAGGTAATACGCATCGAAGACATCGCCGATGTTTTTATGGGATACAACGACAATGCTTCCAGAGTTCAAGTAAACGGGCAAAGCGGCGTTTATATTCAGATAACGGTCGAAAGCGGCAGCAATCAAATTAATGTATCGGACAGGGTTCAAGCCGCTCTTGAAGACATTAACGACACTCTCCCGCAGGGAATTACGCTTAGCGTTCTTTCAGATAACACCACGATGATTAGGGCAACTTTGGATCAGGTTTACAAAAATGCGTTTCAGGGCGCATGTCTTGCGATGGTCATTCTTATGCTTTTCCTTCGCAATTTTAAGGCTACTTTGACAATCGGGTTTTCTATTCCAATTTCGATCATGCTAACTTTAATGGCCATGACGATTTTTGGCTTTACATTAAATTTAATGACATTGACAGGCTTGATTATGGGAATGTGCATGACACTTGACGCCTCGATCGTCATTATAGAAAACATTCACAGTTACCGCGAGCGCGGAGCAAAAAGCAGCATTGCGGCAATTTTGGGAAGCAGGGAAATGTTTCGCGCAATTACAACTTCGACCGTAACTACAGTCTGCGTTTTTATTCCGCTGATTATTTACAGAAACGATTTAAAGGAAATGGGACTTTTGTTCAGCGACCTGATTTTTACGGTCGTAATTTCTCTTACTGTTTCTCTTATTGTTGCAATTACGCTTGTTCCAAGTCTTTCGGGAGCAATTTTAAAATTAAACACAAGAAAACAAAAACCGATTAAGCAGCCGTTAATCCGCGCGATTGACGACAAAATTGAATCGTTTTTGCTTTCATTGGAAAAAAATTACAAAAAAGCGCTTGAATATTGTCTTTCTCACAGACTTTTAATTCTTTCGCTGGTTGTAATTATTTTGGTATTTTCGTTTATGCAATTCGGCAGTATCGGCATGAATATGTTTGTGCGCATGCGCACGGACGACAACATTACATTAAACGTGGCGCTTCCGCGCGGAACCGCAATTGACGTTACGGAAAAAACCTTATTTGAAATTGAAGAAATTGTAAAGCGCGAGGTGCAGGGGTACACCAATATTGTATTGACAGCTCACAGGAGCGGAAACAATCAGGGAAATATCCATATCACTCTTCCGCCTCCCGGAAGTCAAATTGACACTCCCGACGATATTATAAGAAAACTCACTCCCCTTTTAAATTCAACTCCCGGCACCAGAGTAAGTTTCAGGGCGGGAAGAGGAATGGGAAATACGTCGCCGATTATTATCGCTGTCGGGTCAAAAAATTATGAAGCGTTAATTGCAACAGCGGAAGAGATTCAGCACATAATAAGAAATTATCTTCCTGAAATTGAAGATCCCACCATCAACCTTGACGAAGGCGCGCCGCAATTGTCGATAGAAATCGATCGCGACAGAGCGTCAAATTTCGGGCTGTCCCTTTCTTCGATTGCAAGCGAAATACGATCCGCGATGGACGGCGAAATTGCAACGACCATGAGTCATGGCAACAGGCTTTTAAATGTGCAGGTGCGTTTAAAAGACGAAGATCGCCAAGGGCTTCCGAATTTGGACGCGATCTCTGTAATTAACAGAAGCGGCACCCGCATATCCCTTTCCAATGTCGCAAGCATTTCGGAAGGAAGAGCCCCCTCTTCCATCAGAAGGGAAAGACAGGAAAGAGTTCTTCGCGTAACGGGCGGTCTTGCGGCAGGTATCGCCGCTACGGACATGCAGCGCCGTCTTGAACAAACAATTGACGAGAGGCTGGTTCTTCGCGAAGGCGTTTCCATCAGGTATCTTGGCGAAGCCACAGAGATTCAATCATACACATCGCTTTACATTTTGATTATTACAAGCGCGATATTTTTAATATTCGGCATCATGGCAAGTCAGTTTGAATCGTTTGTCGATCCGTTCATAATTTTCTTCTCGATACCTTTGCTTTTTATCGGCGTAATATGGATTTATAAATTTTCGGGCGAAGCTATGACCATGTTCTCCATTGTAGGAATTATCGCATGCGTCGGGGTCGTTATCAATAACGGAATTGTTCTTGTCGATTATACGAACACTCTTTGCGCGCGCGGCATGTCTGTGCGTGAAGCATGTACCGAAGCTGGCAGAAGACGCCTTCGCCCGATTTTAATGACAAGCCTTACGACAATTCTTGGCATGGCGCCTATTGCATTTTTCCCGGGAGCCGGCGCCGATTCGATTCAACCGATTGGCAAAACATTTGTAGGCGGCCTTTTTGTAAGCACATTCATGACGATCTTTGTTACGCCGATTATGTATTCGGTATTGAATTCATGGCGCCAGAAGAAGGCAAAATCGATTGTTTTAGAGAAGAGTTCTCGCCAAGACGCTGAGACACTAAGTACGCAAAGTTTTTAACTCTGCTCTTACTCCGCGATCTTTGTCGAACCTTTGGTTCGAAGTTTGCGTCTCTGCGAGAGGTATTTATTTTTGAAGGTTATTTATGGAAAAAATTAAGGCGGCTGTTATCGGGTTGGGGCGGATTGCTTCGATTCTTGAAGAAGACGCTCTGCGCGAAAAACCATGCACTCACGCGGGAGCAATTGCAGCTAACGATGATTGCGTGCTTGCCGCAGGCTGCGACATTGACGAAGAGCGGCGAAAACTCTTTAACGAAAAATGGCAAGTGCCTGTTTATTCCGACGCAAAAGAAATGATAAACGCAGTAAAACCGCAAATATTGTCAATCGCAACGCACCCGGACAGCCATTATGAATATTGCCGTCTTGCCGCAGAAATGAATGTGCCTGTCGTTATTTGCGAAAAGCCGCTTGCAGATAAAATAGCGCAGGCGCAAAAAATCGAAAAACTTTCAAGAAACGCCAATACTATTATAATAACCAATCATGAGCGGCGTTATTCCGCAGATTACATTCGCGCAAAATCAATTTTAAACGAAGGCAAGCTTGGCAATTTGATTGCGGTTCGCGCAATTCTTTACATGGGAAAAAAAACGCGTCTTATAGACCAGCTTTGGCATGACGGAACTCATCTTGCAGATGCAGTCATGTTTTTAACAGGCGGCGTATTAAAGCACAAGCGTTCATTGGGAGCGAAGCTAAATTCCGGAAACGGTACTGCATGGTTAGAGGGAAGATTATATCAAAAATTAATCTCGCAAACTTCGAACCAAAGGTTCGGCAAAGGCGCAAAGATAGAAAAAAGCGACTCTGCGCTCTCCGCGCCTCCGCGCCTCCGCGAGATATTTTTTCCTATTCCTTTTATCTTCGAGATTGGAGCGGGACGGGATCACCTCGTATTTGAAATGGAATTCTCATGTGAAAAGGGACGGCTGCGGATCGGTAACGGCATTTTTGAAATACTGGAAAGTGTTCCAAGTCCTTATGCCGAAAAGTTTCGTTCTCTTATAAACACAGGAGAAACATTTACAGGACCCACAGGGTATTTTGTAAACATGCTAAAAGACGCAGTTGCCTGCGCTAAAGATCCTGCCAAGCAGCCTGTCTCGGGAGCCATTGACGGACTTAGAGTAATTGAATATCTAAACAGCGTAAAAGCTTGGCGCCCAATAAAAGCACGGCGCAGCCGTGTAGATAAATAAAAGCAACGAGGCGTGGCGCCGGATCAAGTCGATGAGATTAAAGATGCGCGAAGGATTTATCCTGAGCAGTGCGCCCGGAACGTAGTAATGTCTTGATTAAAATACTGTAAAAGGCTATAGTGCAAGAACCCACGGGGGGTTGGATAGTGGCTATTCCGCCTGGTTTGGGACCAGGATGTCGGGGGTTCGAATCCCCCCTCCCCGAAAAAAAATAAATAACTAATTTAACTTTCCATTTTATTAATTTTACAGAATACAAATAACATGGGGATTCGAAACGGAGCGTTGCTGTAAAAATTCAAGGCGAAAGCCTTGTTTTAAACATTGTCGGTGCATGGACGCGCCGGGCAACGCGAAGACGGTCTGAAAGCCCGAAACAGGAGTTGAGGGCTGGAAGGCGAATCCCCCCTCCCCGAAAAAAAATAAATAACTAATTTAACTTTCCATTTTATTAATTTTACAGAATACAAATAACATGGGGATTCGAAACGGAGCGTTGCTGTAAATAATTAAGGCGAAAGCCTTGTTTTAAACATTGTCGGTGCATGGACGCGCCGGGCAACGCGAAGACGGTCTGAAAGCCCGAAACAGGAGTTGAGGGCTGGAAGGCGAATCCCCCCTCCCCGAAAATATTTGAAATGTATTCCCATATATAATATAAAACACTAATCTTGGCTGCCTCTTTTTCTTATCTTTTTTATAGAGGTATATATGAAAAATAATATCAAATCTGTAAAAACTTTTAGTCTCTTGTCAATTTTGGCGCTCTTTGCCGCTTTTTCGACAATATCCTGCGATTTTGACAACTTGAAATTCAGCGGAAATTCGGGAAATAACCCAAACGATAACCAGAATAAAATCACAGTTGAATCCACCGAAGGAAAACTGACAATTACCGGGCTTGATGCTTTTAATGATTTTTATGTTGTCGCCTTTGGTCATAATTGGAATTATGAATATCTTTACGCGGCGGAAAATATCGACAGTCAGTTTGTATTTACCGGCGGAAAAATAAAAGAAAACAAAGTCGTTCTTAATATCTGGAAAGACGACTTTGACGGCACGCTTATCGATTATAAAGACACAGGAAATTTTACTTTCCTTGTATATGTTTTAAACAAACGGGAGTTTAAAAAAGCCGAAGAATTTATCATTGGAGACTATTATTACAAAGGAAAACCAAAACCCGGTTGGCTGGAAATCATCGGTTTAATCAGGGGCAGTACAAATATCGATGGAATTTGCGAAGCGGAATTTACGGAAATGGAGCCGTTGTAGGCGGTTAAGTGTTGCCTAATTAACCAAAAAAAGAGCCATATCCGCGGAATTCCGGCAAAAAAAATCCCGACCTGCCATAGGCAAATCAGGAATTAGCGGCGATAGGACTTGAACCTGCGACCGAGCGGATATGAGCCGCTTGCTCTACCGACTGAGCTACACCGCCATGAATGATCAAACTATATAAAAAACCCAAAAATATGTCAATAGCCCCGTATCATTTAAATCAACTTGAATTCTTTTGCAATTTTGCTTAATTCCTTGTTCCATATCGGGCCGTTAAGATATTGACGGCGGGTTTCTATGTCTTCGATTCTGCCCGCTCTTCGCTGAAGCCTTTTGAATGCCATGCTGACCGCTGTGCTTAAGTCTACCTGGCTTGCGTTGGATTTTTCCAGGATATTATATTTTGCGTAAAAATAAACTGCGTCCCACGGATCCATTTCGCATAATTTTTCGTCGCGAAGAATTTGCTGGATGGCATGAATCGCTTCTTCGCCTTCGCTGTTAAGCCTGTTTAATGCAAGCGAGTGAAACATCGATATCATGCGCGTTTGAATTTCGCCGTTTGTAAAATACAAATGTTCGCATTGCGCAAAACCACTTCGCCAGTCGGCTTGCTCCGTGTAAAGAAATTTTTCTTCTGCAAACGGATTTTTTAACGAACCTGAAAGCGCTCTTGTCTTTTCATAATCGCCCGACAAATACGCAGCCTCAATTTCAAATAATTCAGCGTCATAATTTGCAGGCACAGGACGCGGATTTTCACTCCATATGTTTTTTTCTTCCGTATCCTCATCGGATTCGGGATTTATGCTTGCCAAAAAATAAAGATAATTTTTGCACCGGTAAGTCCATGCCGCAAGAAGATTTTCCTTTTCGCAAGTCATGCTGCCGTACGGCTCTTTTCTAAGTCCTTCAAAAATATCAAGCGCTTCCTTGTAATGGCCAAGTTCCAATTCAAGACGGCCTTCCAAAAAGCGGGAACGATCCGCCCAATCGGGATGACCTGCGGAAAGTGACTGCTCTATCGACTTTCGCGCAAGTTTGGCGGCATTGTAAACATCGCCGTATAAAAATTGAGCCGCTGCGGCATAATAAGCGGAAATCGCAAGTTCGTGATTGTTTCCGTTTCTTTCCGCGTTTGTAAGCGCAAAACCAAGATATTCGATTGTTTCATTCACCTGCTGTTTGGAAAGACAGACAAGCGAAAACAATCTGTAGGCTTGCGGAAGACAAAAAGAATTTTTATTCTGTCCAAGCAATATCGCTTCTTTTGCTTTTTCTGTCGCTTCCCTTCCGTCGTGGCGTCCCAGATAATATCCGCAAAGATTTACAAGAATCTGGGCCTTAAGCACCGGGAAAGAATCGCAATCGGAAGTCAAACTGCTGAACTGCGTGTCGATAAACGCGTTTTCTATATCTTTTTCAAAACCGGAAAGCAAAGCTTTTGACGTTTTAAAAATATTGCGGATTGCCGATGCCTTAATCGAGACAAGTTCTTCAAATTGACCGTTATTCATTGCGCTTTCTATCGCGCTTGTTGTCTTGTTTACAATGTCGGAAGAAAATGCCTTTAAAAGCAAAAGATCGTCAATTTGTTTTGAGCCGTTAAGATCGGAAATAATCATTAAAAGCCTAAAGCACGGATTTATATTGCGTCTTGCAGCCCAGTTCAACAGCCTTGTGCGGACAAACGCCTTTACCCTTTCTGTTTTTTCTTCCAGCACTTTGCCTGCATATTCTTCGTAATGCCTTTTTATCAAACGCGGTTCGCGCACAGAATCGATAATGCCAAGCGAACCAAGTATCGAACATGCCTTTGTCACCATAACGGGATTTTTTTCCTCTTCTTCAAATAAACGCAAAAACAGTTCAGGAGAAAAATATTTGTTAAATAAAGAAATTATATAAATAATTTCCCATAAATCGGTTGAAAGTTTGGGATAATATAGGGCCTTTACCTTTACATCATCAATTTTTTTTATCACATTAAAAACATTTTCCAATTGTGCCATTCTTGCGGAAGGAATGTCGTCTTCGCCTGTGCCAAATATAATAAATTTTCTTGTGTTCCTTTGATTAATTTCCGCCAATGCGTCAAGAAGAATGTTAAGCGCGTTGTTTTCCGCCAGATGCAGATTTTCAAGCGTTATAACAGGAGTTTGCGCTCTTTTTAAAGCCGCGTTAAAGTAAAATTCAAATACCAAAAGAATAAATTTTCTTACGCATCGCATAACATATTCGGAAACCTCGTCGCGAATTCTTTCACAGAATAAAAATTCCCATAAATTGTCGATTTCATCTGTTGATTGCCCTACTGCAAGAGCGCGAATGTTAAGCGACCACATATCAACAATGGAGCCCAATCCTATGCTTTCAAAACAGACTTTTAATGCAGGGAAATCTTCGTTTATACTTTCGCAGTATTGCGTTAATGGCCCGCGCATTTGCAGGTATGAAGGACCCAATATCAATACATTTTTTCTTCTTTCCTGTTTTAACAGTTTGCTTACATTATTTTGAAGCTCCGTATCATTGGTAGGTATCAATTTGAAAGTTTTTAATTCTTTAACCCTGTAATAGCTTCCGCAGCCGTATTTTCGTTTCTTGACATTGGAAAGCCATTCGGACGGTTTTTCAAAATGCGCATAAGGCAAAAGTTTTTTGGCGGCTTTTTCGTCAACAAAAACGCCTGAGTGGCTCGCAAGATAACGCGCCAAAAGCTCGGGAGTGTCGGGCGTTTTGCTGCAAACAACAAGCGAGAACCCGAAAAATTCATGCGACGCTTCGATGTTTTTTATAAGGTTTTCAATCAAAATATACATGTCAAGCCAAAAGGCGATTGTATCTTCGTTAAAAACCGCAGAAATTACAAATCTGTCTCCAGTAATTTTTCCGCCTGCGTCGACAATCGCGCGGGCAAGAGATTCGTCAACCTGACGGATGATATCAGGCCTTGTACGCCGCAATTGGGACTTGAATTTAAGGAAAAAGAACAGGTTTGTCATGACCCTTTTATTATCGGCACATTGGCAATATGGAATAAGAAGTGAAAAATGGTATAATGGGGCATGGGATTAAATGAGACTCCGCAGGCTAACCGTGTCCACATTGCGTTTTTTGGGCGGCGAAATGCCGGCAAATCCAGCCTTGTAAACGCAGTCACAGGGCAAAATTTGGCAATTGTAAGTGAAATCAAGGGGACGACAACTGATCCTGTCTATAAATCGATGGAGCTGTTGCCGCTTGGTCCTGTTGTAATCATCGACACCCCGGGCTTCGACGATGAAGGCGATCTTGGCGAACTTAGGGTAGAACGCGCAAAGCAGGTTTTGAACAAAACCGACATTGCGGTCATGGTGCTCGACGGCGAGGCAAATGAAACTTCCCTTTCTTCTACAGAAAATGAACTAATTGCATTATTTAAATCAAGAAATATACCTTTCATTATTGCACAAAACAAACAAGAGATCCTCCGCGCCTCCTTCGAACCTTCGGTTCGCAATCCGTGTGAACTCTTTGGTATAGAATCTATACCTGTCAGCGCGAAGACAGGTTTTAACATTAATTTGCTAAAAGAAAAAATAGCGTCTCTTGCCGCCGATGATGATCCCAAGCAGCGGCTTGTCGCCGATTTAATAAACCCAGATGATTTTGTTGTGCTTGTGATTCCAATCGATAAAGCCGCTCCCAAGGGCAGGCTGATTCTTCCCCAGCAGCAAATGATACGCGATATTTTGGAAGCAAGCGCGTCTGCAATTGCCGTGCGCGAAACCGAACTTGAAAAAACTCTGTTTAATCTTAACAAAAAACCGGCTCTTGTAATAACAGACAGTCAGGTGTTTTCACAAGTGAGCGCTATCGTCCCTCAAGAAATTCCTTTGACATCTTTTTCCATTCTATTCGCCCGCTTTAAGGGTTTTTTGGAAACTGCCGTCAGCGGCGCCGCTTTTATTGACAATCTTGAAGCGAACGATAAAATTTTAATCTGCGAAGGATGCACGCATCACCGTCAATGCGATGATATAGGAACTGTAAAAATACCGCGTATGATTTTAAATTATACTTCCAGGGAGATGCAGTACAGTTTTTGCTCGGGCGGCGATTTTCCGCAGGACTTAAAATGTTATAAGTTGATTATTCACTGCGGTTCCTGTATGCTTAATGAACGCGAAATGCGTTACAGGCGAAACCTTGCAATGGAACAAAACATTCCGTTTACAAATTACGGAACAGCCATCGCGCATATGCAGGGGATATTAAAACGAAGCGTTGAAATATTTAAATTGTCCACGGATTAACACGAATTATTTTAGGAGAGATGGTAGAGAAATGAGCGAAAATTTTATCGATCATGTTTATATAAATAAATTATTGGAAGAGGCAAAAAATGCAGGCGATGATTTAATTAAAAACGCTTTGGATAAGGCCCAAAACGGCGAAACGCTTTTGCATAATGAAGTTGCCGCGCTTTTATTGACAAAAAATTCTTCGCATATTGCGCGAATTTTTGAAATTGCGGGAAAAATAAAAAAACGCATTTACGGCAACAGGATCGTAATGTTTGCGCCGCTTTATGTCAGCGATTTTTGCGTTAACCGCTGCGCTTATTGCAGTTTTAATCACGGCAATGACACCAAACGAAGCCGCCTTGGCATGGACGAAGTGCGCGAAGAAGTGAAAATCCTGGAAATGATGGGACATAAACGTCTTGCAATCGAAGCGGGCGAGAATGACAGCGAATGCCCTATTGATTACATTCTTGAATGCATTAAAACGATTTACGATATGAAATTCGAAAACGGCGAAATCAGAAGGGTAAATGTAAATATCGCGGCAACCACAATAGAAAATTACCGCAAGTTAAAAGAAGCCGGCATCGGCACATATATTCTATTTCAGGAAACATACCACGAGCCTACATACAACTCTGTTCATCATGCGGGTCCAAAAAAAGATTATGCATGGCACCTAACAGCAATGGACAGGGCGCAGGAAGGCGGCATTGACGATGTTGGAGGCGGCGTTCTTTTTGGTCTTGCAGACCCCTATTTTGACACAATGGGACTTTTGCTTCATAACGAACATCTGGAAAAAAAATATAACGTCGGCTTTCATACGATTTCTGTTCCGCGACTTTGCCCTGCGGAAGGAATGAATATAAGCGATTTTCCAAATCTTGTAGACGATGATACGTTTGCAAAAATAGTCGCAGTTATAAGGCTCGCGGTTCCCTTTACCGGAATGATTCTTTCCACAAGAGAAAGCCACGACATGCGAAAAAAACTTTTGCAACTGGGCATTTCGCAGCTTAGCGCAGGTTCCAGCACCGAGGTGGGCGGCTACGGCAAACGCAAACGAAAAGAAAAAACAAATCCCCAATTTTTTGTAAACGACGAACGAAGCGCAACTTCGATCATAACCGAATTAATGGACGACGGTTTTATTCCAAGTTTTTGCACCGCATGTTACCGCGGCGGAAGAACAGGCGACAGATTCATGTCGCTTGCAAAATCGGGGCAAATCGGCAATGTTTGTCTTCCAAACGCACTCATGACACTCTGCGAGTACGCGATGGATTACGGCGATGACCTGTTCAGAGAAAAAACAAAAGCCGTTATCGAAAAAGAAATTGCGCATATAGCAAATGAGACGATACGAAAAAAAACAATTGAAAACGTAGAAAAAATCCGCCGGGGAGACGGCAGGGACTTTTTTGTATGACCGACATTCAAATTTTGGGGTTTATACCCGGCTCTCCGTATCAAACCGGCAAAATTCCGACAATTTTATCAAAAAAAAATGCCAATTCAGGTCTCCTGCCCGATTTAAGTTGAGAAGATGCCTTGTTTTAACGGTTATTTTTTTTGTATAATGCATCAACACTGAATAACTGGAGTTGTTATGAAAAATTTTACAGGCGCCTTTGCGTTTTTCCTTGTTTTAATCGCGTGCATCTTTTTGTCCTGCGCTGGCAGCGCAGATGAGGGGCTTCGTTACGGCTTTACAACAGAGCCCACTTCGCTGGATCCCCTAAATCCCCAAAACACAGCAGACGGCAGAAGCATTCTTTTTAACGTTTTTGAAGGTTTGGTAAAGCCAAATACCGACGGAACTTTCATGCCGTGTGTTGCGCAGTCATGGACAATCAGCAGAAACTCACTTGTATATAATTTTATACTAAGAGACGGACTTTTGTTTTCTGACGGCACAAACGTTACGGCAGAAGATGTAAAGTACAGCCTTGATACCGCAATTGCCGCAGGATTTACCGGTTTAAATAATATCGAAGAAGTACAAATATTAAACGGCAATCAAATTAGCATAACATTAAATTCGGCTGATCCGGAATTTCTTCCGTATTTAACAACTGCTGTTGTAAAAAGAGATTTAACAAATATCGGAACAGGTCCCTATGTTATCGAAAATTATACGCCATTAAGAAACATGGTTTTAACCAAAAACAACAATTACTGGCAAAGCAATCTGCCTCATATCAATAAAATCACAATTTCGTTCTTTGACAATTACGACACATTGATGGTGGCCCTTCGCGGCGGAAGCATCGACGGCGCTTTTATAACAGGCGACATGGCGGCTCAATTGAATCACAGGGATTTTGACATTAACAACAACAGATCCGCCGCCGTACAATTATTGGCGCTTAATAATGCCTTTGCTCCGTTTGAAGACATTCGAGTGCGCCGCGCGATTAATCACGGAACAAATGTTCAGGATATTATCGACACTGCGTTTTTCGGACAGGGTAATCCTTCCGGAAGCCCGTTAATTCCCGGTTTGTCGGTCTATTATCAAAGCGGATTGTCCTATTCTTATGATCCACAGCTTGCCCGCAGTTTGCTTGCAGAAGCCGGATACAACGAAGCAAACGCGCTTTCTTTGACAATCACGGTTCCGTCAAGCTATGTCATGCATGTGAATACCGCGCAGGTGATTGTCAATCAATTAAAGGAAATAGGGGTTAACGCATCGATTCAGCTTGTCGATTGGAATACATGGATAAATGAAGTTTATCTTGGCAGAAATTATCATGCTACAATAATTTCGCTTGACAGCCCGATAGTTTCTCCGCGCGGTTTTCTTGGAAGATACCATTCGCAAGACTCCGACAACTTTATCAATTTTAACAACTCCAATTTTGACAGAGTGTTTGACAACGCCCTTAACGAAACCGACTCGGCAAAAAGAATTGAACTATACAAGGAAGCCCAAAAAATAATTTCCGAAAACGCGGCAAGCGTTTATATTCAAGATATACTTTATTTTATAGTGCTGCGCGGCGGCGTTTTTTCGGGCGCTCTTGACTACCCTTTGTATGTAATAGATTTTTCTTCGCTGTACAGGGTTAAATAAGAATTGAATTTCTTTTTTAAACGAATATTATCCGCTCTAATTACGTTGTTTCTTGTTTCCATATTGTGTTTTCTCGCCTTCAGCGTAATTAAGGGAGACCCTGCAAGCAGCCTTGGAGGAATCTGGGTTTCTCCCGAACAAATCGAAGTGTTACGCGAAGAAATGGGATTAAACCGAAATGTTTTTGTACGTTACTTTGACTGGCTGTTTAAATTTGTTTCGGGAGACCTTGGCGTCTCTTACGGTTTTCAGGGAATGCAAATCTCAAATTTGATATCGCAAAGATTCCCCGTCACAATTACGCTTGCAATCCTTTCTCTTTTTTTAATACTTGTAATTTCTATCCCTGTTTCGCTCTTTACAGTTAAAAGACAGGGAAGCATTACCGATACAATTGTAAATGTGTTAACCGCAGGAGGCATAAGCGCGCCCGGATTTTTTTTGGGACTTTTGTTTATTTTTATTTTTGGATTTGGTTTTAAACTTTTTATGCCGGGAAACTTTATCAATTACGACGAAAACTTTTTTGGCTTTATAGGAAGCCTATTTTTTCCTGCGCTTGCAATCGCAATACCAAATTCCGCAGTATTGATAAAATTTTTAAGGGGATCACTTTTTAACGAGCTTGACAGCGATTATGTAAGAACCGCAAAAAGCAAGGGAGCCGGGCGTTTTTATATCATTTTAAACCATGTGTTAAAAAATGCGTGTCTTCCCGCAATCACAATACTTGGAATGATAATCGCGGAAATATTTTCAGGCAGCATTATTATTGAACAGGTTTTTTCCATTCCCGGGATTGGAAGGCTTTTAATCGCCGCAATCAGCTCAAGAGATTATCCGTTAATTCAAACACTTATGGTTTATATCGCGTTCCTTGTCGTTCTTGCAAATACATTGGCTGACATTGTAAACATGAGCATCGACCCTCGTATCAGTCTAAAAAGGAACGTACGATGAAATTAAACCGTGAACTGGTGGCAGGATTAATTATCGCAGGTTTAATTGTTTTTATGTCTCTTTTTAGCGTGATTTTAACACCTTACGATTATAACAAAATGGACAATTCGGTTCGTCTATTGCCGCCTGACGCAAACCATTTGCTTGGAACGGATAATTTTGGAAGGGATATTTTTTCTCGCGTGATGGCAGGCGGCAGAAATTCGCTTCTTCTTGCGTTTTGCACTGTCGCGGGAGCCTGCGCTGTTGGCTGCGTTCTTGGTCTTGTTGCGGGTTTTCATGGGGGAATTGCAAACTCTGTAATAATGAGGATAATCGACACATTAAATTCATTTCCCGGAATTGTAATTGCGCTTTTTATAATCGCGATTATCGGCAACAGCCAATTCAGTTTGTTTATTGCCCTATTAATACTTTTTATACCAAGCTACACTCGCGTTATCCGCACTGGGGCAATGCAGTATAAAAACGCGGTTTTTATTCAGGCGGAAAATATTCTGGGCGCGGGATTTTTTCGCATTGCTTTTATTCACATTCTGCCGAACCTTGCCCCTTCCCTGCTCTCTGCGTCCGTAATCGGACTTTCAAATGCAATTCTTGCAGAATCGGCAATGAGTTATCTTGGAATGGGAATTCAGCCGCCGCATCCTTCGTGGGGACGAATGTTATTTGAATCGCAGGCGTGGTTTTTTTCGGCTCCATGGTATGCGCTTGCTCCCGGTGTGAGTATTATGCTTACGGTTATTTCCTTTCATTTGATTGGAGAAGGTTTAAGAAGAAGTTTTGGAGGTCATCATGGCTCCATTGCTTGAAGTTCACGGTCTTTGCGTCTCTGTAAAAAAAGAAGACAAACTTTTAAAAATTTTGGATAACATCAGTTTTTATATTGACGAGGGCGAAATCTTGGGTCTTGCAGGTGAATCGGGCTGCGGCAAAACGATGACCGCTTTATCGATTGCAAATCTTCTGCCCTCCTGCGTAAAAATTTCGGAAGGAATAATTTTATTTAACAATAAATCTCTTAGACCTTTAAGCGAAAAAGAAATGTGCGGTATAAGGGGAAGCGAAATATCTTATATTTTTCAGGATGTAAGGCAGGCGCTTAATCCGTTGATTAAGGTTGGAAAGCAGATAACGGAAGTTTTGGAATTAAAAGAAAAAAAAGCACCCACGGATTTAGTCCACGGATTTGGTCCACGGATTTTCACGGATTTTTCAAAAATTAGGGCAAGAAATAAAGAAGCGGCTATTGAGTTGCTTGAATCTCTTGGATTTACAAACACAGAAAAAGTTTTTAACGCGTATCCGCATCAATTATCGGGCGGCATGTGCCAGCGTATAATGACGGCTATCGCTGTTATCGCAAATCCCAAACTTTTAATCGCAGATGAGCCGTCGAGTTCTCTTGACGAAGAAAGCCAAAAGAAATCGCTTTCGTATCTTATGGAAATGAACCAAACGCAAAAAACTTCTTTACTGCTAATTTCTCATGATCTTTCTATTATTCAAAAATACTGCACGCGTTTTATTATCATGTATGCGGGAAAAATAATCGAAGAAGGTCCTGCCGATATGCTTTTTTCTCCGCTTCATCCGTATACTCTCGCCCTTATTAACGCTATTCCCAATAAGGAAAAACGCGGTACCGATTTAAAAGGCATCGGCGGAAAAGTGCCGTCTGTTGATGTTCGCCTGACAGGCTGTCCTTTTGCTCCGCGCTGCCCAAAAGTGCAGAATATCTGCAAACAGGTCTTCCCGCCTGTCATGGAAGATACTCAAAAAAACAGAAAAGTTTATTGTTATTTTCCTTCGGAGTTACACGGAGGAATTAATTAATGAATTTTATTCACGAATGTAACCTTCGGTTACCGCACGAACCAAACGAACAAACAGAAATTTTACTTACAATAAAAAACGTCTCCAACGTATATTCCGATCGCCGTTACGGCTTTTTCGAGAAAAAAGAAAAAAAACATGTTTTAGACAATATTAATTTGGAAATAAAACCGGGCGAGATTTTCGGTCTTACAGGAAAATCGGGCTGCGGCAAAACAACTCTTGCTCGCTGTATTCTTGGTCTTATTGATTGTAAAGGTGAAATTACACTTCACGGCGCAGAGGACAAAAAGCGGCAGGTTCAAATGGTTTTTCAAGACCCTGGCGCTTCGTTAAACCCCGTTAAAAAAATCGGCTGGCTAATTGAGGAACCTCTTGTCATTCACAGAATCGGTACTAAAGAAGAGCGTAAAAAAAAGGTAGATAAAATGCTTTTGCGCGTAGGACTGGATCCTTCTTACAAAACGCGCCGTGTTTATGAGTTATCGGGCGGACAAAAGCAGCGCGTTTGCATCGCCCGCGCCCTAATGCTTGAACCGCGTCTTTTAATCGCAGATGAAGCAATCAGTTCCCTTGACGTTAGCGCAGGCAGCAGAATATTAAACCTCTTTAAAAAACTGAATAAAAACGCGGGAGTGAGCATACTTTTTATTTCGCATAACAAGGACGCGGTTGAATACCTGTGTGACAGAATCGCAGTAATGGACAAGGGACGGATTTGTCAGGGATTGGAACCCTTGTCCAAGGATTGACATTAAAGAATGTGCAGAAGCAAAGAATTATTCCCTGCTTCTGTACATTACAGTCGTTTTATTATTTAATTTCGCCTATGGCGATTATTCCGTCACCGCCGCCTCTGGCAACTCCGCCTACTGCAATAAATTTGTCATTTGCAAAAATAATGTCATGAATACTTGAGTTATCCGAGAAACCATTTTCTCCATCAGGTAATGCTGTCCATGTTGTTCCATCGGGTGAACTTGCCATTCTTCCATTGGTTCCACCCGCGATAAATACGCCATTACCCCATGCTATTGCTTTAATCTCACTGTTTTTTCTGGCGTCAATCTTAAAAGCGTCCTGTTCTACAAATGACCATGTAATACCATCAGACGAAGTCATTATTATGGATGAATATTTGGCGCCAATAAACATATTATTAGCCCATATTAATGCATCAAAACCATAAAAAAATCTTTGTTCCGGTTTTAATTCAATATTTCTTTTTGGCACTTCTGTCCAATTAATGCCATCTTGAGAATACGCAATTTTCCCGTCATCTGATCCGGTTACTGAAGACGCTACTGCGACAAATTTATTGTTTCCCCACGCCAAGCATATAACAGGCCATCCAAAACTGTCTCCATCTCCAAATGTACTTTGCTGTGCAGTTATAAATGTCTATGCTATGCCATCGCTTGAATATGCCATTCTTCCATCAGTTAAAGTGGCGACAAATTTATCATTCCCCCATGCAATACTGTTAAAAAATCCATTATTATAACGTCCAAATCTGAAAGTAATTTGCGTCCAAGTTAATCCATCTGATGAATAAGCCATATTTTCATTACCAATAGCGACAAATTTATCATTTCCCCAAGCCAATCCGTTAATTTTATAATTAAAAGTAGTTTGCTGTTGCGACAATTCTGTCCATGAAATGCCATCTGTTGAATGCGCCATTGTTCCATATTCATTATACTTTATGGCAACAAAATTTCCATTTCCATATACTATTTTGGCAAATTGTGTTTCTTTAGCCAAACCGCTCTGTTCATTAGTTACGGCAGTCCATACAAATTTTTTCTTGCCGGCTCCCTTACTGCATGACGATACAGATAATCCTATTACCGCAATAATTGCGATAATTCCAACCATAGACGCTATACGCATCTTTCTTTTGTCTTTCATTTCTTCTTCTCCTTTGTATTTTTTTACGAACTGCAGGTTCGGTTTTAGAGATATTTCGATTAAAATTCTTGGTTTATTATTTCTTATTACTGATTTTTTATTTACAATTGGGGGGGGGGGGGGGGGAAAAAAAAAAA
>Ga0209755_10001962_pt1 | contig 29696 bp, 26 predicted proteins | sample TergutCo191P1_FD_187301 | JGI IMG/M metagenome (GOLD analysis project Ga0209755, IMG submission 187301) | Cornitermes sp. P1 segment gut microbial communities from Petit-Saut dam, French Guiana - Co191P1 (SPAdes) (version 2) | ecosystem: Host-associated > Arthropoda: Insects > Digestive system...
CCAAGGCATGGGACGATCTTGAAAGGCAGGGGCGCATCTTTGACCGCGACTGGAACCATTACAACGCCGGGCAGGTTGTCTTTACCCCAAAACACATGAGCGCCGAGCGCCTTAGCGAGCTTTACGAATACGCATGGAAAACTTTTTACAAGGACGAGTCCCAGGAAGAAAAAATGTTCCATTTGATGTCCGCCCTTGTAGAGCGCGAGATGGAAGACGGAACATACAACCCCAGAAACAGAAAGCTAATCCATAAATCATTCGGGAAAGACGTTTAAAAGGCAGCAGCTGAGATTGCAATTGCTGGCAGTATCAGCTACCTTAATTGTTGCCTTAGGTTATTCATCCTTCCTACTTTTTTTATATTCCAACTTAATATAATTGTTGAAATCTTTCGGAACCTACCGCCCAAGAAATAGACAGCTCATTCATAAATCATCTGGTTAGAAGATTTAGCCTAAATGAGCTGCGTAGTACTATTTATTCAAGCACTATTTTTAAAATTTTATATTATAGGATAGTTTAATCCCATCTATATCTTTATTGTTTGTAGATACAAGTTCAAGATTAATCGGGAAATCATAGTGTGATACTTGTGAATATGGTTTACTGTAAACTTGTGCCCTTATAATTCCATATATCGCTCCTCCAACATATACACCAAGTCCTATAAATACTGGGTAAGCAAAATATGAATCTAATAGTCTATCTGTCCAATATGAATCAAAAGCTTCAAAACAAATTCCACCTGCTACCATGGACACTATACCCAACCCTTCTACAACAGCGGCAACACTTCCTCCTACTTTGTCTTTTTGTATGGCAAATGAACCAACTCCAAAAAGTAAATTTAATGCTGAAGCGCTAATTCTTTGCTTCTCCGAAAAATCACTAGTAATATTACTTCCGCTGCTTATAGTCAATGTTTGTACTTGTGTATTATTGCTAATAGAAGTTCTATATGTTGATTGATATGTAAAACTTTCCAGATCAATGGCATTAATTACTAATCTATAGCTTCTTTCAGTATCTCTGGTTACTGTTCCTGTAATAATTGTTCCAGCTCCTAAAAATTGTCCTAATCTTTTTTGAGATTCATCACTCACAATGCCAGACATTTGAAAACTTAATTCTCTACTTGCTGTTTCTAATTCTACTGTACTTCTTGGAACTATTTGAAATATTTTTGTATTAACTAGGTTTGCAATAAGTTCATTAATAATATAATCTGATAAATTAGGATAATCAGAAGTAATATTTAATATTGCGATTTTTGTTCCTTTAGGAACATTAGTTGAAATTTCATTTGCGGCATTTTTTAAAGCAGTATCAATTGTTACCGTTTGTGAGAAAGTAAATTGAATTGTACATAATGAAAAAATGATAAAAATGATTATTTTTTTTAACATATTTTTCCTCCATAATTTAATTTTTAAGCATAATTTATGCTTTTATTTATCTATTTTTTAATGTTAATTGTGATAGATAATCAGACAATAATTTCTTGTATTCATCATTTATTTTACGCTCAGCTGTTAAAAAGGAACGGGTCTCCGCTTCAGACAAGGTATTATGCCCTTCTCTAAGATTAAAGTTATAAGGTAATAAAACAGCTTTAGCGCTTGTGTCAGTTAAGTTCGCTTCTAGTTCCATTCTGGAATATTTAATATTATTTGCAGAATGCTCTGTACTTGATATAACAACATTAACATTCAGAACATAGCGTGAAGCAATTCCGCCGCTTCTAAAGCCTAATTCAGAAAAAGCTTTCGCGAACGCGCCTTGAATTCTAGCTGATTTATCATTTGTTACCGCAATGTTTATTGGAATTGCTTTAACTATATTTTGCGCTTCAAGCCTGTAATCGTTTCCAGGTTTAGTATTATACAATCCTCCCTGTACGCCAATAACGTTTAACAAATTCACATAACTAATTGTAATATCTGCGATTATTGCTGCTAATTGATAACGAGCATAACCTTCCAGTGTATTCTTTTCTATTGCAGAAATATTTATTAGATTGTTAATAGTTGACTGATTTGCTTTTATTATATCCGAATATAAAGTACTAGCGGTTCTTTTATTTAAAGCGGCTATAGCATAGAAGTCTCTTTTATTATCCCATCTATCTGTAATTTCAACTCCTATAAGTGAATCCATACCTGTTGATGTTGAAATATTACTACTTACAGAGGTTTTTTCCGACCAAGTTGCAACAACGCCGCTGCTAACAGCTTCCTGATATGAAGTGGTTATTTCTTCATCAACTTGTATACTCTGACCGAAAATTGCGACAAGCTTACCAAGTGCATCTTTCTCAGCCATCTGATTAGAACTACCTATACCTACTGCTGCAATATATAATTGCTTATCATATTTTCTATAGGGGTCTCTTGTCCAATCGGGAGCTTTACTTTGAGCATTAACTGTTTCATTTGAATAAATAAATAATAACAAGTTAATAAATAATAAATTAATACCAGTTTTTAACATTTGCAATTCCTAATTGAATACAGATTAGAGTATGCTTGAATAATACTTACATACTCTAATCCATTTATAATTTACTGAGTTACTCCTTGGATATCTCTGGCAAGAGCTCTATCGAAAGCTTCATTCATGCGTTTATTTGCGTCAAAGGCATGTGCTGCAGGAACAGCAAGTTTTGCCGCCGCTTGAGCTTGATTTATCTCATTAACAACATTTGCTTTATTTAGATAAATAACAACCCAATACATACCATTTACGTCCATATCTTCTTCTACGATTACTGCACCTACAAGCGTTGCTTTTGACAATGCTTGTAGGGTATTTTCAGAAAACCCCAAAGCCGCAGAATGATCCAATTCGCTACCTGCTTGAGAATCATTAATCATTTCTTGCATCATGGTACCCATTGCACGAGAAATTTCTGCACGAGCTCTAGTTTGGGCTATTGTTCGCGATTGACTTAAAGTAGGAAGTTTTGCGCTTCCTACGCCAACTAATGCGTCAGGAGGAGCATTTTTTAAAGCAGCATCTCTAACAAACTGCGGATATCCCCCATTAATACTTCTTCCGCTTGCAACTCTTGCCTGTTGTTCAGACGTAAGCGGTGCAGGCGCTGCGGTTGTTGTTGTCGCACATCCTGCAATTATTAATCCGATAAAAAGTGTAAAAAAAATGGTTATAATTTTTTTCATTTTTTTATTCCCCTTAAAAAACTTATATTCTATGGAAAATATCCATACTCTGTACCAACTCATAACATGAGCTGTGAACATACATAAAATTGTCTTGGTTAATAATAATATATATATTGACATATAGTCAATATATATAGCGTAAATATCATAATTATTTACATAAAGTTATTAGTAGCCTAACTTAAAATTAGGTAGTATCAACAAAACCTAACTTTAAGGATAGAAAATGACTGATTTAAGAAAGGTTTTAGCAATAAATTTAAAACATCATCGTAAAAGGCTAGGTATGTCTCAGGCAAATCTGGCTGAGTTAGTCAGCGCTTCTAATAATCATATAGCTTTGATAGAAACAGGCAGACGCTTTCCATCCATAAATATGTTGGAACAACTAGCTACTGCTATGCAAATTGATGTTCTTGAGCTTTTTTCGATAAAATCGATAGAGCTAATTGAAAAAAACGAAGTTAAAAATTTAATTCTTGGAGACATAGACAATATACTAACTACAAGGCTGCTAAATAAAGAATATTAACATGTTACTATTTTTATTAATATAGCACATTTTGACATATTATTAAAAAATATATAATATGTACCTGTGCAGGAGCAGGAAAAGTATGAAAGTACCGCCGAAATACTATGATGAGATTTTTAATTTCAAGGGACAGTGGGATGTTCCCTCATGCTGCGGTTTAAAGATCATCAAAAAAGATAAGACAACTGTAATTGTAACCGAGCTGTATCAAGATAATCCGGGCACTTCTGTAACGGCTGCTGGGAGTTCTCTAGCCAGGCAAATCTGCCAAAGTAAAAATTTAAACATGGAAGAAATTGTTTATATCGAATGTAACCCGGACACCAGCTCCAAACTTTCGTTTTATGATGAGGAGTTTTTTATGGTCAGTTTTAAAGACGATAAACCCTCTTACAGTCAGTTAAGCAGTGAAGAAATAAAGGATTTATTTCTGGAAGGGTCCCGTTAAATTTAAACTATCTGGTAACGCAAAAGCGAATAATCTTTGGAACCAAGATTGTGTTTAGCTTCGGCTAATTTAAAGCCTGCCTTTTCAATAGCATTTGAAATTTCATCAAAACGATACATCTTGCTGTTTCCGTTTGCCATGCAAGTAAAATACAGAGATATAGCCTGAAGATAAAACGACGCTGCTTCAAAACGCTGCTTATCCCAGAGAGGCTCAAGAACATAAATGTTTGTATGCGGTCCTGCCGCTGCTCTTACCTTCTTCATTATGTAGGTAATTTCTTCCAGGGAAAAGCAATCCAGAAATTGACTCATCCAGTAAATGTCCGCGCCGGAAGGTAAAGCGGTCTCATTATTAAGCATATTGCATGAGAAAACACTAATTCTATCGGAAAAGCCGGCTTTACCAGCATTCTTTTCGGCTACTGCTGTCTGCCCAGGCAGGTCTGCAATGGTTAAATTTACATTTGGGTCATGCCGGCAGCAGCATATAGCCCACTTTGCGGTATTCCCGCCAATATCGATTACTTTTTTTGGTTTATGTGAAAATACAAATGGAAGCGCTTCTTCAAAACTTATATCAGAATAAAAATGATCAAACGCGAACCAGCTTTCCTTTACATTTTCCGGTAAGGACGAAAGAACCTCATAAATGGTTTTATCTTTATAACCAAAAACTTCAAGCCCCTGCGGTTTTCCTGTCTTTATAGAATCTGCAAGTTCAAAAGCGCCTTTATAACATACATCATTTGTAAAATTAAAATTTACCTTAGTCATTTCATCATCTAAAAGGAAGCATCCAACTTTTCCAAGAACGAAACGGTCAGGATCTTCAGGATGCGTTTTACCCGGCAATAACTTTACAATATTCATTCCCAAAGCAACTTCCAATAAAACCCCTGCGCCATATACGGAAATCCCAGCCGCTTTCGCCGCCTCATCAAGAGAAATTCCATCTTTTGCATCGGAAACTATCTGCAAGAGACCCAGATCCAATAAAGCCCTTACAGCTTGAAAGGTAAGAGGCGCAAATGCGATTCTCTGGGCTTCATGCCTTGCATCCAGCGCCTTAATATTGTCGTTAAAATAGTTTTCGTTAGTATATTTGGACATAATTTTCCTGTATATTTCATTAAGTATCATTAAAAATGACATTTTGTCAATACATACCCCCTATGTATTGACCTTAAATTATAGCCAGATATAATGTTTAAAGAGATACTTTACATGAATGGTATAAAAAATGATTGAAAAGACAATACACTATGTTTGGCTTGGGCACAAGGAAATTCCTGAGAAGTATTGCGCTTATATACGCGGTTGGCGGGAGCTTCATCCTGATTGGGAAATAGTCAAATGGAGTGAAGATAACTTTGATTGTGAGGGCAATACCTGGGTAAAAAAAGCAATTGAACAGGAAAATTGGGCGCTTGCCGCCGATATTATACGAAGTTATGTTCTTTTAAACCATGGCGGCGTTTATCTGGATACCGACATTGAGCTTTTTAAACCGTTTAACGAGTTAGCTGAGGAAAATGACTTTTTTATCGGCTATGAAACGGATTTTTGGTTTGGCTGCGCTGTTTTAGGTGCGAAAAAAGGACACAGGATAATCCGGGAAGTGTACGACAGGTATCTTACACCCTGCGAAAAGTTAAACTCCAGTTCAAATATGCAATGCGTTTTAAATTTCAGCGCTTCAATTAAAAGACTTTATAACACAAAATTGGACGGAAAAACTAAAAAAATACAGGACAATGCATTGCTTCTTTCGACAGAATATTTCTTCCCCAAAAACTACATAACCCACAGAATAAACATTACTGAAAATACAATGGCAATACATCACCTTACTTCCAAATGGCACTCTTTAGGCAAACGGATAGGACGAAATATTGCCAAAGGTTTCCGGTTCATTCTTGGGAAACACTTATTCGGCTGCTTTGAAAGAATTGCAAGGTTAAATATGCTTGGAAAGCTTAACAGAGAATATAATAAGAAATGCCGGAAGTAATAGATCGTAAGAATAAATTGGGAACATTTAATGAAAATTGCTAAAATAATCAAAGAAGACATTGGCGTAATAGTTAAATCTAATAAAACATTAAAGGATGTTTATAATGTTATTTTTTCCCATTCCGATGAAATTGCTTATGAAAGACTTGTTGACTTTGAAGTTGACGCGGTAACTTATGCCGCGCATGATTTGGAGATAAGAGCGTTTGCCGCGTATTTAAAGCACACCTACCCAGGCATTACTTCAGGATATATAGGTATCGACCTTGGCAATACGCCGAATTTTTTAATTGCATTTTGGGGTGTTTTAATGAGCGGGAACAAACCGTACTTAGTTAATTCATTTTATCCCCAGGAACATAAAATAAAACTCCTTAAAAAATTAAATGTCAAAATTGTAATAACGGATGCGGCTGACTATATTGATTTTACAATTGTAAACATCGATGTTTTTGATAAAAAATGCCCGGTAATTGCAGACGAATTTTGGCAAAATGAATTTGCGCTTTCCTCTACACTGACAGGGCTTGAAGCAAAAATATGCGTGTTTGACGGCGGTACTGTTGTAAATCAAATCTTGAATACCCCAAACATTATAAAAACCAATAAGTGGCTGATGAGCAGCTGCCAAGAAAGAATCAAAGTTGCCGTTATTTTACCGCTTTTCCACATTTTTGGAATAATGGTGAGTTATTTTTGGTTTGCTTTTTTCGGGTTAACTATGGTTTTTCTAAAAGACAATTCACCGGACACTATCAGGGGAACGATAAACAGGCACAAGGTGACGCATATTTTTGCGCCTCCGATTCTGTTTCATAAATTATATAAAGGCATAATAAACGGTATTTCGCAGGAAAGCGAAAAGCTGAAGAAGAAATTCGAAAGGGGGATAAAATTCAGCTTTGCCTTACAAAATATATTTCCTTCATTCGGTGTTGCAGTTTCAAGAAAACTTTTTAAGGAAGTACTTATCGCCTCGTTCGGATTGTCACCGAGGTTTATGATTTCGGGCGGCGCTCATATAGACTCAGAGGCGCTAAAAATCATTAATTGTATCGGCTATCCGCTTTTTAACGGTTACGGCACGACAGAAACTGCGATTACAGGAGCAAATTTTGCATTAAAAATTGACGTAAGAACCAACGGCTCAATCGGGAAGCCTTTTAAAAATGTCAGCTACTCTTATGGCGAAGATGAAACCTTGATCGTTTCGAGCGGCTCAATGTGCAAACGAATCGTATCGCTTGACAGCGAGCCGCTTGACAGCGAACTGTTAAACGAAGATGAAAGTGACAGACATTGCGCAGCTAAAACAGCATGCTTTAAAACAAACGATTTAGTAAAAATAGTAAACGGCCAACTTTTTGTTGTCGGGCGAAAGAATGATCTGTATGTCGGTGAAAATGGCGAAAATATCAGTCCCGATATAATTCAAAACAGTTTAAATATTAAAACTGCAAACAGATTTTGCGTTTTAGAGATAGATAAAAGGCTTTCCATTGTTTTAGAGTATAATAAAATAATTCCGAACGATATAATTGCCAATGAAATCGGGCAAATAAAAAATACATTGGTAAATATTCCCTGCGGGCATTATGTTAAAGATATTTTCGTAACGCATGAGCCAATTGCTAATTCAAACGCCATTAAAGTTTCGCGCGCGCTCCTTAGAAAAAAAATTGATGAAGGCTCCGTTATACTAAAGGATTATAAAAAGCTAATTGATGATGAAAAAAGAAAAAATGACAAGCAGGAAGATGAAACAATGTTTGTAATCAGACAGGCATTTAAAAAAGCGGCAGATACTGACGCGGATGTTCAATCTAACAACGACTTCTTTTTAGATTTGGGCGGGGATAGTCTTGGCTATTTCTCGCTTATTTGTGAACTTGAAAGCATGTTTAACATTCAATTTAACCTTGAAAAAAATAAAGGCTTGCGCACGCCGGATAATTTTTACAAATATTTAAAGGAGATGCTGTGAACACAATTATATATTATTCACATCTTATACTGGCATTGCTCGTTCAAATATTTATATTCAAAACAAAAACTTACTATGAAGACGACCGCAAACAAAATAAACGAATTAAAGGAAGCGCTGTAATTTTATCAAATCATCGTTCCTCTTTTGACGGTCTTGTTATTGCTCTTAGATTTTTTTTAAAAAGATTACATTTTATTGCTACGGATTTTTACAAGCATAGATTTAGAATAGTAAAGTTTATAGTACATACAGCAGGAGGGATTTTTGTTGACAGCAAAGTAAATAACCTTGATTTTATTGAAAAAAGCAGGAAGGTAACCGCTAAAGGCAGATCTATTATGATTTTTCCCGAGGGTGGGTTTCAACATACATACGAGCCCGTAAAATTTTCTGCGGGATATGTAATGCTTGCGATAAAATTGGGAGTAAAAATTATTCCGATTGTTAACGATTTTAATTACGGATTTTTTAAAAGAGTTCATTTAATGATTGGAAACAGCATTGATTTATCAGGCTATACAAATGCAGATCTTACTAAAGCAAAACTAAAAGAAATAAATGAAGAAATATACAATAAATTTTTAATACTTTTCTACGAATTAAAAAAGAAAAAGGCTGAAAGGTTTTTGTATAAATACGAATTTATCTCTCCGAAACCGGGTGATGTCATCCGCGTTAATGCTGGCTCTTACTACCATTACGGCGTATATTTAAATGCCAATGAGGTTATTCAATTTGGTTACGCTGTAAACAAAGCAGGTGAAAATGTAGTTGTCAATTCTGTTTCTTTGAATGATTTTTGCGGCGCTAAAATTCCTGAAGTTCGCGTAATTAAAAAACGGTTTAAAAGAAATACAGACGCTATAGAGAAGTATGCCAAATCCTGTCTTGGACAAGGCAGATATAGTTTGATAAACAACAATTGTTTTGATTTTGCAAATAGAGTCACTCTGAAAATTTAGAGAGAATATTAAAGTTATGGAAATATTATTTATTGGTACAATTGAAAATCCCTGGGTAATTTATGGTATTTACGCAGCCGCCATTCTTGTACTTATCAGCATACTTATTTTCCTGCTTTTAGTTTTATTAATTTTTTTAAACACCTCATACCGCAGTCCCTTTAAAAAAAGAACCAGGGAGTGTACCCAAAAAAAAGATGAATCGCAAATGTCTATGTTTTGTGAAGGAGTGGACTGGGCGGATAAGTACAAGGATAAACGTGAGCAGCTTCATATTGTAAGCGACGGTCTTAATTTATACGGCGAATACACTAATTTTGGTTATAACAAATGCGCTGTAATCCTGCAGGGAAGAGCTGAATCGCTCCTCTATTCTTACTATTTTGCTGATGTTTACGCTAAAAACGGATATAATATCTTGGTTATAGATCTTCGCGCTCATGGTCTAAGTGACGGGAAATATCAAACTGGAGGCATAAAGGAAAGTGACGATATAGTTTTATGGATTAAACTGATAAAAGAGAAATTTAATATAATTGATTTTACAATTCACGGTATTTGTATTGGCGGCGCAGCAGGGATTTATACATATATAAAACTTAAAAACGAAGGTAACATTTTACTAAAGAGGATAGTGACTGACGGACTATATAAAAGCTACTTTGAACTATTTAAAGCCCACCCCAAAGCTTATAAAGTACCCATACTCCCTATTGTTTATACCGCTACTTATGTGGTTTTTTTCCTTATATTTATAATAACTAAGGTTAGACCTTTTAAGGAAACTCCGTTAAAATATATGAAAGATATTGATATTCCGATTTTGTTTATATGGAGCGCTATGGATAAGTTTTCCATTAAATCTAACGGCGAAGAACTGTTTAAAGCGTGCGCGTCGGAGTATAAAGAAATTTGTTTCTTTCCCAAAGGCAGACACTCACACGTCAGAGCTTCACAGAAAGCGGAGTATGATGACTTAATTACAAAATTTTTACAAAAGTATATGTGATAGAAAGCTGCCGGCAAACAGGAGTTGTTAGTGTGCTAAAAAAAATTTTTTTTACCGGATTGGCGGTATTTATTTTAGCTCCCCTGTTTGCCCGTGATGTAGAGATCTTTGTTGTAGATGCCGAGCTTGGCATGGCTCTTGAAGGAGCAGTTATACGTTTATGGGATGGAAGCCAGCATATTTGCAATGAAGACGGCATGGCTGTTATTACTGTGCCGGATGACAGACAGGTTATAATTCAGGTTTTTTATCCCGGCTATGAAACCGGAAGGCTTGTTATATCAAAACAGACCGATAATTTTACATTAGGGCTTCGCTTGTCAGAAATATTACAAAACCGGGAATTCGTGGTGGAAGCGCAAAGGTACGCTGAGAAAGAAACAAGATCGGGACGCAGCGTCGCAGTATCCGGGCAGGACATAGGCAGGACTGCCGAAATTGGCGGTGTCGAAGATGCCATAGCTTCTGTTAAACTTCTGCCGGGTATAATCTCTACAGAATTTGCCGATGCCATGCCAAGCATTCGCGGCGGAGATCCGCAGGATGCAAACGCGTCACTGGATGGTTTTTATATTGACTTTCCATATTATTGGGGCGGAGCTTTTTCTATTTTTGATCCCAGAATGGTAGAAAGCGCGCAGCTCTCTCATGGGGTTTTTTCAAGCCGCCATGGAAATACCATATCCGGTTTAATTGACATAACAAGTAAAAAGCCCTCACCGACTGAAACTGAAATAGAATTAGGCATCAGCGCCAGTGCGCTTAACCTTAGCCTTTCTCTTCCTCTTTTGGGTAAAGGCGGCATTTTATTCATGGGGCGCGTTACTTATATTGATCCCCTTGTTTGGCTTGCAAGGCTGGCAACTGAAATACCTGATTTTCCTGAGGAACTTGCAGGTTTAATAGATTCAATAAAGACAGCGCCTTTTATCAGAAGCGCCGCCATAACAGGAAACTATCGTTTTACCAACATGCTTGAATTGCGCTCCACGGCTTTCATTGGCGCTGATGGAGTTGGAATTAAATATGAAAATTCATTTAATACGGACGGTCTTAACAGCGATGAAAAATTACTATTAGACTATACTCATTACCAGGGATTTTTAACAACATCTCTTCTCCTTAGCCCACGCAGTGATATGCTTGTAAAGTTTTTTGCAGGTTTTGGGTTTCAGGATAAAGTTTATGAGGATGAAGAAAGCAGCAATATTTACAAAAGGTATTTTTCACAAGATTTTAAAGATAAGTACGGTAATTTAATCAATTCTGAAATGGCCGATTTGAATGCTCCCTATCTTTTATCAACAAAAGCAATGTCCTCCAGTTCAGAACTTATTAGTAACATACAAGGACGGCTTGATTATGATTGGGAGATTGCAAACAACGTTTTAATTGCCGCAGGCTTACAGGAAATGATTAAGATGCACAGCACAAGAGGCTACCAGAATACGCGTGTAGAAACCTGGTTGAGTGATTTTGATGACAAAGAAGCAATTTTTAATTCTCTTGATATTGCTCCCGATAATGAGAACCGCGCTTCCCTTGAAGAATCTTTGAAGGTAAGCAATCCTTCTATTTTAAACTATAATATTACCGGCAATACAATCTATACTACATCGCTTTACGGTCTTATCGAATACAATTCACCTGCCAAACGCTTTGGTTTGGAACTTGGACTGCGTACAGATCACTATTATCTTTCCGGTGATAATCTTTCTATGGGGACAAGACCGGTTTTAAATCCAAGACTTAATCTGGATTTCAATCTTTTAAGAGACCGCTTCATATTCGAATCAATAAACCTAACCGCAGGAACCGGTCTTTTTTCGTCTATGCCAAATATGATTGCATCGGTAGAGAAACAATTTGTAATGGATGAAATTAAACCAACTCGTTCATGGACATCTGTTGCCGGAGTTGAATTGAAATTTCCTTACGGTATGTATATCAATGTCGAAGGCTATTACAAACACATATACGACAGGATGTACGCTCCTATAAATTATAACCTTGAAGGTAATATTGATACTCAATACTATTTTAACGGCAAAGGTAAAATCTGGGGAATTGATCTAATGCTAAAAAAAGCGCATTCCCGTTTTTGGGACGGATGGATTTCGTATTCTTACAACTGGACGCAGCATCGCGATCCTAATGCGAAGGAATATGAATTAAGCGTTAATTCAATACCCATAAGCAATGAATGGTATTTTCCATATTACCATCGCTTTCATTCTTTGAATCTTGTTTTGAATGTAAGACCTGTTCAGCGCCTAAATATTTTAGTTCGTTTCGGTCTTGCAAGCGGTGAACAAATTGTAAAACGCGTCGGTTCAGGCCCGGAAAATTATCCTGTATATATATATGATTCGAATACAAATAACGGTTATTTTATCGAAAAATATTTCTGGAACGAAGTACAAGATAAAAATAACCGCACTACCCCATTAATGCAAATGGACATAAAGACAACTTTTTACTATAAAAATAAATCCGGAAAAGTAAGAATGGAAGCATATTCCGCCATAGAGAACATACTTTGTTTGTTATATACTTCTCAGGGGAATACTTATTTTAACCCATACACAGGCGAAGTTTCCAGAGGAAGAACCTCTGCAAGCTATAGTTTGCCTTTTCCAATACCTTCTTTTGGGTTTAAATTCAGTTATTAGATTTTTTTAATTCAATTCCCTGAAGAAGCATTGTGAAGGTAAAAGCCGCTGTTAACCCCACTGCGACAGTAAACCCAAATATATTAACCGGCGTAAAACTGCTAAAAGTTAAAATTCCAAATGAAAGGATAGAGGTAATAAAAGATAAAAATACAGCTAGTCGCACAAGTTTTTTATCTTTTCCGATTTTACTGCCGGATATGAAAATATTAAAATCGATTCCTAAGCCAAAAACTAAAATAAGAGCTGAAATGTGTATAAACCCTATTGATATTTCTTTAACAGCCATGACAGCCAAAATAGCAAGTATTCCCAAAACTGGAGTTATGCAAATTTTTATGCTCTCTTTAAAAGGATAAACAATAAAAATAATAACAGCAATAATGAAATATGCTATAAAAAATAATAACACAATATTTCTTGTAAGGATATCTAAATTATGGTTTATATCTTCTTCTTTATTTATTAAAAATACAAAATCCTGCTCATCTGCAATAGATTTAAATATGCTTAAATCATTGGCATGAAAAGGAAACACACATGAATAATAATTACCATTTAATTCACCTATCCAAAGATTTGAAATCTGTGCCCATGAGCTTACATCCTGCACAGAATAATAATTCTCCCCGGCAGCGAATTCCGATTTAAAAATTGCTTCATATTCCGGCGAGAACCCCAGGTTTCTATATTGCAAAGCAGCCAGAGGCAGTAAAGCGCTCATGGCTTTATAGGTTTCTTTTTGGCGTTCTACCGAAGTAACAAACATCGAAGTTCCCAAAAATGAACTTAGATTTCCTTTTATAATTTCTTCTTCCAGCTTTAGAATAAGCCGCTCTTCGTTCTTTAGAGTTTCTTCGGTGCTGCTGCCTGAAACGATAAAATACCAGGGAGAAGAACCATGATCCAGAACCATACTTGCTCTTTTTTCAGATTCCTCCAGGAAAGGCGACATTGTGTAAAGAGAATTTACATCTGTTTTTATTTTCGTACCATGGGGATTTATTATAAGAATAGCAATAAGAATTACAATTAAAACAGAAGCAAAAATTAATCTAAATACAGGAGGTATAGATAATTTTTTTTCATGCAGTAAAAACTTAAGTTCTCTTTTGTTTTCGTCCGGCAGTTTTATAAGCGGATATATACAGTTGGCTGTAAGATAAGAACTGATTAAACCAACTATTGTAAAAACCGAAAACTGTTTAAAAATGGGGAATGGCGTAAAAAGAATGGAAAAAAAGCAAAGCGCGGAAGATATAAAACACATTATCAAACTCTTAGAAATAGAAGAACGAATTTCACTTCCGCTTTTTAATGTTGAATTTCCACGCCACGAAATAAAAAAATGAATAGAATAATCTATGCATATTCCTATCAAGGTTGTGCCGAAAATAAAGGTAAAAACATGAACTTCTCTAAAAAATAAAAATATCGCCGCTGTTGACAGCGCCAAAGAGATTAAGATATCCAGTACAGAAAAAATAATTGGAATGGGTGAACGGAAAATAAGGAAGAAAAGCACAAGGATAAAAACCAGTGAGATAGTACAGAGAATAACGATTTCTTTTTGCGCACTGGAAGCGCTTTCGAAATTATGGAAAGGAAAACCGGAAAAATACAATTCAATTTCTGCTTCTTTTTCTTTTATCGTATCGGCAGCGGAATAAATTTGACCTATTATACCTTTTGAAATATCAGTAACAGAAATCGCCTGAGAAGAAAGTGTCATTCGAAGGATAACGTACCAAACCCCGTCTTTTTGTACAGATAGAACATCTTCTTTTATGCCAAGGTTCCCGCTTGAAAGCAAAGAGGATGAAAGAAATTCCTTCATTCTCCTCTCTGTAAGAAGAAAGGGATCTTTATCGATATGAGTAAGAGGAATAAAGTTAAATGCTCCGTAAACCGAGTCCAGGGCATCCATGGCAATCTCCTGCGCATTGCCCGATTCCAGCAGCTCAATGGTGTTTTTTCCGGCATTAACAAAACGATATTTGTAGAAATACTCGGCTATTTCTGCAATAGCGTTAGAATCGTAAAGAAGAGAGACGCTGACTACCCCTTGCGCATTTTTAAAATCATTATAAAAAGAAATAGCTGTATTTTTTGCTTTTTCAAAAACAGGAGACGCAAAAATAATAACTGCTTCACGGCTGTTTCTTTCTGAAAGAATGTTGTCAGCCTCGGCAATCTTTGGCGAGTTTCCCATTGGAAGCAAATCTAAAAGCTGTGTGCTTATACGCAGAGGAGGCGCAAAAAACAGCGAGAGACCTAATAGCACAGGGATGCCTATATGTAAAATTAACCAAAACTTAAGGAAGATACCCTGCTTCCCCTGAGGTATTAGGTTACGGAATTGTAAAAAAAGTTTCTTCATAAGCGCTAAGTCCTGCCGGATAACTTTGGTTTGACAATGTATATGTAATAACATCGCCGTTTTTCTCAAATAATTTTATATTTCGTATCGCGGAATCACCGCTCATTATTATCTTCATAACAAAGGAAGCAAAAACGCTGTTCTTGGGTAAAAGCCCTATATTCCAGTTGGAAACATTTCCAAAAAAGAAAACTTCAAAATTTTCTAAAAGCCCATGTCCCTGACCTGAGAATATAAAACTGATAACCTCAGCCATTTGTGTAAAGGTTTCATTCCCCTGAGCGCTTAAAACAGATTTTCGCCCATCCGGTCTTGACTGCATAATAAAATTCTTTCCCATTATCATTGTAGATGGAAAGGGTTTTAATGTTTCCCAAACCATTCCTTGTTCCGCTGCGATAATAAAATTACCGGAAGACATAAGAGATCTATCAAAGCGGTTCAAATATTTCTCCTGTTCAAAAGTTCCTTTAATAATAGGTTTTTGTGCAAGATTTGAAAAGGCGGCATTAAAAGCAGCCGCATTCTGCTGTCCCAGCGGATGACGGAAAACATCCTCCTGTGCCCATAACGAAGAAATTATAAAAAAAAAGCTTAAGAATAATATAAAAATATTTTTATTCACAGCCATTTTACCGCGTCCCATGAAAATCCCCTTCCAGAGTATATGAGTATCCTTGCAAACGATTTATAAGTTCAACAGAATTATTCGTTTTTTTTACTTCGATTATAATATCATTCCCATTTAAAATGCGGCGGCTGCCTCCATTAGTTTCCATAATAAGACCGCTGTTCTTCAATGACTCGCCTAACAGAATTGGATCATAGAAGCAAAACTGAAAATCGGATATAATATATTCAGGCTTAAAATATTTTACAGCAGACTTTGGAATAACATCCGACGAGAAACGAACTGCGCCGTTCTTATAAGAAATCTCTCCAAGGTTTGTCCCCAGCTCATTAAAAAAAACCATTTCTATTTCATCTTTATTTGCTTTTACCCAGCCATTTAAAAAATAATCTTTACCTCTGAATTTGGCGGATAAAAACTGAGCCATATCCATGTCTTGTTCAATTCCTTCCGTAGGCAGTAAAACAAATTTTGAGCTGTCTGTAATATTTACATATAAATCTTTTCCGCTAACTGATGCACATGAAAGAATGCAAACAGCGCAGACTATGTAAAGATAAAGGAGTTTCATAGCACGCATACATCTTCATTTTATGCAGGATTGTTATATTTGTCAAGAGAATGAAACTTGCCTTGATTTTATAAATAAAAATTGATTACCGTCAGCTTACCTTCCTGTCTTTCCAGATAAAACCTTTGCCTGTTATTGTTCTAAACCATGACCACCCTACCATGTATATATAATTAAAAAAAAGAAGCGGCCATAAAAATCCGTATATCCATTTTAATTTCATGCCTGCAAACATAAATATCCATGTAAGCGTATAGAGCCCTACTATGATAATTATATATATTGTCCAGCGGCTTGCATACGCGATACATAAAAACAGCAGAGGAAACGGCAGAAATAAAAATATAAATATTATTATTGTTAAAGAAAAAAGCACAATGCTGTTATTTCCAAGAAAATTATAAAAATTTCTTGCAATACCTTTTGTCGCGTTTTGATAACCATTAAACATACGGCATTCAACATGATCACATATATATAAAAAACGTGTACTGTAACCCTTTTTTTTAACAAGACGCGATATATGCATATCTTCGCATGTTTTCTTTTTAAATGTTTCACAGCCTCCGATGGAATCAAATACCGTTCGTTTTATCGCGATGAATTGACCGATTGCTACGGAAAATATAGATATCTTTTTAAAAAAACGATTTATAGAAAGCGAAATTAAAAATCCTGTGAGACAAAACATTGACGGAATCGCTATAAGTTCTCCGATTGAACCGAAAACTTGTCCAATATAACCCGAAACTAAATCTGCTTTAAGCTTGACCATGTTAGTAACTGCCCATGCAATACTAGTCGGTTTATGTATAGTATCAGCGTCAGTAAAAATTAATATTTCTCCCTTAGCTTGCTTTGCAAGTTGATGTATGGCAAAAGGTTTACCGTACCAGTCAACAGGAAGCTGCTCTCCGTTAAAAACTTTTACACGGCTATCTTCGGCGCTGATTCGATTTATGATATTTAAAGTGTTGTCTTCTGAGTTATCGTTTAAAACAAGAATCTCATAGTTTTTATACTGTTGATTTTGCAGAGTCTTTAAACAGCGTTCTATATTTTCTTCTTCATTTCGCGCAGGGATAAGAACAGAAACAAAAGGACCGTCAAATATTTCCGAGGGTAATGAAAAACGCCACATTTCATAAATATTTGCAAGAGAGAGAATAAAAAAATATGAAGCCAGAATTGTCAGAATTGGAAAATAAAAACGGCTTAGTATTTCCAACAGCGATGCGAACATATTTGACCTCTTTTCAGTTTATACTATTAAATAATCCGTTTACAAGTTTATTGGTTGGAAAGACTTCAAGCGACCTTAACAGCCATATTGCCTCAATATAACATTTAGCAATTAATTTATCAATGTCCATCGATATTTTCTGTTGGATTATGCCTTTTTAGCCGCTTAAACTTATTGGCATTTCCTGCCAATAGTGGTAAAATAAGCTGAAGGAGTAATAATGAGCGCCGATTTAAGCCATCGTAAAGCCGCAGTCAGTTTACGCCTTTTAAACAAAGACGGCTCTCCGGCTATAAACCAGGACATAAAAATAACCCAAAAAAGTCATCAGTTTCTGTTTGGCGTTGGCGGTTTTGAAGGGCTTGAACTTGCCGGGGGCAAACCCGGCGGGGTACCTATAGATAACGAAAGAAAATCCTACCTAAAAGAAAAAACTGACAAGCTTTTTGCCTTTAATAATTACGCTACGCTTCCCTTTTACCTTGGACGTTATGAGCCTGTAGAAGGCAAGCCGGACGAGACCCGTTTGATGGCAGCGGCAAAATGGTTTTCGCAAAGGGACATTAAGCTGAAAGGCCATCCCCTTTGCTGGCACACAGTTTGCGCAGACTGGCTTATGAATTATTCCAATTCTGAAATAATGCGAAAAGTGATTGAACGTATCGAGCGTGACGTAAGCGCCTTTGCCGGTATTATTGACACATGGGATGTAATTAACGAAGTTGTAATCATGCCGATTTTTAACAAGTACGATAACGCCATAACGAGGATTTGCAAGGAATACGGGCAAATACCTCTTGTTAAGGAAGTATTCGGCGCGGCAAAAAGAACAAATCCAAACTCGGTTTTATTGCTTAATGATTTTGATATGTCAAAAGACTATGAAATATTAATTGACAAGGTACTGGACGCAGGAATTCAAGTTGATATTATCGGGCTCCAATCCCATCAGCATCAGGGTTATTGGGGTAAGGATAAATTATACGATGTTCTTGAACGTTTTTCCCGTTTTGGCTTACCCCTGCATTTTACAGAGAACACTATTATCTCAGGCGATTTAATGCCTGCTCATATTGAAGACCTAAACGACTGGCAGGTTGAAAGCTGGCCTACCAATCCCGAAGGCGAGGAACGCCAGAAAAAAGAAATAATAGAAATGTATGAGATTCTTTTTTCTCATCCTAAGGTACAGGCGATTACAACATGGTCGGGCTGCGACGATGCCTGGCTTCACGCGCCTGCCGGTATTCTTCGCACAGACAACAGCGAAAAACCTTCATACTCCGCTTTAAAGTCAAAGATAGAAAATGAATGGCGCACAGATATAACTGCTCACACAGATTCTAATGGTTTTGTAAATATCGAAGGTTTTAAAGGAATGTATGAACTTAGGGGATTGAATGGAAATATTACATTTAATTTAAACGGTAAAGAAAAGGAAATGGAGCTTAAGTATGGATGAAAAAACGAACGATAAAATTCATGACAAATACGAAGAAGAGCTGATTGACAGAATATGGACAGCGATAATCGAAAGGCAGAACTCTCTTAATGAGCAAATGGATAAAAGCTTTAAAAGACTTAACCGTGAAAGAGAAGAAGGCAACAAACTTACAGAAGAGAGCGAAAAAAATTACTTCCGCAGGGTTGACCGGAAAAATATGGAAATGAAGGAGCTTGACACCCGGATACATCGAAAGCTCGAAGAAAATAATTTAAGAAGTGAAGACGATTTCGCGGACGAAGAAAGAAGAGAAAGAAGAAAACTAACAAGGAAGAGAAAAAATAGAAAAATAAGAATCAGCAATAATGAATCACCTGAAATTATCGCGGAATACAGACACGAGGATTACAGTTATATTTACGATGCTATAAGCGAATCTGATCTTGAAGACGAAGAAAAACAGGCGCTAATGGAAGCAGTGTCCGCCGTTCAGCAGAGGTTTACGAAATCTGTTGAATAACCTTACCAGGTTTTCATTGCTTCTTTAAAAGCGGCACCGGATGCCGCTATGATTTTTTCGTCAACGCAATATGCAAAACGCAGCCAGCCCGGTTTTCCAAAGCCGGAACCCGGCACTCCGAGAATCAAATATTCTTTTAAGTGTTCTGTGAATTCTTTGTCCTGGGCGGACGATTTTTTCTGAGGTACCTTGCAAAAAAGGTAAAAGGCTCCCTGCGGATTCGCGAACTCAATACCGGCTTCTTTTAACACCTTTACAAAGGCATCGCGCCTGCGAGCGTAAATGCTAACATCAACTCTTGCATCTGTAAGGGAAGCTACTATGCGCTGCATAAGTGCCGGCGCGTTTACAAAGCCAAGGATTCTTGTACAGTATATAAGTCCGTTTACAAGGTCATCCTTGTCTGTAATATCAGGGTTTACAGCGATAAAACCTATGCGCTCACCAGGGAGAGAAAGGCTCTTTGAATATGAGCTTACAACAATTGATTCTGTATAAGCGCTAAGAACAGGCGGGACTTCGCCGGAGTACGCGATTTCGCGGTATGGTTCGTCTGACACAAGGTAGGGTTTGCGTCCTGTCTTTTTTCCGTGTTCGCAAAGAATATTGGAAAGCGCTTCTAAATCACTAGCCGGGTATATCTTTCCTGTCGGATTATTCGGCGAATTGATTATTACAGCCGCTGTTCTTTCGTTGAGCGTTGCCTTTATAGCAGATAAATTTAAATCGAAGTTTTCTTTTGAGTCTACTTCCACAAGTTTAGCGCCATGGTTCGCTGTATACTGCTTGTACTCCATAAAGTAGGGGCGGCTTACTATTACTTCATCACCTGCGTTGCAAATAGTTTTAAAGACTGCGTTAAGCCCACCTGCCGCGCCCGCCGCCATTACTAAACAGGAGCCGTCAATTTTTACATTCTGCTCCTTGCATACTTTTTTAGCGAGCGCTTCCCGAACATGTGGGTAGCCTGCGTTTGGCATATAGGCGTGGGAACCCTTTTCATCTTCTGTCGCTAATTTTACAAAAAGTTCATGGAAGGCGGCAGGCGGTTCAATGTCGGGGTTTCCCAGAGAGAAATCAAAGACTTTATCCGCTCCATGCTTTTTCTTTAATTGAAGGCCTTCCTCAAACATTTTTCGTATCATCGAAGAAGAGCTAAGCGCGTTTTTAATATTTTCCGCAATGGCCATATAATACTCCTAAACTAGTTTTCTTGCTGTGCGCAGAATGTCGGCGAAAACGCCGCCTGCTGTAACCTGAGCACCCGCTCCCGGACCTTTTATTACCATGGGAAGTTTTGAATAGCGATTCGTTGTTATTACTACGATGTTATCGCTGTCTACAAGCGAGCGGAAGGGGCTTCCCTCTTCTTCCGCGCGAAGGGAAAGTTTCGCCTTTCCTTCTTCTATTACAGCGACATAACGCAGAAGTTTACCTTCTTCTGCGGCTTTCGCACGGCGCTTTTCGTAATCCGCGTCAGATTTTTCCAGCTCTTTAAAAAATGCGTCAACATCCTTTGCCTTAAAGCAAGCCGCAGGCAGTATCGGCTCTATCGTTACATTTTTATACTCAATACTAAGGCCGCACTCTCTCGCGAGGATCAACACCTTACGGGCGGCGTCCATCGCGTTAAGATCGTCACGCGGGTCTGGTTCTGTGTAACCCTTTGCCTTTGCTTCTTTTACTAAAGCTGAGAAAGGCATTTTGCCGTCAAAACTGTTAAAGATAAAACTCAAAGTGCCGGACAGCACAGCTTCGATCCTTGTTACCTTATCGCCCGATAAAAACAAATCGCGCAAAGTGGAAATAACAGGAAGCCCGGCGCCTACCGTACACTCATAATAATAAGGTATGCCCCTCTCTCTTGAATAGGAAGTTAAGCGTTTGTAATAATCGAGTGAACCTGAGTTAGCCTTTTTATTGGGCGTAACAATGGGCACAGAATAATGCAGTATCTTCTCGTACAAATTCGCGATATCCTCGCTTGCCGTGCAATCACAGAAGCATGAATTGGGCAAATTAAACGACGCCATCTTTTCAATAAAGGCAGCCGCACCCTTACTTCCCGGCTCTATCGCTTCAGTGCCATCAACTTTTCCGGCAGTGGAAAGTAATTTCTTTGTCTTTTTTGGATCGAGACCGTTAAGCGAGAATAACATCTTGTCGTAATTGGCAGCGCCAATCAGGTTTACCTTGATCATGTTGACAGCTAACTTTTCACGCGCTTCGGCAATTTGATCCAGGAGGGTGCCACCGATAAGCCCTGTTCCAACAAGGAATAGGTTTACAGTTTTTTGGTTCGCGTAAAAGAATGCGTCATGTATTGCATTAAGCGCCTTTCCTTCATCCTGTGAGGCGATAACTGCCGAGATGTTTATTTCTGATGAGCCTTGCGCTATTGCCACTATATTTATACCGTTGCGTCCAAGAGCATGAAAAACTCTGCCTGCGATGCCCGATGTACTCTTCATTGCAGAACCTACAACAGCGATTATTGAAAGATCCTTCTCTATAACCGGCTTGTCGATAGAGCCGGAGCTTATTTCACGAGCGAACTCTTCTTTTAAAGTCGCTTCAGCGTTTTGCGCGTCTTCGGGAAGAACAGCGAAGCAAATTGAGTATTCACTTGAACTCTGCGAAATCAGTATTACGCTGATATTTTTTCGCGCAAGAGAGCCAAACACACGCGCTGAAAAGCCTGCGACGCCGACCATGCCTGTTCCTTGAACACGCACTAAGGCCGCCTTGCTTATAGAGCTTATTCCGCGGATTGGATATTTTCCTGCCGAAGCCTTCGCGATAATTTTTGTGCCTTCACCTTCAGGATTAAAGGTATTACGAATCAAAATTGGTATACCTTTTTCCAGAGCGGGTTTTACTGAGGGAGGGAAAATTACCCTGGCTCCAAAATGCGAAATTTCCATCGCCTCTGTATAAGAAATTTCTTCTATGCGGAAAGCGTTCTTTACATGAGAAGGATCTGCTGTAAGCATTCCGTCAATATCTGTCCATATTTCAAGCTTTTTCGCTCCAAGTGCCGCGGCAAAAACAGCGGCGGTTAAATCAGAGCCGTCGCGTCCAATGGTCGTTGTATGCCCGTCAGCAGTAGAGCCGATAAAACCTGTTACAACTTTGATTGTTTTTTTCGCGCTTTTAAAAAACGCGCGGATATTTTCTTCTGTTTCTTTTTTTAAGATTTCAGCCTTACCAAAGCAGGCATTTGTTTTTACAAGATCACGGGCATCAAGGTATTCGGCTTTAATTTCAGTAGCGTTTAAAATGGAAGCAATTAAACCGGCGCTAAGTCTTTCTCCAAAACTCATTATTAAATCCAAACTGCGCGCGGACAATTCTCGTAATAAAAAAATCCCGTCAAGGATTTGAGACAGCTGCTTTATATCATTTTCTATGCCGTTAATCGCGCTTTTTTTATCGGCGTTCTTTAAAAAATTAGAAGCGCAATCGGTATGAAGACTTTTAAGCTTGTCTAACAGCTTTGTGTCTAACTCTCCCGCTACTGCCTTATTGGCAAGCTCAATAAGAGTATCTGTAACACCCGTAAACGCTGCAACAACAACAGCGCCTGTATTTCCTGAGTGCTCCTTGTCTTTTAGAATACTTAAAATACTTTCAATGCCCTTTGGGCTCCCGACAGATTTACCGCCAAATTTTATAATTAACATATTAGTCTCCATCTCTCCCATTGAATATTACCGATTTTTTCGATATTTTTACAGTAGTAATTGATAAATTTATGGTAAAAAAAGATTCACCAAACACGGCGAAGCCTCCCGCGCCAAAACGCGTTTATTTTGATTGGGCAGCCGCCGCCCCATTTTTTGAGGCGAAGCCTTGCGCTCACTTTGGGAACCCCTCTTCTTTGCACAGCGAAGGACGCTCCGCTAAAGAAGCTTTGGAGAGCAGCCGTAAACGCATAGGCACAGTGTTAAATGTGCCGCCTGAAACCTTGTATTTTACATCCGGCGGAACAGAATCAAACAGCATCGCTCTTTTTTCCAATTTAACGCGTAATCTTTCTTCCTCTTCATATAAGGGCAGAGTTATATCATCTTTGGCTGAGCACGCTTCTGTAAGAGAAGCAATGATTACAATAGAAAAAATGGGAAAACTTACAGGCAGTATAAAAGTTGATTCCGCAGGCAGAGTTACGCCTGAACTTTTGGATAAAGCTCTTACCCAATACACTGATATTAGATTCGCCTCCATCATGTCTGTTAACAATGAGACAGGTACGATAACCGATATCGCTGCTCTAAAAAAAATAATTAAAAAGCAGACAGGCGCTCCCATCCACTTGCATTGCGATCTTGTTCAGGCTATCGGTAAAATTCCTGTTAATATAAGCGCGTGGGAAATTGATTCCGCCAGTATAAGCGCTCACAAAATTGGAGGGCCTCGCGGGATAGGGTTATTGTATTCGCGAAAACCTCTAGCCGAAGTTTTCTATTCAGGCGGAGGGCAAGAAAATGGTATAAGGGGCGGCACAGAAAATGTACAGGGAGCGGCAGCTCTGGCGGATTGTCTTGAAGAAGTAATTAACGTAAAGGATTTTGAATCAAATTTTTTAAAAGCCAAGGCTAGATGGGAAAAGCTGATAACTTCGCTTCTTGGCATGAAACGCTGTACGATAATTCCAAAAGAACGCGCGGCTGGCGACGACAGGTTTTCGCCTTACATTCTGCAGGCGGCTTTTAACGACATTCCCGGTGAAGTTATGGCGCGCGCCCTGGACGATCTTGGCTTCGCTGTTTCCACAGGATCAGCATGCTCTTCTTCATCGCCTGAAAGACCTGTATTAAGCGCAATGGGTGTTGAGGAAAAATTAAGGATCGAGGGGATTAGGATTTCGCAGGGAGACGCGACCACAGATGAGGACATTGACGCATTGCTATCTGCAATAAACGAGGTTTTAAAATTCCTATGATAACCTGGCTGCTTAAACCTGCCGAGTTGATTCTTAAGGGTGACAACCGTAAAAGTTTTGAAGGCACATTAAAAAGCAATGTTCAGCGTTTAATGGCAGGTATTGATAATAATTTTAGCGGTGATACTTCCGGTATAAAAATAAAATTCACGGCAGGCAGATATTACATTCAGGCAAATGAGGATAAGGCACAGCAAATAGAAAAGGCGCTCTCGCGTCTTATAGGAATTTCAGGCTGGGCAAGAACTGTTACCTGCGAAAAAAAGGCTGAGGCTGTCCTTAGCGCCTGTGTCGAAGAGGGAAAAAAGCTTCATGACAAAGGCATTAAGACTTTTAAAATTGACGCGAGAAGAACCGACAAAAGTTTTCCGCTCTCTTCTTATGAACTGTGCTGTGAAGGCGGCAACGCTGTAACAAATGCCTTTAACGACCTGACAGTAGACATTCACAATCCGCAGGATAAAATAAGAATAGAGATACGTGAAAAAGCTTTTATTTATTCAGGCGGTAACAAGGGTATTGGAGGTCTTCCTGTCGGGACAGCAGGCAGAGGGATGTTATTGTTGTCGGGAGGAATAGACTCCCCTGTCGCCGGCTTTTTAATGGCTGCCCGCGGCATGAGTATAGACGCGATTCATTTTCACTCTTACCCTTACACCTCTTTGGAAGCGAAGCAAAAGGTTATTGAACTTGCAAAAATCACTGGCGAATACTGCATGGGAATTAAACTTTATATTTTAAATTTTACCAAGGTGCAGATGCGTATAAAAGAAAAAGCGCCCTACCCATGGACGACGATCCTCCTTCGCATGGCAATGATGCAGGCGGCTCAAAGCGCGGCGTTAAAAATAAAATGCAAGGCTCTCATTACAGGAGAAAGTCTTTCGCAGGTCGCTAGCCAGACAATCGAAAATTTAAACTGCACCCAAAGCAGGCTTAGCCTTCCCGTCCTCCGCCCGCTGATTGGTTTTAGTAAGGAAGATATCATCAAAAGAGCAAGAGATATTGGCACTTTTGAAACTTCGATACAACCCTTCCAAGACTGCTGCGCGCTCTTTAGCCCTCCCCACCCTGTACTGCATGGCAATGTAAATGAGGCAAACGAGTTGTATGAAAAACTTGAGTTGGATGAGCTGATTGAGGAAGCGTTGGGTGAATATGAGTTGGTAAAGTAAGAATTATCGGAGAAGAGATTCACACGGATCCGCAAACCGAAGGTTTGAAGGAGGAATTTGAAACGAAAATTAATTGTTTTTATCTTTTAACTGTTGGTATTCAAGCACGAGTTTAAGTTGTTTGAGCACATAATCCTGTAAAAGTTCATCTAATTTATTAAAATTCTTGATTACCTCTTCAAGTTTTGAATCGTGATTTTTTATAAACATATTGCCTTTGCCATGCTTTAACCAGTTTTCATTGACCTTATAGGTAAAACAAATCATTTTAATTATTCTTTCAGGTACTTTACGAGTTCCTAATTCCATGGCTCCGGCATGAGATTGGCTTATTTTTAAATCATTAGAAAAATCTTGCTGTGTCAGTCTAAGAGCCTTTCTTATATCTCTGATCCTTTGACCAATAATAGTATTTTCGTTCAATAAATCCTTCCCATAGATATAATTCTAGCAATAAATTATCTTAACATACAAGTTATTTTTTTTACGTTCTATTGACAAATACTACATTGATGTATTATATTTACCTCAATGTGGCGTTTATTAATTGCCATTATATTGCATGATTTGAAAGGAAATTAATGAAAAAGCAGGAAAAAACGCAAATATTGAGGGAAAATTACCAAAAACTAGACGAAAACTGGAAAGATTATTTTCAGGATTTGACTCAAAATTTGGCTAAAATCCATAAAAATGCGAAATTCCTAACAAATTACAGAGGTAAAAGCAAAGAAGGGAAACTGGGGATTTGCGCGCCTTAAGTAAGTACATTATTTCTAAGGAGTTTTTATGAAAAGGACAATAGTATTTTTTATCTTATTCATGTTTATTTTTTGCTTTGAAAGCTTTGCTAAAGGAGTATTTGACAAAACAATAACTTACAATTATACATATGAGATTAAAAATCCTCCGCAACCAACTCCCATAGTAGATCCTCCTATAAGACCAACAGTAGATCCTCCCATTGATCCTATAGAACCGAAACCATCAAGTCCTGGTGAGAGAATAAATGTTAATTCTGATTTCGCGAACTTTAATGATAATAGAGAGCCTATAACTAAAGCAAAATACTATTTATCAAAAACATTCATACTCAGAATAGAAGATAAAAAAGATTCTAACGAAGTATCATTGAATGATGGAATGGTTGTTATAAAAAGAAAAGAAAGCAAACCCAATGAAATAGTTTTTCATAATGATCGTGAAGGTGTTTATCAAAATTCTATTGGAAACAGCTATTTTGATATTTTATTTAAACAAGATGATCAACCAAATGATCAGCAGCCAATTTTACGCTTTGCCAGGATTCCACAATTGGACAATTTTATTCTTGCTTCGGTAAAGTTAAACAATGAATGGCGTTCTTTTCGAAGTACAGATGGTGAACCTATTATTCTTCAAATATATGGGAAGGATGAAAGAGATCATATAATATCAGCAGGCGCAAAGACAACAAGTGTAAGCAGTAAACCCTCTGTTCTCGATCAGCCAAAACCTACCACGACTAATAATAATAACAATAAAAAAGTAATAAGCAGAAATATTATCGCTGACGGCTCTTTAAACATGGATAGTATATTCCGGTATATAAAATCTAAAAACAATAATCCTGTTTTAAGCGACGCGAAAATAAAAGAACTTATCCAGACATATTTTACGGAAGCAGGCTTAGAAAAAGTAAATCATGATATCGCCATAGCTCAAATGCTCTATTATACTAACTTCTTAAAAAAAGAAAATATAAAAACTACCTATAACTATGGTGGTATAGATAAAAAAGGAGCAAAATGGAATTACAAGCAATGGAATGGAAGTTTCCCCAATATGAAAATAGGTGTTCGAGCTCATATTCAACATTTAAGATATTATTCAAACCCCATGTTAATTAACACCAAATTTGATAATGTTGACCCCAGAAAGCATCTATTTGGAAAAGATCAAGGAAAAATTCATACATTGGATCAGTTATTTATTAAATGGACAGGTTCGGCAAACTATGCCGATCAGTATAAAAGAAGCATAAATAATATTCTTAATGAATTATATGCTCTTTAAAAAAAAAACCGCTGCCTTTTGCTGACAGCGGTTGAATGATCTTGGAATTATTACTACAGTTTGGCGATTTCATCGAGGGAGAGCCCGGTGATTTCGCTCACGAACTCAGGGGTAGAACCTTTGGCGAGCAGGTTTCTGGCGATGGTGAGTTTTTCTTTCTTACTGCCTTCCTCTCTGCCTTTAACTATGCCAATTGCCTTTCCTTCTTCAATGCCGTCTTCTTTCCATTGTTCGTGCAGCATGCGTTCGTCCGTTTTCGCGAGGTTTCTATGAAATCTATAATATCTTATTGATTCAATCAAACCCATTCTTTTTACACAATTTACAGGTTTCTTTAACTGTGGGTACTTTTTCGTAAGCATTTCATATTCCTCCTTATTACCGCATTTTAAGAATCTAAGCCACGGCCAAAGCGCTCCGTCTTCAGTTTCCGGCAATTTTGGTAATTCAATAATAACCACTTTAAGTAAATCTGTAAAGGATCGATTTTTATCATTCCTTAACTCATACACGTTCATGTATGAGTTTTCTTCTTCCAGTAAATCATGATCGCATATTACTATGCTGACCACATGATGCAGTTTGTCGTAATCCTCACCCCACTTTAACTGGTCTCCTATAAGCCTAGCGCCGTAATACATTACCCTGTTTTTCATGTTTCTTCTTTTTTCCACCTGCAGTTCAATATGGAAGATTTTACCGGACTTTGCTTCAAGTAAGATATCGACAACCCCGGATTTTTCTTTTTTAAATGTACTCCCAAGGATTGGATTTTTTACGGACAAGCTGCCGAATTCTTCCTCAGGGATATTAAGTACAGTTTTAATAAATGCCCTTGTGTTGTCGATGTTGCGTTTTTCGCCGAAGATCTGCTTAAAAGCGAAGTCCTCAAGCGGAGAGATAAAAGTGTCTTTTTTCATAGTTTTCGCTCCAAAAAATAAAATATGAACTTCAAAAGAAGTACATATATTAATGGCGCGACCGTGCGTGGCGCTTTATCGAAAATGAGAAAATTCGAAAAAAAAGTGAAAAATTTAAGCAGAAGACCCCTCACGGAGGCACGGAGGCACAGAGGATCTGGATACATGCTTATTATTTAATTTCCATTCCAATTAAATCATAAACAAAAGCGTTAGCCTTATAAATTTCTTGAGGGGTGCTGGAGAAAAAGGCGCTTTACGATGAGTAAAGTGCTTTTTTCGCAAGCAGGACCCCAGAAAATTTCTTTAGGCAAACGCTTTATTAAGGCCAGTACATCCTTATACATATCGCATCCAAATTCCCATTTTTAAATTTTAAATCGCTGTAACCAAGATACTCATCATCGCCGTATCTCATCGCGTAAGAAATCATTTCGTTTTTTGTTGCTTCCATGGCTCTTAACTTAGCGCCAAAAGTTTCATCTTTATCATAATCTTTTTTATTGATATACGGAAATAATTGGCTGTAATTATTTTCGTTTATATTTATTTCTATCGAGGATAAATAGTATTTGTCAGGGATTGTGCTAAAGTTCATGATTACTAATTTATATTTATCTGACTCTATCGTATATTCGCTGATAGAGCCTTCCAATGTTTGATAATAATTATCTATTGTTTTTTTATCTATTTTAACGCTATTGCCAATAACCAAGGCTTTTAAAAAACTGTCAAGATTTGGATACACCCATTCTGTTTTAAAATCCTTGAATATTTTTGAACTGATATTTTCTATTGTATTTTCATCTTCGTTTATTCTGTCTGAATTATATACAGGGAAAGAAAGATCAAAGCCGTCGTTATCATAATATTCTATATCTGCTTCTTTTTCCGATGTTTTCTTATTACAAGCCGTAAAAAATAATAAATTGGAAACAATAAACACAGAAATGGTAAATATGCTAATAAATTTTTTCATAATTTTTTATTCAAGCGGCG
>Ga0209755_10001963_pt1 | contig 29691 bp, 27 predicted proteins | sample TergutCo191P1_FD_187301 | JGI IMG/M metagenome (GOLD analysis project Ga0209755, IMG submission 187301) | Cornitermes sp. P1 segment gut microbial communities from Petit-Saut dam, French Guiana - Co191P1 (SPAdes) (version 2) | ecosystem: Host-associated > Arthropoda: Insects > Digestive system...
GGGCGGATATGGATTCCGGCAACGCAACGCTGTCAACGCTTATCTGGCGCGGCATTGCCTGCCGCGGCTCAGGCTCAACAGGCGCATCTTCCCCCGCAAGGCGGTGCCATCCTATGCCTTTTGATTCAAGGATAGCCGCGCAAAAAGAAGCCCCGGGCTCCTTACCGTCCGCCATACGGTCAAGGACATCGTGCCTTGCCGAACCAATAAGCCCTAATGTAACCTGCCCAAGGTCAAGGCTGAAAAGCCTCCTTCCAAGCGGGCTTGTGTAAAAGTAATCCCTCTTCATTGTGGCAGAGGCTATCACGCCGATTTCGGATGGGGTAAGACCGAACGCTGAGTAAACGGGGAACATTGCATCAGTGACGGCAGCAGGATCGGCGAGATAAATTTTTGTAAGGCACTGCTGGATTATTGTCGTCTTCAAGGGCGAGTTCACCACGTCAGCCACATCCTGCGTAGCGAAAACAACGAACACGTTTTTCTTCCGCAGCACTTTCAGCCATTCAGCTATTTTTTCTGAAAACATTTCGTTTTTCAAAAACAGCCATGCCTCATCCAATACAAGAAGGGTAAGCCGCCCGTCAAACATTTTTTCCACACGGGCAAAGAGGTACACAAGGGCAGGCACTACACACTCATCCCCGCGATTCATAAGAGCCTCCATTTCAAAGGCTATGAAACGGGCGTCAAGAGAAATATCGGCATTTCTCGCGTCAAATATTTTCCCGTATTTTCCGCCTGCCCAAAGATAATCCCCAAGCTGCTCTTTGAAAACCGGTCGCCCTTCCTCATCCTGATACTGGCAGTAATGCAAGAAGTCGGTAAGCGACCTTGAAGTTTTCGGGGCATCCCGCAAATCCTCCAAAGCCTTTTTTATGGCTTCCCTCATGAGTGAAGTCACCGCATTTCCGTTGACGGTAAACAAAGATTCGATAAAGTCACTAGCATCCAAAATGTCACTGTCGCTTTCCAGATCGCGCAAAGGCTGAAAACTGATACCCGATGAACGCTCTGAGGCAGGCTCGTAGTAAAGCCCGCCGCAAGCCATGCACGGCTGGCGGCAGCTTCTACCCTTGTCAAAAACGATAACCTGAGAATCGCGGTACTTAAAAAACTGCACCGCAAGGAGGTTAAGGAACGTTGACTTGCCTGCCCCTGTCGGTCCCATTACAGAGGCGTGTCCCACGTCATTCGGATTAAGGCTAAAGAAGAAGGGTGTCCCTTCATGCGTAGAGCAAACCAGATGCGGGAGATCAACGCCGCAAACCTGTCCTGTGTGTTCGTTGCGGCGCATACCCGCCCAGACAGATGAAAGCGGGACGATGTGCGAAAGGGTGTTCGTCATGACAGGTAAAGCGCGGTAGTTGGCGTGTATCTGGCCAGGCATCATGGACTTAAATGCTTCAAGAGCGTTGAAAGTCTCATCCTTGCAGGTAAAGCCCTTTGAGTTAATAACAGCCTTTACCATGTCAGCCAGATGCTTTGCCGCGGTAAGGTCTTTTGACCAAACCATGACGCAGGTGGTGTAATAGCCCAGGGCGGCGATGTCTGTTTCTATCTCAATGCCCGCGCTGATGGAGTCTGCCTCCTTGACCCCGGCACCGTGATTGAGCGCCTGCGTCTGCTCTCCGGAAGTGGACTCCATGAAGGTTTGCAGGAAAGTCTTTGACGACCCCCTGTGCGCCTTTTCTTTTTTCTGCGCTTCCTTTTTGCCTTCTTCCTTATCCATGCAGATGTAACGTGACATCCAGCGGTATTCAAGGCGCAGGCGGTTAAGGCTGTCAAGGATTGCGGGGTAAGTTTCCTCCGGGAAATCGTTGACACCCACTATGGGTATCCAGTATTCGCCCAGCCTCATGGTGAGTGTTGTACTCAATTCAGAGTCCGGCAGAATCCTATCGAGCAGTATCTGCGTTGAAGGGAAGTGGATAGGATGGCGGTTCATGGAGATACTCGAATGGAGGTAGGCAAGCGTTTCCTCGTTATTCAGCGGCTCCATAAGCATCTCGTTGGACAAGAGCGCCGCCACGGAGTCTGATTCGCTTACAAAGTATTCCACGTTTTCCCTCATGCTTTTGCCGCCGCCTTCCGCGCCGCTTTGTATAAACATCCCTGTAAGTTTTTTTAAGTTTTCAGACGGCGGCTTCCAGATAAACGTGATGTAGTAACTTGATTCAAAATGCCTGCCTGACGCGCGGAAAGCCGCCTCCCGCTCGCGGTCAACGAGATACGGCGCAAGCAGACCGTAACTCCCTGTGGGGTATTCCCATTGCGCCCTCGGATATTCCTGAGTCTGAAAACGCTGCGCCTCAAACTGGAACGCCCAGCCTGATCCCAGGCGCTTGGCGAAGTCGTTGACGCGCAAGGCCAGGTCGTTCACCTCAAACGCACTGGAGGAATCTATGTCAGGAGCGCGGTAGGCAAAGGTACGCTGCAGGATGCCGTCCTTCTGGACGACAACCCCTTCATGGAATTTTGTGATGAAATTCCACGGCAGGTGCCGGTAGAAAAATCCTGTACTCTCGCTCATTATGGATGCGTGCTCATCAGGGGATGCGTGCTCATCATGGGATGCGTGCTCATCAGGGGATGAGCTTGTCCTTTTGTTGAATGTTATCGAGTACGATGTCGATAAGCCACTGGTCGCGCTTAGTAAGAGCGCGCATTACGATATACAGCACGGCGATGGGTACGATCATAAAATACATACGCATACCGTAGATGAACACGGTGCTCAGGATAATGAGGAGTATAAGCCCAGCCTGCGGGATACCTCCCAACATTTCCCGCTGGAGGAGGGAGCGGTGTACTTTCTGTTTATACTCGCTCATATCAACCATGATTAGTTCCTTGCGGCAGTCCAGATGGCTTCAACAATGCCGCTTGCACCCATAAGGATAGCGCTTGCCACGCCTATAGCGATGCAGTTCCGCTTCATCTTTTCATTGTCCTTATTAAAGGCATAAGTGACGGCAGCACCGCACAGGAAGATGATGAAGATAAATCTGACAAATGCTCCGGTAAAAATTTCGGCGATGCTTTCCGCCATATTTGTCATTCCAGGGGGCATTATGTTCTGCGCAAAAAGCGGCGTTGCGTAAATCAGCGCAAACAGCGCTGCGGTAAAAAACTTCTTTACAGTCATACAGTAAAATCTCCTTGATAAAAAGTGTCTTGAATAAAAAACGCAGTAAAAAAAATTGAATTAGGCATGAAGTAAAAGCATCTACGTCATTTTCAAGTCCTCCTGTATTTCCTTTACGGTAAGGGCTTCATCCACAACCGGGCCGAAGCCTGAGCGAAATTGCAGATGCACGATAAACTGAATGACGCTTCCCAGGTCAGGAAGCTGCCCCACGATTTTCTGGCGCAAAAGCCCTTGCAGGCGCGCGATGGTGGAGGAGGCAGAATCCGCGTGAACTGTGGTGATGTTCCCAGGATGCCCGGTGTTCCACGCCTCAAACAGTTCCGCTGTGACTTCGCCTGAGCGGAGCTCCCCGAAGATAATGCGCTTTGGTGTCCAGCGCAGCGCCGTCTGTATGGCGGTGACCGCCTGATCCTTGCGAATGTAAAGCTGAGTTGTGTTCTTGCTACGGCACTGGAGCTCAGGCGTATCCTCAATAACGTAAAAGCGCTCATCGGGGGTGAACTCCCGCATCTTCTCTATGCAGGCGTTGGTGAATGTCGTCTTACCTGAACCTGTTGATCCTGAGACAACGATATTGCTGCGCTTCTGTATATGCCGGACGACAAGATCGTAAAGCTCATTACTCATACGACCATGAGCGCGGTAGTCCTCAAGGGTGAAGACTTTCTCGGCAGGACGGCGGAAAGTGATCTCAGGAGACTGCACCCAGGGCGGCAGAATTGCTGTCGTGCGTATATTGTACTTGGGTATGATCGCTTCAAGAGTCGGTCTTGTCCATTTGTCGATGGGGATGTCTGAGACGCTTGCAAGGCTGTTGACTATCCTCATGCGTTGGGCGGGGGAAAGGCGCACGTCTGTGTCGTACACACCTTTGGAAAAATCATCCGCCTGTACCCTCCCGTCCCCGTAGACAAAAATGTTGGTAACAGAAGGTGTCTGGAAAAACGGCAGCAGCATACTGAGATCACGCAGCAAATTTTCTGTCTGGCGCAACTGGCGCTCAAGTTCATCTTCAACCCTGCCCATCGGAAGTCCCTGTGTAGTATTTGTGCAAAAGCCGCTCGAAAAACGGCGGATCGTTCCGTAACGAATCTTGGAACACTTCAAAAAATTTGGCGTGGCGCATCGTGGATGATTTAAACGCTGCATCCGCCAACTCCAAGTCAATTTCAGGACTGTACGCCAGCAGATTCATGTGCATGAGCCTTATATACTTAAAGAAAAGCTCCATCATATCTCTGAGTTCTTCCGTTCGCCTGCGCAGGTCATCAATGCCTTGAAGCTTTAAGGTTTCATCTTTGTAGTCAGCGTAAATGTATTTGGCAATTGCCTCCCGCACAAGCTCATTCTCGCTTTCAATCCCCCTGTCACGGCAGTAAAGGCTCATGTCCTTTTCCATTTGGCGTGTCAGTGATACGAGTTTTTTCTTGCCGTCAAGGCGTTTTTGTTTGTTCATGTTAGGAATGGTCTTGATTTAATTTGAAATCAAGGGCAACGTTGTAATAGCAAGTGCTACCAAAATGTCACTTGCTCTTATGAGAATACAGATTAAATTGCTTGCTGCCATAGCGGGCTCACTTGATGTCGACAAGAAAAAAATTGACGAAATAATCAGTGAAGAATTAGATGAACAACTACTCTATGAATGCAACATCGAAGCAGAAAACTTTGGTATTCCCATAGGCTCAGATGAATGAATTTATTTCACCCGTGGATCATAATTGTGAAAAGCCTTGTTGTTTTCTTTCTCCCGGTCATATGAATATGAGAACATGTAATCGATACTGTCTCCATCACTTACCTTTCTGGAAGCAAGCCCCAGTTTACGTTCTACAATGACCCTGAACTTCCCAAGCGGACCGATTCCGCTGGGGTAACTGTTTAAATAGTTCTCAAATGCTTCTTTCGCAGAAATTTCTTTTCCATCGAATACCCCCATTTTTTCAAGAATGGGTCTTACTTCCAATTCAAAACCTCGCATAATAACCCCCAATATGTGATGTATGAAAAAAGGCGCAATGACCTTCTTTAATCCTGAAACTCAACTTTGATATATCTCTTTATATGATTGTTCCACGCTTTCTATCCGTGCCTGCTAGCCGGTTTTGAAAATACGATCCAATGTGTTCTGTAGAGCTTCCATCCGCCGGCACAAGTCATCAGCAGCAGCTTTTGGTTTTGCAGCTTCCCCATCTAAACCGGCGTAAATGTATGCGGTGATTGCCTCCCGCACCAGTTCACTTTCGTTTTTTATACCCATCTTCCGGCAGTAAAGACGCATATCATTTTCCATTTTGGCGGACAGGGATAGGAGTTTTTTCTTGCCGTCAAGGCGTTTTGTTTTCGTCATTTCAGAAAGTTGGCAGTTTCGCTCTCGTAATTTGAGTCCCCTCCGCTCCCTCCGCTCCCTTCGCCCTCATTCGATAAGTCTTTTTTTGCGTTTATGTCCGCTGATGAGTTAATCCTCATCACGTATGAAGTTTCAGGCGGCGGGCTTTCCGGATCATCGTAAAGCCCTTCAAGCCTGTCCCACATGGAGGAAACCTCATCATCATCTATTGCCGTTGGCCGTTCGGAATCGTTTAAGTCAAACCACTGGCGGCTGTTGAGTTTCGCGATTGTGTCCCTTGCCGCTTTCAATGCCCCTTCTCTGGTGGAAAAAGCCGGAATAGGTTTTTTTGTTTTTGGATCTATTTTTATTCGAGACATAAAAACCGGATCTTCATAATAGACATTTTTTACCCCGATATAGGGAGGCTTGCCCTGACAGAGCAATATAAACTTATCAAGCGGGAGCTTCATCACTTCATCCGCGTTTATAAGATTCCGTTCCTGATCCTGCGATGAAATATTCTTATTGGAGTAACCTACCTGCGAGCGGCCGCCTGAATAGCTGATATTGGTGCGGTTGATAGATTCCCTGCCGCATATTTTGCTGATAAGCTCAGCGCTTTCAAGTTCCCCGGCTCCGGGGGCGTAGATAATCGTGTTACGGCAGTGTGCCAGGAAGGAGTGGTCTTTTCCGTAAATCGCGTTCAATTGGTTAAGCGACTGGAAAATTAAAAGGTAATGGATGCCGAACCCGTTATGGATACCCATGTTCATGTGCAGTTCTTCCATTTTGCCCAGCTTGTCAAACTCGTCAAGAATGAACAGAAGCGGTATTTTGAACTTGCGGTTAGTGGCGCTGGTTTCGCCGCTGGTGAAACGCCTGGAAAACAAGAGAATGAACATACGGATCAGTGGGGCGATACGCTGAACATCAGAATACTGAATCGTGAGGTACAATGTTATAGGAACCTTTGTTTGTTCAAACTCGTTGATGTAAAATTCTGAGTTCCATGTGTTGCGCTTAATCTTGGCATCGGCGAACACCGCCAGCGCGTTATTTACGGTAGACAACATGGAGCCGCCTTCGTCATCTGGTCTGTTGCGTTGCGCCGTTGCCCCTTCCACAACAGCCTGGTGGATGAGCGGGTCGCCGTGATCGGCGTTTATCATAAGGTCATAGATATACTTTTTGTTGTTGGGGTCTGCCGGGTCGCTTTGTGAAAGAAACTCCCTGCATCCGGGAAGGCTTTTGTTTTTCCAGTCCGAGCAAAGGCAGTGCAAAATGAGCGCTGTAAGGAAATCCTTCGCGCCGGTCTGGAAGTGCTCGCTTGTGGCGTTCCCGCCTCCTGAAGCGGGGGTGGTAAGGATGTCAGCGATAAGGTTTGCGTCACTAAAGGCGTCCTCCCCAGGTCTTATCTCCATCATCGGGTTGAAGTGATGTCCTGTGTCTCCTGTTGCGCCCAGCGGTATACCTTGCCAAACTTTGCGCGGAAGCCTGAAGTGTAATCGAAGTTTTCACCTTTGAAATCAAGGACTATCATGCTTCCAGGATATGAAAGGCAGGTAGGTATGCCAGTTGAAACCCCCTTGCCGCTACGGGTAGGGGCTGAAAGACCTGTGTTGTAAATCCCCGCCTGGACGATCTTTTGGGCTGCTTTTACCAGATGCATGATTTCTGATTGTTTTTCTTCGCTATATGCAATCTCAACTTTAGCCTCAGCAAGCTGCCCTAGTATCATCCCGCCTTCAAGACCGAGCAGCCCCGCTTTCCTTAAGTCTCTTTTATTAGCCCATCTTGCCGTGCCGAATATCTTTTGCGCCGCTCCCTTGATAATGATAAACTCAGCCAGAAAATAAAAGGCAATTGATATTGCCGAAACGTAGCCTGCTATCGTGAACGCTTCAAAAAGAAAAGGATGTATTTCTGTGCGTCTTAAATGAATGAGCATCCAGTGAAAGATGGCAAAAGGCTGGTACAGCGGGTAGGCGAAGTCTCGTATCTGGAGTACGAAGAAAGGCGATCCTACCCAGCCATGCTCATAACCCACCAGTGCGCAGAACCTTTGGGTACTCGCCCATATCCCGAAGAAAATCGCGGCAAAGGTAACGACTTTCAGCGCAAGGCTTAAAAGCTGCTCACCTTTTGCATCCCGTGGTTTGCCGCGCAGAAATTCGTTGTTATTGCTCATTGTGTTTACCTGTTATGTGTTTCAAAATGTCTTTTATATGTTCCTTTAACAAAAAATAAAAGACAAAGTACGAAAGCGCCCACATCATGTTTGCGGGAAGTCCCAAGCCGTGTTCTCTTGTAAGGAAGTAAAAACCCAAAGTAAAAGCGGCATAGAAAAATCCGTGAACCGGCAGTGAAAGCAGTTTTTTCTTTCTGCGCTTATCCAGTTCGCGTTGACGCAAATATTTCTGTATGGACTCATCATATTCCATTCCCGGAAAGAGCGCATCCAGTTCTTTTGCCGCTTCTGTGAGGTGACTGTCGGTTTCATTGTCAAGATTCATTTTAGGGAGCTATCGGTTTATTCCTCAGCATCAGCGTCATAAAGCGTATACTGATGGCTCTCACCATCTTTATCGTACCACACGCAGGCGGAAGTTATTTCTCGCTTTTCGTTTGAGTGGTACATTGCCGCAAGCATGGTGCGGAACTCACTTCCGTGCCATGCACGTTCCTTCATCAAAGGGTCGTCTTGAATACCGCAGTACCATTTATTGTTGCCAACGTATTTTCTTAAAGCGTCCTTAACAGCCCACCAGTACACGCCAAATAGTTTGTACCATGACTTGTTTGCCGAAAGCATTTTAACCACATTGTGTGCCTGAATATTGGCGTACATATCTTTATCAAGGGAAACTTTTTTCTCAAGGCTGTCTATCAGTTCATTGCTGTAATACATAATGTATTCTCCTTTTTCATACGCTTCTATGTTATATAACGGAAAACATAAAAGTCCTAATACAGTATTCAAGTGTTTACCATATTTCTCTTCTGGCGTGCCATTTTTTCCAGAGCGTTAATATCAAGGCGGTTTCTCTTTAGTTGATGTTGGATACAGTATTCAATTGCGCTGTCTTTGTCTTCATCGTCAGGTAAGAAATCGTCATTACAAACAGGTCCTTTTGTTACTTTTAACCAATATTCAGCAGTGCAATTAGAACACCTGTATTTGTGACCAGTCTTACTGATTTTTAAAGTTTCCGGTGTTGTTCCAAACTCTGTACATATAGGGCATACAACTAAAGTGGTTGCCATATTTTCCTCCTTAAAATCTTGAACGTGCCACATGGACGCGGCTTGCAAGCTGTTGTATGTCTGCGCTTGTTCTTTCCGCGACCTGTTCAAGCAGCACCTGTTCAAGGGCTTTTTGCTTTTCCGCTTTTTCAATTGCCTGTTCCAACGGCGCTTTCAGTTCCGGTACTGTTTTTTCGATAGTTTCAAAAAGATCGCTGTCACGGGCATTGTACTGTATCCCCTTTTCTATTGCCTTCAGTATATCAGCTTTTCCTTCTTTACTGAACGGATTAAGAGGTGAAGCATCGGAATGCCGGTACCGCGCCCTTTCAATTTTTAGGCAGCCTTCATCGCCGCGGCTGAACACAAGCGGGTCAAAACCTCTTGAGCAGCCGTTTATGACATCAAGGTGCAATCCGTAATGCTTTTCTTTCTCATCGCTGGCAAATGTATAAAAGTCCTCTGAGGTAACTGCCTTGATAATCTCTTTTGTTTTTTCGTCAGGTATCTGGAAATGGTGGTTTACAGAATTGCGCGAATACCTGCTTGTATCAGCGGATAATTCAGAGACCTTAAAGTTCCGGCTGAAATCGGCAGGACGACCATAGATTCTGGCGCTTATCTGGCGTTCCTTTTTTTCCGCTTCGCTTAAAAGTTCGCCGCAGGCAAGTTTCTGTTTCTTGAAGTCGAAGTCCTGAACAAGGTAGCGCTCTCCCGCTTCGGTAACAAAAATATCGCCTGTACGAAATATCATGCCGGTTTCACCGTTATACAAAAAGGGCTTGCGGTTTTCCAAGAGGCTTTCGTTGTCAAACATGGGATTGGCTTTAAGTGCTGTTTCAATGCTGCCTATCTGCGTAATACGTTTTTTGTATTCCGCTGTCTGCTCTTTCCCTTCAAGCGGTACAAGCGCCCCGCGTGCCAAAGACAAGTTTTTAAGATGCGCTTTCATTTGGATGCTTTGCGCTTCGGTGATCTTTTCCTGTTTTTGTTTTTCCAGTTCTTCCCTGCGTTTTTGGGCGGCTTCCTTGTCCCCCCATTCTTCGCTCAAGGCTAACTGCAGCTCATCAGCATCAATGGAGTTTTCATCGTTGGGGTTGGTAAACACTGAGGACTTGGTACGCAGCAATTGGTCAATCCAGTTTGCCTTGCGCTGTACAAGATTAACCGAGTAGTTGTCGATAGTGCCTGAAGCAAGGTAAGTGTGTAGCGCCACTTCCTTCTGCTCGTTCCCCTGCCGGTCAACTCTCCCGTTACGCTGTATGAAATCGGACGGCCGGAAGGGAATATCGAAATGGTGGGCAGCCGAAGAGTTCTTCTGCAAGTTCACCCCCTCGCCAATACAGGCTGTCGAGCCGATTATCACCTTGTACTTGCCTGAATTATAATCAGCAATTGCTTTTGAAACTTCCTTTTCAACGGCGCTGTCGCTTTTAGCCCCGCCGCCTTTGGTAAAACCGTTTACAATAACAATTTCTTTCTCCTTAAAACCTTGGGCGACAAGTTCAGCTTTTATCTTTTCATGAATATTAAAACTCCCGTCTGAGGAAAACACCCGGTCGCAGAAAACTACCTGCCCGGCTTTTGTCCTGCGGTAAGTGTCAAAAGCGTTTTGCGCAAGGGTTTGAAGTTTGGGGTTTTTCCAGCCTGAATATTCTTGGGGGTCATACAGTTCCAAATCAAGGCTGGCTGTCCTCATACGGGAATAGAAGGTCAAAAAGTTCTCTCCGGGAAACTTTACTTCCCGTTCCTTTGACCCAAGGGATTTGTATTCATCAAGTTCCAGGGAAATACTTTTAACCGCCTCCATCTGCTTTTCATCGGCGGCGATAATGTGTGGTTGGTTTTCCGACCGCGGCTTTTCAAGCCCAATGGCATCGGGGTTGTTCTGAAAATCAGTGTAGGAAAAAAACAGGTTTTGAAGTGTTGACAGGTTCTTAAAGCCTGTAAGAATCCTACCCTGTTTTGCCTGACCTGAACCCCAATCATAAAGCCAGCCTGTCTGGATATTGGCAAACTCCCTGATAAAACCGTCTATGGTTGCCACGCCCATGCGCCTCAGTTCTTGCGGCGCTATGTATTGCATCATGTTGTAGTATTCAAGCGGGGAATTGGTCAAAGGCGTTGCCGTTAAGAGGAACACATTTTTCCCGTTGTTCTCCCTCCTGATGTATTCGCTTTTTTTGTAAAGGCTCATCGCTTTCACAGACTGCCTTCCGTCATTAAGCCCTGTCTCACGGGAAAGGCTTGAAGAAAAAAGATTTTTATACCGGTGCGCTTCATCCACAACCAGGACATCGCATCCGAAATCTTCAAAACAAATGGTTGAGTTTGCCTTTCCCGACTGCGCCTTATATTCACCCTTTAAGGCGGCCATCTCTTTTTGCCGCTCGCTTGCGCCTTCTTTTTCAAGCCGGTATAAATGCGAAATCTGCTTGGTAACCTCGGTATCTTTTTCAGGGGATAACTGTATTTCGCTTGCCGAACTTTCAGGCATAATGATAATGTCCGCATCGCTTCTTGCCATTGCCTGATACTTTGCGTAACGCTTGTCGCGGCTTGAGTAGCCTTGTTCTTCCGGGTCGATAAAGGCAATTTTAAGGGACGGCATAACATCCGATATTTCCTGTACCCAATCCTTCACTTTGTTGTTGGGCACTTGCAGGAATAGCCGCTTGGCTTTCCCTTCCTGCCGCAATAATGACATAAGCCCAATTGCAGTGGCGGTTTTCCCGAAGCCGGTTCCTAAAGCCGATATTCCGCACCGGTTACGGTAAAGGTGATGTATCGACTGCCATTGATGACCTTTGAGTGTTTTCCCCGCCCCGCCTGCTTCCGCTTGCCGCCATCCGGCAATATCAACGTGGTATGTTTTTACAGGTGCTATGATGTGCGTTTTGAATGTGCGGTTATACGTTGATTCAAGCAGTTCGCGGTAACTTTCATGACTTGAAATAAAGGAGCGGAATAAGTCGTCATGTTCCCTGTTAAACGCATCGGTGTCATAGTAACGGCTGCGCTGTTTTTGCCCGTTTAAGTAATACACAAGCGGGTCAGCTTCTTCTTCCCAAACGCCGTTTGTTGTTACTCCCCATTTGCCTTCGCTGTTTTTTGCGAGGTTTCGCAAGTTTCCGTTCCCCAACGCTTCCTCGCCGGAAGCCCACTGGCGGACAACTTCTTCAGGCACCCATGAAGAACGGGGGGAAAAGTCCGCGTCCTCTATCGCTGTCCAGCCCACCGCTTTTTCAAGTTCGTCAGCTCCGCGCAGAAATAGCTGTTTTGCAGATACGAAGTATTCATTTTTAAAATTGCCGGGATCAGCGAATTTGTGATATACATAGTGGGGATCATTTTGATCCGCTTCATCTTCTTGCCCTGCTGCCGCTTCCCTCAGTTCATCAATTTTTTCCCACGCATCACCGGAAATAAAATCCTCGCGCAATTGGAAAACGCCTTCCGTAGTAAGAAATATATCTTTGTGTTCCTGCATTTCTTTGAGGAGTGAATAGCCGTTTTCAGGGAAAGAAGACATTATATTATTTACGGTTCCTTCCTTCATTTTTTGGCGAAGGGTCAAAAGGGCTGTTACCGCGCTTTGATGCCCGTCAGTAATATCAATCTCTTTGCGGTAGACATTTTTCTGTGTCAGAAGCGGATCGCCTACGCTGATAAACGTTTCATAAATCCCCTGTACCGCGGGGTTTTCCATGATAAATCTTTTTAATAAAGGGTCGTCTGCCGGAAGGGTATTATTTTTCTGTTCATACTCAGAAAGCAGTTTCAGGCATTCCTGCTGGTATTGATTGATAAGTTCAACATCCGCCTCATTCTTCATCGCCTGTTGTACGCTTTGCACTGAAGAAGCGATAGTTTTTACCTGCGATATTTTTTCTGCAAGTGTTTCATCGGCGGAGGCGGAAAGCCATGAATGCTCATCCGTTAAAACGTATACACCCTTCTCATAAACTTTGACCGCTCCGGCTCTTAATTGTTTTGATTCAAGCAGTTTTATTTCTTCGCTTGAAAGGAGAAGCCTTGCCTCCTTCTTTAAAACCTCATGTAATTCAACATTTTGCCGTAACTCATCATATATATTATCAAGCGGCGGCTGTGGTGAGAATGAGGAAAGTATTTCTGAAAGGCTTTCCGCTGTTATGTCACCTTTAATTTCATCATTGCCCCATTGCCCTGTTCCAAGGCTCCTTTGCCCGGCAATATGTTCGGGATGGTTTTCAAAGTATGTTCCGCCTATAAAATCAGTATCGCATAACGGTGTACTTTTGAATGTCTGTTCATCAATGGAAGCGATGCGCTTTTGTATATCATCAGGATGTTTTCGGAACAAAAGAATATCAGGCATAACTTGAGTATGGGTGTGGCGGAAGCTGCGGTCAGGCAATTTTACCGCTCCAATAAATTGCGCTTTTTTATTCATCTCAAGACGGAAGCCTTCATTTGTTTTATTTTCCAGTACTCCGGGAGTGGCAATAAGCGCCATTGTTCCTTCCGGTTTAAGGTTATCAATAGCGCGGCTTACAAAATAATTATCAAGTGATTTTTCCCCGCTCATATCAAGGGCTGCAAGTTCAGCACCGCGTTCCCCGAAAGGCGCGTTCCCGATAACATGGTCATAGCCGCCTGCTTTATCAGAAAGGTTAAAGGCTTCAAAGCTCATGTGCAGTACTTCGGTTTTTTCATTCGTATGAAGAAGGTCTGCGACTTGCGCCGTTCTCGCATCCAATTCTACACCGGTAATGTTAAGGGATTTGTTATGTGGAGCATACTCAAAAAACACCCCGCTTCCGCACGATGGTTCAAGGATTTTCGCGTCATCTGAAATGCCTCCCGACTTTTCAAGCAACTGCCATACAAGATGCGCAACAGGAGGAGATGTGTAGTAATCGTACAATACCCCGCGTTCATCTGATGCGGCAATCCCGCCAAACCCGCTGTAGCGGCGCAAGACGGCTTTGCCGCTATCGCCGATAGCTCCTTCCCCGGCTTTTTCAAGGAGGGTAAGCGCTTCACTATTACACCGCTCCCGTTCCCGGGTTGAAAGGCGGCTATTGAAATTAGTCCATGCTCCGAAGGGACGGAACTGCGAAGGGGTGTTTTCCGCGAGGGAATTGAACAGCTCCCCCTTTTTTTCGAGGTCAGCAATTCTTCGACTTATAGCGTCAACAAGCTGCTGCGCGTTATAAATCAACACCTGCTTTATGTCTTCAGGGGATGCCCTCTCCGGTATGTCTCTGGCGTACAAAATGTTGTCGCCGATTTCAACGCCGCCGTCATAATCGTATTGTCGTTTTATTTCTTTAAGACGCGCAGCCTTTGCGACTTTAAGTGAAGCCTTGGCGCTGTCAAGGAATTCTTCAAGCTCATGGTCATCCATGTTTCCAAGACCGGATAATACCTCCCGTGTTACAGCAGAAAGCTGTGAATTGCGCTCTATTCGGTGTTGACCTATATCACGTATAACGGCACTGAGACTGACAGAATCCTCCAGCACGCTTTGGACATTCTGCTGCTCCAGTTGAGTTTCATTTGCCTTTAATATCTCATGCAAGTATTTATGGAAACTTTCCTTATCCGTGCAGCCGTCTTCGCGCATCTGGGCAAGTGTCGCTTCCCGGTCTTCTTTTGCCATATCCCGCAGCAAGAACCGCGCGGCTTCGATGCGGTCGCTTTTGTACTCCTCAGCAATAGCCGAAAAATTGCGCTGGAAATACTCAGGGGTGTTTGGGTGTGGTATAACCGGAAGGCGGGTTTCAGCAGCAGGTGCTGCCGGCTGTTCCGGCGGCGAAAAATCAAAGGACAACTGATCGCCTTTTTTGTAAAGGATACTTTTACCGCCACTCTTGAATCTTTGGGGGAATTTTTCCTTGACAGTTTTCTTGTATCGTGCTACGTTTTCAGTAAGAAAACCGAATATGTTTTGTAGTACGTCGGGCGGGTTCGGTCCGGGAGGCAAAACAGAACGGCTGGCGGACAGTGTTGATATAGCTTGGAAGCCCGCTTCCATTCGCCACGCGACAGCCGGTTCGGTTTCCTTTTTGTTAATATACAGCAGCCTGTTATCTGCAATTGTCGCTTCAAGCCATTTTTGAAAGTTTTCTCTGCCATAGACAGATTTTACAAGGTTTATGTCTATTTCCGCTCCGTTAAGGTTACCTTTTTGTGAATATGCAATGGGAAGAATTATCCTGCTACCGTTTTTATCATGAAGAGCTATAACGCTTACTATTTCTGCTTCATTGTTAGGGTCTTGAACAATGCACAACGGCTTTTTTAACTGCTCAGGAATTTGTTTTAAAATATCCTCGCCTAAGTTATGATAATTAAATCCGTCAAAAACACCCTCAGACCGAAGCGTTGAATACAGATGTTTACTGGTTATAGCCATTGGCAAACGCTCGAATCCTAACTCCTCATAAATCCTAGGAGTCATTCCAAGAAAAATATGTGATTGCTTTGGTGGAGTCCCCTCTGAAAATTTCTTAAGTGATTTTTCAAATTCCTGTTGGTTAAATCTGTAAGTATCATCGTTAAAGAGCCGTTCATATACAGCCTCCATACGGCTGTCAATTTCAACAACCCGTTCCATCCCACGATAAACGGTATCGACAAAGCTCCTGCCCTTGTTATAGACGGCTTCCCTGGTTTTATCCCTCCCGCGCCTGCGCTTTATCCACTGTTCTAAGCCTCTGGCAAACTGTTCTTCTTTTTCTTCACTCCATGATCCACCCTCAACGCCGAATGCCTTTTCTGACTGTTCCCGCAGTTCTCCTGAAAGCTGGCGGCGGAATACATGGGCGCATTCATGAATGAAAGTGGAAAAGTCAGCGCCTTTTCCCGCCCTCAACACGGATGTGGCATCGTCTCCAAGGAACTGCACATAGCCCTGCCACTGGTCGGAAAGCCCCTCATCACGTTTTGCGATACCCTGGGGATGATAACGCTGCATATACTCATCAAAGGTAAAGTCAAGCGTTCTAGCCCTTGCCGCAAGAGAAGGCAGGCAGCTTGCGCCGCTTCTTCTGAGAGCGAGAACGCCGAGGCTATTTCATTGGTGATATTGTTTTCGTCAGTTGTCATAAATACTCTTGAAAAAATAAAAAATTAATTTTATATCCAGACCGTTCAAGTTCATTATTCATCACTTCCGATTGCGCTCGGCATCCGGTAAAATATAAAACACAATGGTGTTGACTGCGGCCACAAAAAAACCAATCCAATAGGACACCATGCTGAATTGCCAGTCCGTGTACTTTGCCAACAAAACAATTACAAAAAACATTGCGGCGATTATTGCCAGCCATAGTATATGCCTCGTTTTCATCTCTCGCTCCTTTTGCTCCATGCGGCGATGGCTTCACCGCTATCGCAATTAGTATTTGTCCCTCATCGCTACCGGATTCATCGGCATCATCTCCTGACACTCTGCGCCAGCGAAAGCTTGAGTTCCTGCTTTTCGTACCACCTCAAACTGACGTTCAAAACCTTGCGATAGCACCTTGAAATCAAGTGTCAATAGGTTTCCCGTTTTGAAAAGAATACGTTCCCCTACAGATCTTAAGCGTTCTGGAAATTTTTCCTTGACAGTTTACTTGTAGCTTGATACATTCTCTGTAAAGAAGCCGAATTCATCTGTAGTAGGGCCGGCCGTGTGCGAATGGCGAAAGCCGTCGGGGAGGCGGGTGGTACGAGTCTGGTCAGCGTTGATATAGTTTTGGAGTAATTCCAATCCGCCGCGCAGACTCGGTTCGTGCTTCTTTTTGTTTATATACAACAACCCGCCGTTATTTACCATGTTTTAACCATTGTTCAAACCCTTCCTTGTCGGAAGTGTTCTATGAGAATGCCTCACGCATTTCTCATCTCCTGACACCTTGTGTCTGTGTAAGCTTGCGTTCTTGCTTTGGGGCAAATATTCCCTGCTCCAATATTTTGCAGGTTTTAGGATTCGCATACTTTTTCACCATGTCTTTTGTTACGTTCATCTCGGTCATCAGTCTTTTCCCAAGATTATGTTCCTGCCCCACTGCCGCCACACACTCGCACACGCCCTGGACATATCCTGCTTTTCGCGCCACTTCAATCTGGCGTTCAAAGTTCTGCGATGGTGCATTGTAATCAAGCGTCAATTGGTTTCCTGTTTTGAAAAGAATGCGTTCTCCTACAGGTCTGAAGCGTTCTGGAAATTTTTCCTTGACAGTTTCCTTGTATCGTGCTACGTTTTCAGTAAGAAAACCGAATACATCCGTAGTAGGACCGGCCGTGAGCGAATGGCGAAAGCCGTCGGGGAGGCGGGTGGTACGGCTCTGGTCAGCGTTGATATAGTTTTGGAGCGATTCCAATCCGCCGCGCAGAGCCGGTTCGGTTTTCTTATTGTTTATGTACAATAATCGCCCATCGTCAACAGTCTCCTTCAGCCAATTTTTAAATTCGTTTTTGCCGTATAGCGATTTAACTAAGTTTATGTCTATTTCCGCTCCGTTTAAATTTCCTTTTTGATATTGTGCAATTGGTACTATAACGGTATCTCCGTTTTTATCAGTCAGTCCAATGATACTGACAATATCTGTTTCAGTTTCTGATGACTGAACAATGCAGAGAGGTTTTTTCAACTGTTCCGGGAGTTGACGAAGAATATCTTTTCCCAGATCATGATAATTGACCCCTTCAATTGCGCCGCCTGCACGCAGTGTCGCGTATAAATGATTGGTAGTTATAGCCATCGGCAGTCGTTGAAATCCCAATTCTTCATATACACGCGGGGTCATTCCCAGGAAGATGTGCGGCTTTTTTGGCAGTGTTCCATCAGTAATTTGTGTGGGTGTTTTTTCATATTCGCCTTGGTTGAATTTATTTTCACTATCTTCAAAGAGCCGTTCATATACAGCCTCCATACGGCTGTCAATCTCAACAACCCGTTCCATTCCCCGATAAACGGTATCGACAAAGCTCCTGCCTTTATTATAGACGGCTTCCCTGCTTTTATCCCTCCCGCGCCTGCGCTTTATCCACTGTTCCAAGCCTCTGGCAAACTGTTCTTCTTTTTCTTCACTCCACAATCCGCCCTCTGTACCAAAAGCCTTTTCCGCCTGTTCCCGTAGCGCTCCTGAAAGCTGGCGGCGGAATACATGGGCGCATTCATGAATGAAAGTGGAAAAGTCAGCACCCTTTCCCGCCCTCAACACGGATGTAGCATCGTCTCCAAGGAACTGCACATAGCCCTGCCACCGGTCAGAAAGCCCCTCATCACGCTTTGCGATACCCTGGGGATGATAACGCTGCATATACTCATCAAAGGTAAAGTCAAGCGTTCTAGCCCTTGCCTGCAAAAGAAGGCAGGCCGCTTGCGCCGCTTCTTTTGAGAGCGAGAACGCTGAGGCTATTTCATTGGTGATATTGTTTTCGTCAGTTGTCATTGTTGTTTAAGTTCATCTTTTATCGAAGTTGATCACGGTAATTTTATATCTATCGCGGCAGCATCTCATTCAACAGGTTCTAAAAATTCGAGCGTATCGTAAATAGTCCCGATAACTTCCATTGACGATATGTCAACATCACAAAACATCACATCGTCACCGGCTTCACGGCATAACACCCAAGCAGCATACGTTCTTTTCCATTCAACTTTTGTAATTTCAACTTCACAATTCCGGCAGCCGCCATGCTGTGGTGGCTCATGATGAAGCAGTACAATATCTCCCCTGAAAATCATCAAGTCGTTTTTGTCTCTAAGCCCTGTGTACTGGCCGGTAGTTTCCAAATCAACAGTATAAACGTATGCGGTTTCCCTCTCTATAATGTGTGTACTTTCACTACTTGTATCCAAACTTCCAAATACCCACTTACCGTCAAATAACGCCCTGTAGAATGCCTCACGCATTTCTCATCTCCTGACACCTTGCGCCTGTTCAAGCTTGTGTTCCTGCTTTTGGGCAAATATTCCCTGCTCCAATGTTTTGTAAGTTTCAGGCTTCGCATACTTTTTCGCCATGTCTTTTGTCACGTTCATATCCGCCATCAGCTTTTTCCCAAGATTCTGCTCCTGCCCCACTGCCGCCACACATTCGCACACGCCCTGGACATAGCCTGCTTTTCGCGCCACCTCAAGACGACGTTCAAAGCTCTGCGATGGTGCCTGATTCTTAATTGCCGGTTCCGCTTCGATGAGGCTAAACAGGTAATTCTTTGTGGAAATCTGGTCTTTCAAACCCATTGTTCCAAGACGCCTGTTTACCGATTCTTTTCTTTGCGGAGGGATATTCTCTTTCAGTATTTGGACGGCAACGTAAGGGCGCTCAGTGATAGCCTTAGATTGCGCCATCTGCTTAAGCGTCCCCATGATGTTCTTGTCGTTCACATTGTCCATGTTTACGTGTTCGCACTTTTCTGTAAGGTAAATATTTGGGTTGCCGTTGGACATGATAAGACAATTGTCCTGGGACACAACCTTGGCGTTTTGCTTTGCCACGACCAGGCAATTGTCAGCCGCCTGCACCGTACAATTGTCGTTTGCGTACACTATGCAGTTGTCTTTTGCCATGATGGAACAATTTTTGAAGCCTGAGAGGGTCGATTCCCCTTTGCCCGAAAGCGATGTTACGTCTGTTCCCCGTGCCGTAGCTTTCTGGTCGGTAAAAACTTTGCTGCTTCCCGATGCCGATACAGAGCTTTCATCATGGGCATAGACAGTGCAATTGCCATCCGCCGATATTTTAGACTTACCGTTAAGCGTTATGTGGCAATGCTCATAACAATTGCCAAAAGCCGAATCATGCAGGACTATTCTGCAATTGCCCTTCCCGATAATGTTTGCGCTGTCATGCCCTATGACGACAGTCTTTCCCTCAGCGGCTACAATACCGTTTTCCCGTGCCGTGACAGTAACATGGAATTTGTCTTCGGTTTTGCATTTCCCGTTTTTACCGACCGTCACATCGGTGCTGACAGTAATAAAATCCTGATTGTTTTGGATAACGAGTTCTTTTCCCATGTGCAGCCTGCTTTTTACGATCTTGTCGTATTCTGACTGAGTTGAGATAATGACTTGCATACGTACTCCTTATTTCTGTTTACCTGATTTCTTTCTTTTGCTTGCCGTCCTTGTTTTTATTTTTTCTTTGAGTTTGGCTTCCTGTTCATCCTTGATTTCTCTCAGATATTCGTTCCTTTTTTCCTCTCTGATCATGCGTTTCTCCTTATGTATTTTGCGCCTTCAATTCGTTAAACCGTTCACGGTCAATACGCGTTGCCGCAAGTATTTGTTTTGCCAGATCGTTGCGTTTAAGCTGTACCATGATAGCCGCACAGCGCACTATCGCCCCGTCACGGCTTTTCAAAAACACATCATGAATCTGGTTCTCCTGTCCATGTTCGCTCATGTACAACTCCTTGTCGATAAAATAGCAGGCGGCTACCTGCTGCGATTGTGATGAAGCTCCGTCCGTTCTATTAAAACCGGCATGGGCAACTTCGCACCCGTGCCGGTTTCCCAATGTAACTACATACTCCTACCGCGGGATTGCTGCTGTTCCAGTTTCTGTTCCGGCTGGTTTTGCTTCTGCACTTCCATGCGGACGTCCTTGAGAACTTCTTTGCAGTAATGGCTTGCCTCTGCACCAATTTTTGGCAGCTTAAAGGGGTCGGTTACAGGCTCCCCTGTTTTCGGGCTTACCCCAACTTTCTCATACATTGAGGCTTCCATGTTCCTTGCGAACTCAGCCGCCTGTTCATCGCTTGCCTTGAATTTCCCGCCCATCGAAACCGCCGCAAGATACTGCCCCAGATACTTTGCAGGCTCTGTCGATGTGCAAACCACGTCAGTACCCGGTTCTTTCTGCTTAGGCTCAGGCGGCTGCCATTTGTCGCCATACTGGGTGCGCATATAGTCGATATGTTTCTGCTGCTCTTTTTCCTGCTCCTGCCCGACCCATTCCTTCAATTCCCACGGCTTGCTCACCTGTGCTACATTAAACAGCCTGACACTTTTATTTTCCCATTCCCCGCTTTGCTCATCCTTCTCACTGAAATAAATACTCACACCCTTCTGCCCTTTGCGGATATAAAGGTCGGGGTTATCCTTTCTGGCTTTGTCCATCATCCCGGCGGTAATATATTCCCCTGACGGGAAGCCGTTTTCCTTTTGGTGTTCTTTGATGTATAACAGATTTGTCCCGTGGTAGACTTTCCCGCTTATGATATTCAGCGCAGGCTGCGTATCGGCGTACCCGTCTGCGCCCGGCATACAGGAGAGAGTACCGTTTCTCATGGCTTCGGTTACCACTTTTCTCTGATGTAACGCATTTATGAATGCTTGCTCTTGGGGGCTTAAATCTTCTAGCTCACTGAATTCGTCTGACATAGATCGCTCCTTGCGTGCGTTTATTGCTTCCCCTCTTGAAAGAGGCGGATTTGGGGCTTGGCTTAACTTCTTTTCATGCTGTAATGCAAAATTTTTAACCACATATTTTAGCTCCTTCGCTTCGTTTAATTGCCAATTCCCGCCGAAGTATGACTCAGATTTAGCGTGTGATAATCGAAGGTTCCCTGTTTCCCTGTTCACAAGAACAATGTCAAGAAATATGTCATGTTTTGAATTCAAGGCGTTATTGGCTTTAAAGCAATATTCCTCAAAAAGTGATTCGCTGTTTGTTATGGTAATAACAGTTTTTCCACCTGATGTGCGCATATAGTCTTTTATTTCATTCGTATAATTTGTTTCGCCATACGCCCATGAAACAACACGGTTGCGGTTGTCAAGGACAGCGTGAACAACGGTATCTTCATCAGAATCAGAGAGAATTTTTTTAAACATAGACGCAATATCTTTACTGCCCGATATAACAGAAGCCTTCCTGCGCTTTTCTGTTTCAAAATCCTCAACCGGTTCGTTAAGAGGAAGCCTCATTGATGTCCCGTTATGAAAAACAATGGAATATTCATCATGGTCAAGAATGATATGCCCCGCGAAACGGTCTTGCAAAAACGAGGCGTATGCCATCGTTGATCTTTTATCTTCAATGGATGGATCGGGGTTTCCCGATGGATGATTATGGGCGATCCATATTTTGTCCGCGCCAAGCTGCTTCATTGTTGTTTGAATGCTTGAAAGTCCATCCTCAAATGTTTTTCCATCGGCATTAGACACTAAAGTTGGCAATCCGCACGTCCACGCGGTATGAGCCAGAACCTCTTTTGATTTTGAGACATACGCAATATTGAATATTTCTATTCGAGGGTCTCGAAACGCAGAAAACAGTTGAGCGGCATCATCGGCTGAAAGGATGCTTTTGCCGGTGATGTTTATTCTTTTTATCTTTGGGAGAGTCCCGACAGGTACTGTTGATTCTCCTGCTTTAATTTTTGGGCTTTTTCTTCCATCTCCGACAGAGACATCATCTCTGAGTCCCATCTTGGCTCCGGATAAACGGCCTGCAAGCCCTCGCATTGCTTCTTCATATCTTTCTTGAGATCCATACGCAACTCCAATTTCTTCAAGTTCTTCGTCAGTTATTATATCGTCTCTTTCAAAATCATCAAGCCGGGAGAGGATGGGAGGATTGTTTTGGTTGTCAATCATTGTAGTAACTCAAATTCTTATTGGCATAATCCGGCGCTCACCAAGATTGATCCATGTGCTCAAAAGCCAAGTCGATACAAAAAGAATCGCCGTATAAATCCAGCCGTATTTTCGCTCGCCCTTTTCGCTTGTCTGCCTTTACGATTCTTCCTTCAAGCCCTGAAAGCGGACCCGATATAACCACGATGTGTGAGTTCTCATCAAAATAAACTTTTGACTTTCCTGCTATCGGACCAACCTTTTTTATGAAATGGAGAACAAGCTCCAGGTCCCGGTTTTTTAATGGAACTATATCGTTGTTTGCCCTGAGAAACCTAAAAAACCCTTCGCTTTTGCGGAGATCGGGAAGATAGCGAAGCGCCTCATCCCCCTCGTGTATTTCCAGAAAAAGATAACCGGGGAAAATCGGAAGCTTTGAGGCGGCGGTTTTGCCTCCCCTGCGGATGTCCAGCGAACGCAGGGGAAAATGCAGCGCCGCGCCTTCTGATGCGCGCTGCGTACGGAACAGGCGCATCAGCTTCTCCTCACTCCTGCTTCTTACCTGCAATGCGTAGTATCTAACCACTCCGTGATTTTCAGGATTTGCCGAGGTGTTTTTCTTTTCCATCAAGCCCATTCAATACCTCCATAACAAGGGTGCCTGTATAGCCGTTCTTTCGTATTTCTTTCTCAGCCATTGCGGAGTTTTGTTTGAATATCATGGGCGTAAGCCGCCCCCGCTGGTTCTCATAAGTTTTTATGCTTACCAGTTCTCCTTCCCGCAAAGCCGCTTTGCACTCCCCGTCCATCATTTCAGGTTTTTTGAATAGCGGGACGAAGTAAGAATTCCCGTTGAAAGCCTCAAGGATAACCGCGTGGTTATCGCTTGCGTCCCCATCGGTGCGGTAGACCTTCGTCACCTTCCCGGTAATCTGACCGTGGCTGCCGGAAAAAACTTTCAGGCTTCTCAGGCTGTTGTATCGAAGTTTTGTCCGCGCTTTGAGGAACGTATTGTATCTTCCGTTGGCGCGGAGATCGTCTTCCCAGCGGGGGAAGAGCTTGTAGCCGCCGTCCTTGTACTCGCACAGGTTCATTTGCTTAAGCGTCTGTATCCTAACCAGAAGCCGCTCCCGTTCCCGTCTGTTAATGACACTGTCAAGATTTACTTTGAACGACCCATTGCACAGTTCCTTGATTTTATCGTCAAGATGAGTATACCGCTGTGCCGTCAGCGCTTTTTCTTTCTCAAGGGCAAGTTCCTCTTTCGTCCGCTTCCCAAGCTGCGCCGTGCAAATATCCTGAGCATATTCGCGCATGAAAGTTTTTACGATGTCCTTCGGGATTTCAACCTGCTTCCCGGTTCTGTCAGTCCCGTTGATCAAAAGATGTGCATGAGGGTTGGCGGTGTTGTAGTGGTTTGCGCCCTGCCAGTAAAGCTTGTACCCGGTAGCGCACTGAAGCTTTAACACAAACTTTTCCGCCAGTTCTTTCAGGTCAACTTTTTTCGATTGCGGGCTTAAAAAGATACGGAAATTCTTGCCGGTCATATTCTGCCGGTATTCCTCAATATCGCTCCCATAAAGCTGCGCTTGCCCGCCGTCAATATCCGTGCCCTCGCGGACAAGATAACGTTCAAGCTGGATGCGGTGGGCGGCAGCGCTTTTTGAATATTGCATTTTGACTACACATTTCTGGCGAGCGTCAATGTTCCTTATTCTACCGGTAGAATAAGTGTTTCCACGTTTTCTTGCGCTGCGCCCCAAAAGCCGCAGAAGCTGCACCAACGCTCGCCCAGGCTCCTGCTCCCTCGTCTTGAGGCTTCTGAACCGTGGTCTGATTTTGTATTCTTTATCTTCAAATAAAAAATGCCGCATGAGCGATACCTCAAAAGATTCTACTGGTAGAATCTTGCGATTCTCCGCGAAAAGTCTACCGGTAGACTTTTATGCCTTATGCCCCCAAACAGATCCTTTGAGCGCCTTGGAAGGGCGAAATACGATTCTGCCATGCGCCGGAACAACATCCTTTGGAGCGTTGGCGAAACTCACTTTTCTTGCCGCCACCTGCTTTACAGTAAAGGAGCCGATGCCGCGCAACTCAATACTTTTGCCTGATGCGAGGGTTTGCACCATCCACTCAGTTAAAGCGTCAACACATAAGGCTGACTCGCGTACTGTGAGGTCAGCCCTGTTACGCACCGCCTGTATTAAATCCCTTCGACTCGCCATTTTTATCCGATCCCCGATGGTAGAAACTTTCGCTTGCCAAGATTCTACCAGTAGAAAATTCTGTCTACCAGTAGAATCTTCGCTAGAATCAGGCTCTTTTCTTGTCTACCAGTAGAATATTTTGTCTACTGGTAGAATCTTTGCCGCCCGTACCGTAACACAAGTACCCGATATATCGAGAGCATATCTCCATAACTCCCGATACAACGATAACTTAAGCATGACAGGTATATCTGTCAAAACCATGTTATATCTACTTAAGTAGCCGATACATCGGGTACTTATGACAAACTGATATACCTTCTTTATCTTGCCAACTGTGGGCTATTTTCTACTGGTAGACTCCACCGGTAGAATTATCAAGGACTTCCCTGATCTCAGCAGGAAGCAATCCATAAAATTCTTCCCTTTCATTTTTCTCCAAAAAATGATTGACAAGCAGTCCGGCTGCCTTTTGCTCTTCCGCTTTAACAAGCATTATCACCGCGCCTTTAAGGAAACTGGCGGAATCAGGGGGCTGTGCCTCCCGCACCTCGGCAAGGCTTGTTTTGGAGGTTTCATCGGCATCAGGTTTTCTGGGACGTTTGGGATTTCCTTTTGTGGTCATCGTGTATCCCTTTTTCACCGATATGTCGCCGCTTTCTACCGCTTGCACAATTTCTTCAGGCGCTTCTTTCAAGATGGATATTGTCTGGTAAGCTGTTGCACGGCTTACCCCAAGGCTCTTTGCTATCTCCTGCGCCCCGCCGCCATTCTCAAGAATTATCCCCGCTGCCTTTACCATCTCGGGGCCGGTGAGATTCCTTCTTAATACTTGCCGTTCAAGGGTATATAGAATCGCTTCCGCGCGGCTTTCAAATTCCCTTTCAACGGCGGGAATTTCTTCTTCTCCGAGGTCTCTCACAGCGGTATACCGTGTACGACCATCCACAAGAATATTATGCCCCTTCCAGACTACAACAGGTTCTTCTTTGTTATAACCGTGTTTTTTTATTTTCTGCTTGATGTCTTCAAGGATACTGTCGGAAATATCAAAAATACCGGCAATTTCAGGATCAATCACAATGTCAGAAATTTTCATCGGTTTTGCATAAAAGGTTTTTCCGGCGTTAAATCCGGCTGTTGTTGGGGTACCTAACTTAGCCATCAGAATACCTCCGGGATATTCAGTTCTTCGTCAAAAAAGCAGCCGGCCAATTCAGAAATTGCTTTGTACAAATCCGGGTTGTATACGGCTGCGGGTGTGCCTTTGGTGCACGTCAGGTTCTTATGATAGTCAACGACAAGGTGTATCTGTGTTGTCCAGGGCAGCCATGTTTCTACCGGTGTCAGGGGGAAGCCCCCGTTCCTGTATAGCTCCATAAAGTCATTCTGCCGTCCGCTTTTGGCTTCCTCAAAGCGTTTGTCATAGCCGTTTATCAGTACGAACCAGTTTTTAAAATCCTGAATGTCGCGGGGCAGCACCCCTGAAAGAAAGGCGGCGGCGTTGTAGGAAAATAAATCCTTAAGCACCGGCGTTATGGTGTAGTCCGCAGCGTTTACCGCGTTAAGGACGATGTTGTCATAAGTCGGCGGGCAGTCGATGATAAGGATGTCGTATGCCCCATACAGGGTGGGAATCATGCGCTTCAGACGCCGTTCGCTCAAAGTTCGCAAGTCCGCAAGGTATGGCGTTGAAGCGATTAAATCCACCCCCGATGTCTTTGTCGGCAAAACGTAATCGCGCAGGTTGTTCGTCTCGTTGCTTAATGCCGCGGCAATATTGCGTTTCTCTGTCTTTTCCATCTCGTTTTCATCTTTGATGAAGTGGAAGCTCAAAGAGTTGTTAAGGTCACTGTCAATAAGCAATACCCGCTTACCGGCAGCCGCAAGGCACTTGGCAAGGCAGATAACAATGTTTGTCCTGCCCACGCCTCCCTTAATTGACGCGAACGCCACCACCGTTGTTCTGCACGCACTGCATAGGTCTTCCTCAACCCAATGGCAGGGTATGCCCGTTTTCTCTACGCACTGGCGACAACCCTCGCCAACGCAACCGCAAACGCGGCATTTTTGTGTTTCTCTGTTTTCCATGACTTGTTTCTCCAGAAAATACTATTTTTATCCCCGTGGGGGTAATAAAGCCGATATTGTGTTTTTATCTTCTTCGCGATGGGGTTTGCTGATGATGATTTTTTAACTTTTGCAGTTCTTCATGCGCTATAATTTGAACCATATTGTCCAAGTCATTATCCACATCCTTTGCCGCCCTGCACTGCCCGTCTTCAAATGCCCCCTCTTTTGCTTTTTTAAACAAAAGATATTTTTTATGATATTCATTTCGCATCTCGCACATTTTCGCGCGATAGTCTTTACACAAATTGTCCTCGTCAATAAAAGCCCTAATCGAGGAGAGCGCTTCACTTGAAACCAGTAAATACCCTTCGGTATATTTTTTCTGATAGTCAGAGTTAACAGGGATTTGATTTATTTCCCTGTGGCTGTTTTCAAGAGTGGCAACATATTTTTTCAAATTAGTTTCGTAGTGATTCAATGGGTTCCTCCCAAAAAGGGTCATAGTGGACGCCCAAGGAATTGAACCTCGCAACGGATAGCTGGACAGGAAAGTCATAATTCCTGAAGGAGAACCCTTACCAGATTGCATTGGTGATTATGATAAAGGCACACCAAACCCATCCGTTGTAACACCCAGTTAAACGCCCATAGTAGGATTGCACAACGAGAAGTGCATCCTGTTTCCCGCTGCCGGGCCGAAACACCGTATCAGTGGTTGCCGGTTCATATTCCGGCGACAGAGTAGTGTTTGGTGATTTGTTATTTATTGATTTGCCGATCAAGAAAATGATCCAAGTTTTGCAAGTCTCTATTTTATAAAGACTTGCGCTTTATGTGTCGTCTATGCGTTTGACGTGTACAGTGTGTTGGGGCAACTTGACAAACTACACAGCATTGCATACCGTTGACAAGTGCCAACCGGAGTCTTCTCAGTTCTACCCAACAATTTTTTCTCTCTTCTTGCAAGCGGCAATCGCCAGCACTATTCGGCTTTGTTGGTGCTTTATTACCGGCTTTTTCAGGAATACCCGCGGGGACTTGAACGGGAGTTGGTTGTCCGCGAATTCATGAATTACCTTCTCCTGCATCGCGACACGTTGGCGGAAGAAGCCGCAGAAGAATCTGATGAGGCATCGGGCTATGAAACGCCGGAACTGAGCGTTCAGGAATTTGACTTTGAAAATAACGCTCCGGCGAATCGCTCTATTGACGAGCGCACTCTCGCAAGTCGTTTCCTGAAGCGGCTTATCAATGCGGGCTGGCTGGGTGAGGAAACGCTCGCGGATTTTACCAAGGTTATTAACATTACGGCGTGGGGCAAACCTTTTATGAAAGCCCTTGCAGATGTTGACGGCGGCCTTAAACCGGAGTACGAAAGCCACATTGTTACCATCTATTCGTTATTGTGCGGCGACACGATAAAAAAGGACGGACATCATGCGGTGCTTAGGGCGCACGAGGAAGCCCGCTCGCTCATCGACGCCTTGAAGGTTTTGTCCCAGAGCATTAAGGGCTATTACGACAAACTCAACGCCGAGGCAATTCGCTCAAAGGCGGCTTCGGCGCTGCACGAGCATTACAACCTTTACGCAGGGGAAGTTCTTGACCGCGCCTACAAGCGGCTGAAAACTTCGGACAATGTTTCCCGCTACCGCCAGAGTATTTTCAAGCAGGTGGCGGATTTGCTGCGCGATGAGGAATGGCTTGACGCAAGTGCGGGCAGATACACGCGGATACTCCAGAGCAGCCGGGAGGAATGCCGGGAAAAACTGAAAGTCATGCTGGAAAATATACGCGACGATTTGCGTTCGGTAGATCCGTTGGAGGATGAAATTGACAGGCGGAACGCGGCGTACTCGCGTTCCAGCACTGAGATAATCAGGGCGTATATAGAGCCTGACAGCACGGTGGCAGGAAAAATCGGGATGCTGATAAAAGCTATTCAAAGCGCTGCTCTCGGCGATGAAAGCAGGGAACTCAGTTCACGTATTGCCCACGGCATTTACCGCCTCGGCTTTCTTTCGCCCTCAAGCCTTGCCCTGCGCCGCCCGAAAGAGGAGGCGGATTTTAGCTCTTCACCATCGAAAGCCGACCTTGAGGCCCTCGCCCAAACCGAAAATGAGTTTATGGAGCGCATGAGGAGGCGGCTCTCCATTAAGCGAATTGGCGCGTGGCTTGACGAGCAGGGCGGAAAGGAAAAAGCGCTTGCCCCAACGGAACTTATCAACGATGAAGATTCCTACATTCGTTTTGTGTATGCCCTGCTCTATGGCGACTCGCGGAACAGTTTTGGTTATAGTATAGAAGAAAACGAGATGGCGGAAAACGCCGGAGAGATAAGGGCTGCGGACTATGTGGTTCCCGATATAAAGTTTCGCAAAGGACAAAGAGCATGAACCACGATATTGACGCCCTCGCTCTGATACGCGAACTTTCAAGCAACGAATTTGAACGCTTTAAAACAGCGCTAAGTACACTTACTTCCAAAACGTTTATTATACGAGGTATCGACAAGGAGCAAGAACTTTACGATTTTACCATTCGGAACATTGCCCTTTTTGAAGCGTGGTTTTCCTGCATGGATGCAATGTTGGTGCGCGATGAAAGTCTGGGCGTTATCGCGTTTCGGGGTGCCGGAAATACCCGACTGCGTTTTTCGCGGGACGAAATATGCGCGGTTTTAGTTTTGCGCCTTTTATACGAGGACAAAAGACTTGAAGTCTTTCTTACAAAATTTCCGGTTGTGACGATCAGAGATTTTCAGGACAAGTACAACGCCATGACCGGGGAAGATATAAAAAAAACCGCGCTTACAAAAGTTCTAAGCCGTCTTTCCTCCTGCAAACTTGTATCGGTGGAGTCACAGGACTACGCAGATCCGGAGGGCATCATCCAACTGTATCCCAGCATTCCCCTTTCCATCGATCGAAACGCGCTGGACGAAGCCCTCGCCCTTCTGGAAGACAAGGGTAATGCCGATGAGAGCACAGAGCCGACGGCGGAGGAAGAAGCGTGATCACTCTGGAGCGAATCCGGCTCGTCAACTGGCACAATTTTGATGATACGGTAATTGAGATTGGAAACCGCTGTCTTTTGGCGGGAGACAACGGCT
>Ga0209755_10001964_pt1 | contig 29689 bp, 30 predicted proteins | sample TergutCo191P1_FD_187301 | JGI IMG/M metagenome (GOLD analysis project Ga0209755, IMG submission 187301) | Cornitermes sp. P1 segment gut microbial communities from Petit-Saut dam, French Guiana - Co191P1 (SPAdes) (version 2) | ecosystem: Host-associated > Arthropoda: Insects > Digestive system...
GGATGGGCAAATATTTGCCGCCGATGTAGACGCCGCCAAGAAGGGCGGCATGGAGCACTACATTCAAAGCAATCATTTTTATTGGTATTGATCCTATCCTTTTTAACCGGTCTAAATAGACTTTTTCCTGATCTTTTTCAGTCTCTGCCTTCTTAAAAAAGGATGCGCTGAAGCATTTGGCGTTTCGTCCCAGAATAACACAGTATACAATGAGGAAAAACAGGCTGGGAATGCCAAGTTTATAAATTAACTGTGAGAATGTAAGACCAAAGTAGATCAATAACAGAAAATCCGCCGCTATCATAGATAGCCCTGTAAGGAAAACAAGCGCGAAAAATGATAAATGATAATTAGTGCTTTTCATTGTACTATTTTAAGAAAAAATTTAAATTTATTCTAGTGCATTTTTTACGAATTCAACTGCATTTTATACCATTTCGCGCCTTTTAATGATGTTTCTACGGTATTATTCGCCTTTTATAAGCGAGTAAAGCGCAAACCGGTTAGAAACGGGCAGAAACATAAAATTCACCTTTTTTTAGTAATTGAAAAAATATTTTCCATTATATACAATGATTCAGGTCTGAAATTGACAGGCTAAAGGCAAATAATGACAAAAATATATCACTTCAGCGGCACGGGCAACAGCCTTTGGTCGGCAAAAAAGATTGCGGAGATTATCGGCGGTTCTTCGCCTGAGACGCAATGCGAGCTATTCAACATAGGCGCAGAAGAGAAAAAGAGCGAAATAATTATTGAGGCGGATACTGTTGTCATTGTTTTTCCGTCATTCGCGTACAGCCTTCCGCATGTTGTAAGCCGTTTTATTAAAAAAGCTGAATTTAAAACGCAATATATTGCGTCATTTGTTACTTTTGGCTCCAGCCCTCTTGGAACGCTTGGAGTGTTACGGCGGATTTTAAAAAAGAAGGCAAATTGCAAAATGTTTTTCGGCAAAATTCCCGCGGTGGAAAATTACCTTGCAATGTTCGGCACGCCGAAGAAAGAAACAATTGAACAACGTGCCGATATGCAGAAAAAAGCGACAGATGAAGCCGCATGCGCAGTCATCGAAAGAAAAGAAAATAAAGTTAATACTTTTACTCCCTTTTCATCATTTGTTTCCTTGCTTTTTACGCTTGGCATTAAAATCTTTTACAAATATTACAAGGTAAGCGATGATTGCGACGGCTGCGCTATCTGCGAGAAAATTTGTCCTGTATCATGTATTAAAATGGAAAACAAACGGCCTGTTTTTTCTTCCGCATGCGAACACTGTCAAGGGTGTGTAAATATTTGCCCCTCCAGAGCTATACAATTTGCGCGTAAAAAATTCGGCAAAGAAGGTTATTGTCATCCAGAGATCCAAATAAAGGATTTAATACGCTGAAATCGCGCTAGAAATCTTTTTTTAATTAATGTTATAATAATCCCATGAAACAATGCCCATGCGGCTCCGGCCGTGAATATTCCGCCTGCTGCGAGCAGTACATCAGCGGCAAGGTAAAAGCTCCAACCGCCGAAGCCTTAATGCGAAGCCGTTACTCAGCTTATGTTGAACATGAAATTGACCACATTATTAACACCTGCGTACACCGCGGCAGAGATGACATTGATTTTAAATCGACACGCGACTGGAGCGAACAGTCAAAATGGATAAGTCTTAAAATAATCTCAAAAGAAAAAGGCGGCATTACCGACACGGAAGGAACCGTGGAGTTTGAAGCCACATATGAACGCGACGGTTTAAGAGACATACACCACGAAACCGGAAAATTCAAAAAAGAAAAAGACGAATGGCTTTATGTTGAAGGACGCATCTCCCCGACAACAATTGTGCGATCATCTCCAAAAACAGGACGCAACGATCCTTGCCCCTGCGGCAGCGGAAAAAAATACAAACACTGCTGCGGAAAATAATCATGAAGTATCAGATTATTTACGCCGATCCGCCGTGGGCGTATCTTTGGGGAACAGGCAAAGACGGCGGTAATTTTGCTCCTGAAAAACACTATCAAACAATGTCCACAGGTGAAATATGCGATATTGATGTGAAATCTTTGCGGGATAAAAATTGCGCACTGTTTCTCTGGACTACAATGCCGACCTTACCGGACGGCATTAAAGTTATGGAAGCATGGGGATTCAAATATAAAACTTGCGCTTTTTCATGGGTTAAAATAAAAAAAGATGGTATGCCTCTTGCCGGAATGGGCAGCTATACAAAATCAAACATTGAGGTTTGCCTGCTTGGTATGCGCGGACATATAAAAGCTGTCGATAAAACCGTTCCGCAGATTGTTATGCACGAACGGATAGGGCATTCCGCAAAACCGCCTGTTGTGCGCGATAAAATTGTACAGCTCTTCGGTGATATAAGCCGTATAGAATTATTCGCGCGGCAAAAAGTTGACGGATGGGACGCTATAGGATATGGAATTGACGGAATAAGCATTCAGGATAAAATCGAACAGATTAGCAACCCTGATTATGTTTTCTCGCATGTGGAAACAAATGAAAAAATAACCGGTGTAAAATCTATACAACAATCACAGTTTTTATTTGCATAAGCGCATAAGATTGATCCACTTTAATATAATATCCGATCTATTGTAATTATTTATTATTAAGTGATATACTCCTCATATGTTAGATTACAAATTTATCGCAGAAAATCTGCAAGCGGTTATGGCGAATATTGCCGACCGTTTTATGAAAGCCGACGCCGAAGCTGTGGCGCGTCTTTATAACAAAAGAACAGAACTTACCACAGGTCTTCAGGCTCTGCAGCAGAAACGTAACGCCAACGCTGATGCCATGAAAGGCAAAATGGAACAGGATGCGCGAGCCGCATTAATCGAAGAAGGAAAAAAACTTAAAGAAGAAATCGCCGCGGCGGAGACGGAACTAGCCTCTGTCGAAGCGGAACTGTTGACCGAAGCGCGTAAGATTCCTAACATGGCTCATCCTGACGCGCCTGTCGGCAAAGAAGATAAGGATAATCTTGAAGTAAAGAAATCCGGCAAAATTCCAACATTCGATTTTGAACCTGCCGACCATGTGAAACTTGGGCAAGACCTTGATATAATCGATTTTGATTCCGGCACAAAAGTATCCGGCACCAAATTTTACTATCTTAAAAACGAAGGCGTTTATTTGGAGCTGGGGCTTATCCGTTACGCGCTGGATATTCTGCAAAAAAAAGGTTTTACTCCGTTTATTACTCCAGACATAGCGCGTGAAGAAATTCTTGAAGGTATCGGTTTTAATCCGCGCGGAGCGGAATCAAATGTTTACACGCTTGAAGGCGAAGACGCCTGTCTTGTTGGAACCGCCGAAATCACTTTAGGCGGCTATTATTCCAACATGATTCTTCCGCGTGAAAAATTACCTCTTCGCATGGCAGGGCTTTCACATTGCTTCAGGCGCGAAGCCGGAGCCGCAGGGCAATTCTCCAAGGGGTTATACCGCGTCCACCAGTTTACCAAACTGGAAATGTTTGTTTACTGCCTCCCCGAAGAATCCGGCAAATTCCACGAAGAGCTGCGCGGGATAGAAGAAGAAATTTTCGAAGGCTTAAATATCCCGTTCCGCGTTGTAGACACTTGCACAGGCGATCTCGGCGCCCCCGCGTACCGCAAGTGGGACCTCGAAGCATGGATGCCCGGACGCAACAACGGCGAGTGGGGCGAAGTAACCTCGACATCTAACTGCACCGATTACCAAGCGCGACGTTTAAACATCCGTTTCAAAGACATAGACGGCAAAAATAGATTTGTCCACATGCTTAACGGAACCGCAATCGCCATTTCGCGCGCCATCATCGCCATTCTGGAAAACAACCAGCAAGCAGACGGCACTGTTCGCATACCACGTGCGCTGGTGCCTTATGTTGGGTTTGACGTGATTGGGAAGAAGAATTAGATTAATAAAGGAGTGTACAAGCATGCCTGAATTACCTGATTTGGAAGTTTTCAAGATTAATATTTTCAAAAGAATAACGTCAAAAAGACTTGTTGGACTTGAGGTGTTTAACCAAAAAAAAGTTAATGCCCCGCAAACTAAATTAATTGACGAATTAAAAGGGCAAGAACTTCTAAATATCAATCGCATAGGTAAAGAATTGTATTTTGATTTTGGTAATAAAAAAACAGTCGCCGCTCACCTGATGTTAAATGGCGAGATGTCTATAGTTGATAAAGCCGGTATCGGTGAGATTAAATTCAAGATTTTCGCTTTCAATTTTGAGAAGGAATCGCTCGTATTTAGGGATATGGGAGGTTTGTGTACCATAAAATATATGCCGGGGATAAATAAAACGCCCGATGTTTTCGATGATGCCTTTACCTTAAAATATTTTTTAGATGTTGCACATAATAAGTCGCGTGTTAATATAAAGGCTTTTTTGATTGACCAAAGTATCGCAAGAGGGATAGGCAACGCTTATGTTGATGAAATTCTATGGTCCGCCCGTATTTCTCCTCATTCTATAGTTGGTAAAATTCCTGATGATGTTCTTTCAACGCTTTATGTATGCATTGGTACTGTTCTCAGAAGCGCAATAGAATCAATAAAAACAATTTCTCCTGACATCATATCAGGCGAAGAAAGAAGTTTCCTAGAGGTACACAATAAAACAAAAAAGAAATCAAAGACAGGCTACCCTATAATCATTGAAAAGATAGCGTCAAAAACTACATATTACACTGAAGAGCAAATTTTATATGACTGATTTCGTTACGTAGTGTTGGAATGATATTCCTAATGTTGAATCACTGGAATTTAGAGGAATAGATAGAACTGATATTATTTACCCTTCAAGCAAATTGAAGGTATCGCCTAATGAAATAAAACTAAATTTTATTACACTTGAGTCGATTAAAAGTTTTATATCTTACTTAATAAATTCCAAACGGTTGAATAAGGAAATCGCGCAAAAAATGGCAAGCATAGATGAATTTTATAGTCTATTTTCCACTGATATGGACAGCAATGTTGTGTTCAAAATCCGTTCCCAAATTCGCAGTCAATTGAATTACTACAGTTTATTATGTAGTGTATACATATATTAATAAAAATCTCCGGAATTTTTGTATCTTTCTAATATTGAATAACTACATTTTGGTATTAATTCTGTAAATATATGGCTTTATCTGACAGAATAAGAGTAATATTTGATGGATGCGGATTAAAACAAAGTGAATTCGCGGAAAATATCAATGTTACAGACAGCTGTATAACAAAAATCTTTAGAGACGAATCAGGAATGTCAAACAGTACAGCCATGCTGATTGAACAATTGTACGGTTATTCAAACGCTTTAGTATTGTCAAAAATAACCCCCGTAATTAACTAAAACAGTAGCCCATCACAGGAAATCGCTAAATAATTAAAAATCCCCAAAATAATAATTTGGACTGATACTTGACTGATACTTTTTTTAAACTTGACTATTTCCCTCTGATATGTCATGATATTTCTTAATACGTTATGATATGTCCTGACCAAATCGGACTTTTTTGATAAAAAGACACCGATTTTTATAGGAATGTCATAGTATTTAATAATATTTAGGAGAATGTCCTAGTATTATCAGCCTCGATGGTGGAATTGGTAGACACGCTAGTTTCAGGTACTAGTGCTCGCAAGGGTATGGAAGTTCGAGTCTTCTTCGGGGCAATAGAAGGAATGGCAAAAACCATAATTAAAACATGACAATCAGAATGGATTCTCTCATTAAGACAATAGCGGCTGCTCTGGATACGGTTGAAAAAGAACTATTGGGCGCGAGCAGCAATCACGGAAAACGAATCGCGGTTCTTTGCGCCAAAATGGGGAAAATATCGGAAAAAAATACCGAAGAAATTTTGGGATTAACAAACTGCGCGCTTCTGCATGATAATGCGCTTACTGAATATATTCTCGCGGCGCGGGAAAGCGGTCATTATGATTCGACAATGAAAAAACACTGCGAGTACGGTCAGAGAAATGCCGATGCGCTGCTGTCTGACTCAGGCATTAAAAATTTTATTCTTTATCATCATGAACGCGCCGACGGCAAGGGACCTTATGGAATACACGAAGATGAGTGTCCGTTAGGAGCGCAGTTGATAGCTATCGCGGATTCAATTGATGTCGCTTATCATTTGCAGAATTTAACACATGATAAGTTCGGCAATGCCGTTCAAACCATCAAAGATGAAACCGGAAAAAAATACGGGAAAACCGCCGCGCAAACAATGCTGGAAATTTTGGATTGGTCCATGATTGAATCGCTCAGAGATGATGTTATAGATAAAACCGCCGAAACCGTTTTAACTCCATGGATTGTAGATATAGAAGATCATGTTATATTTAATCTTGCAAGTTTTATAACAAAAATAATTGACTATAAATCCGTTTTTACAAAACAACATTCAGCCGGTATCGCAAACATGGCATGGCATATGGGAGAATATTACAATTACTCACGGGAAGAAAAAGTTAAACTCTATCTTGCGGCAGCGCTTCATGATATAGGAAAACTTGAAACTCCAACGGCAATTTTGGAAAAACCCGGTAAACTGACAGATGAAGAATATATAATCATCAAAGAACACGTGCGTCATACGCACGAACTTTTAAAAGATATCGAGGGGTTTCAGGATATTTACAGATGGGCTTCCAATCATCATGAAAAATTAAACGGAACAGGTTATCCTTTCGGCAAAAACGCCGACGAACTGGATTTTAATTCAAGGCTTATGACCTGCATCGACATATATCAGGCAGTCAGCGAAAAACGCCCCTATCACCCATTAAGGGATCTAAACGCCGCATTGCAGATAATGAACAAAATGGCAGACAACGGCGAAATAGACAGAAACATTGTAAACGACATCTCAATTGCAATGGCGCCGTATGACAGTATAGACCTGCCGCTGCCTGACGGTCAGCATTAAAAATACTCTCTTAATTTGTCTTTCCAGTTGCCGCCTTTTTGGATGGTCGCTTTAACACCCATCTCTTCCAGGATTTTTATACGGCTTTCTTTTCCGCTGCTTGTTACGGCGATAATGGTCATTAAATGTCCTGAGTATTGAAGCTGTCTGATTAATTCTTCGCCGGTCATATCGGCAAGTTCCAAGCCGGTGATAACGCAGGATACTTTGCGGTTTCCGACTTCATTTAATACATCGTCACCGTTGTCGAAACCGTCGGAATCGATGCCTAATTCCGACAGAAAAGTTTTAATTACTTTACGGAAGAAGCTGCTATTATCAGCATGGATAACGTACATGCTGCCCCCTTACGCAAGCGGAAATATAAATTTAAACGTAAGTCCTGACTCTGTTGAATTAACATTGATAGTGCCATTGTATTCTTTAACAAGATCTTTTACAAAGCTTAATCCAACTCCTCTGCCGGCGGTAGTTGATGTTTCGTCGGCGGTAGAAAACTCGGGAGAGAAAATCGAACCCAAAAGCGTTTTTTTGTCGGCTGGTTTACCGGGATATTTCTCATGATATTTTTGCTTGATTTTATTCCAGTCGAGACCTTTGCCGTCGTCAGAAAAAGTAACAACAGCCTTGCTGTCTTCTTTCACTATGCTGAATTCCAAATGCCCCTGCGGATCTTTTCCTTTCTTTATTCTTTCTTCCACAGTTTCAATGCCGTGATAAACAGAGTTGCGGACACATTGCGATAAAATATCCTTGATTGGCTTTCGCAGTTTGGATTCCAGAATGCTTAAATCCACTTTCCCGGCTTTTAACGTCACTTTTTTGTGAAGTTCGCCGGCTATTTTCTCCGCGCCTTTCGTAAGCGAGCTGACAAGAATAGAATCCATCTGATTTGTTGTTTTATACGCGTTTATTTTTTTGGTAATAGCCGTATAAGAATCCATTTCCTGCATAAAGGTTTCTATTTTAATCGTAAGAGTGAGAATATCATTGGTAAAAATCCTGTCCTTGTTTGACAGCGCCTTTATTTCGTCTTCCAAAACATGAAGTTTGTTGCCAAGGCTTTCCAAATCCAGAATCAGCGCGTTGGATTTTATGGCGTGAACATACTGGAAGATTTTTGTAACAACTTCTTTCTCGGATAGTTTGCGGTTTTTAAGAAGACCGTTTATATTATTAAAATTGGTTTCGGTATCTTCGATAAAATTCTGGAACACAAGAGGATCAATCTTGATAACATCGAACATATTCTTCATTTCCAGTTCCTGCGCTTCCTTCTGAACCTGAAGTTCCTGTTCAATTTCTTTTTCTCTGGAAATGTCGTGAATAATCCCGATGATAACAGGCTGCGATGAAACCTGCTCAATCAACTGGAATCTTGTGCTTAAATATTTTTTATCATCATCAATCTTATATTCAAATTCGGATATGGGATTGGCGCCTTCAAGCACCTTTGCTTTTTTCTCCTTCGCGAAAACCATCGCGAAGTAGCTCTTCATTACCTGAAGCTGTTTTGCGTCAAACGAACCGCGGATAATATCAAGAAAGTTCTTGCCGGTAAGGTCTGACTCATAATAGGAAAGAATGGAAACCAGCGTGCTTGAATACTGCGGAAGGATATTAAGGTCTTTATCCATAAGGAAAACGCCCTGATTGATATTATCCTTCATGGTCTGAATCATGTCTCTTTCCTGCGCAAGCTGAGCCATAAGTTCGGCTTCCTTGCGATCCTTAAGAATACCGATCCACTCGTATATTACCGACAAGCTCGCGATAAGAATATACGCGCCGATAATTCTGAACTTTGTTTCGTCATTGGGCACATTTTGGGCTAACGGCATGTATAACAATAAAACAGTAACTCCAAGAACAATAATGGATTCAATAACGCCAACTGCCATCTGACAAAGGAAAATAACTATCGGCGGAAACGCGAAAAGCCAAATCGCAGCCCAAAGATTCAGATCGCCCAGATATAAAAGATAACAGCAGTAAGCGCCGAAAACGGTAACGGGAAAAACAGGTATGTATTTAAGAGGCACTTTTGAACGAATTAAAATGAGCGATAATAAACACAAAAAGGCGATCGTAAAATCTATGATTGTTCTTGATATGTCGTGCTCTATCTGCGTTATGCCGAGAATAACAAGAGGAAGCGAAGCGACCATAAATATCCAGTTCATGGTCATGTAACGAACCTGCTCTTTTACATTTGTCAATTCAAAATAACGCCTGCCCAGAAAAACATTAAGCAGCAGATCGCCTGCCGGGTTCTTTTTCATTTAGCCTCTTCCACCGCGACAGAAAGACACAATTCCTGATCTTCAAATAATGAAAACGGAATGCAGATTATTCTCGCTTTTTCGGACGGCCAGACGATGGAATGCGCTTTTCCTTTAATAATTGAAGGCATGGAAATTTTTATTCTGTGTTTTTTTTCAAAAACATTTTTTACGTTTCCGGCGATGATATTTACAACTTCGCCGAGCATATCCGTAACTTCTTTATCTATGCTTTTATATTCTTTGCCTGTAAGAATACCCGTAAGCCTGTACGCGGTTTCTTCTTTGATAGATATGGCGACAGCGCCGTTCGCATCGCCTGAAAGCCCGATGATTCCTGAAATATCCCAGCTTTGATCAAATTCGTCTTTTGAAACAAAGAACGGACGACCGGCTTTTATTTCTACATTGCATAATTCGCGGAATACTTCTTCGCTGCCTTCGATAAAGGGCTGTATATATTGTTCCATTTTTTACCTCGCTAATACAAGAATTTCTTGTACCTTTTCCCTGAAAGTTTTTTCCTGGACAGGTTTTACGATATAATCGGTCGCTCCGTTCTGAAGAGCTTCAATTACGCTGAATTTTCCTCTTTCTGAAGTAACCATTACAATCGGCAGATCTTTATATTTCGGCATGGCTCTGACAACTTTTAAAAAGTCCATGCCATCCATCCCCGGCATATTCCAATCCAGAAAGACGATTGTAACATCATTGCTTTCCAGCTGCCTTAACGCCTGTTTTCCGTTTTCTGCTTCCAGACAGACATGCGGAACTTTCATCCCCGCGAAAGTATTTTTTACAATATTCCGCATAATTTGACTGTCATCAACGACTAAGATTTTTACCATACTTTGTTACCCACTCTCCTTAGTTAGAATTCTACTATATACCATAAAACAACTCGTAGTCAAGATGAAAATATTACGGTTAAACAGGCGAAAACAATTCATCATTCAAACAGCCTCTTGTCTGTGTGAGGCAGGAACAGCGCGGCTGTGTAGCAGTCCATGTATGAAGTCTCTCCGCTTAAATCCATATAGGTAATTTTTCCGGCAAGTTCACGCATTCTGCTTCTTTGCTCTTCGCTGACGAGCGAAAGATAAGCTCCGATTACCGATGAGTTGCCGAGAAAACTGTATTTTTCGTTTTGAAGATGCGCGTCTTTCTGCGAAAGCCGGGGTAGTAAACCTACTGTTCTTGCGTCGTCCAAATCAAGGAATCTGCCGAATCCGCCTGCCACATAGACCTTATCCACATTGTCAAAAGACATTCCCGCGCTGCCCAGCAATGTTTGACACGCGGAAAAAATCGCTCCCTTCGCGCGGATAAAATTACTGATATCATTTTCGCTGATTGTAATTTGCCCGCCAGCCGGGGTTCCCTCGTATAAAACATATTCGCCTCTTCTTTCGGAGAATTTTCCGGCGGAGTCGATAATCCCTTTCTTAAAAAGTTCGGCAACGGCGGATATTATTCCCGATCCGCAAATACCGATTGGAGGCGCCCCGCCGATTGTCTGCACTTCCGCTTTTTTATCATCATTAATTTTAACGCGCTCAATTGCTCCAGCCTGCGCCCTGACACCGTGTTTAATTCCGCCGCCTTCAAACGCGGGACCGGCGGAACACGCGCAGGCGAAAATAAAATCGTTATTGCAAAGAACAATTTCTCCGTTCGTGCCGATGTCGATAAAGAGTATTAATTTATTTTCAGACTGATGAGGCTCTTGCGCGAATTTTGTGCAAAGTAACCCTGCGGTTATATCTCCGCCGACATAGCTTCCCACGGCAGGAGCGATGAGAACCGGAGCGTCCCCGCAAATTTCTATCCCGACTTGCGCGGCTGTATACACCTGCGGCTGAAAAACCGCCGGGGTGTACGGGGAAAGACGGATATATTCGGGATTAATTCCCAGCAGCAAATGTATCATTGTTGTGTTGCCTGCGGCGGAGACGCATAATATTTTTGATGATTCTATTTCTGCGTCTTTGCAAACCATAGCCGTCAATTCATTTATTGTTTTCAAAATTCGCGCGCGCAGTTCAGGCAGGAATTTTTTTGCGTAATTAATCCGGCTGATTACGTCGAGACCGCATTCAATCTGGCTGTTGTATGCGTTATGCGAAAACAGAACTTTATTCGTTTCTAAATCGACAAGCCAAAGAGCGACTGTTGTGGTGCCGATGTCAATGGCAAGACCGTAAGCAGGACATACAGACGCGGTAACATCTACTGCCCTGGCGACGTTGTTATCCTCGTAAAAACGGACAAAAACTTCTCCGTTTTTTTCACGTAATTTTTCAGGCAAAGCAGCCAACACATCTAGCGGGAGATCAACAGATTGACAATCAACAGCTTTTAAAAACGCTCTGGAAAATCTGTCGGCGTCTGAAAAGCCGTCAAGCGGCGCGGCAGGCGCGACACTTAAATTTATTTTTTTTAGAAACTGTGTTTTATCGTCACTCAAATATTTAGCCGGGTCTTCAAACATTTCCCCGGAAGAGTTCACACAAAGGTCCATCGAACCTTCGGTTCGCGGCACAAAGGAATTATTATTTTTAGGTAATTCGACTGTAATAGAATAATTTGGAACTTTTGTTTGGCAAATTAATACATTTTGAATTGTTTTCTCTTTTTCATTATCGACGGTGATTATTTTTACTTCGCATTTTTGGCAGGTTCCATTGCCGCCGCAGGGAGTCTCAACAAACACGCCTGCCGCGCGAGCAGCTTCAAGCAGAGATGATCCTGCGGAGCTTTCTATAGTAATATTTGCAGGCTGGAAAGTAATTTTTGTCATGCAGATATTATATCATTTTAAAATTAATAAAAACAGAGAAAAAAATAGAAAATTGAGAGATGAAATGAAAAAAAATTAATACAAAAAGATTAAGTTCCTAATTTTGGTCGTAAATTATAACCTTTTTCCGGATCATTTGCGCCGAGTTCTCTGATATAATGATCTTCTTTATCTTTAAGTTCATGCGGTGTAGCATTTTCACTTTCCCATAGAATCTCTTTATGTATATCAAAACTTTTCAAATCTTTAAGAGTGGGATCGTCATTGATATAGATATGATCTCCGCTTCCGAAATAAGTCATAAGACTGTCTGTAGTATCCTGTCCTACATAGATTTTTCCGTTTGGGTAGGTTATTTTGTAGATTACTTTCATACTGCCTCCAAAAATATTTATTTTAACGGTAAATATCACCGTTTATGTTTAATGCAGTTCCGACAATCGTTCCTGAACTATATTCCCCTTCAGATGAAAGAAAGATAACTGTATCGCCGTTTACACGATAAGTTCCTCTACTTGGACTAAAAGATAAGCCTAATATACTTGTGCTTTGTTTTAAGTAATTACCATCTCCGAAATCATAAGTTGTTGTAAGATAATCATTTCCGAAGGTTGTCCCATACCTTCTCGAGGTGTTTCTTAAATTACCAAAATTATTACCTGCCTGTCGGTATAGATTTGCCAATCTTGTTTGTTCAGTCTTTTTTGCTTGTTCCTCTTGAACTTTTCGGGCTTCTTCAGCGGCTTTACGATCTGTCTCTTCTTGTGCTTCAATAGCTGCGACTTCCTCTAATGACATTAGCCCTTCAATCCTGTCAATGATTGGTACCCATCTGTCTCGCTCATCATAAACATCGTGTAAACTTATGTAGATTTTGTACTTCTTGTTTTTATCAATACGTTTATATGTTTGATCATTATAACGTTCAACTTGAAGAGTATCTGCATAAGTCTCATATGGACCCCTATAACCTCTATAGCTTCTGTCATGGCCATTAATCCAGTAGGTTTCTCTAACTGTAGGATCTGATACAATACTAAAAGAGCCTTCACTAGGAGCATTTGTACGATTAAAATATGCTTCTACAATAAACCCTTTTCCTGGTGAGTTTACTTGGCGCATACTTTCCCAAAGTTCTGAATAAGGTACTTCGGTATAAGTAATTTCTGGTGCAGATGGCGTTGATGGTGTACTAGCACAAGCTAAACCTAGCACGATAAAAAATACAAATGCTGATACCACAACAATATGTTTTTTCCTATCTTTCTTCATACAATTCTCCTTAAAATTAAATACTTATATAGTAAGCCTTCAACGAAAGCTGCTACACCCATAAAAAATAAATCCAGCCAGTCAAATGTTCCCGGAACTCTCCTCGATAACTGGCTTATTTCTAAAGCCAACCCAATTAAATAAAAACACAAAACGTATACTGTCTGTATTTTTATTTTGTAAAACCAGATAAATCTGATAAATAAAATTGCAGATACAAACCAGAGCATATCCGGCAAATGAAATCGTATAAAATCTGAGAGTATTGTTTGTTTTAAAGGCAGTAAAGCTGTCTGCAAAAATTGCGGTTTCTGTATCCATGTAAAAAGAACAATATTGTTTAAATCTCTGAATAAGAGGTAAATGATAATTCCTATGAAAAGCGTAATTAGTGATAATAAACAACAAAATTTTCTGCACTTGCCCACCTGCTTCACCATATAAACTAACATACTACAACTATCCGCTGGATATTACAATTCTTTCAGATGTTGGTCAATTTGTCAAGCCCAAAGAATAATTTTATTATGCTTAAAGGTGGAAAATGTCAGAAAGAGAACTTTTAAAAGTCCTAAGTGAAAATATAAAGTTGTATCGAAAACGATATAACTTGACACAAGCTGAATTGGCGGAAAAAATTAATATTTCGACTAATTTTTTAAGTGATATTGAAACAGGTAAAAAATGGGCGTCTCCAATAACATTGGTTAAATTGGCAAATGTATTCAATATTGAAGTTTTTGAACTTTTAAAACCTATTAACATAACACCGGATAATGTCAACATATTTATGGAAAAATACACAGAAGATATCTTTACGGCTATTTCTCAAGTGCGCAATTCCTATAAGACAAAATTAAAAAAGAAAAAATAATCATTAAAATCAATGTACTAATTTCAGAATAATTTATTTCTTTGTCAGCACATTCTTAATAAAGCCTTCCAAATCCGCCGCTTCCGAAGGACCTACAAGAACTTTGAAACCCGGCAGATTTTCTTCCAATTCGCCTGAAATCTGCGCGACATAGCCGGGAATAACAATTTCGCGGGTGTCCGCCAGTTTTTCAAGATCAATTTCTTTTACAAACTTTCCGATACTCGCGCCCGAGAACTTTCCAGCCGCCCATGCCGTTAAAACGCTGAAGCCTTCACATTCGGGGATAACAAGCCACGCGGAAATCCCTGAGTTTTCAATTTCGCCTGAAACAAGAAAGTAAGTCAGCGAGAAATTGGTCGTTACAAAGACAGGCGAGTTTCTGTCAGGCTCGCCTATTGCGTAAATTTTAGGCTCTACCTGAATCGGTTTTTGCGGGTCTGTGTAAATATTTTGGCGTAACGCAAGAAGGGTGATAAGCTGCGCAGGATCGAAAGAAGGCAATACTATTATTCCGCCGTACTTGTTGATTTCCGTTACAGCTTCTATCGTGTCGTCCATCGCGTTTCCTGTATTGATAAAACGTAAAGAAGCGTAACCTAATGCTTTCACGTTATTCTTAAGAGCGGCTTTTCTTGCGATAGAGTTTGTCTGAAAAGTTTCACAAAGCGAATGTGTTTTAAACTCAATTACCATATCGTTAAAACCGCTTCCCTTTATTTTTGTTGTTAATCCAAAAATGCCGTCAACATCAGGAGCGGTAATTGCCAATATATGATTATCGCGTTTTGCTATGTTTACCGCTTCATTATCCGCAATGTCAGCGTCAACGGTGCAAAGAATGCTATGCGAGCCTGCAACTGCAGCCGAAGCTTTATCAAGAGAAGCCAAGTCTTTCGCGCGAATAATCAGCGGCAGTTTTGTTTTTTCATATACTTTCACGCAGTAATCCGCAAACGCGCCAGCCTCAGAATCGCTTTTTTGCGTTATTGCAATAGCGCCGATAAAAAGTTCTTCGCCGACGCGCACAGGGCGGTAGTCTCGAATCTTTTGAGCAAGAGCAAGGTCTGCTCCTTCTTCAAGATTTACCGCAATCACAGGCTTGTTAACAAAAGTTTTTTCGTGGCGGTACATGACAGTCTCTTCACCTAACGGGCTGATTATTTCCGCTCCGATTTTAACGCCTTTAACGGGCGGCTCGCTTGCCGCGCCCAATGTCTGCTTGGCTTCATCTGAAGCGTACGGACATTCTGAAAGCATCGCCTTTTTCGCCGCGAGTTTCATGGCAAACGCCATACAGGTGCTTGAACCGCACTCTTTGCAATTTGTACCGGGAAGGAGTTTTTGAATTTGTAATCCGCTTAATGCCATTTATTTACCCTCCCCAGAATTACCGCTCATCAAATTGCCGATGGTTTTTTTGACTGCCGCGGCTGCTTCGGGCGTATACATTATCAATATATCCGCTCCGGCGTACAGCAGCGTAGTTGCGGTCGCTGTTTCCCAGTACGCCGCGCGTTTTGCAAGATCGCCCCAATCGGGGAAACTTGATTCAGGCGCTTTAAATTCTTTTATTTTGGCGCATTCCTGTCCGACAGAAACAATCATCGGGCTTAATAACATATTGTCTCCGCCAAGACCTGTAAGCCTGATACGTTCCATAACTGAATACGTGTATTCGATGCCGTAGCCAATCGTGCTTGTCATCGGGTCTATAATGATTTTTTCAGGCGCAATACCCATGTTAGTAAGCAGAATGTTGAGCTGCTTGCTGATATTTACATCAATCGGTGCCTGCGCGACAAGGGTGTGCCCGTACGCGAGAGCCGCTCCGGCGATAGTTCTGTAATTATCCTGTTCCACAAAATTAAAAAGGAGGTTCTCTCCTTCGCAGGCCTGAGCGATGGCTTTCATCACTTCGTTGTTTTTTTCAAAATGGCTGATACCGGAAATAATTAACGGCACATCAACCGCAGCAAGTATCGATTTAACAAGCTCTACGCTCTGCGCGGCGCTTCGGTTTTCGCGTTCGGGATGGATACCGTCAAGTTTTACGCTGATTAAATCCGCGCCGTACTGATTCACGCAGAGTTTCGCCATCGCAGCAGGGTCATTCAGCGCTTCTTTGTAGACGTTACGCAAAACTTCAGGATACTTTTCGCTTACGCTGTCAAATACTTCCATGGCGACTAACGGACGGTTCGGCATTTGTCCTTCCCAGAAATGGAAAGGCATGCAATTTGCGCCGCCTATTACGTGCGTTTTTCCGCGAGTGCCGCCTTCTGATTTTAAATTGCCGAGTTTTACAGAACAGGTAGAAAAACTTGAAGTTTCCGCTGGAAGATTAAAACTTTTAACGGCGGAAATCCGCTTTGACGGCGAAGGCGCGGATGAAGGTTTATAACGGGAACGTGAAGAAAATTCCGTTTTTACCTCGGTTTTAATCTCCGCAAGGGATTGTCCAAGGAACCGCTCGCTTAAAATATTAAATATGTTTGTGATAATCTCGTTTGTAACATCAGCCTTTACCTGTTCAACAATCGCGATAAGATCCTTATTTGTAACTTCGGGCTTCAATCCAATCTTGTATTCGCCGCTTGCTGGTTTCCCTTCTTCTTCCTTCTGCGCCTCCGTGCTTTTGCGGGAACTATTCTCTTCAGCTTTTTCATCACCGCTTGCCGCGAACTTTGACATATCTTCCATTTTTAACGCAGGGTGGCTGACTTTTTCCATAAACGCGCGAAGGTCTTCCGCCGCGACCGCGTTATTTTCATCGGCGATTTTATCAAAGAAACAGTCTAATTTTTGCTCTTTAAACCGTTTTTCAAGATCGGGTTTTAATAAATCTTTTAGCTCTTTGGGCATCCATACAAGTCTTCCAAAGCCGCCTTCCGCGGAAAGGAATTTGCGGCTTGTTAAAAAAACTTTTCCGCATCCGAAGAAGCCGGGCGTTTGCTGACCGCCGCCGACTGAACCTGCTAACGTGGAGAATGTCATTCCAATCGGAGTATCGCCAAGGAATTCACGGTTGACAGCCATTACGCCGTTGCACTCAGGCACATAGGCGCAGATAACTTCGAAGCATCCGCAGCTTGTCATGGGTCTGTCCATGATTGAATAAGCGCAGAACGCGTCGATTGTTTTGTGGCTGTTTGTGTAAACGTATTCGTTAACGCCCGACCAAATTCCTTTTACGGAATCCAGACACTCGCCTTTTTTAAGCGGCTGGTTGGGACCGGTTTCGTCAATTTCGTAGGCTGCTTTTCCGTCGAGCCAGTTGTAAGCTCCGCAAAGACCAAGGCGCTCAGGCGTGATAACGCAAACATGGTTAGGCGCAAAACTTTGGCATAACAGACACGAATAAAAAGTATCGACAGATTCGTCTGTCATTGCTTCCAAGCGGCGGTTACGATCATCGTAAACCTTGCGCGCCATTTCAAGGCGTTTTTCCACTTCAGCCTGATCTGTAACAAGCGTTACGCGCACTTTATCAACTATCGCGGGGTAATCGGCGAGCAGTTTAGCGTGCAAAATTTCGCCGTAGTGTTTTAAGCGCAAACCTTTCGCGAAACCGGCTTTGGAAACACGCGTCCATACAATATCGCGCTGACCCATGTGCCAAATACCTTCCGCGCCGTTAACAAGATGGTGAATCTGCCTTTCAAGAATCGGTTCAAAGTCCGACTGCATTTTGCGCCCCGCGACTTCTACCCAAATGCCAAGCGGAAGTTTGCCGCCCGGTTCAATCGCGTCAATGTCCGGGCCGATTATATTGATCTCGCCGTCATTAATCGAATCGTATTCCGCGCTTGTAACAAATTCAAATGCTAATGTTTTATTACCGCCAAACTCGGCATGAGTATCTTCCTTGCGGATTCTCTCGCCTTCAAAAGCGGGACCGTAGGCTACAGGAATGGGAACATCTACAATTTTGATCTTGCAGCCGCGCACTTCCAGCGCTTTTTCTACAATTTTATCGTGAGGAACATTTGCGACAACGTGCTCGTAGGTGCAAACGCCTGTCGGCAGAATTTCAGGAATGTTTGTGTCGGAAATTACCGGGAAGCCGTAATTAATCGCTCCGGCAGCGGCGGCGTATTTGTCAGGAGTAACTTCACCTAACGCGATAACAAATGCGAAAATTCTGTTTTTGTTGTATTTCAAATTACTTTCATAATCGCCTGGTTTAACTCCGCCGAATGAAAGCGCGGCGCGGTTTGCGAAACCTAATGCGTATATTAATGAAGAAACATCCTTTCCAAAGGGAACAAGGCGAGTTTCCCAGCCAAGCTGAACGCCCTCTGCCGCAAGCTGGTCGGCAAATTGCACGCCCTTTGTGCAGCCGCCCATAAACACATAAAGATTTTTTTGCTGCAATTCTTTTGCGATCTTCACAGCTGTTGCGTTATCGGGCGCGGCTCCGGTAATTGCGGCGAAACCGGGAGCGGTTCCGTCAACAAACTCAATACCGCGTTCGCGCATGATAACATCGTTGGCGGCTCCAAGATAAATCCCGTCTACAGGATTGGGGCCGATTAAATATTTGCATGCTTCAATTACTTCGCAGGCGAAAAGAGCGGCGACTCCTGCGTCCAGCGCTCTTCCAAGATACGGGAGCCATACATTATCACTGGGACGCGCAGGTAAAAGTGCTTTTGCGTCTTCAAGAATCGATTTTAAATCGGCAAGAGTTTTCATCTGCTTGCCTGTGAACGAATAAATTACAGGCAGAAAATAATTTGTGTCGGGGAAACCGACAGCGCAGTCTAAACCTTTTTGTTTTATGGCTTCATCAACTTTATTGAGTGCTTGAGTAACGAAGGAGACTGCGCCGTCAATTGCGCTTGTGCAGATTAGTTTTGACATTACAATTCCCTCCTGTCTTTCATATCAAAAAGTTTACGTTCCTGTGTCTTGTTAATGCCAAGCGCGTCACGCGCTTTGTTAATAATTTCGATAATACGTTCTGAAGCTTTTAACGGGTCATCGTAGTAATGGAAGCACGCGTTAAAATCCGCTGCCGCACCGCCGTGCAGATAGTTATTAACATTTTCCGAGCCGGAAGTATAAAAAGGATTTCCAAGGAAAACGTCAACGCCGCTTGCGACAAAGTAACAACCGATCGAAATCGCTTTTTCGCTCATCCATTCGGCGGCAACGCCGACCGCAGGCAGCGATCCAAGGTCATCGCCCAAGCCGCCTTCTTTGACAATTTCTGTGGCAGCTTCTAAAATTCTCGTGTTGTCTACACAGCTTCCCATGTGCAGAATGGGCGGAATGCCGACAGCTTCACATACTTCGCGTAGTCCGTTACCCGCCATTTTAAGCGCGGTTTCCGGCGTGAGCCTTCCCGCTTTCGCGGAACAAATCGCGGCGCAGCCTGTCTGTAGAACAAGTATATTATTTTTAATTAACTGCTCTGTTAACACATTTATATATTCATCTGTTTTTTGTTTTGTATTATTGCACCCGACAATTCCCACAACGCCTAAAATTCTATTTTGAATTATCGCGTCGTTAAGCGGACGGAAACTTGCTCTGTATTTGCCGCCAAGCATGTATTTAATCGCGTCCACGCTGAAACCTGCGACTAACTGCTCGTTTTCTTTTGGAATTTTTACTTTTGATTTATCTCTCTTTTTAAAATTATCGATCGCGCGTTTTACAATTTCTTTAGCCGCGGCGAGAGGATTGCTCTCACCTACCGCCATGTGTTTGGCGCCGATTGTTTTTGCCATATCAGTTGTGGAAACAATTTCCGTATGATAATTTTTACTGACATCAACAAGCCCCGGCATAACGCACTGAACATCGACAATCATCATTTCGACTGCGCCTGTAACAATCGCAAGCTCCTGCTGGAGCATGTTACCCGCAAGAGGAACGCCATGGCGCATAAGCACTTCATTTGCGGTACAGCAAATACCCGCAAGAGTTATTCCGCTTGCGCCTGCCGCTTTCGCGTAATCTTTAATATCAGGGGCGGACACCGCAGCCGTAAGTATTTCTGAAATTGCAGGCTCATGTCCGTGAATTAAAATATTTATTGTATCTTCTTTTAACACGCCAAGATTAGCCGCGCTTCTAACAGGCGAAGGGGTGCCGAATAAAATGTCAGACACCATCGAAGCGATGCGAGAGCCGCCCCATCCGTTTGAAAGCGCAGTACGGAAAGCGTGCATTAAAAGATTTTTATAATCATGATCAACGCCGATTGAAGTACGGTGCAGGGATTCAACTACCATGCGATCGATACCGCTTGGCTTAATACCCTTCACTTCCCAAATACCCTGCCGCTTTTTAGGCGCAAGTTCCAAAGTTTTTAAAGTTTCTTCCTGAGAGGAAAATTCGTTCAAGAACAAATTGGCTAAATCAAGAGCGATAGCATTTTTCTCGCGGTTTTCAGTTTCGATGCCGTAGAGTTTGGCAGCATACAGAAGAGCTTTTTCATCCTTAATCGAATAGCCCTCGGCCTTACCCTCTGCAACGTGTTTTAGTTTTAAAACAAGGTGCCTGCCGTGGTCGGAGTGGGCGCTGGTTCCCGCTGCCGTCTCTCGAAGGAAATTGCGGGCAACGATAGTATCTGCATCCGCGCCGCATACGCCTTTCGGCGATTTCGGTGTGATTCTGCAGGGTCCCATGTGGCAAACCTTGCAGCAAATACCGCCTTTTCCAAACCCGCACTGGGCTTTTTGAGTCTCAGCGCGGTCAAAACAGGTTTCCACGCAGTCAGCGCGGCTTTTTTCGAGCATTTGCGCCGAAGCATTATCGCTGACCTTTGAAAGAATGTCTTTGTTCTCCATATTGATATAATATAGCAAATTTTGAAGATTGTTAAGAGTTATTCTGACGAAGGACGCTCAGTAAATTAATACTTACAAACCAAAAAAAAGCGAACCATACAAACAGGATTTGCATGGTTCGCGGTAAAAACCTTATCGTGATTTTTAATTATTATTCGTCGCCCCAGCCTTTCATACCGTCAAGTAAAATCGCTTTTGCCATTTCAACAGTGATTGCGTATAACGCGGAATCGGCTTTTACGGAGGTTTCCAGCGCGCTGGCTACCTGTCTGTTCATTTCCGCTTTGGGGATTGTGTAAAGCACAAAAGCTGTGTATTCGTCGTTGTAAACATCTTTTACATCCGGGTCGTAGCGGCGTCTGAGGCTCCACCAGTCGGAATCACGCTGCGCGCCTGAATAGCTTACATTTACAACAGTATTGATTATGCTGTCGATTTCCTGCTGGTAAGCTCCTTCTCCGGTCTGCGATGTTGAGCCGCCTGTTGATTGGGAGGAACCCTTTACTTTTGCCTGATATTCGCTGACGATTGTTGTGCGAAGCATATTGCCGATACGCTGCTGTGCGCTGAAACTATCCGCCCACGCGAGCACAAATTGTTTGTTCACGCCTGTTTCTTCGCCGATAACAACATATTTGTCTCTGAACTCAGATCTTGCCTGCACCTTGGCAATGCCGTCCGAAACATAAATCTTTACCCAATCAGGCGCGGAAACATTCAGCGCCGTTCCCTTGTTTTCCAGCTCTACAATCTTTACCTTTGGCTTTGAAGCGCAGCCGATTACAGCCAATACAGCTATCACACAAACAATGGAAGCGAAAATTCTTTTCTTCATCATCAAACTCCTTCATTCTTATATTTTTGAACCCGCAACGCAGGTATTAATTCACAAATCCATTCCCTTACATACAACAATATTATACATTAAAAATAAAAAAATAACAGAAATAAAGTTACAAAACATGGACTTTTTTGATATTTTACCATAATATGGTGTTTTAAGTACGCATATTTACCATATACGGAGATTAAAATGCATGAATGGGTTGGTTATTTAGCCTCGCTTTTAGTGGCAGTATCAATAACGATAAAAGGCGGGATTTATTTCCGTATTTTGAATATGGCAGGCTCAATTTGCTTTCTTGTTTACGGAATCCTCTTAAAAAGCGTACCCATAATGATTATAAATATATACGGCATCGGAATACATATTTTTCATATTATTAAAATCGTGAAAAGTTCAAAAAAAGCGGAGCAGGCTGAAATTATCAGGACTTAGAAACATTCAATTTAGCCAGTTTTATTTCCCTGCATGTTTCGCATCTGAACTGCGGGTTTTTTACATTGCGTCTGTTATAACCGCGCCATTCCACTACCCTGTAACTCATTCCCAGTTTTCCGCAGTCGGCGCATACAGTGTTATCCTTTATTTCCCAGAGAGGTTCTTTTGACGATACACGGAAAATTATTTTATCTATCCAGAAGAAAATAAGCCCGCCTATAAAATTGGCGACTACAGTCGATATCGTAGGATTAAAATCGCTCATAATTATCAGGACAACAGCCAGTATCGGGGTGCTTAACTGCCATCGTCCCAAATACAACAAATATTTCTTAATCATATTCCGCCTTCCTTTTATCAGCCGCCCAGATACGCCTTCTTTACATCGGGATTGGCGGCAAGTTCTTCGGAGCTTCCCTGCGCGATAATCTCTCCTGTTTTGAGCACATAACCGCGGTGAGCGAATTCGAGCGCGATTTTCGCGTTCTGCTCTACAACAAGAATAGTGGCGCCGTTGTCACTGTTCAATTGCTTTAAAACTCTGAACATTTCGTACATCAATTTGGGAGCCAGTCCCATACTCGGCTCGTCCAGTATTATAAAATTGCAGCCGGACATAAGAGCGCGTCCAACAGCGAGCATCTGCTGTTCGCCGCCTGAAAGAAGCTCTCCCCTTTGTTTCCAGCGCTCTTTAAGACGCGGAAACAAATCACAAACCATATTCATCTTTTCCGCAATGATGGCGTGCCGGTGCATTTTCTTACGATGAGGGTACGCTGCTATACGCAGATTTTCTTCTACGGTTAAATTGCCGAAGATATGCCGTCCTTCGGGGACAAGGGACATCATTCCCTGCTGCACAAGAGTATGGGCTTCTGTTTTAAGAATGCTCTCTCCTTCATATAAAATATCGCCGCCTGTAATTACAGGCGCTTCGGGACGGGGTAATCTTGCGAGACTGTAAAGAATCGAAGTTTTTCCCGCGCCGTTTCCGCCGATAAGAGTTACGATTTCTCCCCGATCAATATTAAAAGAAATGCCGTGAAGAACTTTAATGTTCCCATAAGAGACTTTCAAATCTTTTACTTCCAGCAGCATACAGTCTCCTATATTGTTCCGTCTCCAAGGTAGGCGCTGATTACCTTGGGGTTATTTTTAATTTCTTCCGGCGTGCCGCAGGCTATCTCTCTGCCAAAATCAATTACGGTGATTCTCTTGCAGAGCGTCATGATTACATCCATCTGGTGCTCTATCATCCAGACAGTGAGTTTAAATTTTTCGTGTATCCATTGTATGTAGTTGATGAGCGCGATGGCGTCTACAGTTGACAGTCCAGCCGCAGGCTCGTCCAGCATAAGGAGTTCAGGTTTAAGCGACAACGCGCGGACAATTTCTACGCGGCGCTGCGTGCCGTAAGGAAGATTTTTCGGGTAGTCGTTAGCGTAATCCGCCAGCTCAAACACTTCAAGCAATTCCATCGCTGAACCGGTAATTTCTTTTTCGCGTTCCCTGTATTTTTTGGTGCGAAAAAAAACATCCAGCACATTGTAGCCAAGATGGTGATGCTGTGAAATGCGGATATTGTCCAGCACCGTCATTTCGTTCCAGAGCTTGATATTCTGAAAAGTTCTGCCAATCTTCATTACGGCGATTTCGTGCGGTTTTTTTCCGTTGATTCTTTTTCCCTGAACCAGTATGTCTCCCTGAGTCGGCACATAAAAACCGCTTACGAGATTAAAGACCGTGGTTTTTCCCGCGCCGTTAGGACCGATAAGACCGGCAATCTCGCCTTTCTCCAGAAATAGATTAAGATCGGTCAGAGCTTCAAGTCCGCCGAAACGATGAGTCAGGTTTTTTATCTCAAGATACTTTTCCATTTGCCTTCCTCGTTAACCGGTAGTTACGCCACTTAGTTTTGAGACCGGCGTAAATTTCAGGCAGTTCCCTGTGACCCATAATCCCTTCCGGTCTCCATTGCATAACAAGGATGAGCAAAAGAGGAATCATTACCCATTTAAGTATCTGCAAAGGCCGCAGGGCTTCAAGCAGAAAAGTAAAAAAGATCGCCGAAAGGACAGACCCGGAAAGCGAACCCATGCCTCCGAGGTATACCATAACCATACCTTCGGTTGATTTCATAATATTAAATGAAGCCGGATTAATAAAACCTAACATATGCGCGAACAGTCCTCCGGCGATTCCCGCAAGACCGGAAGAAAACATAAAAGCAAGTAGCTTTATTCTGTCTGTATTGACGCTCATAATTTCCGCCGCGACTTCATCATACCGGATAGCCGATATACCCTTGCCCATCACCGAGCCCATGAGCCGTTTTATAAGTCCGACGCAGATTACAACAAAGACCATTACCCAAATTAATATCCAGGGAAGAGGAATAACATCGCTCATCGCGAACAGGGTTGCCTTCATCCCCATAAGCCCGCGGCTCGCGCCGACTATGTTTAGATTGTTAATGGCGGTTATAATAATGAAATTCGCGGCGATAGTGATTATCGCAAGGTAGTCGTCGCGGGTTTTAAAGGAAGGGATTGCCACAATCAGCCCGACAAGAGCGGAAAAAATACCTCCGATGATTATCACCACGGGAAAAAGAAAAATACTGGTCCATGCGGGAAGAAGCGCCGCGCCGATTATATGATTATCCGTAAAAAGAATTAAAGACAGCACCGATGAAGTATACGCTCCCACCGCCATAAATCCGGCGTGACCGCATGAAAATTCTCCCATATAACCGTTTACAATATTAAGGCTTGAAGCAAAGATAATATTAATGCCGATAGACATCAATACAGTCTGAATATACTGGTTTATGACACCTAACGCAGAAAGCGTCACCGTTAAAACCGCGAAGAGAAGAGCGCCTAACATCAGTATTTTATTTTTATTGGACATTGACGCTCCTATATCTTTGTGCTTTTTGCCGTGCCGAAAAAACCGGTGGGCTTAAGCACAAGAATAATTAAAAGAATAAGAAATGATACAAGGTCTTTAAAACTGGACGGAAAAAAAGCGACTATAAAAATTTCTATAAAGCCCAGCATGAAGCCGCCGAAAAACGCTCCCCTGATGTCTCCTATGCCGCCCACCACCGCGGCGATAAAAGCTTTCCAGCCAAGTATCATTCCCATTAGGGGACTTAATACCGGATAAGACATGCCGAAAAGTATTCCCGCCACCGCCGCAAGGCTCGAACCCAGAGCGAAAGTAAAGGTGATGATTTTATTTACTGGTATCCCCATAAGAGGAATTGCAAACCTGTTATTGGAAATAGCCCGCATGGACATTCCAAGAACGGTCTTCTTTACGATAAACTGCAGGATCGCGAATACAAGAAACGCGGCGGCTATAACAAGCACTTTCAGGTTGGTGATAATGACAGGACCGAACGTCCAGATTTTTTCCGTAATGATATCGGGAAAACGTCTTGCGCTGGCTCCCAGAAGAGCAAGGTTTCCGTTTTCAAGAATAAACCCCACCATAAGAGCGGTAATAACCACATAAAGACGGTTTACCCCTTTCTGGCGGAGCGGGCGGTATGCTATACGCTCAATGGAAACGCCCAGCAAAGATGTAACCGCCATTGTGAGTATTATTGTAATGAAAAACACCGCAGCTCCGCCGCCCGTCATCAAACTGAGAAAAGCAGTCGCTATAAAAAAAGCGACGTAGGACGCGGTCATAAAAATATCGCCGTGAGCAAAGTTTATAAACCGCAGCACTCCGTAAACAAGGCAATAGCCGAGGGCGATTATGGAATAAAAACTTCCCCACTGCAGAGCGTTAAAAACATTTTGTAAAAGCGTTCCAAGCATACCGCGCTTTCCCTGCCTACCTCATGTTAGTTGTAAAGATAAATTCTCCGGAGTCTCCAATCCTTACTACCACGGCAGTCTTGTCCGGGTCGCCGTTGACGTTAAATGTCATGGAACCTGTAACACCGGGATAGTCTCTCAGAGCTACAATGGCGTCTTTAATATTTTCGCGGTCTTTGCGCAAATTACCCGTAATGCCCGCATTGGCGACAGCCTGAAGAACAATTTTTGCCGAGTCGTAGGTAAGAGCCGCAACGCTGTCGGGCGTTTCATTATAGGCGGCTTTGTATTTATCGATAAATTCCTTTGTTATGCCTGTTGCGCCTTCGGCTGCGAAGTGATCTGTAAAGTAGTACCCTCTTACAGCGTTATTGCTTAAAGTTACAATGTCCGAAGAACCCCAAGAATCGCTTCCCAATACAGGTCTGTTACCCCAACCGAGGTTTCTTGCTTGAGGGACAACGAGAGCTACAATGTTGTAATAAATCGGCAAATAAAGAATTTCAGCGCCGCTGTTTACAATTCTGGTTAACTGAACAGAAAAATCCTTATCATTCTCGCCGCAGCTTTCATAAGCGGCGATTGAACCCGATCCATAACGATTCAACCAGTTGTCACGGAACAACTGCGCAAGACCGTAGGAATAGTCGTCCTCAACATTGTAGAGCACAGCAGCCTTTGTAATGTCCGGGAACTGTTGGGCGGCGAAACGCACACCGGCAGGAGCCTGTACCGGATCGAGGATACATGCCCTGAAAACATACGGACGGTTAATCGTTACATCCGGATTGGTTGCCCAGGGAGAAACCATCGGAACCCGGTGGTCATTATTGATCTGACCTGCGGGAATTGCCCTGCCAGAACCGACAGGACCGACAACCGCAAGCACATTGTCCTGCTCGATCAGACGCAGCGCCGCCTGCACTGCCGACTCAGGCTTTAGTTCATTATCAGCATAGATGAATTCAACTTTGTATTTGATTCCGTTTACATCCAGACCGCCGGCATCGTTTATCTGTTTCTTAACCAGTTCCCCTGAGTTCCTTGCGCTCTCGCCGAGCTTGGGCGAATTTCCGGTTAAAGGAATGTTAAACCCGATTTTAATGGTTTGCTCTTTCTCAACGCAGCCTGTCAGTATCAGGCTGAAAGCAAAAAAAATTAAACACGCGGTGATAAAAACCTTTTTCATAATTAACTCCTTTTTTTAAAATAATGCTTCATATATGTCTGTGTGTCAATATATGAGTGTTAAGCGAATCCGCTTTATAATAATTGGGCGATTTTTTTATAAACAGGGTTTGAGTCTGATATCTGTAAGAAACATTTGCTCTCTTTCGCGAAAGCGCCTTCCGCGAAGACGGCGATTTCTTCATCGTTTGGCAGACATATCACAATGTCGGCTTTGGTTTTTTCGCGGATTTCCCCGATTCTGTCCGGCTGCTTTTCGCTTCGTAATTTGTTTATCACAAGCGCCAATTTTGAATAGGACATCTTCATTTCGTTTGCCAGTTCGTAAAGCCTGAGCAAAGTTTGAAGCCCCGAGTTTGACGCGTCCGAAACCAGAACCAGCGTATCAACTTTTTGAACAATGCGCCGCGAAAGATTTTCAAGACCGGCTTCATTGTCTAAAACTACATAGGGATAACTCGATGAAATCTCCGCGATAACCTCTTTCAAAATATTATTCGCGTAGCAGTAACAGCCTTCCCCCTCCGGCCTTCCCATCGCGATTAGGTCAAAACCTTTTGCCTCGACAAGTGCGCTTTCCAGCTTTAGCCGTAAAATTTCACGGGTGCTAACGCCGGCATTCGTCCCAACCGAAGCGCGCGCGTCTTCTCTCGCCCTGCCGACTGTATCTGTAACAGTTACGCCAAGCGCGGCGTCAAGGCAGCTATTCGGGTCGGCGTCAATCGCAAGCACAGGAGTTTTACCGCTGTTAAGAAGATTTTTTATTAACAGTGCGGAAATGGTCGTCTTGCCAACGCCGCCTTTTCCGGTTATCGCGATTAGTTTACCCATGTTTCTATTATAATATATATAATCGTTAACCTACAAATTTTCCGTCTATCCATTCGCCTTCTTCAACTTTGCCGCTTGCATGGATAAGTTTTGCTCTGCCGCTGAATTTGCCGTTACTATAAGCCTCTCCTTCGTAAATATCGCCGTTTGGAAAAACAGTTCTGCCCATGCCGTGAGGTCTGCCGTTAACCCATTCATTATCCTGATAACCGCCGTCTGGAAATAAAATTTGCCCCATGCCGTGCGGTAAGCCGTTTGCCCATTCGCCTTCGTAACCTGCTCCATTCGGTTCCATGTATTTGCCTATGCCGTGAGGTTTACCGTCAACCCAATCGCCCTTGTATGTGCTGCCGTCTTCGAATTTATAATCCACTATTGCCATAATAATTTCTCTTTTATTTACGGGCAAACCGTGCCGCGAATGAAATCCTGATAATCATCCCAATATTTATCTTCTTCTTCTTTCATATCAACAAAATCGTATCTGCGAAGCCCGTATTTAAACTTTAAATCGGCATTTAATAATTCTTTATTCTCGTCTTTCTTTGACGCGATACCTTTAGAGATTAAACTATTTAACGCTTTTTCCGCTTCTTCTTTTGATAATTTTGATTGTTCAAGTATTACTTCCATTGAAAATAAATAGCCGACATTTTCAACCGCCAATCTTAAAATCTCTTTTTCGGCTTCGGTGAAATCTTTTAATTCCATGTTATATCTCCTATCATTCTTTATTATATACCTTCTTCATGCGTCCCAGTTATACTTTGTTTTGTTCCTCGATTTCTTTAAGCATTTCATTTGCTCCCTTGTGTCCCAGCGCGGCTGCTTTTCGGAAATATTCAGCGGCTTTTTGGTATCTAATTTTACTATCCACTTGAACAGTTCCATAACAACAGCAAAGACCCATTTTGAATAACGATTCGGCATGACCGGCTTTGCCGAGTTCTTCAAATATTGAATATGCCTCTGCCCAATCTTTTTTTATTTTATCAAATACCCGATGTCTTTCTTTTTTATCATCGATATCAAATGCCGTTTCTTCAATCGCGTCGGCTTTTAATATGATTTCGATAGCTTCTTCGTATTTTAAATCTAATTCAGATTTTCCGGCAAGAGGTAATTCGTTATCCATAAAAATCTCTCTTAGCGTTTTTACTTTTTTCTCTTTCTGCATAATAATTCTCCTTTTTATGAAAACTTCAACCAAGGATGACGCAAAGTACAATAAAGCCGACAACTATGACTACACCTATAATAAAGAAGAATTGGGAAGATTTCGCGCCTTCAAATGTCCATAGCTTTAAGGGCGGATCAAATACAATCGGCGTTTCGTCCGGTTTTTTAGCGTCAAAGTATTTATAATCCCATGTTTTTGGTCTTTCAATATGGTCTTCATGTTTGCAATTAACGCATACACAGTCAATTAATTTCCTGCCGGCGTATGATTTCGTGTCATAACTATCGGTACTGTCCATGTATTGTCCTTTAGTCCTAGTAGTTGTCGTTGTTGTTATCTCACTATCTACAACAAATTGATGGCTGCGCAGATAATAGGAATGAGGACAGCCGCAATGCGG
>Ga0209755_10001965_pt1 | contig 29689 bp, 23 predicted proteins | sample TergutCo191P1_FD_187301 | JGI IMG/M metagenome (GOLD analysis project Ga0209755, IMG submission 187301) | Cornitermes sp. P1 segment gut microbial communities from Petit-Saut dam, French Guiana - Co191P1 (SPAdes) (version 2) | ecosystem: Host-associated > Arthropoda: Insects > Digestive system...
TGTTATCAATCGGACGTTCGCCAACGACTATTTCAGCTTGGCCCCTTAGTATCGGATTAACCAGCTTTTCAATATCCGCCCCGCAATACTGATTATCTGCGTCTGTGTTAACAATTAAATCAGCGCCAAGTCTTAAACAGGCGTCTATTCCTGAAGTAAAAGCGAAAGCAAGACCTCTGTTTACTTTTAAGTCCACAATATGATGGACGCCAACTTCTCGAGCGGCATCTATGGTGCGGTCACTGCTCCCATCATTGATTATGAGGTATTCTATTGTATCAATGCCTTCAATATGCCGCGGCAAGTCCGCAACTGTCATAGGCAATGTTTGCTCCTCATTGTAACAAGGTATTTGAATTATTAGTTTCATATAATGATTTCCCCTCTTGCCTTTAGCTTTCCCTGCTGCTGAGCATAAGTATTTTTTCCCCATAGGAAGTGATTATATAATGTTCACCATCATCGACAAAAGATGAAGCGGGGGCGATTACTAAATACTCAAGCTCATGAATCTCGCTCAAACTACTTACCATGCGTACGCTGATATGAGGCAAGTGGAATTGGACAAAGCCAAAAAAGTGACCATCGGACAACTGATAATACACGGGAATATCTTCCTCGTCAATTTCGCGTATGGCATCTGTCAATACGGTATAAGGCTGCCAGTGCCTTTGACTATTTGGAACTAATGCATCATGCCTAATGTTTAAGGCGAAAAACACGCATAAAATCAGTGCCGGAGCAATAATCCGTACATTGTTGTTTTTTATGAATATAATGATAAAGCATAAATAGCAAAAAGCAAATACGCTGATTGCACCGGCCTTTAACATGCCATCCGGCGTAACATCGAAATACGCCATGCCAAGGTGCTGGAAACCCCACGCCACAAATTTATGCATCATACCCGCCATATAGCTCCATGTAACTATTGTAAGCGCAATAGAAATAGTTACCACAGAAATGGACACCCCATATGGTATTTTCTTCGTGCGCAAACTAAGAGTACATAGCCCATAAAGAATCAGCGGCCCTATAAAGAAATCACTGTATCTGCCGAAAATCAGGACATCCAATCGATTCGGATTAAGCGCAAAAACCGCTGTAATCATGACAGAGGATAACGCTGCCAAAACTAAAAATATCTCCGCCGCTGTTTTATCACTAAAGCCGGAAAGAAAACTGCTTTTTTTAGTTATAACCTCTTTAACATATTTTGCGGATCCGGTCAAGCAAAAAGCGACTCCTAAAAAGCCAAACAAAAGGGATGAAGTTCCTACATAAAACGCTTTTCCTGAAAATGATTTGATTAAATCTTTTATACCTTCAAATGAGAACATGTGAATCACATTTGGCATTATGGCTTCCATATTGTTTAATGATGAGGTGCCGCTGCTTAACCACAAGTTATCAATTAAATATGGCTTAAGATAAAATTGCATACTAAAAATCGGAATAAAACCAAGAGCAAAGAAAAGCAGTTGCTTAATTGATATCTTTTTAATAATAAACATAAAAAGAACAAGTATCGCAATAGATATTACAATCCCTATCGTTCTTTGATGAACAGAGTGTATATACGCGGTTAATATCCCCATACAAAGCATGAAGCGCTTTGTTGAATTTTCGTTTAAATTGCAGACCATCCACAGCATTAACCAGAACAGGCAATATAACAACACTTCCGCCATTGCTGTATTCACATACCAATAGTATGACGGGAACAAAAACAAGATAAATGACAAGAGAATCAGCGTTTTTGTATTGATATCCGGGAATAACTTTCTTCCGATTAAATAGGGAAAAACAACACTTGCACTCAACAATGCACAATTTAGCACAGCAAAAGAGCGGTACATCAATACCGGGTCATGTGAAAATAAATGAAACAGCGGTGTAATCAGCAGAGGATATCCATACGAAAAATACCCCAGCAGACTTACGGTGCTCGACCAGTCAAATCCGGCAAAAAAAGCAGCTATTCCAATATAAGCAAGCTCGTCGGCGAGAATAGGCGGCGTATACAGAATATTAATATTTTGTAAGTAAATACAAAACAACACCGGCACAGTTGCCGCCAGCCAAAAAAGATCGGATACCAAAATCCTCTTTAAATTTCGCAAACCCACCTTAATCATGACCACCCCTAAAAACCCCGGCGCCCGGTGATGTGTGTAAGCTATACCAGCTTTTTATATACTTCCAAGCTCTGCTCTGCCATAGCCCGGTTTGAAAACACTTGAATATATCGGTTATACCCCGCTTCACCAAGTTGCCGGCGCAGTTGCCGGTTTTCAATAAGTTTGGCTATTGCATCATATAACTCGCCGGAGTTTTCAACCCCAATCAAGCAGCCGGTTTCCCCATCTGCAACTATCTCTTGCATACCGCCTGCCCTGCAAGCTATCACCGGCTTTCCGGCGCTCATTGCTTCAACCAAAATCAGCCCGAATGATTCATAAAGCGACGGAGCAACGAGCATGGAGCACTCCGCCAGCTCTTTTTCTTTAATTTCATTGCCGGCTTGCCCCAAAAATGCCACCCTATCACTCCATTGCTGACTTCCCCATGTTTGTAGAAAGTATTCTTTGTACGAGCATCCAAGTATCGAATCCGCGATATCATCATTACCTAAGAATATAAACTCAATGTTCGTGTATTTGCTCATTAGATTTGGTAAAACTTCAAATATCGTATGTATTCCTTTACGCCGCTCCAATCGTCCGATAAACAGAATTTTTATACGCTCTACAGCAAATTCAGGTGCTTTTCCGGGTTCGTCTACACCCAAGTATACCTTGTCAAGCTTTTTCTCATCGAATTGAAGATTATACAGTTCTTCAATTGTTTTTGTAATTGCGTCACTTATTGAAATAATATGCCGCGCATCCTTAAGCAGGGCACATTCAAACCCGGTAAATACCTCCAAGTCTTTTGTCTGTTCCCACTTTTGTGTTTCAATCACTTTGCGCAAAGGCGTCTGCAAACGAACTACAACCGGCAAATTATCTTTTAGTAAGCGAGCTGTTACCGCTCCTTCAAAATTCCAAAGCGCACTTTCTATAATATCCAGACCATACTTTGCGCTCACATTCTCGACTTTTTTATACGCCGAATATGAGTAATTCAAACAATTGTATGTAGAGGGGTATGCTTGAAGCTCTGCCGGAACCCGATAGCCTTCCTGTGTCACTGTATGAACACAGATACCATCTTGAGTCCAACTCGACTCATCATCGCCCGCCGTGATCACATGTACTATATGTCCGGCTCTTGCATACCCTTTTGCGAGTTCGTGTGAATATTTTGCCACGCCGCCAATTGAATCAAAGATATTATCTCTGCACAGCAAACATATACTGTAAATTGACCGCATTTCCTCAGGATTGTATTTCAGAAATTCGGTTCTCCCGTTCAGATCAGACCCTAACAGACGATTTCCATTTCTGCCGCTCTCGTATCCTTTTTCAAAACCCTCCCGGGCTGCTTGAATAAACTCCCTACACTGCGCCTCTGTGAGCTTCCCTTCATATTGCCGGCCCTTAAAATCCGTTATAATATCTGACAGTATTTGCCTTACCTTGTTTTCTTGCTCGCGATTGCCCGCAAGCCCCTGGGAGTTTTTCAATGCAAAGTAGACTTTATTTTTAATGATTGGATACCAATTAAGCATTATCCCTTCTTCATCAGTGCGTATGTGGCTCTTTGCAAACTCGTGATGTATATATGCCTGCTTGTGGTGTAAAATCTTATACCCCGCTTTAATGACCCGCACACATAGGTCAGATTCGTCGTGAAAGTAGTCGTAGTATTCGTCAAACCCACTTACAGCAAGAAGAGCTTCGCGGGAAAAAGTGCAGTTTGTTCCCAACATAAGATTGAATTGGGTGCCGGAAGGGTCGTTTAAATCTTCGCCGGTATATCGGATATCCGCAAGCCCCCACATGTCCACACAGCCTCGTTCAAATGAGTAAGGCGTACCCAGCGGGTCAAAGACCTTGCCCCCCACTCCGCCTACCGAGGAGTCCGTGTACAAAGAGACAATATCATCCAGCCAAAACCGGTCAGGGATTGCATCATCATCGATAAAGGCTATTATTTCCCCCGCGCTGAGCCTAATGCCTATATTTCTTGACACAGAAAGGTTTTCCAGAGGATTATTTCCAAGCTTAACATAGCCTTTATACCTCTCCAATACTTTATCTGTATCATCCGTGCACGGCCCGGCGACTACAATAACTTCAAAGTTTTTGTAGTGCAAGCGCTTTAGTGAATACAATGTGCGGTTCAGGAAAGCGGCACGATTGTATGTACATATGACAATCGAAACATGCTTATCCATTTTGCCCTCCCGCGCTCCATTTATTTAACAATAAACGGAGCTGCTCCGTGATACTTTTTTCAGAAAATGATTCTGCCCTCTTGTCTTGTTTTTTAATAATACAATCCCTGATTTCACGTCTTGTAAGTATTGTGTGACACAGCTTTGCTATGGCTTCCGGATTTTTTCCCTTTAATAAAACCCCGGCGTCACCCATAGTGGAGCCAACGGCGCATGAATCATATGCCAGTGTAGGAACGCCGAAATACATGCTTTCAATGAGCGGAATGCAAAATCCCTCATGCTCACTCATACACAAGAAGATATCGGCGTTTGCGTAATGATTATACAGACCATCATTATCCATTCTTCCGGCAAATACAACATTATTCCTGCAACTCAATCTGTTATACAGCCTGAATAATGATTGATAATATTTCGATTCCTGCTGATAATTTCCAACAAAGATAAGCCTGCTGTTTGCATCTATGTAGTTGAAGTAGTAATCAAACACAGCAATTACATTTTCTTGTTTTTTGTTCGGTGCTATCCGACCGACAAATAGGAAGTTAACCATGCCGCTTATATCCGCTGCCTGACTTGTTTTATAGCTCTCAATAGAACCAAAATCTATCAGTATCGGCAAGATATCCGCATCTCTTTGAACACCAAGCCGCTTTAGGCTTTCCAAATTAAAATCTGAATCGCATACAAGAAAATCGTAATTTTTTGCAATCTCCTTGATTTGAACCAAACCTTTTTTACATTCCTCATAATCCCGGGAAGACTTGTCAAAAAACTCCGGAGGCGTGATATTGTGGTAAACGAGTACTTTTGTACACTTGCTCTCTAGGACCTCGTTTGCGACATAGCTAAAACCTGTATAATGGTGTAGGATTATATCCGACGGCTGCACTTTCAGATTACTTATATCATTAAAATACTGTGAGCACTTCTCATCTATCCATTTGCAGTATATTTCCGACTTATACCCCATTTTTTCAAGCAGATGGTGCTTGCCAATTACGTCATTGCCGACACCATCGCCGTAAACAAGAGCATTTAAGACTTGAAAAACTCTCATCGCCGCTCCTCATCTTTACTGATCTGCACAGCCAGTTTATCAATTTGCGCTTTCATCTGTGCATTTTCATTTTGAAGCCTGACTATTTCTCTATAGTATGAATCTATCAATATGACCAGAGTATCATTGAATAAGCGCTGCTTATTTCCAAAAATCTTAATAATTAGATTGATACTTCTTCTGATAAAGCGAAATCGTGTTTTCGGCACACTTATGTAAGTCATGTTCTTTGTACGGCTAAGCTCTGCCATGCTATTGATAAATAGCATATCAAAGTCATCGGAAATATCAAAAGACGCACAAAATCCACGCTGAAGTTTTATCAGTTTGGCGTTCTCCTCAGCGATTTTTTCCCAAGGCGTCAGTGCAATGACTTGCCTTACCTCTTGTGTAAGCTGCGAGTCATTATTAACTATGTAGCAATTCTCCGTGCTTTCTATTTTTGCAAGCGTATTCTCGGCAATGTTGTTCTTACTCATATACTATTTTCGCCCGGCACTCCCTCTTGCTTAGTTATTCTATCCTTGTCACTGAACGCTCCCATAATACCACGAAAACAGTTAACTTTCAATATCCCTGCCTCTTTTTTGCTATCACCCGTATAAGGGCGGGGGCGTCGCTCTCCATCACGGAAAAGCTGTCTGACTCCTCCGAATATACAATTTCAAAACCAACTTCCGCTAACTGCTCCAAAAAAGTCTGCGGGTCAAGAAAGCGCCTATAGTGTTTGTCGATAAAATACTCATGCTCTCCCAGCGGTCTGCCCTGCCCGTATTTTACATCGCTTATAGTCCTGGACTCGCTGAAAAATAACCCGCCTTTTTTAAGCGCCTGAAATACACCCGGCAACAGCTCATCTTGCTGACTTTGGTTTATCGCATGAATAGACCAGCGGGCGTAGCAATAGTCAAACTCAGCATGGTACCAAGCTATTGTCTTGAGAAAATCATCACAGACAGCGGTTATCGGCATGGAGCTCTCAAAAAACTCAATTGCCTCTTTTGAAGAATCCACCGCCGTAACCTTGATTCCATGACGGCAAAAATATACGCTGTCGCGCCCGTTGCCACAGCCTAAATCAATAAGCTCCCGCCCCTTATGCATATACCCTAAAGCAAACTTGGCAAAACCGGAAGGCGGCTCCGGTGCAAGACCCTTACCGTAGTAACCATTCCAATACTCTAAATCCTTATTATGATACATAAGCACCCACTCCAATCATCCGCTGTTTTTATCCGCAAGCCGCCTTATGATATACTCTCCCCCGGCTTCACCGCTTCTTTTTGGGTAGTAGAGATATTCTCGCATGATTTCTTCAATCTTGCTTCTATATAAGCCCTTACTTTGCAGCACTTCTTCAACTATTTGATTTAGTGTGCCTAAATTTCCAACATCGACAGAAACCCCTACTTCATCGCGCAAGGCAATTTCTAAAGGCTCGATTTCATATTGCGCATAGTTTGGATTCATCACCTTCATGGGTGTGTTGATGAAAATACAGGGTTTCAAAGTGCAATATGCAAATTCGTAGCCGATATTAGACCAGTCGGTTATCAATACGTCGGATGTAAAAATCGACTCATTTCCTGAAAAATCCGTTTCAAACTTAATCCCTGCTTCCGCAAACCGTTCTTCCAGTGAAGCCATTCGCTCAGGAAATAGCCGGATATATTGAGGGTGTGGGCGGACGACAATTTCGTATCCATGCCCGACGAGCGAATCAAGTATTGAGTCAATGCAGATGTCCAGAATGCTGTCCTCCTGCCATGAAGGTGCGATCAAAATTCTGTGGGTTACATTTGTTTCCCCCCGCATATTCTCATAAGATGCTGCCAATTGGTCATACAAGCCATAGCCGACTTTAATGAGTTTCTTCTGCGGCAGCTTGGCAATCGCTTCCCGTCTGCGTATTTCCGACACTTGATGCCGGCCTACGCAAAATAAAGTGTCAAAGTGGTCAAATGCATTCTCCCGATATACAAGATGCGTACTTGTCGGACCGTGAAAAGTGTGTATATACTCAATATCAGTTCGCACGATGGATTTTTTCATGTGGAAGCTTTGCAAATCCGGCACAGTTGTAACCAAAATATCTGTATTTAATTTCAGCATAAGCATTATTGTTTTTTTCTGGCCGGCATAATATGGCAATAACTGTGCATTTTGATTGGAGAAAACCTCGGCGTCAGGGTCATTTGTTAAGTAGTGAATTACAATTTCCGAGTGCTCCAACAGATAATCAATTATGGCTTTGTAAAATTTATACTGCCCGCCGGAAATAGCATAGAAAACAATTTGCTTCTTTGCAGCGCTAAAGCTCGCCGCATCGCATTTTTCTCTTTTTGAAAGCTCCCTTTTTCGTTTGCGTTCAGCTTTTTGCTCCTCAGGAGTTTTGCGAAGAGAAGCTAAATAAGTAAGCGCCTTTTGAGCAAGCTTTTTCGGACTGTATAATACGTTTAGTAAAATCATTGCACCGATACCCGCCAAGTTGCTCACAGTCCAGTATAGACCCGCTCCGACAGGCAACACCAGAGTTAAGTAAAGCGATAACAGAACGGTAAAAACTGTCAGCACTATATTGTTTCCCTTGCTCTGGCTGAGCGCACCCGGACTGATTGCATTTTGCACAAGGCAAAAGCAGAGCGCAGACCCGACCGATAGCAGAGGCATAATCAGTTCAGGCGACGGACTCATAAGCGACGGCGTCACAATCAGATTTAGCCCCAGAAACATAAAGTCAATATCGCGCTCATCAATGCCATGCATGTGGCGCACGGGATTGAGCATTACTTGCATGATTCCAATAATGAGTATCAGTTGTGCAAACAGCGGAATCAGCCCCACAAAAGGACTGTAGCGCTCTTTTTTAAACAGATCGTACTGCGCTTGGCTTATCTTTTCCTTGTTCCCTGCAAAGCGTCGCTTTATAACGCAAAGCGCAGGCTGCAATTTGAGAAGGCGAATTGAGTTTCTGTGAGCGATTATGTTTACGGGAAACAGCACAAACATCCGCACAGCAACGGCAAAAAGCACAATGGCAAGCCCATAGCTATTTGTCAATCTATATGCAAAATAAATAATATACCCCAGCGGAGTGCTCAAAACTGCATCAATAAATCCCAAGAATTTCATCCGTCCTATCTGTGGGTAATTGTCTGTCACTCAGCGCCGGTTTTATTCCCATCAGCTTCATCGTCAGATAAAACATCGATAACACCGCCATCATCAAGCTTATTTGCTTCCACAGCATCAGCGTCCACACCTATGCTTGCGTTTCTCGCGCTGCGCTCCTTGCCCTTTGAAAAAAGAGCGCGAAGTTTTCTTCTCAGCGAAAACAACAATATACCGCCCGCAGCGGCAATTGTCACAACAATCTGAAGCAGCGCTCCTCCAAAACCCGGATCAAAGTACATATCTACCTCCGGCAAAAGCCTAAATTTACCTGACAAATAAACTGCGACGCCTGTACTATAGCACAAACAGCCCGCCTTTTAAAGTCAATTCCAAGAATAACCTTCGGTACAATTGCAAAATGATGAAGTGATTTATTCGTGCGAATATCTTGTTGACGCCGAAAATTGACATGCTTTCGCAGAGCACTCTGACACTTGCCTACGGCATACTCTCATAAAGCCGCTCCAGCATATTCTCAAAACTTATGAGTCGCACATTACCGCATTTATTGGTTTCAGCAACAAGTCTTTCGGTAAAGCCGACTTTTGCAAACAACCAAAACCATTTGTTTACATACGGAAATAAATCACTTTTTGATTTTAAATCGCGAAGGACATCTATATCAACAGGAGCATTTGTCCATTTACATTCGCAGAAAAGAGCCTGGTCTTCACGATAAGTCAGTATATCTATCTCCTCTTGCCTTTTTTCCTTAGGGTTGTTGCCCCACCATTTCCCCACTTTACCAATGAAGAATGGTATTACGTCTTTCTTTGCTTCTTCAAAAACAAACTGTTTGCATATTTCTTCAAAGACTAATCCCATATAAGCTGATAAACCCTTTGAAACACTGTATTCATAAACACTATCTCCGAGTCCGGACACTATGTTGCTCATATCCGGAAAAACAAATCGATACCAAAATCGAAACATCATGTCATCCAAAAGATATATACTCTTTTTTGATATAGTCTCTGTAACCGGATGCTCCTTTTTTATTATACCGAGTGACATCAGTGACTTCAGGTATTTAGCGCATTTATTGCTTTCCATCATGCATTTCGTGGCTATTTCATTAAGCTTGGATGCTCCCCCCGCAACAGCTTTTATAATTCCATTATATACTGCCGGTTCTCGAAGTTCCTGTTTTAAGAGATTTGAGGGTTCTTCATATAAAAGTCCCGATGGTTCAAGAAACATTCTGATCAGATTATCTTTAACCGTTTTCGTTGAGTCGATTTTTGTCATATACTCCGGAATACCTCCGGTGACACCATATAAAACAGCCTTATCTGTATCGGCGAACTTCTCAAAAAACGGCAAGGAGTCAAAAAAGTTAAAAGGTCTGATTTTAAACTGTCCGGTTCGTCTGCCATATAGCGGACTTTTGTAACCCAACACCTGATTCTCCATAAAGCTCATACTTGAGCCACAAAGTATCAGGAACAACTTGCTATTGTTTAACCACATATCTATATGTGCTTGAATAATGGATGATATGGGGCGATATCCATCGGCAAGATAAGGATATTCGTCTATAACTAAAATAATTCTTTCATCTTTTGCTATTTTGTATACATATTCAAACGCTTTCTCCCAATCGGAAAAAAGCGATTTCCCCACATGTTCATTTGCAGTTACATAATAAACATCATTAGAAAAGCCTACCAAATTAACTGCACTATCTGCCTCACGAGCCAAAAAATAAACCGCCTTTTTATCTCTGATAAACTCTTTGATTAGGGTCGTTTTCCCAACACGGCGCCTGCCATAAATAACAGCAAACTCAAACCTATCGCTCTTATTCATCTCATCAAGCTTTCTTAGCTCATCAGACCTCCCGACAAACATAACTCCACCTCGACAATCAAACTTATAAGTTTGCAACTCATGAGTTTGATTATATTTCATATCGCACAGATTGTCAATACAGTCCTTTTTAAAGTTTGCAGAACTATTCACCCGCTATTCCGACCCTTAGATATCGCTCTGGAAAAAATCAAATCTGAAAAATCAGTGTATAATGACTGACATGCTTTCGCAGAGCACTCTGACACTTGCCTACGGCATACTCTCATAAAGCCGCTCCAGTTTGTCGATTAGTGACCTGATGGCCGTTTTTGAAGTTTCGCCTGCTCCGCCGGTCAGCTTTTTGATACCGATGTCGATTTCATTTGCGATTTTCTCAATAAACCCATCGAACGTCAGTTGCTCGCTTGACCCGGTCGAATCCGAAACCGCACTGCGTCTAAGCTTATGTGTGCCTGCGCTTATTTGCTCTATCGTGTCTTTGACTTCATCTTCATCGGCAGACGCCAGTTCCATCAAGCGGCTTCTGCTTATGTTCGCTTTGCCTGAAAGAATAAGTTCTTTCGTCTCCGGCGACATCTCCCCTATCGCAATTATTGCCTCTGCGAGCTGAGAATCGCGTCTTATTGTATTCCTGGACACGTTGTATTCATCAGCCAATCTATCTGCCGTAGAGCCGCCCTCAATCAAAGGCCCAACTTGGGCATTTGATTTTCTATCGCCGCCACGCAGATGTTTTTCAGTATTGTAATGAAGCCCGCGATAATAGCTAAGCTGCATAGGGTCAAGATTTCTGCTCTGTATTTGATGCGCAATCATCCAGATAATCACTTCTTCGCGAGAACTAAACTCCAACCGAATCGTGCGAAAAGGCAAGTCATGTTTCTTAATAATCTCAAAGCGATTATGCCCGTCAATCAGAATATTATTCCAAGTTATTAGCGGACTAAGGCATCCGTACTCGCACAAACTCTCCTCCAGCCCGGCAAAATCCTCATCATTTAACCTCGGAAAGAGCCTCCGAAACTCGTCATCAATAACAATATCTCCAATTTCCGCGCTCATATACTTATTATCCATACACGCACCAACTTTTGTTTCACTTATAGATTCTTTTAATTAGAGGTTTAATCACCCAAAAACTCACTTCCGCCACACCATCGTGTTGACAATGTCCGTATAGCTCTGTATTATCTTCACTACCTTTGTTGACGTGTTTTCTTCAAAATAATCGGGAACATCCGCACCAATCCGACCTTCTGATGCAAGCTGCACTGCCAGTGCGACAGATTGCCTGACGCTCTGTGAGCTTATACTTCCGATGATGAAATTACCCTTATCCATAGCTTCGGGGCGTTCTGTGCTTGTCCTGATTGATACCGCCGGAAAATTGAAAAAGCTCGCTTCTTCCGGCAATGTCCCACTATCCGATACAACGCAAAAGGCATTATTTTGTAAACAATTGTAGTCTGTGAAGCAAAATGGTTTCAAATTCCTCACAAGAGGATGAAACTTAAAACCACGCGCTTCTATAAACTTTTGGCTTCTCGGATGAGTCGAGTATATGACAGGCATCTCATACGTTTCAGCAAGCTTATTTATGGCGTCCATGAGAGAGAGAAAATTCTTCTCTATGTCAATATTCTCTTCTCTGTGAGCGGAAAGAAGAATATACTTTTTGCTCATAAGGCCTAAATCACAGAGAACATTGCTGTTTTTAATCTTATCGGCGTGCGCCTTTATAACCTCGGCCATAGGAGAGCCGACCACGAAAACATGCTCCCTTTTCAATCCCTCCGCAAGGAGATTCCGGCGCGCATGCTCCGAGTATGCCAAATTGACATCACTGGTATGGTCAACTATACGCCTGTTGACTTCTTCGGGGAGGTTTTCATCAAAGCACCTATTGCCCGCTTCCAAGTGGAAAATGGGTATTTTCAGTCTCTTGGCAGAAATTGCGCATAGGGTTGAGTTTGTATCCCCCAGTATAAGGAGTGCGTCCGGCTTTATCTCACGCATGATGTCATAACTCTTTGAGATAACACTGCCTATTGTTTGCCCTAAGTCATCGCCCACTACGTTGAGGTAATGGTTGGGTTCCCGAATTTCTAAATCACTAAAAAATATTCCGCCCAGAGTGTAGTCATAGTTTTGCCCGGTATGTACAAGAACATGCTCAAAACACATATCACATGCTTTTATTATCTGAGATAACTTGATTATCTCCGGCCTCGTCCCTACGATTGTCATTAGCTTAAGTTTTGTCATAATAAAATCCATTCCTTTCGCTTATCTCAAGGCACAAATCATCCATGAGAGAAAATTGTTCAACCTATATTGTTTCTGTTTTTCCATGGCGCAAGCGAGAAATCATTCATCAACTATACCGGATATCTCCGCAAATGCAGCGGGCAATTCAAAAAGACTCGATACCAAAACTTGTTGATGCAGCACTGTAGAATCTCCAACGTCAGCCATGTTTTCACTTTTTGACAGAGGGACAAACATGACACTTACATACGGTTTTTGAGACCTTATATAACTTATCGCATCAATTGGCGAATCATTTTCAAAGTTTTCCATATAATGCCTGATTATGCTGCGCACATCTCCATTCCAAACATCATTATGTGATATGACCGCTTCCCCTTGCGCATATGGCGGCTTGATGAAGAGTGGTATGTTATAAAATGAAGCAGGTCTCACATTTCCATTATGCTTATGTCCATCCACGAAATCTTCAAAATTCACAATATGATAGTACTCACCGGTGTGGTGCCCGTGGTCACTTGTGACTATAATTAAGCTATTGTCATACACATTATTTATCTTCATTAATTCAAATAACTCCTGAAGTTGCGCAAATCCGAATAATGTCTCTTCTATAAATGACCATTGCGAAAAATCCTGATCATCATACGCATAAAGATTAAACTCGCCATCACGGTGGAAAATAATCGGTGCGTGAAGTGTGGCATTCCAAATAAACAGCAGTTTCGGCTCATCGTCTCCTACAGCGAATTGTTCAATAAAGCGGCGATGTAAATCCAGTGAGTTAAGTTGATAAGTTATTAGCGGCTCTCCAAACCTACCCATGAGGTATGATATCGACTCATCTTGCACAATTTCTTTTTCCGCACCGCTTACCATAAAACCGGACGGCCAGTATCCGGTAATCCTCGCAATAGCCGCGCGCAGCGCAGTTATATATGTTTCCCATGGATGATCTTCATAATTCAAGCTTCCTACGGAAGGAATTCCTACGGAAGGAATTGCACCTATAGGAATACCCAACACCTCGACTCTGCCGCCGGTGTTTTTGTAATCCATCATAAATGAGTCGTCATTTGCCGCAATGCGGTGTGCACTAATGCCTTCTTCTTCCGACGAATACTCATTACCGGACTTAATTGCTTGCATAGAAAAATTAGTAAATGGAAACGACGTAAAACCCCGGGTAAAAACTGTAAATCCCCCGAATATATCAAGATACTCCGGGTTCTCCAAAAGTGCTTGTTCAGCAGCGGTGCCTTGCAACATATCCATAACTATAACAACCACATTTTGGTAAGAGCTAAACTCAGCGGCTGATTGTATAATTTCTTCCTGGTCCGCCCTGCTTTGCAGATGCGGTGTACTGTTTATTATACTGACGTGACTGTATCCCGTAAACACAATGCAACTTGCCAAAAGCGCAAGAAATGTGTATCGCGTGTATCTACGGGCAAAAAATCCGATAATCACAAAAAGCAAAAACAAAGCGACATTACGAATAAGTGGCATTATATCGTCACTTATCCTTGCAAGCTCACTTCCATCCAATATTTGCGCTCGAAATGGAAAAACTACTGCATTGGTGAAACATAAAAACAATATACTCATTATTATGATTTCAAAGTACTTATATTTCTTTCTCAGTAAAACGACAACAGCCGAAAGCATCAAGGAAATAATTATACATAGCGAAATGGTTATCAGCAATACAACGGAATCTAATGAGCGTTCAACATTTGCCAGCACAGAAACCGGACTGAATATGAATACAATAAAAAAGATTGTAAAGAGCACAAGCAAACAGTGCAGATACTGCTTGCGCATGTTGTTATCAAATTCATCTTCCTTTTTTATCGCCAAATGAATTTTCTTATAAATGCTCATAATTATATCTCATCCCAATATTTAGATGCGCTGTAAGTTTTGCACTTCCATGTCGCAATATTATTGCCGCAAGACAATACACACTTATATTAACTTATGGTATACTCAGAAAGATAGATTTATAAAAATGAAATGAAAGGATAGTTTTATGTATAAATCTCCTGAGCAACTGATAAAACGTTTTACGAAAGAAAACCCTGAACTTGCTGCAATTTCCGTAAGTTTGCATAATATATATGAAACCATCAAAGACAGCTATGTAGGCGGCGGAAAGCTGTTGCTTTGCGGAAACGGGGGGAGTGCTGCTGATTGCGATCACATTGTTAGTGAGCTCATGAAAGGTTTTTTACTCAAACGCCCACTACCCAATGAATTTGTGACGCACCCAGCCCTTGATGGCGAAGGGCTACTTCTACAAGGTGCTCTGCCTGCAATATCTCTGCCAAGTCAAATATGTTTGTATACAGCAATTGTAAATGACGTGACCCCTGAAATGGCATATGCCCAACAAGTATACGGTTTGGGCAAAAGCGGGGATGTTCTAATTGGAATATCGACATCGGGCAATGCTGTAAATGTATGTCGCGCCTTGCGCGTTGCGCGCGCCATGGGAATAAAAACTATCGGACTTACAGGCAAAACCGGTGGGTATATGTATTCTTTATGTGATATTTGTTTATGTGTTCCGGCTTCGGATACATACAGGATTCAAGAATTTCACATTCCTATTTACCATACGCTTTGTGCTATGCTTGAATCAGCATTTTTTACTTCTTAAGCACAACTCTACTATGTATGATTCCACAAGTTCCACTGCACAGATAGCAATTAAGCATTCATAAAACGCACCAACTTTCCATGATTTATCGCACCTTATAAATGGTAAATAATACTTCAGATAGACCTGCTTCGTCAATGCTTTTTTGAATTCCATCACCTTTTTCAAAAATGTCATTAAGTATAGAGTTATTTATTTCAATATCGCTTAAGATAAGTGCAGTATTGATTAGATCTACAAATCCATTACCAAAACACCACTTTGCAATTGTCTCCAAAGAGCATTCACTTTGGATGATTTCCATTGACTTCTCGGTAAAGATATGAAGGTGTCCGGCTGTAACCATGTGCTTATATGGTAGACCTATTAGATTGCAAAACCCCGTTAATGAAGGTTCCCGCGGTGTTTCTATAACAAGATGCCCTCCTTTGCACATCTGTGAAACAATGTTCTTCATCCATGATAAAGGATCCGCAATATGTTCCAAAATATTGAAAGCCGTAACGATTTTTGCGTTACTAAGGTATTCTGAAGCGCTAGAATCCTGATTGCTTCCGATATACGTCTGTATTACATTTAAACCGTGGTTTTTAGCAAATGTCACTTCACTCGGATCTGCTTCAAAACCAACTGTATCATACCCCAATGCAGAGGCTTCATAAAGCAACTCTCCGACACCACAGCCTATGTCAATCCATAATCCTTTGTCTGCACTTGCGCTTTCGGTGATTACAGAATCGATAAATTCGGCTTTTGGCTTTGCAATCAATTTCTTTCTTTTGTTAAACAATTCTTCGTCAATATACGCTTGCTTCTGCGCTTCATTGCCTGTATCGTATATACTTGAAACATCGAGTGGTACATTTGACACAAAGAAATGTCCGCAATAATCACACTTATTCCATAGTAAACCATTTATTTCTTTAATTTGAGTTTTGTTGGCATCTTTACATATCGGACAAGCCTCTATTTCTTGTATCCCATTTTCCAGTGCTCTGCGTGAAATCAAAGAATTATGTGAGGCCGCAGAATTTATGAAACCTAAGTCTCTGCCCAAATCCCTGAAATCCATCTTTTTTCCGTATATTTCTAACATTAATACCTCCGCTAGGGTGAAATAGGGATGCCCCAATACTCACAATTTTCACAAAGTGGCACTGCGTCTCTTTTCCCGGCTATGTGAAGCGATGTCCAAGCCATACGCTTTTCACCATACCACATGTCTCTCAACGTTTCTGACTCAATGTTTCCCAGCACGCCTTTTTTTTGGGGGTCAAAGCGTACACATATAGAAAAATCCCCCATATGGTTAATGCATGGGTGCTGCAAATAATCCCAACATATCCCTATTTCCGGAAGCGTTGGCGTACGCTTAACATATCCGAAACTTCCCATAGGCGAATGCAGTACGCGCCGAACTATACGTAAACCAAACCTCTTATATTCTTCGGAATCAACATCACCTATGAGCCTCAGCGTGACATATGGTTTACGTTCTCCCTTTAACTCAAGAAAACGTTCAAGAATTCTCATCTGTTCATCAGCTTCAACATCTCCCTCGAAGATTGACACTGAAAGTGTTTCCAGGTTTCCAATCAACTCGCTTGATTTCTCAACCAACAACTTGCCATTTGTAACGATGCTTCGTATATTTGTCGGGAACATTCGTAAAGCATCACCTAATTGCGGGTAAAGCAGTGCTTCCCCATCACGATGAAACTGCGTAACAATTCTTTCAGGCAATTGTTTCGCAATTACCTCCAATAAAGAGAAATCCATATCGCCATACTTCAAGGCTAACTCCGGATACTCTTTATCTACCTTTCGTCTACCACACATCCAACAGTTTTTGTTGCAGCGGCTGGTCAACTCGATGTTTATTGTTGACAATCCGGCTAAGTTTCTTTTCATCTACTCTCCAAATCCCAATGAGCTAAAGACCTTTTGCAAGCCATCCTCCATCAACGCAAATGTCAGTACCGGTAATATATGATGAAGCATCCGAAGCAAGAAATAGACACGTCTTCGCAATTTCCTCAGGAAGCCCCCATCTGCCTAACATTGTTCTGTCACACCTTGCTTTGTAGGCTTCACTGTCTTTAAAAGATTGATTTGTCATACTGGTGTTTATATAGCCGGGGCTAACATTGTTTGCCCTTACACCCTCAAGACCAAAATCACGAGCAACAGCTTTTGTTAGCATCCGCAATGCACCTTTTACCGTAACATAAGCAGGATTTCCGGGCCATGCAGCTTCTGCGTTTATACTGGTTATGTTAATAATACTTCCCATTTTGCGCTTTGCCATTGTCGGAGCAAGAACTCCGCACAAAATATATGACGCATCCAATCCGACTCTTCTTATAGCCTCATAGACTTCGACATCATATATATCCTCAGACGGCAAATTATTTACACATGCATTATTTATTAACACATCTACAGCGTGCAGTTCGTTTATTGTGGCAGCCAAGCTCCTCACTTCATCAGGGTCTGCCAAATCACAGGTATAATTAGTCAACATATTGGGGTACATATCACTCAACACTTTCAGTTTTCTGTGTTCTGACCGCGTTATTGAGAGAACAAATGCTCCTGCTTCAAGAAAAGTTTGTGCTATTGCTGTTCCAATTCCACCGGAAGCCCCTGTTAATAATACGCACTTGCTTTCAACAGAAAATACATCATACCACATCTAACGGCACCATCTCTCCAACATCGCCTATTGATTTCAATGTATTCATGTTTATAGCCTTTCGTGAAACATAATAATCCGTTTCAATTAAATCTTTGACAACAGCTTTAACCGTAGGATTTCCAAGTTTTTTCAGTAGCTCAGAGACATCCTCTCTCCGATATCTGAGATATATGCTTTTCCCGACTTTGATTAGACTTTTTATTACCTTAAGGTTCTCGTGATGAATGGCTCCAACATCATCCATAAGTATATCTTCCACGTCAATCAGTAAAGATTGCTTATTGTTGCGTATTTTTAAACAAGTTTCCACGAAGTCCACATCTTCCGGATAATCTATATTATAGTATTCGTTCAGAAGATATCCTCCAATATTTTTACCTGTCATTGAATGTTGCTCCGTCACGATTGATGATCTGACTACATCAACATATCCGGTTATATAATACGTTTTTGGCAAGCTTTGCCGAGGCATATTATAACACTCTTTCAATTCATCCACAACCGGAGATAATACGTTATCAGCAGACATATGCCACATTTTATACGGTGTTTCCACAGAGTTAGTGATCGTTCGAATGGAATCCAATTGCGGAGAGCATATTAACTTATTTATAACATCATCAATCACAAGAGGGTTGCGTATTGGGGCACATGGGCGAAAATGCACACAAAGATCAGGAATATAATTTTCATGGTCTCGCAACCACGTTAATGCATGGTAAAACACATCGATATCCGGCGACTCGTCACGCGCAAACTCTCCCGGTCTGATAAACGGTGTTTCAGCACCATACAAACGCGCTATTTCCATATATTTTGTGCTATCAGTACTAACAATAACTCGTGTAATCAACTTTGACGATAAAGCCTGTTCAATTGAATACGCTATCATTGGCTTACCATCAATCACTCGAATGTTTTTGCCGGGAACTCCTTTAGAACCGCTTCTTGCGGGTATTATCGCCAATATATCCATATTCAGTAAACCACCATACATCATTTTTTATCAGCTGCAATATCAGGCACATATGCTATTACTATTGCTCTTTAAGCTTTTTGCGGACAGCCAGTTCCTCGTTTGACATGCTTTTTTTACCATCTCCCATTATAGTTTCGACAAGGCGTATATCCTTTACAAGACGTTCGACATCTGATATTTCCAGCGACGCAGCATGATCTGATCCATGCATTGCACGATCAAGAGTAATATGACGTTCAATAGAGGTAGCTCCAAGCACCGTTGCTGACAAAGATATTACTCTACCCGTCTCATGCCCACTGTATCCTACTTTGCAGTTATATCGATTGCGCAAAGTTTCTATCATTTTTAAATTAGCTTGTTCCTTTGGCATGGGGTATATGCTGCTGCAATGCATGAGTTCAAATGAACACCCACTATTTCTAAAAATCTCTACCGCATTATCAATCTCATCGTATGAACTCATTCCGGTAGAAATAAATGTATACTTGCCCTCATCGGCCACTTCACACAAAAACTCATTGTTTGAATTCATTGCTGAAGCAATTTTGTTATATGGTAAGTCAAATTGCCTAAGAAAATGCTGAGCCTCAATATCCCAAGCAGAAGCAAACCACTCAATTCCCTTCTCTTTGCAAAAGCAATCTATTTCTTTATAATCTGCAAGTCCAAATTCTAAGCCCATTTTCTGTTCGCGCTGTGTGTTGCCCCATTGACTTTTTCTTGGGGAATCCAGAAATTCCTTAGAATACACTTTTTCTATTGTCCTCTTTTGAAACTTAACAGCATCACAATCCGCTTCTTTTGCTGCGGCTATAAGCCTTTTAGCAACATCAATGTCTCCGTTGTGATTTATGCCAATTTCTGCAATTACAAACGTATGCATTATTTCTCATCCTCCCATTATGATTCTTCCGAATGAAATCCATTATGCTGGATATTGCGATTTACAGCACGTTCATCCGAAACTAAATCACACCGATATTTTGTCTGTGTTGTAGTAACGCCACAGGGATTTTTCTAACAATACTTTCAATTACCAAATCAGCACCCATTTTTTCTCTTAACATATTTGTGGTCAAGTTTTGCGGCCACCCATCAAAAATTGAATAGCAATAAGGTATATTGCAAGACACCAACACATAATAATACAGTAGTGCAGTTTTTCTTTGCTGCTCTGTAATCCCTAAATTATTTTCACATACTTTGCTTAAATAGCCATAATACTCGTCCTTAGTCCGTGCTCTATATATTGCCCCACACCTTGTATAATATGCGTCACAGCAACTGATGACCGGTTTTCCTAATGCGGTTGCTTCTAATCCGGCAGTTCCTGACGCGATTAATACGCAATCGGCATTTTCTATCAGACAGTAAGTATTTACATCTTGATATTGGGAGATAAAAACAACCCGCCCCATTTCAATATATGGTTTCAAAATCGCTTCCATATCGTCTTTTACACGAGTTGGAAATTCTCTCTCTGCGGGATGACGACGCACAATTAAAGTTTTTTCAGTGTTTTCCACTAGCCACACAGCCGTTTCTTCAATCCATTTCATAGTGCCCTCAAAAACATCATGCAATCCAAGAACTGATGTTTCCCACACTATATTAGGCAATAACAAAATGTAATTCTCGTATTCGTTTTTCCACTTACCTTCTTCATTCCGCAAATCCATATTAAACTTTACTTGACCGGTTTTTTTGGCTAATATGAGTTCCATCATTTCATCAAATATTTTCTTATTATCTTCATGTTGTAACGCATCAACCACATATGGGATATCTCTATGGTGTACTGCCGGACCATTCAAACAAAACGCGCCATTAATCTCAACCGTCAAACATTGAATCTTGCGTTCTTCGCAAATTTCATACAAGACCCCGGAGCTGCACCAAGTGCCATTAAAAACCAGCACTTCATCAAATGAGTGCAAATCAAGTATTTCATATACCCTTTTTGCTTCATTTTTCAATTGGTCGATGAGTAACTCTTTCAACCCATGTTCATCAGGTACTGTTTCCCCGGCCAATAAATGTATTATACTGTACTTTGCTACTCTTTCAATTGAAGTAACGGTTTTTCCTGTTAGTTCGTTATTTTTCTTGTAATTGCTATAATATACAACCGGAATGAACTCCGATGCAAACCGGGTCATATTCAAAACCGATTGCATATTCATTTCATCAAAGTCAAGTGCATGGCTGTAATGATAGTCATTCATTAAAATTGTAACATTCAGCTTTGAGGATGACGCAAGCAAAAACACCCAGACAAGCATGTACATAGGTATTGTATCCCCAAGTGTCGGTTGTACCAGCACCGCAACATGCTTTGCATCCGGCTCGGGTTCCGTAATCTCTTTAGATAACCCCTTTAATAAGCGAACTGTCTCGTTCTCACAGCTTCTCCATCTTTCGTAATAATCGTAAAGCCATTGTTGGATATTCAATTCACTTGACGCTTGATAGTATTTAAGATACTCCTTTGGCACATCATTTTGGTATAAACAAACCTCTCCGCATGATTGTCTCGAATAATCCGTAAAAAACTGTATGTGCCGTGCCCCCGCCCAATTAAGCATATCTCTTAAAATATTCTCTTGCTGACACAAACCCAGAACATCCACACGTTTATTGTTAGAAAATGTTTTTAAGCTCTTAAGTGAGTCAACTCGCTCTGCTTCATTTGGCATATTTAAACAACCTTATCTCAAACTAGTCTTCTGCATATGCAATAAGTGTAAGCTCAGTCACAATTTCATACTCCGTCAATGAAAGCTTGCGAACCATAAACTTATATCCCAAAGATAAATCTTCCAGCAAAGGCTTAATCTCGAAAAAATCTTTAGGTGTATGATATAGTGAAATCAATAAAATGGGGCGCAACCGCTTAATTGTCTCTATAGCTCCATTTATAGCCTCATATTCATTGCCCTCAATATCCAGCTTAATTAACGCAACATCCAAATTGTGTTCACCGGCATACTCATCAATCGTCGTTATTGTCATTGGGGTTTCTGTCACCATGGTAAGCGCTTTCTTTGAATGACTTATTCCTGCCATATTTGCGGACATGATTGCACCATCATAGCAAAAAAGTTTACTTTCTCCAATTTCACTACCTAAACCCATTTTTACAGGCATAATAATGTCCGCTTTCTTGTTTGCTTCAATAACGTCACACAAGTCGTTATAGCTTTGCGGCATTGGCTCAAAAGCAAAAACTCTTCGAGGTGAGTATAAGCAAAACATTAGCGAGCTATCGCCACATAACGCTCCGCCATCTATAACATCTCTGCCGTCAATTGTGCTTCGTACATTCTCCGGCAGTAAAGTAAGCCCGCTGTGATGAGCGAAGATTGATACTTCCGGATAGTATTTTTCGGGAAAATGGTACTTCTCTCGTATATCACTTGCTGATCTTTCGTCATAAGGCGGCCCCATATATTCCCCAAGGGTTAGCAGTCCACTGTGATTTACAAGAAAACAGTCCATGTACTTTTGTTGCGGAAAAACATTAAAGTTCCGTTCTATCATCAAATCAATGGCTTCATGGCTTTTTTTATCTAATCCTCGTTTTAGCTCATCACTCTTTTGCTCAATAGAGCTATACTTTTCACGATAATATTTTTGCCAAATTTCGAAACCGCCGCTCCAACTCCGGTATGGCGCAAAATCTTTTTTACTTTCAACAATGTCGTGCAGTGCAGCTTTTTCCGTCTGCAGGGCAACTATTGAATTTAGAAAACTTTCTCTTTCAAGCCTTAGCGTCATTATTTCACTTCTCTGTGTCTCTCTTTCGCTTTGAAGAAATACCACTTCATCTTGTTTTTTGTCATTTTCGTGTCGCTGCATAGCTATATCGCTTTGCAGCGAAGATATTTCATTTCTGAATGACTCCCAATCACGCCGCAAATCTGATATCTCATTTTTTTGGAACGTCCTTTCATTGCGCAGATTGGCTATTTCGCTTTGGTGCAAACCTCTTTCATGCTGCAGAGCGGCTATTTCGCTTTGGTGCAAACCTTTTTCGTGCTGTAGAGCGGATATTTCACTTTGGTGCAAACCTCTTTCGTGCTGTAAATCGGCTATTTCACTTTGGTGCAAACCTCTTTCATGCTGTAAATCGGCTATTTCACTTTGGTACAATTTTCCTTCATTCTCAAGCAACACTACCAGATTATTTAACGAATCGTTTTCGTTGTGTACTTTTTCTAAATCCGCCATCAGACGTTCAGCTAAACGCCTGCTAAAAAAAGAAAAGGTAATACCGAAAATACTAATTTTTCGGTATACCCCTTGTATTTCATATTTAAGAATTATCTTTAATCTGTCTTTCATGACTACTTTCCTCGCAGATTCCCAAGCTGAATATCACTCTACCCTAAAAAGCATTCAATGTCAAACTGTAGCCGCTCATGACAGGAGTTACTCCACTGATCTCTCGCGGTCATTATCCTCTGCATCTTCCCTGCTTCGCTCCCATTTTCATTAAATTGTCCCCAAACACTCAAGTCTTTTGCGAATTATTTTGCGCATCATATTTACATTATAGCACTCATCGGCGGTGTGTCTGCCGTTTTTTATCAAGCCTTCTCTCCACCCTTTATCACTAACCAAACGCTGCATATGCGCAGAGGCTTCATCAATATCCGGATCAGCCCAGACAAAATCATCATCGGGCGTTGTTCCGATATACTGACCATTTACCGGAATCAATTCATATCCTACCAACGCCGTGTTCATATGATTCATATATTCCATATTGCCTGACCATGCAGTTGATATGACAGGGGTACCCAAAGCCATTGACTCTAACGGAAATAAACCAAGTCCCTCAGAGCGATGTAATGTTACATACGCGTCTGACACAGCAAGCAGTGTTCTCATTTCCTCATCTGTCAAGAACTTATCAATGCAATAGATATGCGGATACGCAGCCAGCGTGTTCTTTAACCCCTCAATGTGTTCTGAATAGTCGGCGCCGGCAGGATAAAAAAGCTTCAGCATAAGACCTACATGCTTGTCCTCCGACGAAAACGCTCTTTGAAACGCTTGTACCGCGGCCATTGGATTCTTTCGAGATATGAAGCTGCTGCAGTCATACGCAACAGTAAAGAGAAAGACTTCTCTATCAATATTGAAGTAATCCCTTCCATTATCAATTGTTTTTCTGTCAGGGCTCGCATACAACGGAACAGTCAGCACCGGAACATGCGATTTTTTTTCAATCGCTCCTGTACAAAACCCGGAAAGAGTCCACACTTCCTGAAACATATCAAGCTTTTCACAATATATGTCCGGAAGTTCCGCAAGCTCCCATGCCCAGTATCCGATATTGTAGTGCTTTTTCAAATCGATACCGAACGATTCCATAGCCTTTGGTGTTTCAGATGCGGGGTGGCAGGTTACCAGGTTCACGTTATATAGTGCTTTATTCTTAATTTCGGATGCATGTTTTTCTATGTCGCATAAATCAAACAGATTGTATGGGATTTTTGCAGCTTCCAGCGCCAGCCGCAGCAATCTACTCTGAGATCCTGCACTGGAAGCAAGACAATAAGCAAACAGATTTACACCTTGCGGAAGCTTTTCCGGGTATGGTTCATTTAACTCGTTGCTCTTTTTTTTTTGTACAAAATGATTGTAGTACCGATGCCGCAGTTTATCATACGCCGCTTGTGATAACACAGTTTTTACAATGCGTACAAGGAGAATTCGTACCGTTCTTTTTAACCCATGTCGTTTTATTGCTCTTGATACCCTTGCGAGAAAGCCATATTTTGTCTCTGCGGACGGGGTTTCCATATCCGGGTTATGGGCAAGCCCCGGGTCGGTTATGTGTACAGCTTCCGGGCTGCGCTCTTCATCAGCGGTCTCTGCATTATCCGACAAAACAGACGGACCGTCTATTTCTCGTCTGCCATGCACGGTGTTAATACCCCTTCCCTCTGCTACGACCTGAACATAGTCGAGCGCAATAGAGTAGTCGGCATATGAAAAAAAGGCTTCCATGTCAAGCAGAAATTGTTCCATGCCAGGTGCTATTTTAAGAATATTTTCATCACTAAGGCTTCTTAATATCTTGATATAAAGCAGACTGTATTCTATATTCCCCAATGTATGCGAGCGCCTGCCTTGCCTGTTTGATGACTCTCTGGCAGTTACTAACACTTCATCTATATATTTGTGCGGAAATGCCGCAAATGCCCTGAAGTAGAACTCAAAGTCATGTGCTACCAGTTCTTTCTCATCAAATAAACCAACCGTTTCAAAAACGACCTGTGAAAATAGGTGTGTACACCCATGTGTCTTGTTATATACGACAGGGTACAGCCAAAAATCGTTTCTACCGGGATACTCATCCCGATGTTGTTGATACATTGCAGAATTAAATGTTCTTACATAGTCTTCATTCATTCCGTCCACATCGGATATAATTATTGTGTTCTTATTGTCCAGTTTCGACAATTCTTCAATAGCACGTGAAATTTTATTCGGATAATATAAGTCATCATGCGATAACCAAGAGAAATACTCGCCGCGCATGTTTTTTATACCCATGTTAAGCGCAGTTGAAGTCCCTCCGTTTTTCTTTGAAAAATATCGTATTTTATCCCCATACGACAATGCAATGCGCTCCGTGTCCCCGCCATCATCCGAACCATCGTTAACAACAATAATTTCTAAATTATCATATGTTTGTTCAAGAGCGCTATCGATTGCTTCCCGCAAAAAGTTCGATCCATTGTATACAGGGACAACAATCGATACAAGCGGTTTCCATTTTGTGCTCACTTCAGCTTTAGACATTTACTTCCTCCACACCTCTACAACTCCATTACCATCTGCTCGACAGTCGGAACTTCCAATTTCCCGCAAAGTGACTTTGTCGTTCGCAAAGTGCGATCCACAGACTCCGGCGATTCTTTTTTTATATCCAGATTGAGGCCAAACTTCTTGTCAAAATATTGCAGCATCTGATACTTTGAAACATCATCTTTTGCTAATACATGGAACAGACCTTTTTCATACCAGCCATTTTTTATGATTTTTTCACATATTGATGCATATTGCTTTGTGGTAACGCCATTCCAGAGATGTGTGACATAACCGCTGACTGTTTTCCCTTTTTGACTTTTAGCCCACTCAATAAGGCTGGCGTTTTTATGGATTTCCTCCCCAATGATGCTCGTTCGGATAACCATAGCCTCTGTCGTACATTCACCCAGTGATTTGCTTTTTCCGTATGCATCCAGAGCGTCATGCTCATCATCTTCTGTATATTTGCCTTTTCTGCCGGAAAACGCGCAATCGGAGGTAATGTGTATAAGCCGCATATCATTTTTATTACACCACTCCGCAAGCTGCCATGGTAAGAGCGCATTAAGCTTTATCGCAGCGGCGGGGTTTTGCTTCATAAAAGGCTTTATTACTCCGATGCAATTGAGCACATAATCATTGTCTGCCGGCAGCTTTTCAACAGAGTCCGCAAGCGCGTCAAACAGTATCGCATTTTCGTCAATACTCACGGATTTGTCCCGGCATGTGGTAGTGACATCAAACCCGCTCTTACTCAAAAAGTGTTTTGTTACCGCACTCCCCAATAAACCGGTGCCGCCTAAAATCAATATACGTTTATTCAAACCAACTCTCCTTTGCAAGCAAACCTACAATGCCGTATGCTATCACACTTCGATGATTATAGCAACTCTGCTAACTTTGCCGCCTGATTCGTTTCATAAGTATTCTAAAAGTCTCGGTTATTCCGTGGCGCTTAATTGCGCTGTACAAGCGAAACGGTGCATTCGGGCGTATTACTCTGACGATTCCGCAATAAAGAGGTTTTATCGTTTTTTCATAAATCCTCCGGAAAGTTCCTACACTTTTATCGAGTCTTTTATAACAGTAATCGGCAGCCATTTTATATGACATCGCGGTCATAAATTGTGCCTGTGTGCTCCAAAAATGTTGCTGCGTACCGCTAAATTTACATATCTCCCTTTTTGTTAGCGAACTGAGGATATTCATCCAAAGGTTTTCACCCTCCGGCACAGCTCTGTCAGAGGTGCTCCCCCCTTGAGTGCTGTGCACCCGGTACAGAACCAGTGGGTCATCAATGTAAATCAGCTCCTGCTTTCTAAACATTTTATGCCATAATGCATAGTCTTGAGTGCAAGCCAGCCGCTCATCAAATACACCATGTTTTTCAAAATGTGAGCAATGAATTAAAAGTGTGCAGCCGTGGATTAACCCTGTAACAAGAGGAAAAAGCCAGTACTCGCAGTCGGCGTCCAAATGCTTTGTTTTTGCGTTTACCATGCCAAAGTGATTGCCGTTTTCATCTATTTGGGCAAAAGATGAATATACTATCCGCCTTTTATCTTGCGCCACACTCAACGCCGCAATGTTTTTTTCGATTTTATCCGCTGTATACAAATCATCATGCGAGAGCCATGAAAAATATTCCCCACGCATATTTTCTATACCCATATTTAATGCCGTTGAAACGCCGCCATTTTCTTTGGCGTAGTATCTTATCTTGTCACCATATGATTTAGCTATTTCATCTGTGCCGTCTGTCGAGCCATCGTTTACAACTATGACTTCCAAATTGTCATATGTCTGGGCAAGAGCGCTGTCGATCGCTTCCCTCAAGTAGTTTTCGCCATTATACACGGGCATGACGATGGAAACGCTTGGTTTCCACATTTGATTTGCCATTGCTTGCTCTCCATACTACGGTAATAGCTCCCGCATTATTAGTATCCCACAGATAATGTCTCTGCGCTTAATTGCCTCTTTACATAGTCAAGTGATAGCAGCAGTTCTTTTAGCTCCTGCTTTGTCAATCGTTTTGTGTTATGAGATGTGTAATCTTCCGCAGCGGAAATTGACTCCTGGCCTGAGTTGAAGTACTTGCCGTAGTTTAAGTCCCGGCTATCCAGCGGGATCATATAGTAGTCGCCCAAATCCTTTGACATGACCATTTCTTCACGCGTTAAAAGCGACTCAAAGAGTTTTTCGCCATGCCTTGTTCCAATTTCTTTTATATCCGGCTTTGTCTCATATATTTCACATAAAACTTCAGCAAGCTCAAGTATTGTGCTTGCCGGCGCTTTTTGAACGAATATTTCACCACCCTTACTATTGCTATATGCAAATAAAACTAAATCCACGGCATTTTCCAAAGACATCATAAATCGTGTCATATTAGGGTCAGTGATTGTTATGGGCTGCTTGTTTTTTATCTGCTTTATAAACAGTGGGATAACCGAACCGCGCGAGCACATTACATTGCCGTAGCGTGTTACGCAAATCGTTGTGTTTCGCGAGTTTCTGGATTTTGCCAGAGCCGTTTTTTCCATCAGCGCTTTAGACATGCCCATCGCATTTATTGGATATACAGCCTTATCCGTGGACAAGCAAATAACATGCTCCACCCCGGCGTCCACAGCGGCGCCTACTACATTTTCTGTTCCCAGAATATTCGTGCGCACAGCCTCACCCGGGAAAAACTCGCATGAGGGCACCTGCTTTAATGCCGCAGCTTGGAATACATAGTCAACACCTTCCATTGCGGCGCGTACACTATCATAACCTCGCACATCACCGATATGGAATTTGAGCTTCGTGTTTTGATACACCCCTCTCATATCGTCCTGCTTTTTTTCGTCACGGCTGAAAATGCGTATCTCGCCTATATCAGTATCAAGAAAGCGTTTTGCCACTGCGTTGCCAAAAGAACCCGTCCCTCCGGTTACTAAAATCGTTTTGCCTTTGAACATTGTGTCAATAACCCCCATCTGCTCATTTTGTACATCAATTGCGGTTTCCCGCAGGGAGCGCAATTGGTACATTTTTCGGTTAGTTTGAATGAGTTCAAGCTAACCATCTTACTATACACTACGCTGCCGGATATTGGCAATAGTTATGGCAAGGCAAGTCATGAAATAAAGCCTGTGTTTCATCAGAAACAGCATTGTCTTTTTATATATTTGCCAGTTCCTCGTGCCGCTCGCTTTCATTTCCAACACATACTTGTTCGTATATAAATCAGGTAACAGCAGCGCTGCCTTTTTGATATACGGCTTTAATACCTTATATCTATCTGAAAACCCCAGTTCTCTCATAACATGGAGCACATTACCCAGTACATGGTGTACATACAATGTGCCCTTCGTTTTTTCAATGGCCTCCGGATCGGCATCGCCGCTCAAGTGGTCAATGCAAAAGCGCGCGGTCTCGATAATTACAGATCTATGCTCTCCGAACTGACTGTTTTGATATGAGCCCGGACGTTGAAAGTATTTGTAAAACGCTTCCCCGACAAATGCTATCTTTTCCGCTCTCCGGTATAGGACAGGCATAACGGCAACATCTTCATTGTTCATCCCTTTAGGGAAAGATATCCCATTATACAGCGATTTATGAACTATCTTGTTGCATGGCGACGTCATAAGCGGGGGGTCTACCGCCTGAAAGAAAGCATCATCGAACTGCGGACTGCGGCATGAAAAGTAGTGTGACGGGCGGTCATCCCCATAAACCATTTCAATATCACAAATTGCCAGAGGCGCATTTTGTTCCCCGGCAACACGCAAAAGCTCTGTGTACATTCTTTCATCAACATAGTCATCAGAATCAAGAAATGCTATATATTCCCACTGCGTTCTTTCAAG
>Ga0209755_10001966_pt1 | contig 29686 bp, 25 predicted proteins | sample TergutCo191P1_FD_187301 | JGI IMG/M metagenome (GOLD analysis project Ga0209755, IMG submission 187301) | Cornitermes sp. P1 segment gut microbial communities from Petit-Saut dam, French Guiana - Co191P1 (SPAdes) (version 2) | ecosystem: Host-associated > Arthropoda: Insects > Digestive system...
CCGCTCCCAAGATGAGGCCTGGGGGGCCCGCCGGAGAACACGGCGTGGATAGGGCGCAGGCGAAAGCGCGGCAACGCGTTAAACCGAGCGCTACTAATAGGCCCCTAATTCCCTATTTCTCTACTCGCTATCAAACCCGATTCAAGGTCGGCAATCATAAATTTTGGTTTATTTTTCCTCGGCGGCTATAGGCGGCGGGATACACCCGTTCCCATCCCGAACACGGAAGTTAAGCCGTCCGTCGCCAATGGTACCTCATCGTCATGATGCGGGAGAGTAGGTCGCCGCCGAGGTTTTCGTCTTTTTTTTGTGACTTTTTTTTAATATTTTATATATATTATATATATGAGGCTTTTTATTGCCATCCTGTTCGCAGCCTTCTTTAATTTGTTCGCTGCTCCGCATAATGGGGAAGAATTTGAGCTAGCCCAACCAGACGGTTCGGTTGTTCCAGTTCTTATTTTTGGCGATGAATTTTATCAGGATGTGGAAAGCCACGATGGGTTTACGCTTGTCCGCGACAAAGAAGGCTGGATTTGCTATGCCGAGCTTTCCGCAGATGGTTCCGAGTATGTGCCAACAGAAGTTCGCTATACTGGAAAAAAGAGCAAGGCCCCAGATGCGCAGAGAAAAAAGCGCATAAGCAAAAAATCATTCCATGAGAAGCATCGCAGAGTTAGAGAAGCTTTGGGGCACAACGATTTTGCGCCGCTTGAGGCTAGCGATTTTGACTCGCCTATGGTTTCTAATGCTCCACCTGAGGGTATAAGCCCTGCCGCTGCCGAGGCTAAAAGGATTGTGGGGCTAACCCTTCTTATAAATTTCCCTGATTCAAGCGCAAAGATAACCAAAGAAACCATGGAAGAATTTTTAAACAGTCCGGGGGGCTATCAGGGCAAGAATGCTGCAGGTTCCGTTAGCGATTATTTCAGAGATGTTTCAAACGGGCTTTTGGAATACACCAATATAGTTGCTCCCTTTGTGACTGTGGATAAAAATAAAGACTATTATGATGACGATTCAGAGTACAAACGCGTGCCGGAGCTTCTCACAACAGCGCTTACAAAGCTCAAAGAAAATGGTTTTGACATAAGCGCAGTTAGCACGGAAACCACCAGCAGCAGTTTTAATCGCCGCGAAGTTGCGGTGGCGCTCAACGTGTTTTATGCAGGCTCGCCAGTTCGAGGATGGGCCAAAGGCCTTTGGCCGCATCAGGGGACATATTCCGGTTCGCTCTATATTGAAGTGAATGGCGTGAAAATATATTTCAGCAGGTATCAGTTGTCAAGCTTGGGCAAAAGCAGCAGCCCGCCTGGAATAGGCACTACCGTGCATGAAAATGGCCATATGATAATGAAATGGGCCGATTTGTATCCTTATGACAATGGCACAAATTTTGTGGGGCAATATTGCGTTATGGGCACATCCAGCAACTCCAACCCTCAAATACCAAACCCTTATTTCAGAGATTTGGCTGGTTGGATAGACGTAACCGATGTTACCAATACGAATGCAACGCTTGCCCATGTTGCAAACAGCCATACGGCTTACAAATACACGCGCGATGCCAACGAGAGCTATTACATAGAAACGCGCCGGCGAACGGGCCGCAACTCCAGCATATTGGGCGATGGGCTTGCTATATGGCATGTCCATAAAAAAGGCAACAATACAGACAAGGCTAAAAGCGGTTTTCCTTTGGTTGCGGTTGTGCAGGCCAATAAAGGAACAGGAACCCCGACAAAAGATGCGCTTTTTCAAGCGCCCAACAGAACAGTTTTTAACAATTATACCACTCCGTTTGCCGAATATCATGACAAAACTTTGTCTGACATAGATATTTCGGAAATAAGCGCCGTGAGCAACGAAATGACTTTTAAAATAGGCGGCAATTTGATTATGCCCAGCAGTTCAAGCGCTGAACTCAGCAGTTCGAGCTCTAAGCCTAGCAGTTCAAGCGTTGCTGAGCCCAGCAGCTCTTCTGAAGCAACATCTATTGCTCGTTTGCCGCAAATTGGAAATATTCGCGCATACGCAAAGGGCAATGCTATTATACTTGAAAATTTGCTTAAAGGGACCAAAATTGAAGTTTATAGCTTGCAAGGCAAGCGCATATATTTGACCACCAACCAAGTAATTCCAGTCCAAGCAAATGGAATATATTTAGTTAGAGTTTCTGGCAAAACTCTGAGGATAGTTATACGTTAAAAAGTTTTTTCTATATTCGCAAACAATGTACTTTAAAGACATAAAATCCCTTTCACGAGACGAGCTTCGCCAATTTCTTTCCGATAACGGGCACAAACCTTATCGGGCGGATCAAGTTTACGTATGGCTTTTCAAGCTTTTGATGCAAACTTACGAGGGATTGAATGTACCGGCAGAACTATGCAAACTGCTGGAAAGCAATTTCCACATAAAATCGCTTAGAGAAGAATTGAAAATGGAATCCGCAGATGGAACGGTAAAATGGCTTTATAAAACGGCAGATGACTTTCCAGTTGAAACTGTTATGATCCCAACTGAAACAAGGGCTTCTGTTTGCGTTTCAACGCAGTCGGGCTGCGCTATGGGCTGCGCTTTTTGCCGCACCGGGAGCATGGGGCTCAACCGTTCGCTCGAAACCGGAGAGATTCTGGAACAGATAATAAATGTTTGGCGCAATTATAAAGTTACAAATGTAATTTTCATGGGAATGGGCGAACCATTGGTTAATTTGGACGCTGTGCACAGAGCTTGTGTTTGCCTGCACGACCAAAAGACATTCTCTATGGGCAAGGGACGCTTGACAATCAGTACAAGCGGTGTTGCGCCTGGGATTGCTGAGCTTTTGGAAAGAAATACTCCATGCCAGTTGGCCGTGAGTCTTGTTGCGGCAGACGATAAAACGAGAGAAGGCCTTATGCCTGTGAACAAAAGATGGAATTTAACTGAGCTTATAAAAGCCATAGACAATTATTTGGAGCGTAGCGGAGAGTGGGTTACGCTGGAATATATTTTGATTAAGGACAAAACATGCACAAAAACAGCGGCAGAAGATTTGATACGAATTGTAAAACCCAGGCGGTGCAAAGTAAATGCCATTGTTTTGAACAGCAACGAAAATCCCGAATTGCAAGCTCCTTCTGAGCAAGAGGTAAATGAGTTTTTGGAAATTGTTAGAGCAAAATCAGTACAGATAAACATAAGAAATCCGAGAGGCCGCGATATTTTTGCAGCCTGCGGTCAGTTGGCAAGCAATCCTTGCAAGGTGGCAATATGATAAAAATGGCGTTAACACCAAATGTCCCGCAATATTGGGAAATGCTATACGAAGGAGGAAAAGACATTTGGGATTTGGGCGAAGCAACCCCGGCTCTGCTAGATTTTTTCAAGCATCCGTCTTGCCCGGAAACAGGAGAGGTTTTTGTTCCTGCTGCTGGCAAAGGCTGGGATGCTGGAGCGTGGGCAGAGCGTGGGCATAATGTTGTTGCCGTTGATTTTTGCTCATCTGCGTTTGACGCTTTGGAAAGGCTATCTGCGAGCAATAGCAATTTGAAAGCGTTGAATAAGGATATATTTTTGCTGAATTCGCGCAATTTAAAACAGTTTGACATAATTTATGATTATTTCGCTTTTAATTCAGTTCATCCAGGCAGGCGCGATGAGTATGTGGAAATGTGGCTTAGAATGTTGAAGGACGATGGTTTTTTGATAGGATTCTTTTGCCCGCTTAGCAGTGAAAAATATGGCGAATGCCCGCCCTACAGCATATCTGGCAAGGAGCTTGAAGCTAGACTTAAGGACATATTTGAGATTAAGCAGAGAATAGTGCCTAAAAAAAGCGCTAAAGACAGAACCGGCAAAGAAGAAATTTGGCTTTTGAGGAAAGTAGTATGAGTGAGATTTGTCCATGCAATTCAGGGAAAAATTACAGCGAATGCTGTGAACCCGTAATCAAAAAAACGACCCAGGCTGCAAGCCCTGAGGCTCTTATGCGTTCGCGTTATGCTGCTTACGTAAAGGGAGAAGTTTTTTGGCTTAGAGACAGCCTTGAACCGTCTCAGAGAAAAGACTTTGACGAAAAAGGCGCGCGTCAATGGAGCAACGCCGAATGGCTCGGCTTGACCATTGTGGGGTCAAAGGCAGACGAGGAAAAGAATACCGGCGAGGTTGAGTTTGTTGCAAAATACAAGCAAGGCGGCGTGGCCAGGGAGCATCACGAGGTTGCCGACTTTGTGCGAAAAAATGGCCTATGGTTTTTGACTGAAGGTCGCATGGTGAAGCCAGAGACTGTGCGCAAGGAGCAAGCTGTGGGCCGCAACGATCCGTGCCCTTGCGGTTCGGGAAAGAAATTTAAGAAATGCTGCGGATAGCCTACACTCGAGGCTTGGGTTTCTAGGCGCAACGCTTAGAGCGTAATGTCGGTGCCCATTCTGTTAGCTGACTGATCCACAATTTTGCTTGCGCCATTTTTGTTGTCGAAGGTGAGTTCTTCTTGTTTCGCCTTAAGAACTCTGTCAACCGACTTGGAGTTAGCACTCGCAGCAGCTTTCTCGAACATTTGGGTTCCGTGCGCCCTTTCCATTCGTGTTTTTTTGTTAGCAACAGTTGTCGCTTCGCCGATTTTTTGTGATATTTCCATAGCTTAAATATAGAAATTTCTAAATTTTTCGTATGAAAACACTTTCTCAGACCGACCTTGCAGTCCTGGAGCTTATAAACAAAGAGGCAAAACGCCAGGAAGATGGAATTGAACTCATCGCTTCGGAGAATTACGCTTCAAAAGCGGTGATGGAAGCTCTTGGCAGCCCGCTAACAAATAAGTACAGCGAGGGCTATGTTGGCAAACGCTATTATGGCGGCAACGAAGTTATAGACGAAGTTGAAGCTTTGGCAATAGAAAGATGCAAAAAGATTTTTGGCTGCGAGCACGTAAATGTTCAGCCGCTTTCAGGAAGCCCTGCAAATGCTGCGGTTTATTTTGCGACAATCAAACCGGGTGATAAAGTTTTGGGCTTGCAGCTTGACCACGGAGGTCATCTTTCGCATGGTCATCCTGTGAACTTTTCCGGAATGCTTTACAATTTCACGCAGTATCAGGTGGAAAAAGAAACCGGCAGAATAGATATGGAAAAAGTTCGTGAAGTTGCGCTCAGTGAAAAGCCGAAAATGATTTTGGCGGGATTCTCGGCATACAGCAGAAATCTTGATTGGAAAAAGTTCAAGGAAATAGCCGACGAAGTTGGAGCGATAACTTTTGCGGACATTGCTCACATTGCAGGTTTGATTGCCGGCAAAGCGATAGAGAGCCCTGTTCCTTATTTTGACATTGTGAGCACAACTACGCATAAGACTTTGCGCGGCCCGCGCGGCGCTATAATAATGTGCAAGGAGAATTTTGCAAAAGCGATAGACAAAGCGGTGTTTCCGGGAATGCAGGGCGGTCCGCATGACCATGCAACTGCGGCGAAAGCGGTCGCTTTTGGCGAGGCTTTGCAACCTGAATTCCAGACATATGCAAAGCACGTTATAGAAAATGCGCAGGCTATGGCAGCGCATCTTATGAAAGCCGGTTTCAAAATAATTTCAGATGGCACGGACAATCATCTTATGGTTGTAGATGTTACGAGCAAAGGTATTTCCGGCAAAGAGGCTGAACGCGTTTTGGATTTGGTTGGCATTTCCACAAGTCGTTCCACAATTCCGTTTGATCCTCGCAAGCCGATGGATCCTTCCGGAATTCGCTTGGGAACGCCCGCAATTACAACCAGAGGCTTTGATGTGGAAGATACCTGCAAAGTAGCGGATGCCATTACGCAAGCCATTGAAAATCACAGCGACGAGACGAAGCTCAAGAGCATAAGGGAAGGAATTTTGGAGCTTTGCCGGAAGCGGCCTCTGTACGATGCAAAAACCGCTTAAACATATAGCCGTTATTATGGACGGAAATGGGCGCTGGGCTAAGTCCAAAGGCTTGGAACGTTTTTTGGGGCATAGGCAAGGGACCAGAGCTACAGTTGCAGTTGTTGAGGCGGGTGTGGAGATTGGCTTGGAGCATTTGACTCTTTTTGTTTTTAGCTCGGAAAATTGGCAGCGGCCTTCAAAGGAAGTTGATTATCTTATGAATTTGCTTGTTGAGATGGTTGCGCAAGAAGTTCCGAATTTAATGAAAAACAATGTTAAGATGCGAGTGATAGGCGATGTGAGCAAGCTCCCGGAAACGCCTCGCAAAAAGATTTTGGAAGGAGTGGAGCAAACTTCGCAGAATACCGGCATGCAGCTGAACTTGGCAATTTCTTATGGCGGAAGAGCGGAAATTGTCGATGCTGCGCGCAAGATTGCAGAAGCGGCAAAAGAAGGAAAACTGAATCCCGAAACTTTGACCGAAGATGAATTTTCAAAATATTTATATTTGGAAGGCGCACCTGATCCGGATTTAATTATACGCACGGGCGGCGAATACAGGCTCTCAAATTATCTGCTATGGCAAGCGGCATACAGCGAATTTTTCATAAGCGATGTGCTGTGGCCAAATTTCACGAAAGAAGATTTTGCAAAAGCGATTGAGTTTTACAATTCCAGGCAAAGGCGGTTTGGGAGGGTGTTATAACTCCATCTTCCCAATAAAAGAGAACCTCGGTGCAAACCCATCCTTCAAATCGCCATTCAGCGGCCAGGATAAATTCACATGGCTAACTATGCCCTGCACCGATTTTGACGAAGAACCCCTCAATCCAATTCCTGCCATGTAAATCAAATCGCGCGGCTCAAAATTGCGCAACTCGTCTGTCGCTTGGCCTGCAGTTAAAAATACAGTGAACGATGGAATCTGAGTCAAGAATTCAAAACCAGGGAAAAATCTTTGCTCCGCTTTAAATGCAAATGTATTTTCCCCTACAAGGTAATGAGAAGGAAATCCAGGGAAAATATTGTAACCATCCAAATATAATTGCTTATTGAAAGCAGAATATCTTCCGTCTGTTTTTTGCCAGGATTGAATATGCGAACTCAAAACCGAAGACCATCTCAAACTTGGCTTAAAAATATATTCTCCCAACAACTCGCTATTTATATCTCTAACAGTATCGCCGTTGTAATAAAAAGAACTTCGTCCATTCGCTGAAAAATTATGCTCGCCTATGCCAAGCGACAAGCTTATATTGTGCCTGAAATGCCAATCGTTATTATGTGCATCCAGTTCCTCAAAATTTTTTGAAACAATTGTTTTAATAAAATATCCGCGTTCAACATTTTCTGCCCATTTCACCCTGTGCAAATTATATTTCTTCTCCAAATGAATGCGAGACATAGCCAAAGAAAAACCGAGACGAGAATCTGCATATCGCCAGCTTCTTGAGCATCCGTTTGAAATAGGATATTCCCCAATCCAATGATAATCGTACCCCAATCCAATATATGTTTTAAATGATGAACCGCCAAAAGAACGTTGCAGCCACACAGACAAAGAGTCTTCCCATAAACCTTCTCTTATCCAAATTGGCGCAGAATTTTTGCTTTCATAAAATTTTTCATCCCTTTCTTCCCAAAGAAAATCTATATTATATGACCACTGGTTTTTCGCGCGGCTTATAAAAGGATAGCTCAGCCCTACGCTTCGGGAAAATCCGTCTGTATTTTCGCTCAGCAAAAAATCGAACTTGTTGTGCGGAAAAATAAAATCGTCGGTTTTGTAAAGAAGGTATTTCAAGTCTCTCTCTTCTGTGCGCTTATAAAAAAAACCTACGGAATGCCCCAAGCCAAGCAGATTGCTCTCCAATAAACCAACTCCCCAAAGCAATTTCTCGTTGGCTTTTCCAAGCGAAAATTCTGGAGCAAAAGTCCAGTTGTCGCTGGTTTCAATATACAAGTCCGTATTTCCTAGCGAGTCTTTTCTCGCTTCTATATTCGCATCGCTTATGTAGCGCAAAGAGCGCAGATTTTTTTCCGTATCCTGTATTTTGGAATATGGAACCGTATCGCCTTCGCTAAACGGCAACTTTCTCCTAATCACAGATTCTTTAGTCTCAATGTGAAACCAATTCCCGAATTCGTATAATTTCTGTTCAAACGGCGTATGCACAACGGCATCGTCAAAAACATCTTTGGTTTTAATATGAATCTTGGAAATTCTCAGCGAATCTTCTGCAAAGGCAGTTGCTCCAATTCCCAGAATTAGCAGGATTGACAGGACAATCATCTATCTATTTCCGGTATCACTGGGTCAAGCGTTGCCATTATGGTTACCAAGTCGGAGATTTTGTGCCCTTGGCTCATTTCGTTTAAGGAAAGCAGGTTAGCAAAGCTTGGGCTGCGGGTGTGAATACGATACGGTTTATCGCCTTTTTCCGCGACTATGTAAGTTCCGTAAATGCCTTTGGCCGTTTCCGTTTGCGTATAATATCTGCCTTGCGGGAGTTTGTAGCTCGGTTTGGGCGCAGAGCGGTATGGACCGCTCGGGAACTTATTTATGCACTGCTCCAGAATTTTCATGGACTCGTAAATTTCCTGTATGCGAACAACATAGCGAGCGTAGCAATCGCCTTCTGTGGCAACCGGAACATTGAAATCCAATGAACTGTAAATTGAATACGGGTCATTTTTGCGAACATCGTAGTTAACGCCGCTTGCCCTTAAAACCGGACCGCTGCAGCCTAGCGCAATGGCTCTTTCCTTTGAAAGAACTCCAATGCCCTGCGAGCGAAACAGAACAATTATATTTTTAGATATCAGAGTTTCGTAATCCTTTAACGTGGGTTTAAGATGTTCTAACAAAGCTTTGACCCTTGGGATAAAGGTATCAGGAACATCTTTGGCAGAGCCGCCAGGTCTAAAGTAATTCATGGTTAACCGCTGTCCGCACACTTCTTCAAAGATATCGTGAATCATTTCTCGTTCTTTAAAACCATAGAGCAGCGCGGTTTGCCCGCCCAAATCGCCGCCAAAGCAAGCGTAAAACACCAGATGCGAAGCGATGCGGTTAAGTTCGCAGAGCATGACTCTTATGTATTCGCCACGCTCCGGCACGCCTATTCCCATGGCTTTTTCTATTGTCATGCAAACGCAGTGGCCGTTTTGGTTTGAAGTTAGGTAGTCTTGCCTGTCGCTAAGCGGAATGTAATGGACATAGCTTTCGCCCTCAGCCTGTTTTTCCAATCCTCTGTGTATATAGCCCATATGAGGCACAACTTCAACGATATTTTCGCCATCCAGCCTAAGCACAAGGCGCAGAGCGCCGTGCGTACTGGGGTGTTGCGGCCCCATATTTACAAAAAACTCCTCCGAGCCGCTTGCAAGCGGCGCAAGTTTAAAGCCTGGAGGCAGAGGAGTATGAGTGGACATTTGAGGTTAAGGTAGAAAATTTATAGTTATCTGCTAATGATATTTGTAACTATAGTAGCTATGGCTATGGAAGCGGCGCATATGCTGCTTATTACGGCGGTCATTTTGGAAGAATCTCCTCTAAATTGTTCCAGCTTAACTTCCAATCCAGATATTTTGCTATCGATTTTCCCCTCAATCCCGACTATTTTTCCTTCAATCCCAATCATTTTTCCCTCTAGTCCAACTATTTTCCCCTCTAGCCCAACTATTTTCCCTTCCATTCCGACTATTTTCCCTTCCAGGTCTGCTATTTTGCTGTTAATGTCTGCACGCAATGTGGAAAAATCAATGCAAAGAGCGTCCATTCGCTCGTCCATGGCGTCCATTCGCATGTCAATGTGGTTTATGTGATTGCCCTGCGTGTATAGGGTTAGGGTAATGATGTCTTCGTGCGAGAGACCGCCGCCGCCCGCAATCCTTTTCTTTATCTCTTCCACTTGTGGTTTCAGAGATTCTAAAATGACATCATCCATCTTCGTTCCGTAATCGCTATTTGCGATCATAATGCAACCTCCTGTAAAAATAAAAAAAACAATCTGCATTTGTGCTATAAAATATATTCATTTTTGCAAAATGTGCCAAAATGCAAACAACTGTTGACAGATTAGGCAAAGATTCTCAGTTTACCTGAGAATTTGCCGGAAAATACTACATAAATAAAGTATCACTTTTTCCTATTTTAAGTGTTTAATAGGTATGATGAAGACTCTTTTCGCCTTTTCGCTTGTTTTTGCGGCTTTTTTATACGCCGCTCCTCAGAAAATTGAACGCTATTTGCTGGTTGCAGGCGCAAATAACGGCGGTACGGATAGAGTTTTGCTCCGATATGCTGAAAGCGATGCCAATTCTTTTGCAAACGTTATGTCGCAAATGGGCGGCATAGATCAAAATAATATATTGCGAGTTTTTAACCCGAACGCTAAAACAATGCAAAACGGCTTTGCAGAGCTGGAAAGCCGTTTGAAAAGCAAAAGCACAGGTGCTCGCAAAGAGGTGGTTGTATATTATAGCGGCCATGCAGATGAAAAAGGACTCAGACTCGGCGGCGATATTTATAGCTGGGCGGATTTTCGCAAAAATGTGAATAAATTGAGCGCAGATGTAAAAGTCGCTATACTTGATGCGTGCGGCTCTGGAGCGATAACTCGGACTAAAGGAGGGGTGTCCAAGCCAGCGTTTTTGCAAGACGCAAGCAGCGAAATGACTGGATATGCGTATTTAACCAGCTCCAATGAAAACGAAGTTAGCCAAGAAAGCGACAGGCTAAAAGGCAGTTTTTTCACGCATGCTCTGGTTAGCGGTTTGCGTGGAGCCGCAGACATGACCGGAGACGGCAAAGTCACTTTGAACGAAGCATATCAGTTCGCATTCAACGAAACTCTGCAAAGCACGCAAAGCACAACTGGGGGCACTCAGCACCCAAGCAGAGACATGAACCTCGCTGGAACAGGCGATGTTGTAATGACTGATTTGCGAGAGACCAATGCAACGCTTGTGTTGGACTCAAATATGGAAGGCAGGTTTTTTATCAGAGATGCGCAGGGCAATCTTTTTGCGGAACTTTACAAAGCCCGTGGGCGGCACGTGGAGCTTGGGATGCCAGCTGGCAAATATTCGGTGCAAATGGAAGCTCCGTCCAGAGCGTGGATGGCCAGCGATATTCAAATTTCCGAAGGCAAAAAGACAAATCTCACAATGAACAATATGCGGCAAATGAGCAGGCAAATTGCAGTGGCACGTGGAGATGCGGATTCTGTTATGACAGGTTTGGATTCGGCGCGAATGGCCCCGTTTAAGTTTAATCTTTTTGGGCACAGCACTCAACCAGAAAATGGAGTGCAACTGGGATTCTTCACTTATGCAAGCGCAGCTTTTGTTGGAACGCAAATATCGCTTCTTGGAAATGTGGTATCAAATGATATGGCAGGTACTCAGCTTACGCCGCTTATGAATATTGCCACAAAAGATTTTTACGGACTTCAAGGTACCGGTTTATTTAACTATGCGACAAATTTTAACGGAGTGCAAGCAGCCGGTACTTTTAATTTTGCATTGAAGGGCAAAGGATTGCAGGCTGGCATGATAAATCTTTATGCGCACGATTTAGATGGAGTGCAGGCATCTACAATTAACTTCGGGGACAAAGTTGCTTATGGTCAGTATGGTGTTATAAATGCCGTTGGCAAAACGGAAGTTGGCCAAGGAGGCGTGATAAATGTGGCAGGCAAAGCGGATATCATGCAGGGTGGCGTGATAAATGTAGCGGGCAGCGTAAAGGAATGGCAGGCAGGCGTGATAAATGTCGGTGGCCATGTTGGCAGGCAGCTTGGTGTTATAAATGTTTCGGCAAAAAGCGATAAAACTCCGATAGGCTTGGTAAACATTGTGGGCAACGGCATAATAGATGCAACTTTTTATGTGGATGAAACAGGCAGAGCAGGCACGGCTTTGCATCTTGGAACGCCTTATCTATATACTCTTTGGGAATATTCCATATCACCGAGTTTTGACGGTTGGAGTGATACATGGCCAAGGAGTTTTGGCTGGGGTTTAGGGACTCGTTTTGGAATGTGGGGTAATTTCATCAATCTTGATTATGCATTCATAGATGTTCCTGATGAGGGCAAAGATAATTTCAGTCTTGGTTCGGCTGATGCCAATAGAATGCACAAAATGCGTTTAGGTTTGAATTACAAGCTTTTGCCAGGCATTGCGCTTTCCAGCGGCTTAACTTTGAATGGTTTGGCTACTGCTGGCAGCGACGATTTTTGGCTTGAGCCGCGCGGCGAATATCACTGGCACTGGACATTTGGCGACCACAAGGTTAGATTGTGGCCGGGTTTGTATGCTGGTGTGACGGTTGGGAAGTTTTAGAACTTAAACATTAATCCCGCACTCGCTCCTATGCTGCTTGCAGGGAGTGAGAATGAGAGTTGTTTATTGTTAGTGGAAGTTGAGTTTACATTTGTAGTCTTTTCTTTTTCATATTTAGTCACTTTGGCATCGTCAGACATATTGGCAAGAAAATTGGTATTTGTATTATTATTGTCTTGGTTTCTAGTTTTTTCAGTCCATTCTTTCATAGTTTTTTCCTCAACTTGGAACGAAGCTGTAGTTATATTTCCTTCCACAAACAAGCTGACTACACTGCCAAGTGCTATATTTAAACCAAGCGATGCAGAATAACCCAACTCAAAAAAAGAAGTATATTCTTCTTTTTTGTATTCGTCGGAATTGCTCCAAGTATTTGTGGTTGTTGTAGTCCTGTTAGTAATGGTTGATATTTGAGGCGTGTTAAGATTAGTTCCAGTTGTTACGTTCTGTTCTCTGCGATATTTATTGCTTGCGTGCTCTTCATACTCATAAATAACTTCATCTGATATTGGAATAGAGACGCCCACTAAGGAATATAACGAAAACACATCATTTATGGGAGCCACAAATCTGAATGCTGGAGTAAGAATAATACCTGTGCGGCTTAGAGTATATATTTCCGAACTGGAACTGCTTTGGTCTATATCATTAGTCTCATGACGAGTATTTGATGAAGTATTATTGGTGTACCTTTTATTTTTACTGTTGTTTGAATTTTTAATAGCCTCAACACTGCTGAAAAAATAACCGCCATGCACTTCAAAACCGATGTTTCTATTAAACATATAACCAAGGCCCAATCCAATTTTAATACCTTCACCAAGAGAAAACGGCTCATTCTTGGTAGTAGTTTTGCCTTCGTTTATATCAGTTCTAACATCACCAAAAACTTCTCTATATTCGATGTTCCTTGACGATTTAGTACTACTTCCTGGCAATCCTAAATCGCTTGAGCCGCTTGCCTCGCCTGCTCCAAAAGCATATGAACCGCTAAGCCGGAAATAAAATCCGCTTCCATTATCTTTCTTCACTTTAACTGAATCTTGTAAAACAGGCTGTGGTTGTGCTACCTGTACTTCTGGTGCTACTTGAACTTCCGGCTGAGGCAGCGTTACCTGAACATTTGGCACGCCAAACATAGCCACGGCAACTTTATTAGAAACTTCATTGAGATCGTCTATAGTCTTAAGCGGGCTGTCAACATCGCTCATGGCTATAACTTCTGCTGTTTCCACATTGGTTATGCGAGCAGAAACCTGGTAAGAACCGAAAACTGGCATCACATTTACTGCGCAGATTGCAGAAGCGCCAAACTGCTTGGCCAAATCATTTGCCTGAGCATTGCTATCCAAAGCGGCAATCAGAAACTCATCTTGCTTTTCTATCGCCTTGTATTTTCCGCTTTTGACAAAAGATGAGAGCATTTTGGAGCCCAGCACCTTTTTCTCGTTAACGCCAATATCGCCAGTCACATAAACCGCGATCTCTTGCTCTTGTGCTGCGATTTCTTGCTCTTGTGCGAAAGCGGCCAGAGCAAACCAAGCCATTAAAAGTGTAATTTTTTTCATAGCATGCAAAAATAGAAATTTTTTTGACCATTGTCAAGGGGGCTTTCAAAAAATTTCTTTGCTATTATTTCATCAGCTCTTCCATGCCAACCAAAAATTTCTCTCTGCTGTCGTGCACAAAAGAAGTCTCGCCCGTGTCCATTCTTATTGCATCAACCGGACACGCCTCAACGCACAAGCCGCAGAAAACACAAGCCAAATGATCAATCTCAAAACGAACAGCTCGCTTCTCTACTAAACCATTCGCAGCCTCGCCACCGTCAACTCTAATGCAACGAGCCGGACACGCCGCTGCGCACATGCCGCAGGCTACGCAACGAGGCGAACCGTCTGCTCTTTTCAGCAAACGATGCTTGCCTCGGTAATTTTTTGGAATTGGAGGTTTTATTGTTGGATATGGAATTGTGGGTAAAGTTTCGTATTTAAAAAAACCACGCAAAAAATGTTTTAACGTGGTATATAAACCGCGTATGACCTCGGGTACGTATGAAGCCACCCAAAGCGTTTTCTCAGGATGCCGAACCACACGAGGCATATATTCTACCACCTAAAATGAGCGAATGCCTTGTTCGCTTCTGCCATTTTATGCGTATCTATTTTCTTGCGAACTGCACCGCCGTCATTGCTCTTTGCAGCAACTAATTCAGCCGCCAAGCGCAAGGCCATGTTCTGCTCGTTTCTCTTGCGAGCCGCTGTCAAAAGCCAGCGAAGAGCCAAAGCCTTGGCACGGTCCGGAGCTACCTCAATTGGAACCTGATAGTTCGCACCGCCAACCCTGCGAGTCTTAACCTCTACATGAGGCTTGATGTTCTCAAGGCACTGCTCAAACTTTTCCATAACGGATTCGCTACCCTGAACTTTTTTGTCCAGCTCTTCAAGCGCTGTGTAAACAATGCGCTCGGCTATGGTTTTCTTTCCTTCCTTAAGAACCACGCCAACAAGCTCTGTGACCAAAGTCGAGTTGAAACGCGGGTCCGGCAAAATAGAACGATGAATCGATTTTCTTCTTCTAGACATTATTTCTTCCCACCTTTAGTTGGCGCGGCTACGGCTTTCTTCTTTACGCCATATCGCGAACGAGCCTGCTTGCGGCCGTTCACTGCTTGGGTATCAAGCGCTCCACGGATTATGTGATAACGAACACCCGGCACATCCTTAACACGGCCGCCGCGGATTAACACAATGGAATGTTCTTGCAAATTATGCCCTTCGCCAGGGATGTAAGCGGTCACTTCCATCTTGTTGCTGAGTCGCACGCGGGCGATTTTGCGCAAAGCGGAGTTTGGCTTTTTAGGCGTTGTAGTATAAACACGGCTGCAAACGCCGCGTTTCTGAGGGCAGGCTTTAAGCGCTGGGGCTGTTGTGCGGTTTTTGACCTTTTTACGGCCAAGGCGCACTAGCTGTTGAATGGTTGGCACTCTAGATTCTCCTAAATGCTGGTTCTAAATATAGAATTTTTTTACTCGAGTTCATCGTCTATGTCCTCTAAATCTGCTTCCGAGAAAGAATCAACGCGAGGCTCTGCGAGCGGCACTTCATCTTTTACATCAGAATCCTTTATTTCCAAGTTGCGCAAATGGCGCGCTCCCGTTCCGCATGGCACCATGCGGCCCATAATAACATTTTCCTTCAAACCGAGCAGCTTGTCCTTTGAACCAGCTATGGTAGCTTTGGTAAGCACCTTTGTTGTTTCCTGGAAAGAAGCAGCGGCTATAAAGCTATCCATCGCAAGAGCTGCTTTTGTTATACCCAGCAATAGCGGAGCCGCTACGGCAATAGTTTTGCCCTCTTCCTGCAATCTGCAGTTCTCTATGCGAAGATTTATTCTGGAAACATCCTCTCCGGTCAAGAACTTTGACTCGCCAGGATCTGTTATGGTTACTTTTCTCATCATCTGACGGACTATGCACTCTATATGCTTGTCGGAAATGGTCACTGCCTGCAAACGATAAACCGATTGTATTTCGTCTATCAAATGCCTCTGCAATTCTTCTTCGCCCATAATGCTGAGAATATCATTTAAGCTCTGGGAGCCTTCGGCTATGAACTGGCCTTTGCGAACTCTGTCTCCGTCTTGGACGGAAAGCTGTTTGCCGTGCGGAACAACTATCTCTGTTTCGCTATCGGAACCTTTAATCAGCACTATTTGACCAGAACTCTTTTCCGAACCTAATGTAATCAAGCCCTCTGTAGGAGCAAGGATCGCAGGGTTCTTTGGCTCGCGAGCTTCAAACAATTCGGCAACTCTGGGCAAACCGCCCGTGATGTCTTTTGTTTTTCCAGCGGAACGCGGTTTTTTCGCTATTGTATGACCGCTGGCAATGGATTCTCCATCGCGAACAGTTAAAAATGCGCCATCTGGCAAGAAGTAGTGACCAACGCGCTCATCGCCTTGCATAACGTTTATGGAAGCTCGTTTGCGACCTCTCTTGTCATTGATTATAGTCCAGGTTTCTATGCCGGTTGTTTCATCAACTTCGGATATATAGGTAGTTTTTTCTATAAAATCCAAAAATTTTATTTGGCCGCCAACTGTGCTTATAGTCGGATTGTTGTGAGGATCCCACTCGTAGAGCAAATCATCTTTTTTAACCGAATCGTCATTCTTTACATTAAGTTTTGCGCCATAAGGAATTTGCCAACGGCCTTTGTTTATGCCGTTTATATCTATGAGCACAAGCTCGGCTGTGCGGCTTATTTCAACCTCAGAGCCTTCGTATTTTATTTCATCGCTGTTTTCAAGATAAACCTTGCCATCCACTGGAGCTTTCTTATTGTTGTCCACCGTTATGCGGCTGGAAGCACCGCCGATGTGGAAAGTTCTGAGCGTAAGCTGAGTACCAGGTTCGCCAATTGATTGCGCAGCCAAAACACCTACAGCTTCGCCTAAATCTACCAAACGACCGGAAGCCAGCATTCGACCATAGCACTTGGCGCAAACGCCCAATGGAGAATTGCATGTAAGCACAGAGCGTACCGCAACTTCTTCTATGCCTGCGGCAACAATTTTAGGAATATCTTCTTCCTCTATCATTTCGCCTTTCTCTACCAGCAACTCATCTGTATTAGGATGCTTAATGTCTTTTAAGGAGAAGCGGCCTAAAATGCGTTCGTCCAAACGCTGAACTATGGTTTCGCCATCGCCTTCGGTAGACTTGGAGCGGACAATGCCTTTGGCAGTCATGTGCATAGATGCCCTAACGCCAGAGTTTATAATCTCCTTTAGCCTTGAATTGGTTATAACAGAGCCTGCTGAAACTATGGCTTTTCCATCTTCTGTTTGAACTGCTTTTTCCAAAACAATGCCAATTGTTTTTTTGCTGAGCTGCTCAAAGTTTATGGCTTCAATGGTCTTCAATTCCTTGAACATCACATTGCGCAAAGTTTCTTTTTCAAACTCATCGCCTCTTTTCACCAAAATTTCCTGAGTGCCTGGATTTAAAATATCGTCAGCCGCAACATAGCCTTTCAGTCTTTTTGCAAACAAGCCAAGACCTTCGGATGTGTCTTTTATGCGTTCATAATGCTCAACAGAAATGCGTTCTGGAGCAATCTTCACTTCGCAGCAATCGTCTTCTGTTATAACAAGATTCTGCGCAACATCAACCAAACGGCGAGTGAGGTAACCAGCATCTGCGGTTTTCAATGCGGTATCCGAAAGTCCTTTGCGAGCTCCGTGCGTGGAAATAAAGTATTCCAGAGAGTTCAAGCCTTCGCGGAAACAGCTTGTAATTGGGTTTTCTATAACTTCGTGCTCGCCTATTTTTCTGGTTGGCTTTTGCATCAAACCGCGCATTCCGGAAAGCTGCTTAATCTGTTCCTTTGAACCGCGAGCACCGGAATCTGCCATCATATACAAGGGATTAAAGCCGTCTCTGTCTTTTGAAAGCAAATCCCACTGCCTCTGAGCAACATCGCTTGTTGTGCGAGACCACAAATCAATTATCTGATTATAACGTTCGCCGTCTGTAACCGCGCCCTGATCATAAAGATCTCTGATTTTATTTGCCTTTTCATTAGCTTCGTTCAACAGACTCTGTTTTTCCTCAGGAATCACCATCTCGGCAATAGCCACGGAAGAACCAGCCTTTGATGCCCATTTGTATCCTAAATCCTTTAAGCAGTCCAAATAGTCAACAGTCACATGATTGCCCTTTAAGCGGTACAAATCATCAACGGATTTTGCAATTGCCTTTTTGTTGAATGTGTCGTCTGCATAACCCAAAACTTCAGGAATCACCTGATTTAAAATTACTCTTCCTACAGAAGTTTCAATGCGCGTATCTTCTTTTATCAACAGGTTTTCAACTTTTATTCCTGCTTTTGCTATCACTTCATCGCCAGATTTATTTTCACACATTGTATCGTAATCAAAAGATCCGCGGTAAAGCCTGCGGCCCTTGCGCAAACGAAGTTTTATCTTGGCATTCAAATCAACAACGCCGTTTTCGTAAGCCTGAATAACTTCCTGGTCTGTGCCAAAGCACATGCCATCGCCTTTAACATTCGGACGTGGTTTTGAAAGATAATAAAGGCCAAGCACTATGTCTTGAGACGGAACAGCTATTGGCTGCCCGGAAGCCGGGTGCAAAATATTGTTTGAAGAAAGCATCAGAACTCTGCATTCTAGCTGAGCTTCAAACGAGAGCGGCAAATGAACCGCCATTTGATCGCCATCAAAATCTGCGTTAAAAGCTGCGCAAACAAGAGGGTGCAAACGAATTGCGGAACCTTCGATTAATTTCGGATAAAAAGCCTGTATGCCCAAGCGATGCAAAGTTGGCGCGCGATTAAGCATAACAGGATGGTCTTTTATAATGGGTTCAACTATATCCCATACTTCAGGAGCTTCGGAGTCAATGATTTTCTTTGCGTGGCGAACCGTGTTTGCCAAACCTTCTTCGCCCATCATTTTGCGAACGATAAACGGTTTGTAAAGTTCCAATGCCATTCTTTTTGGCAATCCGCATTCATGCATTTTAAGCTCAGGGCCAACAACTATAACGGAACGGCCAGAATAGTCAACGCGTTTTCCGAGCAAGTTTGCACGGAAACGTCCCTGCTTGCCTTTCAGAAGCTCGGAAAGGGATTTCATCTTCTCTTTCTTTTTCGCTTTCGGGTCGCTGTCAAAAAGATTGTCAACCGCTTCTTGCAACATTCTTTTCTCGTTGCGCAAAATTATATCAGGGGCACGCGCATCAATCAGCTTTTTCAAGCGGTTGTTGCGGTTTATAACTCTGCGGTAAAATTCATTCAAATCAGATGTTGCAAAACGTCCGCCGTCAAGCTGTACAAGCGGACGCAAATCCGGAGGAATAACGGGAAGAACATCTAAAATCATCCCTTCAGGTTTATTCGGGGAATTTTTAAATGCCTCTACATATTTAAGTCTTTTGAGAGCCTCGTATTTTTCGCTCTTTGAATTTTTATTCATTGCCGTGTTGGCCAATTCTTTTGAAAGATCTTCCAAGTTCAAGTTCACTTCGCTCAAAACTTTTCTTACGGCTATTGCACCCATATCGGCAACAAAGCTCACTTCTTTCTTTGCGTTTTCGTATTCGTCTTCGCCAATTATCTGATTCTTTTTAAATTGCGAATTGCCTGGATCTATAACTATGTACTGTTCATAGTATATAACCCTTTCCAAATCTTTTGCGGAAACTCCGAGCAAATTTCCTATTATGCAAGGCTGGTTTTTGAAAAACCAGATATGAGCTATTGGAATTGCAAGTTCAATATGGCCCATGCGCTCGCGGCGAACTTTGGAAGTTGTAACCTCAACTCCGCAACGGTCGCACACAACGCCTTTAAAGCGCTGCCTTTTATATCTGCCGCAGTTGCACTCCCAATTTTTATATGGCCCAAAAATTCTTTCGCAGAACAAACCGTCTTTTTCCGGCTTGAAAGATCTGTAATTCATTGTTTCCGGTTTGGTAACCTCGCCGTAAGACCATTCGCGAATTGTGTCTGGACCAGCAAGCTGAATAGAAATTTCAGCTACGCTTTTAGTGGAATCGTTGAATTCTTCAAGCATTGTCTGCCTCCGAAATTTTAATATCCAAACCAAGTGAACGGAACTCGCGCACCAATACGCGGAAACTTTCCGGCGTCCCAGGCGCAGGCGGATTTTCACCTTTGACTATGGCATCGTAAATTTTGTTCCTGCCTATAATATCATCAGATTTAACAGTCAGCAATTCTTGCAATGTGTATGCCGCACCGTAAGCTTCCAAAGCCCACACTTCCATTTCTCCGAATCTCTGGCCGCCAAAATGCGATTTTCCGCCAAGGGGCTGCTGAGTTACAAGAGCATAAGGACCTGTGGAACGTGCGTGTATTTTGTCTTCAACCAAATGGTTGAGTTTAAGCATATACATTATGCCTATTGTAACATCGTTCAAGAAAGGCTCTCCAGTGCGGCCATCGTAAAGAGTCGCTTTTCCGGTTATGCCGTTTGCAGGAACGTTTCTTTCGTACTTGCTCTTGAATTCATTTTTCTCTCCCTCTGCCCACGAGCTTTCCGAAACTTTTACAATGGGATTCTTGATATAGGCTTTTTTAAGCTCGCTTTCTATGTTTTCAAAAGCAACTCCATTGAACACTGGCGTTTCCACTCGAATGCCAAGAGCGGCGGCAGCCCAACCCAAATGCACTTCCAAAACCTGACCCACGTTCATACGCGAAGGAACGCCAAGCGGGTTCAAAAGTATTTGGACGGGTCTTCCGTCTTCGGTAAAAGGCATATCTTCAACAGATACTATTTTAGCCACAACGCCTTTGTTTCCGTGGCGACCAGCCATTTTATCGCCTATGGAAAGGCGGCGCTTTTTGGCTATGTAAACTTTGACAACCTTGAATACGCCAGGCTTAAGTTCATCGCCCTTGTTAACCTTGTCTATCTCTTTTTCTTTCAAATCGTTCAGTTCCGCAATGCGGCGATTAGTTGTGCTGAGCAAGGAACTGACTTCTTCTTGAGCAGCGCTGTCGTTGTTGCAGAACTCGGAAGAAGAAACAAGAAATGAGAAATCTGTTTTGTCCAAAAGCTCTTTTGTCCACTTTTTGCCAGCAGATATAACAATTTCGTTCGTAATGCTATTGCGAACATCTCCGCTTGTTTTATCCAAAAGCAAACGAACAAGCTCTGGCTTGCGGGAAGTCTCTATGGATTTCGTTTTTTCTTCGTAGTCTTTTGCTATCGAACGAATTTTGCTGGCAAGATCTTCGCGCTGCTTCAATTCTTCTTCTTTTGTATTTGCACGGCTTTCCCTGCGCTGGAATATCTGCGTATCTATAACAATACCCTTTACGCCGCTTGGAATGCGAAGCGAAGAATCGCTTACATCGCCAGACTTTGAACCGAAAATAGCTCTGAGCAGTTTTTCTTCTGGAGTTAATTCAGATTCGCCTTTTGGCGTAACTTTTCCAACAAGAATATCGCCGGGGCGAACTTCCATGCCAACCCGAACAATGCCGTCTTCGCCAAGCTGATGGCGATCCTTTTCGCTGACGTTTGGAATATCGCGGGTTATTTCTTCCTTTCCGCGCTTGGTTTCGCGAACTTCAATTTCGTATTCTTCAATGTGAATGGAAGTGAAAGTATCGTTGATAGCAAGTTCTTCGGAAATTATAATTGCATCTTCGTAGTTGTAACCTTGCCATGGCAAGAATGCAACGCGAATATTTTTGCCCAAAGCGAGCTCTCCGTTATCGGTAGAAGCTCCGTCTGCAAGAACATCGCCAGCCTTGACTTTTTCACCAGATCTGCAAACAGGTTTCTGGTTTATGCAAGAATCCTGATTGGAGCGCTCAAACTTGCGCAGATCGTAAATATCATGCGGAGGAAGCCCTAAAGTCTCATGGTTTTCCGCCGATTTATCTCTCAAAACTTCTATGCGAGTGGAATCCACAAAAGTTACAACTCCATCGTTTTTAGCTCTTATCAAAGTACCAGAGTCAAGCGCAACTTTTCTCTCCAAACCTGTTCCAACAATAGGAGCTTCGGAACGAAGCAAAGGCACAGCTTGGCGTTGCATGTTAGAACCCATAAGAGCGCGGTTTGCATCATCGTGCTCAAGGAATGGAATCAAGCCCGCCGCAACAGACACAATCTGCATAGGCGAAACATCCATTAAATCAACTCTCTGTATTTCAGCGTTTTCGGCCTCTTCTACGGAAATTTCGCTAATGTTAGGCAAGCTTGGGAATTCGCCCTCGGCTCTGACCAAAACATGCTCGCCGTCAAACCTCTTGGTTTTGGTGTCTAAAATAGAACTTGCAGGAGCAATTCTGTAATGGTCTTCTTCATCTGCGGTCAGGTACACAATCCATTCGGAAACCACCATTTGAATGGTTGGACTTGTTTGCGCAAAATCTGCGGATCCGCCTTCAACGAAAACGCCATTCTTCATTACTTTGCGCTTGTTTCCAAAATTAAATTCAAAGCTTTTATTGCAAAACAAATCAAAAAGCTCCAGCTGCCTGCCAGAGAACTTTTTGCGAGCGGCTTTTATTTCGTTTTCGCTCAATTCTGTTTTGGCCAAAAGCTGCCTGTCTGCATCGCCAAAGAAATTTTTCATTATTCCAGCGTGCCATTTTGCCTCCGGGAATTCATAGGTTTTTCCGGAACTATCCTTGAATTGCAATAAACCAACAATTCTGTAAGGAGTTTCTATAAAACCAAAGTGATTCACAATGGAGAAGGTGGCAAGAGAATTTATCAAACCGATGTTTGCGCCTTCAGGAGTTTCAATTGGGCACAAGCGACCATAATGCGAGTGATGAACGTCGCGCACTTCCAATCCCGCTCTATCTCTGGACAAACCGCCAGGGCCAAGCGCGGAAATTCTGCGCTTGTTGGTCAATTCCGAAAGCGGGTTTATTTGATCCATGAATTGCGAAAGCTGGCTGGAGCCAAAGAATGAGGCAACCATGCTGTTCACCGTTCTGGAATTTATAAGTTCCGTTGGAGTTAAAATGCCTTCCTTGTCGCGAGAAGAGAAATTCTCCCTTACTGAGCGCAAAATACGGCTAATGCCAACTGAAATCTGGTTTGCAACGAGTTCGCCAACGGAGCGAATGCGGCGATTTCCCAAATGGTCAATATCGTCAAAGGAGTAACCTTCTTCTTCGTTGTACAAACCAATCATATATTTAATCACGCTCACAAAATCTTCTTCTGCAAGAGTCATGCTGTCTTTAATATTTTTAAATTTTTGCGGATCTGTGTTTGCATGAACCTTGGCATTTAAGCGATAGCGGCCTAGCTCGCCAATTTCATAACGTTTGCGCTCAAAAAAAAGATTCTCAAAATGTTCTTTTGCTGCTTTTGGATCTGCGGCAGGCTGCGACCTCGTTATCTGGTAAATACGCTCATGGGCCACTTCCATATAAGACTTTCTCTTTTCTTCTTCTTTTTCTTTTCTGGGATCTTTTATATCGTCATTGGCCAAAGTATTGTGTATGAGGTTTTCTCTCTCTATGTTTTCTTTTATCACCTGAACTTCGTTTATGCCAGCTTCAAGCAGTCTTTGGCAGGTATCTGCATCCAAAACGGAATTTGCCAAAGCTATTATTTCGCCGTCTGCGCTAACAGCATCTTTGAAAAGAGCCCTGTTTGAATAATCTTCATCTACTATTAACTTCAAGGCTTCGCCGTTATGGAAAAGTTCTAGAATCTGCGCATTTGTTTCATAGCCAACGGCGCGCAAAAGCACGGTTGCCGGCAATTTCTTTTTGCGATCTATCAACATATAGAGAACATCGTTCTCCGTATTGAATTCAAGCCATGAACCTCTATTGGGTATTATGCGGCTTTGGAAAATAGTTTTACCGTTCGGAAGCTGTTCCGAATCAAAGCTAACACCGGGAGAGCGGTGCAACTGGCTTATCACAACTCGTTCGGCGCCGTTTATTATAAAAGTGCCATTCTCGGTCATAACAGGCAAATCGCAAAAGAACACATCGTTTGCAATCTGTTCCTGCAATTTCTTTTCTTCGCCGTCTTCTTTGAACGTTTGAAGCTTCAAGTGAGCTGTAAGCTGGCGAGAATAAGTGACTCCGCGCTCTCTGCATTCCTTTATGGAATACCTCGGCATAGTCAGAGCGTAATGGCTATAGCTTAACACCAAAAGCTTTTTCGCATCGGACACGTCCTGAAAGGCATCTCTGAACACACGCTCAAGACCCTCGTTGCGCCTTTCTTTTTCAGGAACTCCGGCTTGCAAAAAGCGCTCGTAAGAAGCTTTTTGCATTTCCAAAAGATCCGGCAATTCCAAACGGAATTCATTGGATGAATAGGATTTCCGTTCTACCATGGATAACCTCGCCCTAAAAGATAAATGGAACCTGCGCATTTGCGCAGGCTATGTAAAAAGGAATTTTTAGGAGTGGCACGCATTATTTCAGCATGACCTTTGCTCCAGCCGCCTCCAAATCTTTCTTAAGCTTTTCAGCTTCGTCTTTCGGCGCCGCTTCCTTAATTACGGCGTCGGCTTTCTCTGTCAAAGCTTTTGCTTCTGCAAGCCCAAGCCCTGAAATAGCAGCACGTAAAGCTTTGATAACGTCTAACTTCTTAGCACCGCATTCAACCAGCACAACATCGAATTCTGTTTTTTCTTCAGCTGCTGGAGCCGCACCGCCGCCAGCCGCAGGAGCGGCCATAACAACCGCGCCGCCTGCAGCAGCTTCGAGACCGTGAGTCTCTTTGAGGTAATCGGCCAATGCTTTGGCTTCTAAAAGTGTGAGGGCAACAATCTGGTCGCCTAGTGTTTTGACATCTGTAGCCATAGGATCTCTTCTCCGTTTTGAGTGTTATTTCGCTGTTTCCAGTTTTTCTTCTAAAGCCTTTATTTGTCCTGCAATCTTTGAGCCAGGGCCCTTGATAAGTGCTATCAAGTTTGCGCCCGGCGAAAGCATTAAGGATATAACTTGGCCAAGAATTTCGTTTTTGCCAGGCATCTTTGCCAGATTGTCCAACTCGCTTCCTTTCAAAGCGGTGTTATCTAGCGAAATGCCTTTTGCTTTTAAAATATCAGGGCTCGTCTTGTGAAATTCAACAACTTCACGCGCGGGAAGCATTGGATCTTCCGCAGTTCCGAGCATAATAGAAGTAGCTTGCTTCAAATAAGAATCCAAACCCGTGATATTTGCTTTTTTCAAAGCTTCTCTTATAAGCCTGTTTTTAGCAGCTCTGTAAATGATGCCTTTTTTGCGCAGGTTCATGCGCATAGCATTGTCTTGAGCTACTGTTATTCTCTGAAAGTCCAGCAGGTAAATTGAAGCTGCCGCTGAAAATTCTTTAGCGAGGGAATCTATGAGTTCCTGCTTTTTTTGCCTCTGAAGCGATATTTTTTTATCTGACTTTTCCATAAATCCGCTCCTTACCTTGTTAATGCCATATCTAGGCGAACCGATGGAGTCATGGTTGCCGTTAGGGTTAAATTCTTTATGTAAATGCCTTTTGAGGTCTGCGGCTTATTCTTTTTCACGGAATCTATAACCGAAAGAATATTTTCGCGCAGCTGGTCTCCCGAAAAGGAGAGCTTACCTACAGGAGCATGCACATTTGCGCCCTTGTCAACGCGGTATTGAATTTTACCAGCTTTGAGTTCTTTTATTATTGCTGCCAAATTCGGAGAAACAGTTCCTGCCTTTGGGCTTGGCATCAAACCGCGAGGGCCTAAAACTTTTGCAACTTTGCCCAGAACAGCCATCATGTCCGGAGTGGCAACCACAGCGTCAAAATCCAGCCAGCCATCGGAAATCTTTTGAACCAGCTCAGATCCGCCAGCAAAATCCGCGCCTGCGTCTGTAGCAGCCTGAATCATATTATCTTTGCAGAATGCCAGAATGCGAATTTTACGACCCGTGCCATGAGGCAGGGCAACAGAGCCGCGTACCATCTGGTCTGAATGCTTTGGGTCAACGCCCAAATTAAAATGCAATTCAACAGTCTGGTCAAATTTCAACTGCGACTTTTTCAGAATATTCACTGCATCATCCAGCCCGTAAGTGGCTTTGACATCGTAGGATGCAACCAGTGCGCGATATTTTTTTCCTCTTCTAATCATTATTCTACCTCAATACCCATTGAGCGTGCCGTGCCTATTACCATTCTTTCCGCCGATTCCAAACTTATGGTGTTTAAGTCCGGCATTTTCTTTTTGGCAATTTCAGCCACCTGCGCCATAGTTATTTTTCCAACTTTTTTGCGATTTGGCTCGCCAGAAGCGGTTTCCACCTTTGCGGCCTGTTTAACCAGAGACGGAACCGGAGGCGTTTTGATCACAAAGGTAAAGCTGTTGTCCGCATACACGGTTATTATAACAGGGACTATAGAGCCTGCCATGGATTGCGTGCGAGCATTGTATTGCTTGCAGAACTCGGCTATGTTTACCTTTTTTGAACCCAACGCAGGGCCAATCGGAGGGGCCGGGTTTGCGGCGCCCGCTTTTATCTGCAATTTTATGTAGCCTGTAATTTTTTTTGCCACTGTAATTTCTCCATTTCAAAGTTCCGACCTACAGAACCTCAACCTCTGAAAAGTTAAGTTCAACGGGAATAGAACGACCAAAAATTTCAACCATGGCTTTTAGCTTGCCACGTTCTTTCATAATTTCTCCAACAACGCCCGTATAATCGTTGAACGGGCCTTCTTTAATGCGAATTGAATCGCCTTCTTTAATTGGCAATGTATCCAGCATGGGCAAATCCCCAGCCAGTTCGTTATCGCGAGGCAGCATAGCGGCCATTTCTTCGTCTGGTATTGCGTGTATCTTGGTGCCAATTGTAACGAATTTCGTTACGCCTTGAATATTTTGAACCAAATGCCTTGTGCGATCATTCAATTCCATTTGTATAAACACATAGGTAGGCATCAAATTTCGTCTTTCTATTTTAACGACTCTTTTGCCTTTTTTAGTTGAGATATGTTCTTCGTTTACGTGCGGAATTTCAATGCGACCGAACAAATCTTGCACTTGCTCGCGCTCAATCATGGCCTCGAGAAGCAGTTTAACCTTAAGTTCCTGCCCAGAAAAAGTTGATACCGAATACCATGCTAACATAATTTATTCCAAGAAGGTTCCAACAAGTTTAGATAATCCAAAATCCAAAATAGCTATATAAAATCCCATAATAATGCTAAAAAATATAACAACCATGGTTGAGCCCTTGAGCTCTTCCCAGGTAGGCCAGGTAACCTTCTTAAGCTCGGCTACCACATCGCGAATATATCTTTGAAAACTCTGCATAATAAATTTCCTCTAACAGGCTACAGGCTAAGAGGGACTCGAACCCCCAACCGGCGGTTTTGGAGACCGCTACTCTACCAATTGAGCCATTAGCCTAAATATTTCACCTATTTGGTCTCCTTGTGAACGGTGTGCTTTCTGCAAAAACGGCAATATTTTTTATACTCCACGCGCGAAGAATGCTTCTTCTTGTTTTTGTCGCAATCGTAATTGCGCTGCTTGCAGTCAGGGCATTCTAGCGTAATGAGTTCTCTAATTTTGGAAGCCATAAGTTATCCTTTGTTTCCTTATTTAATAACGTCCACGACGGCGCCAGCGCCGACCGTTCTGCCGCCCTCGCGAATGGCGAAGCGCAAGTCCTTGTCCATGGCGACGGGGGCGATGAGCTCGACCTCGATCGCAACATTGTCGCCGGGCATCACGAGCTCAACGCCCTCGGGGAGCTTGATGGAGCCGGTCACGTCGGTAGTGCGGAAGTAGAACTGGGGGCGGTAGCCGTTGGCGAAGTTCGTGTGCCGGCCGCCCTCCTCCTTCGTGAGCACGTAGATCTGAGCCTTGAAATTGGTGTGGGGGGTGATCGAGCCGGGGGCAGCGAGGACCTGGCCGCGCTCCACGTCGCTCTTCTCGGCGCCGCGCAAAAGGAGGCCCACGTTGTCGCCGGCCTGCGCGTCGTCAAGAAGCTTGCGGAACATCTCCACGCCCGTCACCACGAATTCCTTCGTCTCGCCGAAGCCGACGCGCTGGACCTTGTCGTTCAGCTGGATCTTGCCGCGCTCTATCCTGCCGGTCGCGACCGTGCCGCGGCCGGAGATTGAGAAAACGTCCTCGATGGGCATGAGGAATGGCTTGTCGACGTCGCGCTTGGGAAGAGGGATGAACTCGTCGCAGGCCTTCATCAATTCCATTATCTTTTCGGTGTATTTTGGGTCGCCCTCGAGCGCCTTGAGGCCGGAGCCTCTGATGATGGGGGTGTCGTCCCCGGGGAATTCGTATTTGTTGAGGAGGTCGCGGATCTCCATCTCCACTATGTCCAGGAGCTCGGGGTCGTCAACCATGTCAACCTTGTTCATGAACACGACTATGGCTGGCACGCCAACCTGGCGGGCGAGCAGAACGTGCTCCCTGGTCTGGGGCATGGAGCCGTCGGTGGCGGCTACAACGAGTATGGCCCCGTCCATCTGGGCGGCGCCGGTCACCATGTTCTTGACATAGTCGGCGTGGCCCGGGCAGTCAACGTGCGCGTAGTGGCGCTTCTCGCTCTGGTATTCTACGTGGGAGGTGTTGATGGTGATGCCGCGGGCTTTCTCCTCGGGAGCGTTGTCTATCTCGTCGAATTTCTTGGCGCTGGCGAGGCCCTTGGAAGCAAGGGTCGTGCAGATTGCTGCCGTGAGGGTGGTCTTACCATGGTCAACGTGGCCGATGGTGCCGATGTTGCAGTGAGGCTTCGTGCGCTCAAATTTCTCTTTTGCCATAACTCATCTCTCCAAACAAATATATAGTACTGTCCAGTTCGTTTTGGCAAAACGAGCCGGACTTCAAATTCTAAAGCCCAGAACGGGATTTGAACCCGTGACCTCTTCCTTACCAAGGAAGTGCTCTACCCCTGAGCTACCTGGGCGGGATGGGTGGAAGTGGTTTCGAACCACTGTAGGCGTAAGCCAACGGATTTACAGTCCGTCCCCTTTAACCACTCGGGCATCCACCCAAATAAGCCATTCTAGCTATCAGCCGAAGATAGGATTTGAACCTACGACCGGCTGATTACAAATCAGCTGCTCTACCAGCTGAGCTACTTCGGCAGCTTTTTCCCAATTTATGCGGGGTCGTACAAATTGGAGAATGAAAGATAGAAAAAAAATCGGAGTTTGTCAAGGGGGGAGGTGTATTTTTTTTGATTTTTTGTGAAATTCGGTGTTTTTTGGGTATTTTTTGGAGTAATGGCAAAACTTGAAGTCGAAAATTTTTGCAAAAATACAAGGGGGAATTTGTTTTTTTTTGAAAAACGGGCAAATTTGCGAATTTTGGGCGGTTTTATTAATTTAGGTTGCCCAATTTTCTACGCATAAATTCTCAATTCTGCTGAATTCCCGAACATTTGCTGTTACCATAACCAAGCTTAACCTCTTAGCTTGAGCCGCTATCTGCATATCGTGATCACCAATAGGAATTCCCCGCTTTTCCAAATGCGCTCTTATATCGCCATACTCAAATGCATCGTCTTTGGTAAAATCCACTATATTTAAATAAGACAATACCTTAATCACAGCCAACATATTTTTCTCTACATACAGACTTTTCTTAGCACCATAAATCAACTCAGCCACCGTTATAGAAGAAACAGCAATGTCATTTTCATTCGACAATGACTTTTGCAAATTGTCCGATCCATTCTTCATCCAATAAATTAATATATTCGTATCTATAAGGTATTTCATTTTCTCTCTATTTCTGGAAAATCCTGAGCTTCATTTAGACCTTCGACAAAAGTTTCCCACGGCTCTTTTGTGGAAAGAACAACAATACTGCCTATTTTATTAACATAGACAGAATTTACATCCAAATGCAAATCGCTAGGCAAACGCACCATTTGCGAATCACCGGACTTAATGACCTCAGCTTTTAACATAAACC
>Ga0209755_10001967_pt1 | contig 29611 bp, 21 predicted proteins | sample TergutCo191P1_FD_187301 | JGI IMG/M metagenome (GOLD analysis project Ga0209755, IMG submission 187301) | Cornitermes sp. P1 segment gut microbial communities from Petit-Saut dam, French Guiana - Co191P1 (SPAdes) (version 2) | ecosystem: Host-associated > Arthropoda: Insects > Digestive system...
TCATTTCAGAGGCTCGCAAACTCGCTTCGCTCGGACAGTGCTCGCCTTTTTCTGAAATTTCGCCTACAGGCGCTAATTTGCTGCGTCAGTAGCCCGCAGGCGGCGTACCCACCCTACGGCTTTTTGGATGCTGTGCGGTGCGTGATTGGGGATTTTCTCTTGTAATGTGGAGAAAATATGATATTGATTCATACTATTATATTGGTTTCGGGGGCAATCAAATAACGGATGTGTCGCCGCTCAAAAGCCTTACAAATTTGATATGGATAAATTTGTAAGGCCCCCTTAAATGAACAGTAGACTTTTGGGTTAAACCAGTCTTCAAGTGTGCTACCGCAGAAAAGTGAACTATCAGTTGTTTCGTTTGTGTGATTAATCCATCACAGTGATAATTGGCAAGTTCGCAAATACCCCAGTCGTTAGAGCGTACTCCTGTATCTCAAATGTGTTTTGGATTTTGTTGAGGGGATAGAAATGCCCGCTTGGGGGGCTAGAGAACATAACAAAAACTAAAACAACCGTATGAAATTTTTATTATAATGTGGGGGAAATTGCCATGAGTTCAAAGTTTTCTTGGTTTGAAAAGAATGTAGAAGTTGCATTAGAGGGAAGAGGCACATCGTTCACCGAAGAACTTTTTCGCTATATCGACCAAAAAGGTCTTAAAGATACAGAAGTTTACAAGCGTGCAAGAATTGACCGCAGGCAATTTTCTAAAATGCGAAAAATTGGCTACCGTCCGAGCAGACCAATAATTATAGCACTTGCTCTTGCGCTCGAATTGGATTACGCAGAAACGATAAGCCTTTTGAGTTATGCTGGGTATACTTTATCAGCATCGCCCTCTATGCCCTTTGATGTGATAGTTATACAAGCCATACAAAACCAGCGATATGACATAGATGAAGTGAATGAACTCTTAGGCCGATACCGCTTACCTTTGCTCGGTTGTTAAATGTCGCTTTCATAGCGACCTTTTTAACTTTAATCTGTGAGATAATATTTATATACAGAACAGCAGAGTGAAAAATATGGACAGAAGGGGCTGTAAATTATGTTAAATAACAACACCAAGAAGGAAGCACTTGCAATCCATGAAAGGGCTGTCAATAAATACAATGGTATTTTGGGTGATGTTCAAAAATGGGGGCTAAAACTCTATGAGTTGCGCAAAGACTCCATTATCAAAATTGAAATATGCGAAAATTTGATAAATAGCATTGCTAATACACCAAAGGAAATAAATGCAAAACTTGTTAAAATAGAAGCTGATATTATTGCTTTTCGCAACACCGAAAATTATGCACAAGAAGCATGTCAGAGTGCAATAAAATCTGGAGTAGGGGCAGCTGTTGGAGTTGGTGCTGGGGCAACTGTTGCAGCGTTAGCACCCACCGCTGCAATGTGGGTTGCGACAACATTCGGCACAGCATCGACAGGAACTGCAATTGCATCTCTCTCAGGTGCAGTTGCTACAAAGGCGGCACTTGCTTGGCTTGGTGGTGGTGCCATTGCTGCTGGGGGTGCTGGAGTTGCAGGAGGGCAAGCGTTATTGGCATTAGCAGGACCAATCGGTTGGGGGATTGCAGCGGCTGTCGCAGGTGGGAATATGATATTTCTCGGCAGTAAAAATAAGAAGATAGCTAATCAAGCCATAGACGAAGCAAAAACGATAACTTTTGCTGGAGCGCAATTAAAAGAAACAGGAGCAAAAATTGAACAGCTTATCAAGAAAACCGAATCGCTTCTTGAACTGTTTGAAAATCAAATCGTAGAGCTGCGTTCATTGAAGGGTCATAATTATTCGGATATAGACACCGACAAACAATTGCAGCTTGGCACATTGGTCAACAATGCGTTGTCTTTATCTGAATTGCTCAACAAAACGGTTAATTGAGGGGGTGGCCTATCTTGAACACATCTCAAATTGCTAAAAGCACACAGGAGCAGGCTGTCGCTTCTTGGGTAGACCACCTCAACCAACTACGGATTGATAGGTTAGTGGCAAGCCTTACCGCTCAAGATGAAAATTTACAGGGCGCATTAGAAGCACTTAGTAAGCTCAAAACATCCGTATTCGAAGAAGTTGTCACCAAAAATCGTGGTGGTGATAAGGGGATGCACGGATTTATTGCAGAACGTATGCAAGTGGGCATTGAAAATGCCAGAAAACTTGTAGTTGGTGCAAACACTGATTATCTTCTTATTGACGATAATGGTGTGGTTGATTACATTCGTGGTGACGATGAAATACAGCAAAAATTTCGACAACTAAATCTTGGTTTTGATGCCATCAAGGAACATTGTAAAACATATCCTGAGTTCACAAAAAGCGGTGGCATCTATCAAATCCCAAAGGACTATTATGAAAAATTTAAGGAGTTGATTGACCTTTCGCCAGAGCAGGCGGGCAAACTGCCAAACAAAGATTATTCATTGTGGAAAAACATTCACAAAGTTCTTGATGAAACAGGAATTGACCCAGCAAAAATTGAGCCAACTGCTATAGATTACTCCGATACACAACGAAATACTTATGAAAATACCATTGACAAAGAAGAAGTGTCCATTAAGGATAAAGACCAAGAACGACGCAAAGAAGCCTATCAGCAAAGCAAGCCATCACTGCAAGAAGGATTAAAAATAACGGCTATATCCGCTGGTATCGAAGGAGGAATGAGTTTTTGTCTAGGTGTTCATAAAAAAATAAAATCTGGCAAAAGGATTTCTGAATTTACAGCGAAAGACTGGCAAGATGTTGGCATTGATACTGCTGTTGGTGGCGGAAAAGGCGCAATCCGTGGTGCAAGTATTTATGGGCTTACAAACTTCACCGCAACACCTGCTGCTGTAGCTTCGGCGTTAGTAACCGCAACATTTGGCGTTGTTAGCCAAGCTCGATTATTGCAGCAAGGCAAAATTTCAACAGAGGACTTTATAATCAATTCAGAAGTTGTATGCCTTGATGTGACAGTAAGTGCGATTTCTTCGCTCATAGGGCAGGTGATGATACCAGTACCCATCCTCGGTGCAATTATCGGAAATACTGCTGGTATGTTCATGTATGGTATTGCAAAAAACAATTTATCGCAAAAGGAACAAGCCATAATTGACAGCTTTAATAGCGATATGAAACAAATAAATGAGCATCTGGACGCTGAATATATTGCTCTCATAGAACAGTTGTTTAAAGAGTTTGCAAAATTCAAATCGGTTCTTGACCTTGCTTTCGATATAGATGTGAACGTAGCTTTTGCAGGCTCAATTTCACTTGCTCAATATGTAGGCTGTGCGAATAGCAAAATCCTTTGGAACAAACGAGCAGTAGATGACTATTTTCTAAATTAAAAAAAGATAGGAGATGTTGAAATGAACGAAAACACTACAACAAACAATTATGAGGATGATTTGTTTGCTGACCTTCAAGGTTATGAGTATAAAGAAATGCTCGAAAAGGCTGACAATATTGTACTTGGCTTTGTTGCTTCCACTGGAGCAACAGGAGCTATCCCTGTGCCATTTATGGATGCTCCATTGATTATTGCCCAACAAGTTGCCATGATGGCATCCATCAACGCAGTTTTTAAGATTGATGTAAGCAAGGATGCACTTAAATCATTAGCCATAGCCGTAATTGCCGTAGGTGGAGCAACTCTTTTAGGACGAACTATCGTTGCTAACCTATTAAAATTTATCCCTATAAAAGGGTCAATTGCAGGTGGGGCAATTTCTGCGGCAACAGCAGGATTGATAACTCTTGCAATGGGAAAAGCCTATATTGAAATTTGCAAGTTAATTAAAATGGGTAAACTGAATGTAGAAGATTTAACAAACAAAACTGGTACAGATGCACTAAAAGCCGCTTTCAAAGAGCAACTTCATAAAAATAAAAATAATTAAAAAGAAAAGCAGGGCGAGATTGAACACTCAAGTCCTGCTTTTTATTTATTCGTAAATCAATATACAGCCCATGCGAATCCATCAGTCATTCAACTTGCCAAGGGCTTTCTTATGCACCTCTTTCGCTTCTTGGATGTGTTCCTTAACTGTTGCAAGATTATTAAATTCTGATAAAATACACTTTGCCCGCTCTATTGCAAGTTTTGCATCATCGGCAGTCGGGTCTGAGGTCATATGCTTATATCTTAATCCGGTACTATATCTATTTAGAAAGTGAATATACCTGACTGTATCTGGAGTAAGTGTTGTATAAACTTCAACGTCTTCAAGGAGTGCTATAAGTTCGTGGCCGTGTTCATAATTTTTGCCTGTACATTTCAAATAGCCTTTAAGAATTTTTTCAACAGCTTGAGTACAATGCCAGACTGCGTTATTAGGAGTAACTTTCCAAATTTGTTCAGATATCCATATATCTTCAATCGCCTTGTGGAACAGTTCAGCGTTTTTACTGATGAATACGTTCATATACAATTTTTCCTTTACTGAGCGCATCTACAAATGCGCCTCCTTTTTCTGCTGCAGCTTTTGCCTGGCTTTCGGTTTGAAAGAACACGTCATACCTGGCACGGATTTTTCGTTCTTTTCTTTTGAAATATACTTCTGTTGCTAGCTGCGCTTCATCATCAATAGTAAAGTCAGCGCCATTTTTGATGACTAGCAAGTCAAGGTCGCTTTTATCATCAGGTGTTCCATAACCATATGAGCCAAACAAAATGATTCTGTCAGGATCTGAAACCTCTGCAACAATGCTTACCAGTTGATTTATTTCTTCATTACTATACATAGTTTTTGCCTCCTAGCTAGTATGTTCTCACTACGTTTATAAGTAGGTAATGGCACAATTTTGAGTGGGATATTCACATATCAGGCAAATTTTTCATTCTGGCCACGATATGTGCTCCGATTATGCAGGGATTTCTGCCTTTAACCGTTTTTCATAGTATACTCAAAAAAGCTGTGTTTTGCAATAACAACGGGCATCCCGCCTGCGGCCTGCTATAAATTTATACACAAAAAGAGGTTTGTACTCATTATGAGTACAAACCTCTTTTTGTGCCATTTTACTAAAATTTTATTAAGATTTTAGTCATTTTACCAAAACTTTACTCAGAAATGATGTTGGGCTTTACACTACGGTGCTAAAATGATTGCAGATAGTCGGCCGACAGATCTGCAATCTAATTTTTATGGAGGTATACACGATGGTGATAAAAGCACGTCATGGGAAACGCGCCCTAGCTCTATTGCTTCTGGTTGTTTTGGTTTTAGGGACTGCAACAGCGGCTTTCGGATATGAGTCAGGCCCGGGTGAGCATGTAGAGTATGCAATAGGGCCAAATGGACATGAAGGCGCATCTTTATTTGCTTCGCGGAGCATTGCCGGAGCTGGAAATTACAGAAATCTTAACCTTACTCCGGGTGGAACGGTAGAGGAAATGCGTTTCACTTGGCATTCTCAATCAACAACAGGGGGTATCCGCGTTTATCCGGCTGGCGGAGATACTCCGGTGCAAGTAGCAGTGTCCACAACACAGACGCTTAACACGCGCTCTATTAGCTCAACTTGGTTTCCCGCTTGGGCAAGCACTCCTGACTACACGGTGCATCAGGTGACAATTACAGGTCTTCACCCAGGAACTGAATACGAATATGTGGTAACCGGTGCAGGCTTTGAGTCAAGCCGCAAGGAGTTTAGAACCGGTGGCGATGATAGTTTCCGCTTTTTGATTGGCGGAGATCCGCAAATAGGCGTGGGCGTGCAGAATGCAGCTCTAGACCGCGCTGGATGGGTTAACACAATGTCTGTTGCCGCGGCGCAAGTTCCTGATGCGGGCTTTTTCTTGTCCGTGGGCGATCAGATACACACTAACACAAACAATATGACTCGTTCGCAATATATGTATGACATTTTGCTTACGCCTTCTGAGTTTCACAATATACCTCTAATGCCGGTTGTCGGTAACCATGAAGCGGGTACAACAAATTCCAACGGAATACTTTGGCACAGGCATTACAATACATCTAATCCTACAGGTTCCGGCACGGTTTTGGATAATGCACGCCGCCACGGGACACAGCCGATTCAGTTTGACTATTATGTAGTATGGGGTAACATGCTCATTATCGCCCTGGATTCTAATACACGCACTTGGGGCGGTGGCCGCCTCGGCTGGTTTGAAAGTGTAATAGAGGATAATCCGTATGTGGATTGGAGAGTTGTTACATTCCATCATCCGCCATATTCGGTATACCGCGCTACAACGGATGGCGCCAAAAATCAAATTATATCCAACTGGATTCCTGAGTTTCAGCGTTTGGGTATTGACGCTGTGCTGTCTGGGCACTGCCACTCATACTCCCGCTCTCACCAAATGTATAGCAATGTGCCGCAGCTAAATCAGGACTGGCTTGACGGGGCTGGGCAGATTCAGTCAACTCCCACAAACGCCGTTCTTGACCCCAGCGGTATCGTGTACATAGCGTTTAACAGCGCCAGCGGAAGCGGATATTACAATGTGACTGCAATGGCAGGCCGCCATTACATTGCGGCGTACAATCAGAACTTCCACCGCAATTTCTCTGTAGTTGATGTCACTCCTTATACTTTCTCTGTCGCCACCTACCAGGTTAACGCTGACAGTTCAACCACACTGGTTGACGTATACACCATCGTACAAAGGGATGCGGATGGAAATGTGCCGGCGGAAGTGTTAAATTCCGGCCTGCGTCAGATGGATGATTCGCAGATGGGTACTTTTTTACGTGGAGTTACAACTCCAATCAGCGAGCTGCCGCTAAACACTACGCTTGATGCGATTGAAGGCCTTTTGCCTGCGCGTATAGCGATAGAAACCGATATCCGCAGCAACAGTGTCCGTGAGCCGCTTGCAGGAAATATTGCTGCAATCCGCAATCCCGGCGGCGCGTACGGCGTAAATGTCAGACCTATGTTTGCAGATGTGACTTGGAACATGGACTCCATCACTCCGGAGTTTAACCCCGCGCCGACATCACAGCAGACATACACAATCTTCGGTACTGTGGCAAACCCACCAGCCGGTGTAGGTGGATTCACGCCGCCGATGACGGTTTCAATTGATGTGTCAGTGGGATTTGAGCCGCAACGCCCGTTCGACGGATACATCTCTTACTTCGGCGCCCGCTACCGGTTCTTCGGCAGAAGTAATTCAGCATTTCTTTATGATGCCTTTAATCCCGATGTCTTTGCAACATGGCCGGGCGGAGGCGCGAACCCTGCCGGTCAGCCGACTCCGATAGGATTTGGTTCTCCACGTTCAGGCACAGGCCTTACTCTGGCGACAGTCATTCCTACAACCGGAGGCTCTGCCGGACGCTCTGCCAACCCTGGAAATCCCAGTTCTGGAAATCCTGTACACACATTCACGTATTTTGCCAGAACATTTTACCTGCCGGAGCATTTCTGTTTGGAAAATATAGGTAGTGTACATGGTGCCCACAGACTGGATGATGTTCTCGTTCTATTTATAAACGGCATCGAAGTGTACCGGGCCAATACAGCCACAAATGCTTCAAACAATATAAGAATCGGACATCCGGTTAACTGGGGTGTTTTCGTTGGACAAAATACAGACGCACAGCACCGCACATTCCACATAAATTATGACTTTGACCACCGCAACATGGGCGTTCCAACCCAAGCTGCCGCCACTATGATGCACGATGCCGCAAGCAGGACAAACTTTGATTTGGCACTGCGACACGGACAAAATGTACTAACTGCAGTGGTCGGAAACAATTCCGCCACAAGCTCTGATTTGTGGTTTGACCTGGAACTTTTCGTGGAGCTGGATACCTGCGGTTGCGTTTCGGTACCCCCAGTAGTTGATCTCTCCGCCCTAAACGAGCTTATCTCAAATGCGCAGAGCAGGACGCAGGCGGATTACATGCCGGCAAGCTGGAGGGCACTGCCAGCGGCACTAAACGCTGCAAGAAATGTCCGCGACAATCCGGACGCGACTCAGGAGCAAATAAATGCCGCCGCACAAAACCTTAACGCAGCACTTGAAAACCTTTCGCCGGTTTTGACTGTAGCAGAGCCTAACAGGGATGCCTTAAATGCTGCAATTACGCAAGCGGAGTCCCACATTCAAGCAAACTATACCCCGGCGAGCTGGAGAGCGTTCCAGCCGGCACTGAGCGCGGCGAGGAATGTACGTGATAATCAAGGCGCAACTCAGGAGCAAATTGATTTAGCGGCGCAAAATCTCACCACAGTGCTTGGAAATCTTACCCCGCGCCCATAGTAATGATAAACTAAATACAATAAAAATATAATAGGAGTTTGAAAAATGCAAAAATTAAGAAACAAGAAACGTCTGACCGGCTTGGTAGCCGCCTTTATGCTCACCTTCGTAGTTGGTGGAGCGTTCGCCCTCACCGGCGGTACACTCGATATAAACGCCAACGTAACAGTCGCAACACCTGATGAATTGTATGTGGTCTGGGATGCCGTGGATTACGGAGCAGGATTTGTATACTATTCACCAATCGCTCCAGCATGGGGAATAATGGGCGATGGTACCACAAGCAGTGCCTCCATCGTAAGCCGTGCAGGTGACACAAGAACCGCCCAAAGAATTGTATGGAATGTAAACTTTTCTGACTTTGATGCAAACGACTTAGCTGTCGCTGCAATAAGTGCGCGCATGAGAAATAATGCCCTGCAAACCGCCGCTCTCACTTCGGTTACACCAGCAAACTTCGTATGGAGCGATCCCGCTTTGGCAGCAGAGCTTGGTTTGGAAGTCCTGATTCCGACGGCTCCCCCTGCTACATTAGCCCCAGGTCAAGTTGCAACGGCATTATTTGAAATCGAATGGGACGGCTCATTCCCTGCTGTTGTGGACGTTGATGAATTTGAACTGACTCTCTCGCTTGAGATTCCTTATGCTCCGGCTCCATAATAACATTAAACTAACCATAATTGTCAGCGTGGCATTGGCGGTGATGCAAACTGCGTTCATGTTCATCCCGCCAGATGCCATGCGTCTGTACAATCTGGTACTTAGGCCGCTGGTTTATGCGGTGCTTACGGTAGCTGTGTTTGTCTTTATGGGTTTTGACGCACGGCCTGTAAGAAAGGCTCATAGTGCCAATTTGATTGCCGTGATGTCGGTTGCATTGTTTGGGATTATTTTGCTTGTTGCTTCGTTTTTATCAGGCGCAGGCAGAAATCTTATGACGGCAAACTCAGCCATTGTTGCGCATAATCTCTGGGAAACAGGCTCAATAGTGATTTTAGGAGAACTTATCCGGTTCAAGCTGATAAAAAGTGCCGGCCAGCAAAACCGGGTATACATAATAGCCGTACTGACTGTTGTGCTTGCGTACGGACATATGAATGCGGTGCGAATGTTAATTGATGGAAATGTCATAGTTTGGGCTGTGTTCTTTGAAGCTATTTTCAGGCCGCTTGTAATCAGCGCTGTGTTGAGCTACTTTGCGGTGGAAGGAACTTTCAAGTCAGTAATTTTGGTGAGCTTCGTGTACAAAATGACTCCATATGTTGTGCCGGTATTGCCGGATATATCGCAGCTTGTATGGGCTCTTATAACTTGCGGAACGTTATTTGTAACGGCTGTTATTTACCGCTTTGTAACAAATGAGAAGCGTCGCAATATGAAAATTCGGGAAAAGAGGATGCTTAAATACGCTAAAAAGCCAATCCTCTCAAACGCAGTCACGGTGGTAGTGGTTGCTGTGATTATAGCGTTTTTCGTGGGGATGTTCCCTGTTTATCCAGTGGTAATACTTACGGGTTCTATGGCGGATACCGCCCCGCGCGGGAGTTTGGTATTTGTCGAAAGAGTGCCCCCCGGTGAAGCGTTTATACGGGTAGGCGAGGGTGAAGTAATCCATTTCTTAAACCACACAGGGGTTCCGTATGTTCATCGGGTTGTGGATTTCAGATGGGATGCAGACGGTAACCGGGAATACGTAACCCGCGGCGATGCAAGCGATGCTGCTGACCCATTCCCTGTGCCTCAATACGATGTGTTGGGTATAGTACGCGCACAGTTGCCGTTTTTTGGATATCCCTATATATTTGTCCGAAGCATTCTTAGGTAACCGGGAACTGCTTAGCACTACTACTCGAAGCCGGTTCTACAGCGGCAGTGTGCTCATATTCCCTCGGTCAGTTTCGTACAGTAGCAGAAATTCCCACGGAAATCTGAGCGCGCTGCCGCTGCAGAATCTACTGCCCTGCGTCACACATTGACATAGCATTAAGTTAAGATAGGTGAAAAGATTGAAAATAATAAGTGTAGCAAAGAATATCGCAAAAAATACAGCAAAAAATATAGCAAAGAGCGTAGCAGGTAAGCCGCCCATCTGGATAGCATTTCTATGTGTATTTATCATTTTAGCTCTGGTGGTTGTGGGCATAATCCATCTTGCCGCCTATTTCAGAGAAGATATCACGGTTTCGGCATCGGGCCATCAGAATCTGGCTTTTCGTGTGTTTTATCTCGAAAATGATATTTTTGACGAAAACCCGATGCCGCCGAATCTTAACTTTTTAATTTCCTATACCGATTATATTGAAATAGATAGCAGTTTTACCGCTTCGTTTAGTGAGGAGATGCAGATATATTACAGTTATCACGCTGAAAAAAGATTTGTAATACGCTACATGGGAGCCTTAACTGGGGATCTAAACGGAATTGTGTTTGAAGAGGTTATCCCGCTTTCGGAAACAAGGGGCGAGCTTGTGTCAGACAGGCTCGATTTTAACCGTGGGACATATACTGTTTTCCCGAAAGATCACATTGGACTGTATTTTGAATTTGTAGAGGATCAATTGCGTCAAATGGCAGAAGAAAATGTAGTAGCACAGGGGTTGCGAGGCTTCTCGGCAGACCTTCTGATAGATTTCACGCACATAATACAAGCCCCCGGTTTTGGGCTAAACGAGGTGGTAACCCAGGGGTACAGGATACCGCTGACTACGGAAATATATACATTGAGCATGACGGGCAGGTCTAATTTTGACTGGGCCGGCAATGTCGCTGGGAGCGGTGCAACTATAACGCTTCCGAGGGTGGTTATTTTTGTGGCGGTATTTGCCTTGAGTGTATTCGGACTGCTCTACACTATAAAGCTGATGAGGTCTGATTGCGACAAAAAACGGCGGGAAGCGGACAGTATTTTGAAAAAATACTCTAGCGAAATCGTGATTTACGAAAACCCGGTGGATTTGGAAAAATACAAGACGATGACAGTGCCTGATTTTAACGAATTGTTGAAATTGGTAATAAACCTAAACAAGCATATAATGTGCTACAGGGACAAAACACAAACCCAGTTTGTAACAATCGTGGACGGATATGCCTGCTTGTACACAATAAACTACGACTAATACAGTAATACAGCGTTTTCAAAATAACCTTTCAAATCTTTACTGTTGCAATAAATTGCTGTGGCCACATTACAGTTAATGCATATCTTAAACCATCCGTCGAACACGGGTGCTACTCTGTGAAAAAGTGAAGCGGCCTCCGTCAGTCACGTCTACCCTAGAGGAAACTTGGAAACCATGCTAAATCTGTGTTCCAGGACTGCGGCCGCTCCACTTTCCCTCAGAGCAGCACCCGTGTCCGACTGTTTTAACGAGGCTACTGGAACAGGAGGGACGAGTAACTACCGCGGCCACAATTGATTTTGACGCTATCTATCTCGTTGACTTTGGGCTTCGAAATGCAGTATAATGTAGCTTGAGTTAAACATGAGGATTGCGAGGTAGCGGTTGTGAAGAAAGTTTTGATTTTATTATTGGCAGTTGTGCTAGTTTTGGCGGTGGCCGGATGCAGGCAGGAAGCTAGTGTTCCGGAAGATTTGCCAAATGGCTCAGCTTCTGTAGCAGACCCATCTGAAGGAAATGAGGAATTGGGAAGCCAGGCAGCTGACGGCGAGAACGGCGGGGGAGAGGCGGATAATGGACAGCCTGAGGATGAAGGCGGTGAGGCTGATGAGCCAGGAGAACCCGATGGCGAGCCGGAGGATGAGAATGGAGATGCGAAGCCATATGAGCCTGAAGATGAGCTTGTATTTGCACCTATAGAGGAAGTTGTCGGCAGCAGTGGCACACAGCAGACGGTGACGTTCTTCCCGTTCGTCGAGAGAACTGATGCGGCAGGGCTTGTAAGTTTTGTTATATATTTCGCGGAGAACCACGAGGTTATGTACTGGGCCGGAGAAGAGGATTTGTACCGTGTGTGGGCAGATCCCGGCGGCTTTATAATGGGTTTCGGGCAGTCGGCAAATACGTCGCCTGCGGATATAATTGCAGAGTGGGAGATACTGCGGCCAGGAATTTCTGTCCGTGAGCCCACAGCGGATTTTCCGTTTTATGTTATGGACATGGGCATTGTGTCAGGTGAAGGGCATGAGGGCACCACTTATTTGATAGATAATGGGCAGGGTGGAGTTATTCATTTTGATATCACACTATCGCCACTGGATATAGCCCACGGGCATGGCGAAAGGCTGGAGCAGAGCTTGCGGTCTTTGCAGCTTCTGGGGTAGGCAAGATAGGTACAGGTGTAGGCATGACCTACACCTGTACTCGGTTTGCCGAGTTTACAAAACGGAGAAAGATTGTGGAAATAACTGTTAAAGATCTCGAGCACATAAGCCTAAATGATTATGTGCTTGCGGATATAAGGGGAGAGGTGGCCTTTCAAAACGGCTACTTGCCCGGTGCGGTTTTGATGTCTCGGGAGGATTTGGAAAAAAAACTGCCTAAGGACAAGAAGGTGGTAATATATTGCACGAGAGGCCTCATAAGCGCCGAAGTTGTAAGTGACTTGCGGGAGAAAGGCTTTGAGGCGTTTCACTTAAATGGCGGGTATGTGGCTTGGCTTATGGAGCGGTTTGCGGAGCAGGAGCAGGCCGCTGTGGTTGAGGAGAGTTTGCGCAAGCGGTTTAAGAAAAGCATTTTCAGCAAATTCACAAAGGCGATCCGCACGTATGAGCTTGTGCAGGCGGGGGATAAGATTGCTGTATGTATTTCAGGCGGCAAGGATTCAATGCTGATGGCGAAGCTCTTTCAGGAACTCCAAAGGCATAGACAGGCTCCCTTTGAGCTTGTGTTTTTGGTGATGGACCCGGGTTATGCGCCTGAAAACCGCTCGCTTATTGAGCGAAATGCCCGGGCCCTGGACATTCCTGTTACTATTTTTGAAACTGATATTTTCGATGCAGTGGTAAATATTCCAAAGTCCGCTTGTTACCTTTGTGCCAGAATGCGGCGCGGACATTTATACAGCAAGGCCAAAGAGCTGGGGTGCAACAAAATCGCCCTAGGGCATCATTATGATGATGTCATAGAAACGATTTTGATGGGAATGCTCTGGGGGGCGCAGGTTCAGACGATGATGCCTAAACTAAGGAGCGATAATTTTGAGGGGATGGAGCTAATCCGCCCTCTTTACCTGGTCAGGGAAGCGGATATAAAGCGTTTTCGCGACAGTCACGACTTGCACTTCTTGCAGTGTGCCTGCCGCTTTACGGATGCCTGTAGCGTTGACGGGAGCATGGCCTCAAAGCGCACGGAAATCAAGCAGCTAATTAAGGATATGAAAAAAACTAACCCCTTAGTTGAGAGCCATATTTTTAGCAGCGTGGAAAATGTACACATGGGGGCTGTAATTGCTTACAAAAAAGACGGGGAGAGGATACATTTCCTCGACAATTATTGATTTTTGCGTAGACTTCACATATAGGAAGGCGCACTGCCGCCTAACACCTAAACAGTTGCATCAGTGTGAATGGAAATTGCAACATTGTCCCAGGCGAGCTCCCCGCTTCTTGATACAATGGTAATTTGTATCGGGCGGGCCTCGTCTGATATTGTTTTGCGCACTTTTTCCGTGCAACGGAGAGTGCAGTCGGTCTTGTAGCCGCTATACTGCTTCTTTACGACACCGAGGCATTGGGCAATGTCAGTTGAGGTCTGGGCACCGGCAGAGGGATAATTCATAAAGACGGCAAACTCCAGATATTCGCCGCTATCCACAGTCCGTATCCCGTCAAACCTTATGCTTGCTGTTGACGCCCGCTCTTTTTCAAATCCCGCCGGCAGCATCTGCGCTTTAAGCGTGGCGCAGGCGGATTTCGTTTGACCTCTCTCAAATAGAAGGTTAAATACATTGAAGCTCTGCTCTCCGCAGATGTCTTTTTGCATTTGATCTTTTACTGTGTCAATGTCATAGCCCCTGCCGAGCAGAAACATCATTTTAACTAGGGCTGCTTCGGGAGTCATGTCCACTCCGCTTATAACACCGAGGCGAAGAAGCCCCAGGCTTGCATCATACATGCCCATTTCGACTTGGCCATGTATGCACTGGGTTATGTTGACGACGGCGAGATTATTGCCTGTTATGGCATTTTCAATTTCCCGCAAAAAAGAAGTGTCAGTGGGGGTGTTGCCTGTGCCATATGTGCGCAGGACAACACCCTTTAGCTCTTTAATAGAAAACACGCTCCGGAGCATGTTGGGGCTGATGCCGGGGAAAATATCCAGCATCATTACATTTTCGGTAAGGGATTCATTTATGAAAAATCCTTCGGTGGGCAGCTTGCGGACTAGATTTTTGTCCACTGTGATATGCTCGCCTATTTTGGCCAGGGGGCGGAAGTTGGGGGAGTCAAAGCCCGCAAAGCCGGTGGAACTGACCTTGCGGGAGCGGTTGCCCCGCAGAAGCACGTTGTCAAACAAAATACACACCTCAGGAACAGTGGGTACTCCGTCTGAGGCGGCAAAAATAAGTGCTGTTACCATGTTCTGGGCAGCATCCGTGCGTGAGCGCGCAAGAGGGAGCTGAGAGCCTGTGAGAATTACGGGCTTGCCGAGGTTTTCAAGAAGAAAAGACAGGGCTGTCGCCGTATAAGACATGGTGTCCGTGCCGTGCAAAATGACAAAGCCGTCATAAGAGTCGTAATGGTCACGGATTTTGCGGGCGATTTCAACCCAGTACTTGGGGCTCATATCGGATGAGTCTATAAGGGTCATCTCGTGCATGTCAACGCCGAAGGCGAGCTCCTTCAGAGCTGGCGAATGTCTTTCAATCTGTTCCCACTTAGCAGGCACAAGCGGACTGCGGGGGTCATGCTCATACTTTGGCAGCATTCCTATGGTGCCGCCTGTGCAGAGCATTAGGACTTTTTTATCTTTCTTTATTTTGGGCATGGTGTTCACCTTTGCAGCTCTACTGCTCTCGTGCGTGTTCATTTCGTTTAGCCTTCTTCCCCAGCAAAAATGCAACTATAAAGCCTGCGATGCACAAAGCCGCGCCTATGGCGATGCCGGGGGCTTGTACGCCGCTTTGATAAACTATGGGATTCTGGAATAGCGCAGCGAGGGAGGCTACTACCATGCCCATTATGACGGCATAAACTTGTTTGTGATAATTTTTTAATAGTTTTTCCATTAATTTTGCCATGAAAATGACGCCGATTAGGCCGCCTATTCCAAAAGGGGCAAGAACCGTGACGATGTTACCCAATAGGGCGGTGTTTGCAGGGTTTGTAAGGTATGTCCCGATGTCTGAAACTGTGGAGATTATTATGGGGTAGAGGCCTAAAATCAGCAAAATAAAGGCTCCGCTGAGGCCGGGTACTACAAGCGTGGCACCTGTGACGATGCCTGCAATAAACAAAAATGCCAAAATCGTGAAACTCATGGCTCCGTCTGCATTGGCGGGGTCGATTTCAGGGCCTGTGAAGCCCACTGTGAGAAAATACAGGCCTGCGGCGGCGACTATTGCCAAAACTACTTCCCGAAGGGCTATCCGCTTGGCACCGCCTTTTGCGTATGAAAAGGTGAGGGGGATTATCCCGGCCAGAAGCCCCGCGAAAAACAGCATGGTTGGCAGGGAGAATGTTTCGAGCAAAAATGAAATCAATCGGCTAAACAGCACGACTCCAACCGCTACGCCGAGGACGAACAGTATAAGATATCTCAGGCTCTTCTTGTCTTTTCTGACGTGGTTTATTGAGTGTATTAGTTCATCGTAAAACCCCAGAATTATGGCGAGGATTGTCGCGCTGACTCCGGGGATTACGAGTGTCATGCCATAAACCGAACCGTTAAAGAAGTTTCGCAAATGTTTAAGCATTAAAACGGGTACCTACTTTACAAGATTTGAAATTGCTTTGCGGTGTGGGTGGTCGGCGCGGACCATCATTTCAAACAGGGCGGATTCCGCAGTGGTGACGATGGCTCCGGCCTGCTCCATGCGGCGCAGGGAGATATGTTTATCGTGCTCAGAGCGTGAGCCAACGCAGTCCGCTAGTATATAGACGCCGTAGCTGCGCTCTAGCAGGTGCAAGACTGTCTGCTGAACGCAGATATGGGTTTCTACACCTGTTATAAAAATATTTGTTCTTGCGGCCTTTTTGAGCTTGTCTTCAAACTCTTCACAGCCGAAGCAGCTAAAGGTTATTTTTTCTATGGGCTCAAAATCACCTAAGGCTTTTTTTATTTCCGGGATGGTTTCCCCGAGGCCTTTGGTGTATTGCTGTGTTGTTAAAACAGGCAGGCCGAGTGTGCGGCAGCCTTCGATGAAAACTGCTGCTTTGCGTGTTAGTTCTTCGCTGTCATTTATTGATGGCATCATGCGCTCTTGAAAGTCAATTGCAAGAGTAAGGGTGTTTTCTGTTGTAAGCATAATTTTACCTCCATTTAAGGGTTTTCGGTGCGGTAAGTGCCGCGCCTGATGTTTGTGCTATGGGCGCGTATCGCATCGCAGTCATTGTATCATGGTTGCGCTTAAAGTGCAACTCTTACAGCCGTAGTGGTTTCAGCGTGTGTGCGCCTAAGTGCCTACTGCTGTGGAGAGCTGAGTGGCTATGATTTCTACAAATATGAAACCATCCGCCGGACACTGGTGGGTACTCTGTGGAAAAGTTGGGCGGCCTCCGTCAGTCACGTCCACTCTGGCAGAAACTTGAAATCCTAGGCAAAATTTGTGTTCCAGGACTGCGGCCGCCCAACTTTCCCCCAGAGCACCCACCAGTGTCCGGCTGGCCTGTGAACGCGCAAATACTCCCTACAATACTCTGTAATAAATGACGACAAAAAGGTTGATGAATTTATTGGTGCGGTGTATAATGATGCTAGGCAGAGGGGTGCGATACTTTAAGAAAGTGGGTGAATCATCGTGTCAAATATTTTTTATCCCAGTAATGTTTTAGATGCCTTAGTTCCTATTACAAGATTTAACAGAGGCGAAGCAAGCAAAATTTTTGATGAGGTTAGAGAGTCCGGCTATAAGATTGTTGTTAAGAACAATACTCCTGCTTGTGTTATGCTAGCGCCGGAACGGTATCAAGAACTGATGGATATGCTAGACGACCAGTATTTGCTTGTGCTGGCGGAAGAGCGGCTGAAGAACGATACAGGAGAAACAACTGCTTTTGAGGAAATTTTAACAGAAGACGGTTTGACTTTTGACGACTTGAAAGATGTGCCGATGGAATACGGAGTTGACTTTGTATGATGTGGGAGATTGTGTTCTCCGAGGAGGCAAAGAAAGATCGGGCTGCACTGGATGGATCTGTGCGAAAACAGGTGCTCAGCGCCATTTACAAAGTGGCGCAGAACCCTCTCCCTAAGAGCGAGGGTGGATATGGCACTCCGCTTCGCGGTAATCTTGCAGGTTTATGTAAAATCAAGTTATTAAAGCTAGGGATTCGTGTAGTGTACGAACTTGTTAAAACGGAAACCTCTATGAAGATTATTGTGATAGCAGCTAGAGCTGATGATGAGGTTTATGAGATGGCAGTAAAACGCAATAAGTTAAAATAATGGAGATTGCACTCAGTGTTGCAAGCTCCATTATTTATATAAAAACACCAGGGGCTGCCGTGTGGCAGCCCCTGGTTATGTCAGAAGGTGTACCTTCTTGACTGTGTTACTATGCTTATGCTTCGAAGCCTACTGTTGCTAGCGCGACGTACCTAAATGCCCAGTGTGTGCGCGGTACGTCTACCAAGGCGAAGTCTATGTCTGCGGTTTTTTCAGCGGTCACAGGGGCACCGAGTACGTAACGTACAAGTGCGGCTACCATTTCAAATCTGGTGGCTGTGACGTCAGGCCTGAATGTGCCGTCAGGGAAGCCTTCAAAGATTCCTTCATAGACTGCTTTTAGGATGTAGTCGGTTTTGAGGTGGCCTTCGATGTCGCTGAAAATGTCTTCAGCTATCTCTGTCCAGCCTTCAGCCCTTACAAGCATCCTTGCCAGTTCGCCGCGGGTTAGTTCGTTGCGCGGTAAGAACAATCCGTCTGCGCCGGCATCAACGATTCCTTCAGCAACTGCCCATTCGATTGCATCAAATGACCATCTGCCAGGAGCTACATCTGTAAAGGTTTGCGGTGTGGGAGTCCAGCCGTTTGGTACGCCACTGGGGTTATGGAGCCTAAACAGAATTGTTACAAATTCTTCTCTGCTAATGCGGTTTGCTCCACGGAATGTATCATCCGGGAAACCTTCGATGAACGGAGCGAAGGCTGATGCTAGAGGAACTTCGTCATCTTCGATTTCGGTTACCGGTGGTGCGGGTGGTGGAGTTGGGGGTGCTGGAGGAGGAGGCGCTGCTCCGCCACCGTTGCCGCCTGTAGCTGGTGGCCTAACCACAAGTGCGGTTGTGGCACTGCGTAGTGCAGCATATGCTGCGTCTACTTGCGCTTGAGTTGAGGCAGCATTTGCTAATACAGCCTGTGCTGCTGCTCTTGCTTCGTTAAATGGGTTAAAGGTTGCAACTGTGTATCTGGCAGCTTGTCTGGTTGCGGTGTATTGGACAAGTGCACTAAGCTCCGCAGTGTTTACTGGCGGGGGTGCTGGTGCAACAGGTGTTGCTGCAACCGTTGCTACAGGTCCGGCTCCGATATCGTTGACGGCTCTGACGCTAATAGTGTGAGCTACGCCGTTTGTCAAACCATCGAATGTGAAATAAGTTACGGTGCTTGGAAGGTCATGCCATGTAATGCCATCAATGGAGATTTGATACAATGTGACTGGTTCACCGCCGTCTGTTAGAGGTGCCTGCCAAGTAACAGCTATGCTGCCGTCGCCGGCTGTTGCTTGTAAGAGTTGCGGTGCTGATGGAGCGGTGTGTCCTGGATCTGGTATGGCAGTTACTGATGCTGCCGGGCCAGGTCCTGCTGCGTTGACGGCTACGAGGCTTATAGTATACTCATCGCCATTTGTAAGGCCGGTGAATATAAAGGTTCTATCGCTTGGAATTGTAGCCCACCACACATCGTTAAGGAATAGCTGGTAGTAGAGTACTGGGGTTCCACCATCAGTTTCAGGTGCTTGCCAGCTTATTGTCAAAGTTTCATCGCCCGGTGTGACTACTAGGTTTTGCGGGATTTCTGGAACAGTCGCAACTGTGAGCGTGAGTGTAAACTCAGTAGAAACAGCAACGCCCGTAGCTCTTACTGTGAGTGTGTATTCACCTATTGTTGCAGGTGTTCCTGATAGGATTCCGTTTAGGAATGTCATTCCTTCCGGAATAAGTCCATCTACTATTTCCCATGCAGTAACTTCATCTGATGATGTAAACTCAAACTCAAAGTGAGCACTAGTCATAGCGAGTAGTTCATAGGGGTTATCGGCATCCGGAGCCGTAAGAACCACAGGGAATGGGTTTGGTGGTGAATCAGACCAATGGGTAGCGTGATCTGGGTTTACTATTGCCATCATGCTGATTTCAAAGACTTCACCCGGTGCGCCCACTAGTCCTAGTGTTCTCAAGTCGAATGTCCTTGCAGCGATTGGAACTTGTGTGCCCGGTTCAAAGTCTTCAAGACCATAAACAGGAAGTCCGTTTACGAGCAGCCTGTATGAGCTGGAGGCTAGGGCTGCGTTGCCGCCGGCATTGTTACCGCCGAGAACATTGTGGAATGAGCGTGTGCGGTACCAGTTGAGTGTAAAGCCGTCTGCTTGAATGTCAACGAAAGGCGGGTACATCGGGGTCTCACCAGCCACATCAATGACAAAATGCTTAAAGTCGCCGCCGAACATATCGTATGCCTGCTCTGACTTATGGCGTAGGTAGAATGCTACGTTGAAGGTGCCGGCGTATGTCGGGTATCCCCAGAGGTGACCAGCAAACCAGTGGGTATCTTCGAATATCCCGAGGCCGCGCGGCAGAGGGTCAAATGTTACATACTGTCCGCATGGGGGGCTTCCGGGGACGCAAGTAGCACATCTTACAGGAACAGACATTTGGAACGTTCTGGTGTATTGGGATACAGGTCCGACACCAAAGGTTTGTGTGAAAGTTGGACGTGAGCTACACAGATGTGTGCCTGTAATCTGCACCCAGTTAGTGGGCATGCCTGTTGCATTGGGGATAAGGAGTGGGACTGCATCGTGGGTACGTGCTCCGGCCCAGTTTTCACCGGTGTGGAACTGTACTGTATTTGCATTTACTATATTGTCATGGAGTGCTGGGTTTAATGCGGAGAATGTCGGCCTGCCGAGAGGCTCAACTAAGAAGGAAACATCAAATGAATCAAGAATGCCATCTCTGCCGACGACCTGTACAGCAGCTCTGTGAGGAGCTATAACTGCGCCGTGGAACCCGCCAATACCTTGCTGGCTTATTGCTAGGCCGCCGCGTCCATAGCGGTCAATGTTAAACCAGTCAGCAACATTTAAGCCGTGGAGCGGTGCTACGGTTAAGTCAACATATTCGCCGGGGTTTAGGTTGGCGATTGTCGCACCTGATGTGGCGTTTAGATGTGCCCTGTTGCCATGGAGGATTTGATTTGTCAAAGCAACTCTTGAATCCGTGGCGCCGAGTGTGAATGCCCTGATGTCCATTGCATAACCTGGGCCGCGGCCTGGGCCATAGCTTAGAAGGTTAATTGTGAGAGGGCCTGTTGGGGAAGTGCTGTTGTTTGTTACCCTAAATGTCTGCGGGGCGGGAACTTGAGCTGGGGCATAGCCGAACCTCACTGCTCCGAAGTCGATGTCAGCTACGGGAGCTACCGGGGTGATGGTTGCGGTTGCACTTGAAGTTGCTTGAGGTCCGAATTCAACCCAGATCCTTGGGGCTACAATCCACGGGTCGAAGTGATTGGGATTCTCGCGGGTCGGTGAGGCGCCTGTCCTGCCGCCGCCTGTGGGGCCGACTACGCGCATTGTCACGCCTGTGGGGATAATCTGTGGGAAGTTTTCAGGATGTGTTGCTCCTGCATGCCAGTTTGGGTTATTGAGGTTATTTCCGGTTGTTGCTGTAAAACCATGGAAGTTGCCGCTGCCTAAGTGGCCGCCGCCAGGGAAGCCGTCAGGCACAGGCTGGCCTTGCGGGGCATGGAAGTTTGAAATAGGTATATGGTGAATGCCTTCGTCACAGAACTGGACTGAGCAGTCTGCATAACACCAGCCTCTAAGAGCATGTCCGGGAATCGGGCATGGGCCGAACACTTCGCCAGGATGCCAGAAGGGGTCTGAGAACCAGCCGCTGTGTATTTGATTGCCGCGTACGCCCTGGTTAGGAATCATAACTTTTTCAAGATTGAAACGCCTATGTGAGTTGTTGTGCTGCTGTGGTGCCATTCTGGAGTCTAAATGCCAGACCATTATGCCACGGTTCCATACTTCGTGGCTTGCAGATCTGTCGAAACCGACATGCTGGAAGTTCTCTACCATGAAGAACTGCTCGTGATTTCTTGCTTCGGGAGCGTTGGGGAACAACTCTCTAACTGCGTTGGTGCTTGTAATCTTTACAGCCATCGGAAGGTCGCCGTTTGCGATGCTATGAATAGCGGGATCCCAGTGTCTTACAGTTCTGGGATCGCTCCAGTGGCCTACATAGCCCGCCCAACTATCGTTAGCGTCGAGGGTCATTGGTGTGAGCCAGCCCATCTGATAGGCAAATGTGACTCTAAAATGTGTGCCTGCGGATCCGAGGCGTTCATTGTAGTTGTTGTAACGGAATGCGCCCCATGTGCCGCGTCCCATGCCGCACCAGAAACCTATGCATAGCTCTTCTGAGGTGAGGCCGCCGCCGACTGCTTTGTCAGGCAAATCCCAGACAGAGTGGCCTAGTTCGTGTATAAACACACCGAGACCTTGAGCAACACCTGTGGCTTGTTGTTCACCATGGGAACCGTAGACGTGCCTTGCACGTACACCTGTAGCTGGATTGTAACGTACACTGACAAGTCTGATGGGGTTTGTGGCCCTGCCTAGTGTCGGGCCTATGCCACGGCAGAGCTGCTCACCTGTTTCAGCGTTGTAGACAGGGCCGCGGACTATGTTATTGACTCTAGTAAGGCCACTTGCATGTGCCCAGAAGCTGGGTCTTGCAGCATTACCTCCCAGTGCGCCTTCATATCCGCCATAAATGATGTAGAAGTTGAGGTCTTGAGCAAACACATCGTATTGATTTACTACTGGATTCCAGTGTTTGGGAACATTATCCCAGTTGATAAAGTGCCTGACTGCGTTAAAACCGTATGTTGCAAAAATTATCTGATGATTTTGGCCACCTTGATTTACTATGTTGTAATTAATATGACCCATAGCAAAGCGCACGCTTACAATGCCGTGCTCAATGTGTAGATAATGCATATTGTTAACGCCAAGGGAAATCAATAGGTCACGTTCTGCGCGGAAATACCCCTGTGTCCTGATAGCTTCGTTTACTTCAGGAAGGAAATAGTCTACAGAGCCACGCCCTCCCCAGCGGCCATCTGCACCCATGTTGTCCGGACGGACAAAAAGGTTTTGGTTGCCGGAGGCCTCAATCATCCACTCGTTGAGTGTTATGCCCTCTAAGTGGCTGTCAATGAGAGATGCATTATGACCGGCAATATCAGGGCCATTAAGGAATTCGGTTGAGCCGAAAGTTCTTGAAGACCAGAAATCATGCAGACGGCTTGCTTGGCTAGTACCTACATACGGGAAATCCGCCGCATATTCTGCATCATTAAATCTGACATTTTCCCACTCAAGGAGCATCAGCAGCAGGGGCTGGTATTTTCTTGTCACAATGCTATTGGGAAAGGGATTAGCGTGGACAGGTGCGGTAGCCGCTGAAAACGCATCCATGCCTGCTGCCAGAGCGTAAGCTGAGTCATTAGCGATTGGAAGGAAATATTCAGTGCCGACTGCTATCAGCTCGTAGGTCTCCTCAGCGACCCTATTTCCGACTGCTTGAAAGAGGCTGTCCTGAGATGTCATGCGGCTGCCTTGGTTGAAGGAGAAGCCTTCTATTCCTACTGCGTCATTTTGACTGACATCGCCAACAGGCTCATTGCCTGCGATGGCGGTTCCGTCGGAAGTTATTGAGATGGCGTAGTACCATCTGCCTGTGTCGTGGTTATGCTGGATTATATAACCCTGTTCACATTCTTGCCAGTTGAAGAATTCATCTCCTCTGGCTTGTACCATGACGGTGGTGCCGTCGGCCTGAACGAACGGTAGCGGTTCAGGCATCGCCGGAGCAGCCTGTGCGCCTGTCGCTAAAAATAGCGAAGCCAGAAGCACAAGAGCCAGAAGTCCGGCCATGGTAACTCTCATTGAAATCTGTCGTGTTTTGCTCATGTTATCCTCCTAAATATATTTGACACCGTAAATTCATTTTCATCAAAATATGATATGCTTACGGTTGTCTACAAAATGATAGGTTGCGGGGATGGAGCTTACGCGGTAATAACTTTGCTTAAAAAGCAGGTTTGATTAATTTGGTTGAAATTAAGTAGTTTTTAGTGTGCTACTACACTAGTGACGAAAAGCGGTGTGTGTAAAAAAACTTGCTGTTTCAAAAGTGCAGATGAGCCTAACTATAGTGAGGATTCCTGTGCTAGGAGCTATAATTAATGTAGAAAGATACCATAAATTATGAAGTAAATCAAGACTGAAATTGTGAACAAATGAAAAACAGGGGCTGCCGTGCGGCAGCCCCTGAAGGTTGTTGGAGGGTTTTGTTTTTTGATAGAGTTGCTTCGCTTCTAATCCTGCATTTCCAGTCCGGCTTCGAAGCCTGCTGTTGCCAGCACTACATACCTAAATGCCCAGTGTGTGCGAGGCACATCTGTAAGAGTGAAGTCTAAACCTTCGATTTTCTCGTCTGTTACAGGAACACCTAATGCATAGCGCACGAGCGCGGTTACCATTTCAAATCTGGTGGCTGTGGCATCAGGCCGGAATGTGCCGTCGGGGAAGCCTTCAAAGATTCCTTCATAGACTGCTTTTAGGATGTAGCCGCTCTTGCTGTGTTCTTCGATATCAGTGAAGGTATCCTCAGCGGTGTCTGTCCAGCCTTCAGCCCTTACGAGCATTACAGCCAGCTCGCCGCGGGTCAGCTCAGTGCGTGGGAAGAACAGGCCGTCTGCGCCAACCTCAACAATTCCTTCCGCTACTGCCCATTCGATTGCATCAAATGACCATCTCTCAGGGCTTACATCTGTAAATGTCTGAGCTGTGGGAGCTCCGCCGTTGGGCACACCGCCCGGGTTTTGGAGCCTAAACAGAATTGTTACAAATTCCTCTCTGCTAATGCGGTTTGCTCCGCGGAATGTGTCATCAGGGAAGCCTTCTATAAATGAGGCGAATCCAGATGGTCCGGCCAGCGGGACATCCTCTTGCAAAATTTCTGTCACCGGTGGTGTGGGAGGCGGAGGCCAGAAGCCGGTGCCGCCGGTTGGTGGGGCAGGGGGAGGAGGTGGCGGAGGCGGAGGAGGTGGCGGGGGTTCTGTCGGGGGCTCCGTTGGAGGCTCTTCCGGCGGGGGTGGTGGAGGCGGTGCCGCTGCAACCGGAGTTGCCGTAACAGCAGCAGCTTCACCGTAGCCTGCGCTGTTTACAGCCCTGACCCTCAGGGTATATTCATCACCATTTGTAAGGCCGGTGAATGTATAGGTCAGCCCAGCCGTGATATTAACCCATGTTTCACCGTCGGTGGAGACTTGGTAAGCGGCGATTTCTGCGCCACCGTCTGACCCGGGTGCCTGCCAGCTTACGCTGACCTGCCCATCGCCCGGTGCCGCAACTAGATTTAGCGGTGCTTCCGGAACAGTTAAGACAGTAATTGTGAATGTAAATTCAGAAGAGGCAGCGATTGTAGCTCTCACTGTGACTGTGAACACACCTGTTACTTCCGGAATGCCTGTTATAACTCCATACTCATTAAGCGCAAGGCCTTCCGGCAGGCCGCTAACGGCTGACCACGCAACTGCATCCGCAGATGGTAGCCCGGCATCAAGCTGTGTTCCGAGTATGCCGCTAATGTTCTCGGGCGCAGGGACAGCCGGAGCTGTGATTATGACAGGGAAGGGGTTTGGCGGGGAATCGGCCCAATGTGCAGCGTGGTCTGGATTTACTATTGCCATCATGGTAATCTCGAAGATTTCGCCCGGATTGCCAACGAGGCCTAGCTCCCTAAGGTCAAATGTCCTGGCTAAGCGTGGCTCCAGATCCGTATTTGGATCAAAGTCTTTGAGGCTTTCGACGGGCTGGCCGTTTAAGAGCAGCCTATATGCACTTGAAGCCAAAGCTGCATTGCCGGCGGGGGTGCCCGGGCCGGGGTTTATGTGGAATGAGCGTGTGCGGTACCAGTTGAGTGTGAAGCCGTTTGCTTGAAGCTCAACGAAAGGCGGGTACATTGGAGTTTCACCCTCTACACTGATTACAAAGCTCTTGAAGTCGCCGCCGAACATTCCGTACGCCTGATTTGACTTATGGCGCAGGTAAAATGCGACGTTAAACTCGCCGGAGAGCGTGGGATATCCCCAGAGGTGGCCTGCAAACCAGTGAGTATCTTCGAAGATCCCAAGGCCGCGGGGGACCGGATCAAATGTGAAATATTCACCGCATGTGGGACCTACGGTACATGCCGGGCACCTAACAGGAACTGACATTGTGAATTCCCGCGTGTACTGAGCTGCCCCTACACCAAAGGTCTGTGTAAATGTGGGGTGTGAACCGCAGCGGTGTGTGCCAGTAATTTGTATCCAGTTAGTGGGCATGCCTGTCGAATTTGGTATAATGAGCGGGACAGCGTCGTGGGTACGCGCTCCGGGCCAGTTTTCGCCGGTATGGAAGCGGACTGTGTTTGTATTTATCACATTGTCATGAAGGGCTGGGTTTAGCGGGGTGAAGGCAGGCCTGCCCAAAGGTTCAACCATGAACGTAACATCAAATGAATCTAGGATGCCGTTTTGGCCGACAACTTGAACAGCGGCTCTGTGGGGGGCATCGGTAACTGCGCCGTGGAACCCGCCTATGCCGTTTTGGCTGATTGCAATGCCGCCGCGGCCGTAGGCATCAAGGCTAAACCATTCCGCTACATTCAAGCCGTGGAGCGGTGCTACGGTTAGTTCGGCGTACTCGCCGGGGTCTAGGCTTACAACCGTTGCTCCTGATGTGGCACTGAGCTGAGCGGGGTTGCCGTGGAGATTTTGATTTGTCAGGGTGACCCGTGGGTCTGCGGAACCCAGTGTAAATGCCCTGATGTCCATAGTGTAGCCCGGCCCGCGGCCCGGACCGTAGCTTAGAAGGTTAATGGTGAGAGGGCCGGTTGGGTAATCGCCGGTGTTTGTTACCCTAAATGCCTGTGGAGCTGGAACTTGAGATTGTAGATAGCCGAATGCCACTGAGCCGAAGTTGCCGTCTGCCGGCTGCACCGGGGCGATGTTTGCGCTTACATCTGTTTGCGCTTGGGGGCCAAACTCAACCCAGATTCTCGGTACGACAACCCATGGGTCGAAATGGTGAGGATTTTCGCGTGTCGGTGAGGCTCCTGTCCTGCCGCCGCCGGTGGGGCCCACTATGCGGACTGTTGTGCCTGTGGGGACTATCTGTGGATGATTGTCCGGATGTGTTGCGCTGGCATGTGCATTGTTCCAGTTTGGGAAGTTGCCTTCGCCGAAGCCTTCAGGCCTTGGCTGTGCGGGCGGGGCATGAAAGTTTGAGATGGGCGTGTGATGTATGCCTTCTTCACAAAACTGCACTGAACAGTCTGCATAGCACCAGCCTCTTATGGCGTGTTCTGGGGTTGGGCAAGGCCCGAACACCTCTCCGGGATGCCAGAAGGGGTCTGAGAACCAGCCGCTATGTATTTGATTGCCGCGGATGCCCTGATTTGGAATCATAATCCCTTCAAGGTTATGACGCCTGTTTGAGTTGTTGGTCGCTGTGCCGAGGTTATGCAGATGCCAGATCATAATGCCGCGGTTCCAGACCTCATGGCTGGCAGCTCTGTCAAACCCAATGTGCTGGAAGTTCTCTACTATGAAGAACTGCTCATTATTTCTCAGGGTAGGCGCTCCAGGCCAAAGTCTGTCCATTGAAGTAGTTGCGGTGACTTTAACCGCTATGGGCAGGTCGCCGTTTTCAATGCTGTGGACTGCTGGATTCCAATGTCTTACAGTTCTGGGGTCGCTCCAGTGACCCACATAACCGGCCCAGTTATCGCCTGCATCGAGTGCCATGGGAGTGAGCCAGCCGAGCTGGTATGCAAATGTGGCCCTGAAATGTGTGGCTACGGAGCCGAGGCGTTCGTTGTAGTTGCGGTAGCGTAATGAGCCCCATGAGCCACGCCCCATGCCGCACCAGAAGCCGATACATAGCTCTTCTGTGCCTATGCCGCCGCCGACTGCCTTGTCAGGAAGATTCCAGACTGAGTGGCCGAGTTCATGGATAAACACACCCAGGCCTTGAGCGACACCTGTGGATTGCTGCTCGCCGTGAGAGCCGTAAGCAAACCTTGTGCGCACGCCTGTATTCGGATTGTAACGGGAGCTGATGAGCCTGCCCGGAGGTGCAAAGCCCGGAGTCGGAGCTATGCCACGGCAAAGCCGTTCCCTGGTTACAGGGTTGTAAATAGGGCCGCGGACTATGTTGTTAACCCTTGTGAGGCCGCTGGCATGCGCCCAGAAGCTGGGTCTGGCAGCATTGCCGCCGAGAGCTCCTTCATAGCCGCCGTAAATGATGTAGGTATTGAGGTCTTGAGCGAACACGTCATATTGATTCGCCGCTGAATTCCATTGCCTGGGGACATTATCCCAGTTGATGAAATGCTGGATAGCGTTGAACGCCGCTGTAGCTTGAGCCGCCTGCGACACGCTTGTGGATGTATTGTAGTTAGGGTGGCCTGTTGTAAATCGGATGCTTATGATGCCGTGCTCAATGTGGACATAGTGGACATTGTTAATGCCGTAAGAAATCATTCTTTCACGGTCTGCACGGAAATAGCCCTGCGTCCTGATTGCTTCGTTTACCTCAGCAGTGAAATAATCTACGGAGCCGCGCCCGCCCCAGCGGCCGTCCACACCCATATTGTCCGGACGGACAAACATGTTCTGATTGCCTGAGGCCTCAATCATCCATTCATTGACTGTGATGCCTTCTAAGTGGCTGTCAATTATTGAGGAATCTCTGCCGGGGATGTCAGGGCCGTCGAAGAACTCGGCTGAACCGAAAGTCCTTGAGGACCAGAAATCATGCAGGCGGCTTGCCTCACTGCTGCCCGAAAATGGGAAATCAGCAGCATACTGCGCATCGTTAAACCTTACATTTTCCCACTCAAGGAGCATCAGCAGCAGGGGCTGGTACTTTCTTGTGACGATGTTGTTAGGAAATGGGTTTTGATGAGGTGGTGCAATAGAAACTGAAAATGCTTCCATACCGGATGCCAGGGCTTCGGCTGAGTCATTGGCGGTGAGAAGGTAAATTTCAGTTACAGCTCTTATTAGCTCATAGTTTTCGTCAGCTACTCTATTTCCAACCGCTTGAAAGAAAGCGTCTTGGGATGTTATGCGGCTGTGCTGATTGTGCGAGAAGCCTTCTATTGCGAATATTTCCTCTTGGCCGACGGTACCGACAGGTTCGCTGCCTGCAAGGATTTCACCATCGGAAGTTATTGTGGCGGCGTAATACCACCGGCCTGTGTCGTGGTTATGCGCGATTACATAACCATCTTCGCATTCTTGCCAGTTGAAGAATTCGTCCCCCCTGGCTTGTACCATGACCGTTGTGCCGTCAGCCTGAACGAAAGGCAGTGGCTCGGGCATCGCCGGAGCTGCCTGTGCGCCTGGTGCTAGAAATAGCGAAGCCAGCAGCACAAGCGCAAGAAGCGCGGCCATGGTAACTTTTTTTGGGATTTGTAGCGTGTTGTTCAATATACTATCCTCCTAAAAATATTTGACACCGTAAACTCGCTTTAATCAGGGTTTGTTACGCCTACGGTTGCCTACAAAAAATAATTCCCGAGATAAGGCTCATTAATGGAGAGCTTTGCTTCAAAGCAGCCCGCAATTAAAGTGGATGCTTTTAGTACGCTATCTCGTTAATGATGAAAAGTGGTAGATATAAAAATATTGCCATTTCTGAGGTTTGTGAATAATTGGTGTCAAAACTTCTCAGAAACGGCAAGATTTACATACATTGTGCAGAAAAAAATATCACATTTCCGCAGATAAAGCAAGTGATAATTCAGATGTTAACAAAAAATACATACAAGCAAGTTAGAGTATAATATTAGTAGGCAATCCTCATTCAATCAAATCCAAAAGTAGATCCAATTGCGAAAGGCAAGCGTAGCGAACAACGAAGTTGTTCACGGAGCGCGGCAGTCAAAAAGAAGAATGGAA
>Ga0209755_10001968_pt1 | contig 29607 bp, 33 predicted proteins | sample TergutCo191P1_FD_187301 | JGI IMG/M metagenome (GOLD analysis project Ga0209755, IMG submission 187301) | Cornitermes sp. P1 segment gut microbial communities from Petit-Saut dam, French Guiana - Co191P1 (SPAdes) (version 2) | ecosystem: Host-associated > Arthropoda: Insects > Digestive system...
CTCTGAGAGCATTCACATCCATACGCGCCAGCGAAATAGATTTTGTTGTTTTCCTTTTCTTAATCCTATCAAGTTGCTCCAATTGCTTGGGCGTCGCCTCTGGATAACTATCGTCTAAAAACGGAACGAATGACTGTGTTTGTTCTGAATTTGGACTGTCTGACAATGGCAAAAACAACTCAAGCTCTACAGGGTTGTTGCCGTTATTTCCGGGATTTTTATTGTTGTTATTGTCGACACCATTGTTATTGTCTTTGTCCACGCATGCCCAAAACGACATGGCCAAAGTCAAAAACAAACAAAAAGCAGGCCCCATTCCTCTATGGAAGCCTATTTTTTTCCTCTGTTTCATGCGCATTGTCTAAATGTCCATTCCTTTCTGTCTTTTCTATTTTTGTATTTACATGCGAAACTGCTGATGGCTTCTTTTCTAAGGCGATCGCTGTCTGTGGTTGTTTCAATTTTTTGTTTTTTACTGCGATTCATTGTTTCAGCGCCCATTTCGCCTCTCATATTTTTAGGTTATGACTCGTACGGTGCAAGTTGTGCGCCAATATATTCATAAATTAAAATCAACAACTTAATGAGAATGTCGTTCGTTTTATGGGGGGGGCAAGCGTCCAGAAAACGGATGGAAGCCTGTCTGCTTCGCTGGACTTGCTGAAAATCGGTGAGGCTGCACGGTTGCTGATAGAGCAAATGGAAGAAGCTGCACCCGAAGGCGAGGCACACGCTGAAATTGGAAGAAGCACCCCAAGCACCGCTCTGACTTGCGTATCTGCTACCGCGGCGCCCAAGCGCTAGAGCACAGAGTCCGGCGCGGGACGTTTCGCGGATTTTTTGCTCCCCCCGCTGACTTTTTCCAAATATCTGCACTTGCGCCAACGGTGAGACTTCATGCTGCGCGACACACTTCCCGCCCCCAACCTTCTTCTGAAGCCGTGGGTTTTTTCATTTTGCACAAGGGGGGGAGTGGTATGGAAAAAAGAAGGCATGAAAAAGAGAGGAGGGCACCGTGGTGTTTCCCTCAACCCCCCCGCCCCTCTTCATGAGTCGAGAGGGACTCGAACCCTCGACCCTCGGCTTAAAAGGCCGGTGCTCTACCAACTGAGCTATCGACTCGTGGCGGCTCTTTTGTCTGTCTTTTGTGTTCAGGTCAACAACCTTTTTTATATGCAGGGAAGAAGGTGGAGTGCTTATATGGAGGGAGCAGCGAGGTTTTTTCAATAAATAGCCGCGAAGGAAGGGGTTGTGAGCCAGTCCAAAAATTATATTACGCCCAGAGGTTTTGCCGCATTGAAGGAAGAATATAGGCAACTTTTGCACATAGAGAGGCCACAGGTGACGCGCGAAGTCTCCGAAGCTGCGGCCCAAGGCGACCGCTCCGAAAATGCGGAATATATTTATGGCAAACGGCGGCTGGCAGAAATTGACCGGCGCCTTCGTTTCCTCGGCAAGCGTATGGACGCTTTGCAGGTGATAGAGCCCTCCCTCACGGCAGACAAGACGCGTATTTTTTTTGGTGCGGTGGTGGTGGCAGAGAATTTGGAGACGGGGGACTCCCACTCCTTTGAGTTGGTGGGCCCGGATGAGATAGATGCGAAATGGGGGCGTATCAGCATAAGCTCGCCCGTTGGGCAGGCTTTGTTGTCCAAGCGCGTGGGGGATGTGGTGGTGGTGCATGTCCCCAAGGGGGAGTTGGAATTGTGTGTCCACTCCATCCTCTACCCGCCTCCACCGGGCTTGCCCCCTGCCCCTGGTTGAGTTGAAAACTTTCTGAGTGACAATGTACTTTGGGCTTTGGTTGAGACAGGCTACAAAGTTTCCCTGGAGTGGACGAAACCGTTGGAGAAGTGGGGTTGACAATGCCGCAAGCGGAAAAAATTTTTGTTTTGGACACCAATGTATTGCTGCACGATGCGTGCGCATTCCATGCATTTGGAAATAACCGCGTTATAATTCCCATTTTTGTCATTGAGGAGCTGGACCAATTTAAACGCGACATGTCCGAGTTGGGGAGAAATGCGCGGGCGGTGGCCCGGGAGTTGGACGTGCTGCGCCAGAAAGGCTCGCTGACAGAGGGGGTGGCCACAGAGGAGGGGGGCGTCGTCCAAGTGTGGATGTTGAAGGCGGGCCTGCTGTCCTCCGTCGGCACAGCCAACAACATGGACAACTGTATTTTGAGCGTGGCCATGGAGGTGAAGGCTACCTGGCCCCCCCACCTCACCACCTTTATTTCCAAGGACATTAACCTGCGTATTCGCGCCGATGCTTTGGGGCTACGCTCCGAGGATTTTGAGCCGGACAGGACAGAGATTACGGAACTCTATTCCGGGCATACTTTTTTGGAGGCGGACGCGGGAGAGGTGGATGGCTTGTGGAGGCCAGGGGCGGAGTGGAGGCCGGAGGGGAGGCCCGAGTTAGGGCCCGAGGCCGCCCCCTCCCTCTCCCCCAACGAATACCTACAACTGCGAGACAGGGCCAACCCCACGCACACCTCCATGGGGCGTTTTGACGCGAGGCGTGGTGCCGTGGTGCCTTTGTCCCGAAATATGAAGGAGGGGGTGTGGGGGGTTCGCCCGCGCAACCTCGAGCAAAGCTACCTTTTGGACCTTTTGCTTTGTGACGAGGTGCAGTTGGTGACGGTGGTTGGCAAAGCCGGCACGGGGAAGACGTTGTTGGCTTTGGCGGCGGGGTTGCAGAAGGTGACGGAGGAGGGGAGGTTTCAAAAGTTATTGGTGTCCCGTCCCGTATTCCCCCTGGGGAGGGACATTGGGTTTTTGCCGGGGGACATAGAGGAGAAGTTGTCGCCGTGGATGCAGCCCATTTTTGACAATGTGGAATTTTTGTTGAACCTTTCCTCGAAGGACAAGAGGGAGGGGAGGGGCAGCCGGGAGTTGTTTGACTTGGGCATACTCCAGATAGAGCCGTTGACATACATTCGCGGGCGCTCCATACCGCAGCAATTTATTCTCGTGGATGAGGCGCAGAACCTGACGCCGCACGAGGCGAAGACCATTATTTCCCGAGTAGGCGAGGGGACGAAGATTGTTTTGACGGGGGACCCCTACCAGATAGACAACCCCTACATAGACTCAACGAATAACGGCCTGGTGCACGTGGTACGCCGTTTTAGGCAGGAGCCCATTGCCGGGCATATGACGCTCTCCAAGGGGGAGCGCAGCCCCCTAGCGGAATTGGCCGCCAATTTGCTCTAACAGACAGAGGGGGGGTGGGGGAGGTGAAAGAAAGGAGGTACTCATGGAAAGAGGAGACTGGTTTGATGGGCCGAATAAGCCGGGGCAACTGGCCAGGGAGCTGCTTTGGTTTCCGGGGATGAGCATACTCGAAGTGGGGGCGGCCCCCTCGAGTTTTGGGTTGGCAAAGCTTTTGGGTTTGAAGTTTTTCCACCTGGAGATGTCGGCTGAGCAGGTAGAGGTTGGCCAAGGGTTGGCGAGGGAGATGGGGGTGGAGGCGCAGGGGGCCCTATGGGGAGAGCGTGAGGGTGTTTTGAGCCAGTGGCCGACGATGGACGCTTTGGTATTTCGCAATGTATGCGGCATTTCCATGGATGAACTCAAGGGGTTGTTGGGCAAGCTTTCTTGTCCGGGCAGTCTCCTATTGGTTTGGCCCATACGTTTGCGGCGTGTTTCGGCCTGTTGGGAGGAGGTGTGGGGCAGGCCGCTTTGGACGCCGAATGAATTGGTTTACCAGCTGCGTGGTTTGGGGTTTGAGAGCATGAGTTTGGAGTGTCAGCCTTTTATTTCGCGGGGGCAAAGCAGCAAGGAATGGCTGAAGAGGCAGGCGCCCGGCATAAAGGAGGAGGACTTGCTTTCAACGGCCTATGCGTTGGTAGGGGCGACCTTCCTCGCCAAGGAAGCCTAGACTGGTTTCACTTTGGCATGACTTCTTCGTTGGACTCGTTTTTGCTCAGGCCCAATAGCAGAGAAACAGCCGCTCAAGTGCGCTCCTCTCGCCACGGAACGGAGCGAGGAAAGAGAGCGTGTGCTCTCTCTTGGCGAGCGTAGTGCAATAAACGGGCGAAGCGAGTTTCAAAGCCTCGTCCGCGTCGAGCTTATGTCCAATTGAAACCGGGCTATAAGCTCACTCTAAAGTGGAACCGCTCTAGGTTACCCCCTCCGTTGAAGAGGCGGGGGAGAGGGCCATAAGGGGGACAGAGGTTTCAGAGACTCTAAGGTGCATGGTGTTCCGCTCTCCTGCCGCGTCGCCACCCACTTGGCAAGGCATGGGTTTTGAGCAGGAGACGGTGACGTTTTCGACGACAAAGTCACAGGTAGTTGGGGGGAACCAGCTGCCTTTCCACAGGGAGTGGAGGTGGAGGAGCATATGGGGGATGGAGCTGCGCAAAACCCGCAAGTGCATGCACCGAGGCAGGCGCTGGGCGAAGGGGAACATACGTATGCCATAGCCATAGAAGGGGATGGTACTTGCGGCCACCATGGTAGCCTTTCCCTCAAAGAGGGGGGTCCCCTGAGGCAGTGGGGGCCCCAGGCTTCCGTCGGGGTAGACGCGGAAAGCCGTTTCTCCGAGGTTTTGTATTTGGCAGTGGATTTGGGTAGGGTGCAGCAGGTAGTAGGGGAGGGTGTGGAGGGCCACGGAGGCGACATAAGCTTTCATTCCGGTGGCCAGGTGTTTCCAGGGTTTTTGGGAGGAGCGCTCTTTGAAGCGGACATAGTCCACCAGCACCCTCCCATCCACCCCCGCGCCGGCGAAAGGGGCGAGGTGTTTGTCAAACTCTATTAAATTGAGCGACTTATAATTTTTTTCCCCTGTTGAGCCCATATACCTGAGGGCATGTTGGAGGGCTTTTTTTCCGGTGTGGGTTTGGCCTGTCCAGCGGGCGATGGCGTTACCGGTACCGAGGCGTAGGAGGCCCAACTCGGGCAGGGGTTTGGCCAGTTGTTGGGAGGCGAGGAGGAGGGCCTCCAGGAAGCCCATGAGGGTACCATCCCCCCCACCCAGCAAGACGGGGGTGTGTGGGGTGGTGAGGATTTTTCTTGCCAACTCTTGAGCTTCGCTGAGGTTATGGGAGAGGAAGACGGCCGCCTGAGGGAGTGTTTGGGCGATGAGTTTGGAGATTTTAGGCCCGACGTTGCGGGCATTGGCATTGAGCAAGACGGCAGGTTGGAGGGGAGAAGGCATGGGGGTGGATTTTCACCATAGGGTGGGAGGAATGCAACCAAAGAAAAGGGGCCCTAAAAACAACTCAGGGGTTTGACAGTCCGAAGTCGCTGGTTAGGTTTCAGCTAACTTACCTGGTTAGCAGTTTTGTTTTGGGAGACCATAGATGGCCAAAATTATTGGAATTGACCTTGGAACGACCAACAGTGTGGTGGCCGTTATGGAAGGTCGCGAAGCGAAAGTGGTTAGCAATGAGGAAGGGAACCGCGTAACGCCCTCGGTGGTGGCTTTCAGCAAGGAGCAGGAGCGGTTGGTGGGGCAGGTGGCGAAGAGGCAAGCCATAACGAACCCTGAGCGAACCATTTACTCAATTAAGCGTTTTATGGGGCGTCGTTTTGACGAAGTTTCAGAGGAGACGAAGCTTGTCCCCTACAAAGTGGTGGCAGGCCCCAACCAAGACGCCCGAGTGGACGTGGATGGCAAGCAATACAGTGCGCCGGAGATTTCGGCGCAGGTTTTGCTCAAACTCAAGCGGGCGGCGGAGAATTATTTGGGAGAGAAGGTGACGGACGCTGTCATTACAGTGCCCGCCTACTATAACGACGCTCAACGTCAGGCGACGAAAGACGCTGGGGAGATTGCGGGGCTGAACGTACGCCGTATTGTGAACGAGCCGACGGCGGCAGCGCTTGCCTATGGACTGGACAAGAAGGCGAACGAGAAGATAGCCGTCTATGACTTTGGTGGAGGGACTTTTGACATTTCCATTTTGGATATTGGCGAGGGGACGGTGGAGGTGTTGGCCACCAACGGGGACACGCACCTGGGTGGAGACAACATTGACGCTCGCATTATGGGCTGGCTGATTGATGAATTTAAGAAAGACACGGGCCTGGACATTTCCAAGGACAAGATGGTGTTGCAGCGCTTGAAGGAAGCCGCTGAGAAGGCGAAGATTGAGCTTTCGAGCACCATGGAGACGGACATTAACCTGCCCTTTCTCACGGCGGATGCTTCGGGCCCCAAGCATTTGAACGTCAAGCTGTCGCGTGCGAAGTTTGAGTCGATGATAGGGGACCTCATTGCGAGGAGTTTGGAGCCTTGTAGAAAGTGTACAAAGGATGCTGGATTGGAGGTAGGGGAGCTCAACGAAGTGGTTTTGGTAGGTGGCAGCACACGCATTCCCGCGGTACAAGAAGCGGTGAAGAAGTTGTTTGGGAAGGAGCCCAACCGCTCCGTAAACCCCGACGAGGTGGTGGCGGTGGGGGCGGCGGTGCAGGCAGGTGTTTTGTCTGGAGAGGTGAAGAACATTTTGCTGCTTGACGTGACGCCACTTTCTCTGGGCCTGGAAACCTTGGGTGGTGTTTTCACACGGTTGATTGAGCGCAACACCACCATTCCCACGCGCAAGTCCGAGGTGTTTTCCACGGCAGCAGACAACCAGGAGAAGGTGGAGATTCACATTTTGCAAGGCGAAAGGGACATGGCAGGCGACAACAAGTCCCTAGGCCGCTTTGAATTGACGGGAATTCCTCCTGCGCCTCGAGGTGCGCCGCAGATTGAAGTTGTCTTTGACATTGATGCCAACGGTATTTTGAATGTAACGGCGAAGGACAAGGCAACCAACAAAGAAGCGAAGGTGACGATTACGCACTCCTCAGGCCTCGCCAAGGACGAAGTTGAGCGTATGGTGACAGAAGCCAAGGACAACGAAACAGCAGACAAAGAGCGTCGTGCTTTGGTTGAAGAGAAGAACCGTGCAGAAAACCTTCACTACAAGCTGGAAAAATTGCTCAAAGAAGACAAGGATAAGTTGTCGGAAGCAACAGCAAGCGAGCTGGAGGCAGCGCTGAAAGAGCTTGAGAAGGTGAGGGAGGGCAACGACAAAGCGGCCCTCAAGGCGGCTGTTGACAAGCTTGAGGCGGCGGGCCACAAGGCGGCAGCGGAGATGTATAAAGCTTCGTCTGCACAAGCGCCGAATGCCCAAGCGCCTTCGAGTGCTCCAGGCAGCCAAGCCCAACCTGCTGAGTCCTCCAAAGAAGACGTGGTGGATGCAGAATTCAAACCAAGTTGAGCAAAAATTTTGCCAAACAAAGCCCTCACGCTATGATGGTGTGGGGGTTTTCTTTTGCAGGCGATCGCTCGCCTGCCACATGGGGTTTACATGCGATCGCGCATTGGCTTTTCGGAAGCAAAAGCGCAAGGATTTTAGCCAAGTTGTCGCCCGTATTCCGGGCTGTGACCGATCGCCGCCTGGGGTATTTTTCGCATGTGGCGATCGCCACAAAAAAGAGGTTGAAAGCCTTGCGTGGCTTTGCCAAATTTTCTGGGAGGGCAAGAAGTTGTTCCCCCGCAGAAGTGCGTCTGTTTGGGGCGTGGAATGTTCCGTTGTTGGCAGCCTAAGTCATACGAGCAGTATTTTTGAGGCGGATGCAATGAATGAAGCAAAAGCAGATGAGCTGGCAACAGAGTATTCTCTGGAGATGCGTGAAGCGAGAAAACGTTCCAAGACGATGTCTCGCAAGGAAATGGCTCGAGAGCTTCGCCGCAAGCGTTTGGCTGGGCAATGGAATGAAGAAGAGTTGGATTTATTCCATGAGATTGAGAGCAAACGTCCACGGACACGTGCGGATTGTGTGAATGCTCCGCGTCCATGTCTTTTTGTTTCGTGCAAGCACAACCTCTATTTGGACGTAAACCCCGAGACAGGCTCTGTGAAGCTGAATTTTCCAGACAAAGAAATTACGGAACTTCAATACACATGCGCATTGGATGTGGCCGAGAGGGGTGGAATTACCTTGGAGGAGGTAGGAGAAATTATGAATTTGACGAGGGAGCGCATTCGCCAGGTGGAGACACAAGGCCTTCTCAAGTTACGTGAAGCGACGGATGATGGGTTGGGGGACTAAGCAGCCCTCGAGGGCGCCCTTTCGCTTGCCCGGAGAAGGATTGCGCGGTAGATGCCAAACATTGCTTTGCATGGGAGAGAAGCGTGTTTGCTCTACTAAGTGTTTCCAACAAAGAAGGACTTTTGCCCCTGGCCCAAGGGCTTGCTCGCCTGGGCTACCAAATTCTCTCCACCGGCGGCACTTTTGAGGCTTTGAGCAAAGCCCAAATTCCCGTTGTTTCGGTTGCCGAGCATACGCAGAGCCCCGAAATTTTGCATGGCCGCGTCAAAACCCTGCACCCCAAAATTCACGGTGGCCTGCTGGGGAGGCCGGAGAGGGAGGACGACTGTGCTGAAATGTTGGCGCACGGCATAAGCCCCATTGCCTTGTTGGCCGTCAACCTCTACCCTTTTATTGAGACGGTGGCGCGTGGTGCTCCCCCGGAGGAAGTTGTGGAGCAGATTGATGTGGGGGGCCCAACCATGCTGCGCGCTGCGGCGAAGAATGCGCAGAATGTTATTGTGCTGACAAGCCCTTCGGACTATGCGCGCGTCCTCCAGGAGTTGGAAGAAAACCAAGGCAAGCTAAGCCATGCGACGCGGGCCTATTTGCAGTGCAAGGCTTTTGAGCATACCGCGGCCTATGACGCGGCCATTGCCCAGTGGTTGCAAAAGCGCGCCGAAGAGGACTTCCCCCAAACCTTGGCCCTCTCTTTTGAGCGAGCCCAGCCTTTGCGTTATGGTGAAAACCCCCACCAGCGTGCCGCCTTCTACCGCTCAAAAATTCAGCCTGTCGGGCCCAGCCTCGCCTTCAGCCGCGTGTTGCAAGGGAAGGAACTCTCCTATAACAACCTGTTGGATTTGGACGCGGCATTGTCGGTTGTTTTGGAATTCCCCAAAACACCTGCCGCTGCCATTATTAAACACAACACGCCTTGCGGTGTTGCTTTGGGAAAAAACCTTGAAGAGGCTTTTGCCAGGGCGAAGGAGGCCGACGAGGTTTCGGCTTTTGGCGGCATTGTCGCCCTCAACCGCGAGGTGGATGTTGCCTGTGCCCAGGGCCTTTGCAGCCTGTTTTTGGAGGCCGTCATTGCACCCGCCTACTCCAAAGAGGCTTTGGGAGTTTTGGCAAGCAAGAAAAACCTGCGACTCCTGGAAGCGGGGGTTGCTTTGGAAAAGCCCCCCATGCCTCCCTGCAAACAGGTGGACTACCGCAGCATTTCCGGGGGCCTATTGGCCATGGACAGGGACATTGGAGAGGAGGGAGAGGGGGCAGCAAATTGGAGGGTGGTGACACGCCGCGCCCCCACCGCCCAGGAAATGGCGGCCATGGAGTTTGCGTGGAACGTATGCAAACACGTCAAGAGCAACGCCATTGTTTATGCCAATGCTTTCCAAACCTTAGCCATAGGTGGGGGGCAAACCAGCCGGGTGGACTCGGCCAGGTTAGCGGCGGAGAGGGGGGGGGAGAAGCTTAAAGGTTGTGCGGTTGCTTCAGATGCTTTCTTCCCATTTAGAGATGGGGTAGAGGTATTGGCGAGGGCGGGAGCGGTGTGTGCAATACAGCCGGGTGGCTCCCTGAGGGACGCGGAGGTGATTGCGGCGGCCGACGAGCACAACCTGGCGATGGTATTTACGGGCATTCGTCATTTTCGGCACTAACCCCAACGAGTTATGCGTATTATTTGTATACAATGCCAGACACGCTTTCGTGTTGACGACAAATACCTGACGGCACGAGGCGTACGCGTACAATGTCCGCGTTGTGCGCACATTGAATGGATACAACCCGAGCTTGTGCCTGAGCTTGAGTCTGAGCCTGAACTTGTGCCTGAGCCTGAGCTTGTGCCTGAGCCTGAACTTGTGCCTGAGCCTGAGCTTGTGCCTGAGCTTGAGCCTATGCCTGAGCTTGAGCTTGTGTCTGAGCTTGAGCTTGTGCCTGAGCTTGAGCCTATGCCTGAGCTTGAGTCTGTGCTTGAGCCTATGCCCGTTGAAGCGGAGCCTTGGGCGAGGGGGGGGGTGGCCCCGCGAGAAGGGGGGGCTGAGGAGCCCCCCGTTTTTCCTCCGTTGACAGGGGGAGTGGAGGGGGTGGGGGGCCTTTCAGACCAATACACCCCCCCCTATGAATTTGAGGGCCCCCTCTCCTACATTTCAAACGTACCTTCGCAAAATGCCGACGCTCAGCAAGCGGTTGTTGGTGCGGGGTTTTCCTCAAAGCATGGTATACGGTTTTGGCTCCGTTGGATTTTCATTGGCTGGGCGGTGGCCATGCTGCTTGTTTTTTTGTCTTTAATGTTTGGATGGCGTTAATGGACTGTTTGCCTGGGGGTTTTGTGGACGTATTATTGTTGGGTTGTGGAGCACGAGAGAATGCGTTGGCCTGGAAGTTGAGCCAGAGTCCGTTGTTGGGAAAGCTATACGCTGCAAGTGGCAACCCGGGCATAGCGCGGTTTGCCACTTGTTTTGAGGTACAGGAGGCGCACCCTCAGGGGGTACTTCAGTTGGCCAAGCGTTTGGGCGTCCAGCTGGTGGTGGTGGGCCCGGAGGCGCCTTTGGTAGCGGGGGTTGCGGACATTTTGCAGGGGGAGGGCATTTGGGTATTCGGCCCCACGGCTGGGGCGGCGCAGGTGGAGGGCAGCAAATATTTTGCCAAGCAATGCATGCAGGAGGCCGGGGTACCCACGGCCGGGTTTGAAATATTTGAGCAATTGGAGGCGGCGGCAGCGCGTGCGCGCAGTTGGGGCAGGGTGGTGGTGAAGATGGATGGGTTGGCGCAAGGCAAGGGGGTGGTGGTGGCCCACAACGCGCAGGAGGCCGAGGAAGCGGTGCACACCCTATGGGCCATGGGGGGTGGCAAGCAGAAGCTTTTGTTGGAGGAGTTATTGGAGGGGTGGGAGGTGTCGCTGATGGCGGTATGTGACGGGGAGCGTTTTGCCTTGTTGCCGGTGGCGCAAGACCACAAGCGCCTTTTGGATGGGGATTTGGGCCCCAACACAGGGGGGATGGGGGCCTATAGCCCGCTGCCCCAGTTAGCGGAGGCGGAGGTGGAGGCCCTGGGCCACCTCATTTTTCCCCCGGTGTTGGAGTTGTTGAGGAAGAAGGGGACACCCTTCAGGGGCGTGCTTTATGCGGGACTCATGATAACGCCGCAGGGCCCGAAGGTATTGGAATTTAACTGTCGCCTGGGCGACCCCGAAGCGCAGGTATTGCTTTTGCAGTTGAATGAGGATTTTTTGGCTTTGGCTTTGGCCTGTGCCAAGGGGGAGTTGCGCCAGGCGAAGTTGAAGAGCAAACCGGGTGCGAGTGTGGCTGTTGTAGCCTCTGCTGCGGGCTACCCGGCAGCTCCACGCAAGGGGGCCGAAATTTTTGGTATTGCGCAAGCGGAGGCTTTGGGCGCCCAAGTATTTTTAGCAGGTGTGAAGGATGATTTTGGGAGGCTAAGGGTGAATGGGGGCCGCGTACTCAGTGTTTGTGCGCAAGCCGCCTCATGGGTGAAGGCCCAGGAGTTGGCCTATGCGGCCATGGAAAAAATTCGTTTTGAGGGCCGGCATTTCCGCAGCGACATTGGAGCGAAAGCCTTCTAAAGTGTGGCGCCTTTCCCGCTATGTGCTGTTGGAAATACTTTCCCCTTTTGGGGCGGCGCTTTTGTTTTTTTTGTTGTTGTTGTTTACCATGTCCTTTTTGCGTGGCTCCGACTTGCTTTTGGGCTCCGCCATAGAGTTGAGTGACTTGGTGGCTGTTGGTTTTTTTGTTTTGCCGCAATTTTTCATTCAAGCCATACCCATTGCTTTTTTATTGGCCTTGCTTTTGGGGATAGGGCGGATGAATGAGGACAAGGAGATTCGCGCCATGCAGGCATTGGGCCTAAGCCCCATGCGTGCGGCCTGGGGGGTTTTGGGTTTGGGGTTGGTGCTTTCCCTGTTGCTGACAAGCGCATTGGCCTATGCTTTGCCTTGGAGCACCCGCAATTTGTGGCAGGTAACCAGCGAATTACTCAAACGCAACCTCCGTGGCGACATTAAGCCTGGCGTATTTTATGACCAGCTGACCCGCTATGTGCTTTTTGTAGGGGAAGTGGAGCGGCAGGATTGGAGGCGGTTGTGGCTTTATGACACCCGGCAGGAGGACTCTTTGGGGTTGTTGAATGCCAAGGAGGGCCGACTCCAGCTACCGGAGGGGGAGGAGGCCATTTGGTTGCACCTCAAAGAGGGGGAAGTACACGACATACACAACGACTCTGCCGCGGCCTACCCATGGGCGCGTTTTGAGGAGGGCCGTTTGCGTTTGGAGTTGGGCCGGGGCTATTTCCAACGGAACTCCCTGGGGCGTGCCTTGGATGAATACACACTGGGGGAGTTGCAGCGCCTCTCAAAGGAGGCTGGCGAGAGGGGGGAGGAGAAGGAGGCGCGCCGTTTGCATGTTGCCTGGCACTGGCGTTTGGCCCAAGGTTTGGCCCCGCTGGTATTTTCCATTTTAGGGGTGGCGATTGCGCTGAAATATTTGCGAGGCAACAAGGCCATGGGGGGGCTGATGACGCTGGTAGCCTATGTGGCCTACTACATATTAGCGAGGGTAGGGGTTTCCATGGCGGAGGAGGGCATATGGGCGGCATTTTTTGGGGCGCAGATGGCGAATTTTATTTTTTTAGGGATGGGGTTGGTGGGGTGGCGCCATGTTGAGGCAGGGAGGTTGGTATAAAGGTGGGCAAGGTATTGTTCCGCTATGTGGCCTTACGTTATTTGCAGATGTTTGGGTTGGTTTGGCTTGGGTTGGTGGTGGTATTTCTCGTGGTGGATTTTGGGGACCAGCTGAAGATGTATTTGGCACGCCCCATTGAAGACGTGCTGCTGATGTATTGGAACAAGTTTTTGTTGTGCCTGAGCCAAATGTGTCCGGTGGCCATGTTGTTGGCGGGTGGCAGCAGCATTACCTCCCTGGCCCACCGCAGTGAGGTAAAAGCCATGTTGGCCCTGGGCGCCTCGCCCAGGGTGTTTTATGCGCCGGTGGGCCTGTGCGCTTTGTGCGTAGCCGCCGGCCTGTGTATTTTTGATGAGACGATAGCGACACGTGCAGGGCAAATGACGGATGAGCTTCAGGTATACCGCTTTAAGCGCTATGGCAAAGTGGGCGCCTATTTTGTCCCCAAGCAGTGGTTTCACATTGAAGGCACCATGTTTTATATGAACTCTCCGGAGGAGGGGGGCTTTAGGGACGTCTCCATATTTCGCCTCTCCCCCTCTTTCCAAATGGTGGAGCGCATAGACGCCGAAACCATGAAGCACGACAGTGAGGAGTTTTGGCAGTTGACGGAGGTGCGCTTTAGGCGTTTTTGGGAAGGTGGGCAAATGCAGACGCAGACAAAGCCCCTGGCGCTGGTGCGTTTCCCCAAAAGCTCCGCTGACTCTTTTCGCATTCTCTCCGGGCGCCCTGAGTGGATGCGTTTGAAGACGCTATGGACGCAGCGCCAATTGCGGGCGCAGGTGGGCCTTTCTACACCGGCCTTGAGTTTGGCCCTGCACAACCGTTTTGCGACACCCCTCATGGGGGTATTGGGGGCCCTATTGACGGTGGCTTTGACGCAGAGGCCTGGGCGCAAGGGGCAGTTGACGCTTGCGCTGACAGAAGGGGTATTGGTGAGCGTACTCCTATGGGGCAGCATGGTGGTGGGCCGGGCATTGGCCGTAGGGGAGCGCATATGGCCCTTTTGGGCGGCCTGGGGCCCGGTGGTTTTTTTGACTATTTTGACATGGGGGCTGGGCAGCGCCTATGCCCACGGGGTTGGCAGGTGGAGGGTGGCTTTCCCCCCCTGGAGGAAGAGGGGGGCTGTTTGAAGGTTGCCCTGGTACACGACTGGCTGGTGAGTTGCCGTGGCGGCGAGAAAGTGTTGAACGCCCTGCTGGAAATGTTTCCGCAGGCCACCCTCTATACCCTCTTCCACGAGCCCGGCAGCGTCCCCGGCCCCACCCAACATACCCCCATTTATACCAGCTTTTTGGACAAACCGTGGATACGCAAGCGCCACCGCATGTTTTTGCCGTTGTTTCCCCTGGCCATACGCACCCTCTCCCTCAAAGGCTATGACTTGGTGGTTTCGTCCAGCCACTGCGCCGCGAAGGCCATAAGGCTGCCCCCCGCCACCCCCCACCTCTGCTATATACACGCCCCCTTGCGCTATATGTGGGACCGTTTTGACGACTATTTTGGCAAAGGCCGCGCCTCCTTGCCCCTACGCCTAGCGGCCCACGCCCTACGTCCTTTTTTGCAGCGTTGGGACGTGAGGAGTGCCCAGCGCGTGACACGTTTTATAGCCAACAGCCGGCACGTAGCCCGCCAGGTGAAGTTGCGCTACAACCGGGAGGCCGGGGTGGTGCACCCCCCGGTGGATTTGGAGCGGTTTTTGCCGTTGCCGCTGGAGGGCTCCGGGGGTGGGGGCTATTTTTTGTGTTTTGGGGCCTTGGCCCCCTACAAGCGTTTGGATTTGGCCATAGAGGCTTTCAAGCGTTTGGGGCTTCCCTTGTGGGTGGCAGGCTCCGGGCAGGAGGAGGGGGTGTTGAGGAGGAATTTGCCCAGCAACATTCGTTGGCTTGGGCAAATAGCCGAGCATGAAGTCCCCCCCCTGTTGCATGGCGCCAAGGCACTCATATTCCCCGGAGAAGAGGATTTTGGTTTGACGCCCATAGAGGCGCAAGCTTGTGGGCGTCCTGTGATTGCGTTGGGGCGTGGTGGGGCCCTGGAGACGGTGGTAGAGGGGAAGACGGGTTTGTTTTTTGCGGAGCCCTCGGTGGCCTCTCTGGAGGGGGTGGTGGGGGCCTTTGGTGCATTTGAGAAGGGGTTTTTGCCAAAGGAAGCGAGGGAGAATGCGGTGCGGTTTTCAAAGGCGCATTTTTGGCAGGGCATAGGCGCCGAGTTGGAGATATTATTGGGCCGAATGTTTTCCTCAACCTAGAGAAGGGCTTCTGGTGTTTCGACGGTTTCAACGGTTTTATAACGCCATAAAACTTTTGGCGGATGAGCTTGTTCTCGTTTGTGCTTTTGGTTTGGCCTATGGGCTGAGGTTTTATTCGGGTTTGCCGCACGAGGCCATTCCTCCCATGGAGGACACGCTCTGGTCCCTCGCGGTGGTGTTGTTGGTTTTCCCGCTCATATTCAGGCAAATGCGACTTTATAGGACGAACCGTGCGCGCACGCACTGGGGGGAGGTAGGGGAAATATTGAGGGCGACAGTTGTCGCAACGGTGGTATTGGTGACATTGACTTATTTTTTCAGGGAGCGCTACTCACGCATTACCTTGCTGATGTTTGTGACATTGGCTTTTGTGTTGTTGTCCACGCAGCGTATTTTATTTCGCTCTGTGTTGAACAAGGTACGCCGTCGCGGCTACAACGTCCACTACGTACTCATGATAGGCACCGGCAGTTTAAGTCGTCAGGTGGTGAAGGCCTTGCTTTCCCACCGGGAGTTGGGGTTGCAGGTGAGGGGGCACCTCACGCACGAGCCGGAGGAGTTGCGAAGTTCGCCGGAGGGCATGCGTATTTTGGGAGGCATAGACGACATAGGCCGTGTTTTGGATGAGGAGCAGGTGGACCATGTTATTGTTGCCTTGCCTTTTGCGGAGCAGGCTGTGTTGGCTGAGTTGATGAGGCAGATGGCTTTGCGGACGGTGGACGTAAAAATAGTGCCGGACTTGGGGGAATATGTGACGTTGAAGGGGGGGTTTGAGGAGTTTGGTGGTTTGCCGATGGTGGCATTGCAGAGTGCGCCTGTGGATGCGTGGAGCCGCATGGTGAAGCGCAGTGTGGACGTGGTGGGCGCCCTCCTGCTTTTGGTATTGTTGTCACCGCTGATGTTGTTGCTTGCTTTGTGGGTGAAGTTGGACAGCAGGGGCCCGGTGCTCTACCGCCAGGAGCGGATGGGGATGGATGGGCGTTTGTTTTGGATGTTGAAATTTAGGACAATGCGGGTGGATGCCGAGGCGGTGGGTGCGCAGATGACGTTGCCAAAGGATGCGCGCCGCACACGTTTGGGGGGTGTGTTGCGCAAATTTTCATTGGACGAGTTGCCGCAGCTTTGGAATGTATTGTGGGGAGAAATGAGTTTGGTAGGGCCCAGGCCCGAGCGTCCCATATTTATAGAGGAGTTTAAAAAGCGCATTCCGCGCTACCATTTGAGGCACATGGTGAAGTCCGGGATGACGGGTTTGGCGCAGGTAAGGGGTTTGCGTGGGCAAAGCTCCATAGAGGAGCGGATTGAGGCGGACCTATTTTATATAGAGAATTGGTCTCCGTTATTGGACATGAAGATATTGGTGAAAACGGTATTTGGGGGATTTTTGTCCAAAAATGCCTATTAGGGGGGAGAGGGGGCTTGACGTCCACCGCGCTTGAGAGTAGGAAGCAACCCCGCAAGCGGGAATAGCTCAGCGGTAGAGCATCGCCTTGCCAAGGCGAGGGTCGAGGGTTCAAATCCCTTTTCCCGCTCTGGTAGAAGCACCAACAAAGCCCATCAAAGCCTCAACGCCTTGATGGGCTTTGTTTTTTTGGTTGACCGGACTCCAGTGTTGTCTAGCGAGGCCCATGGACATACCACCAAATTGGTGGCATTTTTGGTGGCATTTCGAGATTGAGACAAGTCGATACCACCATGAACAAGCTCACGGATACTTTTTTGAGGGGTTTGAAGGCCACTGGGGAAGTCCAAAAAAAGGCGGATGGTGGCGGACTCTATATCCACGTTTCCCCAGTGGGAGGCAGGCTGTGGCGCCTAAAATATCGCTTTGAAGGCAAGCAGAAGACGCTTTCGCTTGGCGCCTACCCATCCGTGAGCCTCAAGGATGCACGGAGCAAGCGCGAAGAGGCAAAAGAGCTACTCGCAAAGGGCGTAGACCCGGGCGTGCACAAGCAGGCCGTCAAAGCATCCTCTCGCTCCAAAAACGAAAACACTTTTGAAATAGTGGCCCGTGAATGGGTTGCCAAGAGGAGGGGCTCATGGTCTGAGAGCCGTGGCAAGAGGGTTCTCGCATGGCTTGAAAACGACATTTTCCCCTTCATTAGAGGCAGAGTTATGGCTTCCATCACCGCGCCGGAACTTTTGGACGTGCTGCGGCGCATTGAGGCCAGAGGTGCTGTTTATGTTGCGCACCGCGCCAAGCAAACCTGTGGCCAAATATGGCGCTATGCCTTCGCAACGGGCCGTGTAGAGAGAGACATTACCGCCGACTTGAAAGGAGCCCTGGCTCCAGCAAAGTCAAAAAACTTTGCCAGCATTACGGAGCCCAAGGCTGTTGGCATTTTGCTGCGAGACATGGACGCATATGGAGGCTACCTCATTGTGCGGTTTGCTCTGCGCATGGCCCCCTATGTTTTTGTCAGGCCTGGAGAATTGCAACAAGCAGAGTGGACGGAATTTAATTTTGAGGGCAAGGAGTGGCGCATTCCCGCCGCAAAAATGAAAATGAAGCAAGTGCACATTGTGCCGCTTGCGCGGCAAGTCATTTCAATGCTCCAGGAGCTTCAACCCTACACCGGCAATGGGCGCTTTTTGTTCCCATCCCCACGAGCGAACAGTGCGCCTATTACAAAGGAGGCCTTGTTGGCGGGGCTGCGGCGGCTTGGCTACACCAAGGAGCAAATGACCGTCCACGGTTTCAGAAGCATGGCGTCCACTCTTTTGAATGAAAAAGGCTTCAACCGAGATTGGATAGAGAGGCAACTTGCGCACGGAGACCGGGACGGTGTTCGCGCTGCATACAATTATGCCGAGTACCTTCCCGAGCGCCGCAAAATGATGCAGTGGTGGGCGGATTATTTGGATGAGTTGAGGAAGAAGAAGGAGTGAGAACCATGAAAAAATACATCACCCTAAAAGAGGCCATGCAGAAAAAACGCATTCGTGCTGAGCAAATGTGGAGGCTGATTGAAAAAGAAGGGAAATGGGTGCCTCTCTTTGACAAGAATCACAAACTTCTTCGTTTTGACGAAATTCGAGAGCGTGTCAACAGCGTGGCTGAAAAGCTTAGAAAAGAACATGGTCCTTTAGAGGTGGGTGGATACGCAGGCAGTCTTTTTATGTCCTCGCTTATGGAGTTTTTTTTGATTCACACCGACGACCTAGAAAGATTATGCACACCTGGGACGCCTTTCTCAACTGCACGGTTTTCGCTTGCTGAGCAAAGGGACTGGGAACACCGTTTTCTTCCCTATCCACCCCCCTCAAGCGGTAGCGAAGAAAAGCCTTGTGTACGTATCTCTACTGAGCCTTGGGCTGCCAAAACCCACTCGAAAATTCGTGATGAGATGCGGGCCGAGGGTAGCAGTGAAGCTGCTATAGCCTGCGTTCTTTACAAATGTGGGGCCGACAAAACAAAGATAGGTCGCCTTCTTCACAAAAAAAGAGGCATGGAAGAAAGCACATATAAAAAACATGGGGACAAGCTTTTAAAGGAAGCTGAAAGGTTGAACATTCAAGCTGACTAACAGACGCCTGCTTTCCCGACTTTCCCGTTTCGTTCCCAGACAATTCCCGCCCGCCTGTGGCCTCCTAGGTTCATTCATTTACCTAGGAGTTTTTTATGTCCAATGTTGTTGAGAATCTGCCCGCCACTGGCTTTTTGCGCTTGAAACAAGTCCTCAAATTTATCCCCGTCAGAAAAACGAAATGGTACCAAGGAGTCAAAAGCGGTGAATACCCCCGCCCTGTAGCCTTGGGGCCGCGCTGTGTTGCCTATCGCGCCGAAGACATCCGCGCTCTCATTGAGCGCCTGGGTGCACAGGCTTCCAGAGAGAAATGAGGGCTGCCATGTCAGAAAAACAAAGCCCCCGGCAGCAACCGAGGGCGAGAAAACAAAACAAGTGTGCGCAAACTATATCTCAGCCTGTCAAGAGGCGCAAGCCTACCATTCTGGATTGCGAGAATGCGCTTGACAGGCTGGCCAATGCTTCTCCTTCGGAAGTTGCCACAGCGTTGAGCGTTGCTGCCGCTGAACTTAAGCAGGCCGAGGGCGAAGCATGGCAGGAGGAAGCGCAACAAACGCTTCTTCAGGTGGCAAAAGGTTCAGAAGTCGAAGCGCCAGCGGCCCAACAAATTATTGAAGACGGGTTCAGGTGTGAAGCCCACCCAGACGGGCGCTTTTCTCTGGAGAGCGATGGGTTGTGGTTTACGGAACTCAAAGAGAATAGCGACCCTAAGCGAACATGGTTGGGGCCACCGCTGCTTGTTCTTGGGCAAACCAGAGACGAACAAAGCAAGGAATGGGGGCTGCTGCTCAAATGGTTCGACCCGGACGGAAAACCACACACTTGGGCCATGCCTAAAAGCCTTCTGGTTGGAAAAGACAGGGCTGCCTGGCTTGGTCGCCTGGTTGGCGAGGGGTGGTGTGCTGCGCCAGGGCAAAACGAGCAACGGCTGCTGGCCATATACTTGATGACCCATAAAACCAACCAGCGTGTGCGTTGCGTACCCAAAACTGGATGGTGCGGAGACGCATTTGTTTTTCCAGATGGTGTTGTTTTTGCTGGAACCAATGAGGAGCCTTAACATGCTAAAAAAAGAAGAACCTGTTGTCCCAGATGAAGTTTTTAAGTCGGGCCAGTCGGGCGAGTCGGCACCCATGGAAATTACAGGTGTTTTGGCTGCCCGACACACCAAAACCGAGGTCGGGCCAGCCGGGCCAGAAAAAATTGTTTTGCAGGGCCAAAAGCACGAAAACCCCTACCGTATGGCTGGGACATTGGAGGGATGGCAGAAGACAATAGGTTTGTGGGCACAAGCAAACAGCAGGCTTATGTTTTTCCTAAGCGCTGCGCTCAGTGCTCTATTGCTGGAGTTGATGGGGGCAGAGTCTTGGGGAGTCAATTTGTATGGTGGCACCTCTTGCGCCAAGACAACGACGTTGCAAGTTGCTGCGACTGTATGGGGCAGTGGTGGATTAACGGGAGGCTATGTCAAGAGTTGGCGGTCGACGGACAACGGACTTGAGGGTGAAGCCGAAATGCACAACGACACGGCGCTATGTCTTGATGAGCTTGGACAAGCGTCGGCGCGCACACTCAATGAAGCCTCGTATATGCTTTTCAATTCCATGGGCAAAGGGCGAGCCTCACGAAACGGAGACTCAAAGCCCCGCAAAAGGTGGCGGACTGTTGCTTTGTCGACTGGAGAAAAAACGCTTGCTGCAAGGATGGCCGAAGAAGGCATGCGGCCCAACCCAGGCCAAAGCGTCAGGTTGATTGAATTACCTGCCGATGCCGGGAAGGGCCTGGGCGCGTTTGAAAACCTCCATGGCCATGCTTCTGCCCAGGAATTTGCAGACACAATAAAGAGTGCCGCAACCCAAAACTACGGACACGCTGGGCGGGCGTTTGTTGCAAAGCTGGTTGAGAACAAAGCCGAAATAACGGCATGGCTTCAGGGGTGGATGAGAAGCATGTTGAAAGAATTTTGTTCTGAGGGGGCGACTGGACAGGTGAAGAGGGGGGCGCAGCATTTCATGTTGGCTGCTGCCGCTGGGGAGTTGGCTGCCAGGTTGAGTATTGTGCCTTGGAAGGAAGGAGAAGCTTTGGAGGCTGCCAAAAAATGTTTTTCTGCTTGGATAGCCTCACGCGGCGGAAATGAGAACGAAGCAGAAGAGGAAACGCGCATCGTGGGCGACGTGAAGCGCTTTCTTGAGATGCACGGCTCAAGTCGTTTTCAGCGTGTGGACGGCTCCATGGACGCTGTCGAAAAGACTGTTAACCGCGTTGGATTCGTCAAGACGGAAAGCGGGAAGACAACATATTATTGTTTGCCCGAAGCCTTCAAAAACGAAATTTGCAAAGGGCATGACTACAAACTTGCGCAGCGGGTGTTGGCCGAAAGGGGCATGCTTATAAAGGATGGCAAGAATTACACCGTGAAGCCTCCCCGCCTTCCAGAGATTGACCGGCAGCGGGTTTATGCGTTTGTCATGCCAGCGGACGAAGAGCGGCCCGACTCGCCCGACTCTGGCTTTTGACCGCCCGACTCGAAAAACGGCGCAACACCACGTAATTATTGCTTGCCCGACTCGCCCGCCCTGCCCGACTCAAAAAACGAAGAGGGAGAAAGCTTTGATGAAGACAACAAAGCCAAACCCTCAGTCCCAGCCGGACCCCCAACCAGTTTTTCCCCGGCAACCCACTTCCTGGCCAGGTGAAAATATGAATCCGGGCAACGGATGGTTTCCAGTTGGCGCGGCAGCCCACCTTGTGGGCATGGGGCTAACTTTGGAGCGAGACGCAGACGGCGAGCTGTTCTTGGGCGGCTTGCAGCATTTGTCTATTGAGGACAGAGCCCGCGCTTTGCAGACTGCCAAAGCAAACCGTCTCCTCATTTTGTCGGAACTGGAGAGGTGCGGGGGGACACTCTCCAACCCACTTGTTTTGCACTACCGCGCCCATTGCCCCAATTATTTGGCACGGCTGCCAGAGATGTCCGGAGCGCGTCCGTGGGCTGAACTTCTGCTGCCGCTATCCCCCACACGCGAAAACAGAGGAGGGCATTCAATGAAAGTCCTCATAGACAGCCGAGAGCAAGCCCCCTTTGCCTTTGAGCACCAAAAGTATGCTGGACCTCGTTGAAGTCTGCGCGCTGCCTATAGGCGATTATAGCCTTTCTGGGCTGGCTGATAAGGTTGCTGTTGAGAGGAAGTCCTTGGCTGACTTGGTGGCATGCCTTGGGAGGGAGAGAGAAAGGTTTGAGCGTGAATTGCAGGGGGCAGCAGCTCTTGACGCCTTCGCCGTGGTGGTGGAGGCAAGTTGGGGGGAGCTGGCGGCTGGAAACTACCGTAGCCAATTGGACCCCCACAGCGCTTGCCAGAGTGTTTTGACCTTCATGGCCCGCTACCATGTGCCGTTTGTATTTGCGGGAAGCCGGGCCAGGGCTGAATATGTCACCTGGGGGTTTCTAAGGCAGTACCTTGAGGGAGCCCGCAAGCGCTGGGGGAGCATTGTCAAAGCCCACGGGGAGGTCGCAGCATGAGCAAAAAAACAGACGCCACTTCGTAAAATGGCTAAGCTGTTTGTTTTCCATAATTTTCCCGTGTGTCTGAGTCATTTTTTCTCCTCTTCTTCTTCCTCTGCTCCCTCCATGTTGTCGAGGAAGCGAATTCCCGACATGTCCCACTTTTCCTCTATCGTGAGTTGTTTCTCATCGTCTTTTTCGACCAATTCTTGCTTTTTCATCGCATTCCTCGACTGTTATCAAATAGCGTTTTTCTGCTCCTTGCCCCACTTCTTCTACCTTTCCCTTCATCACAAATTTCTTTTAGGCGCTCCGCTGTCATTGGTTCGTTAATATCTCTAATCATTCAATTCCTCCAATCTAACGATATATCGTTTTTCGCTCCCAAATACTCTTTCTTCAATTTTTCCACTAAGAACATATTTGCAAGCCTTCTGGCAGTTAGCTTTAGGGCACCCAAGGTTAACTAAACAGGCCAAAACGCTTGACAAAAAAGATGTAAAATGCAATAAATTTAGGTGGTTGGGGTTTTAGGTGAGTTAACAGCAAAAAACATTCCCATGCGCACATGAGACAAAAACAAGAAATAGAGCAATGCAGAAAGTTCCTCTTCATTCGCCATGTGCTTGAAGGGAAAAGTGCCGCAAGGGCTGCTCGCCTGGCGGGGTACTCTCTAAAAGGTGCCAAGGTACAGGGACACAGGTTGATGAAGGACAAGGACGTGAGGGCGGCTATTGAGGAAGGAAGAAAACAGGCCCCACCCTTGAAGCTGGCAGAGTCTCAAGAGTCCGAGTCTTCCACGTCTACCAAAGCGCCGCAGTTGCTTGCCGCCATGGGTATTGGGGAAATTCGCATGCTTTTAGACGCCATAGCGAGGGGTATAGCCCGGGAAGAGGTACCCATGCCCAAGGGGGGTACTTTGGTGGTGCGACCTCCAGACACCCGCACACGGCTTAAGGCCCTTGAGTTGAATGCCAAAATCCTAGGGCTGCTCGACAAAGACAAGGACAGTTGGAGCAGCGTGCCTCCTATTGTCATATGAGCGGCAACCTCTTTGGTGAGTTGAGGCGGAGCCAGGAACCGAATGCGGCTTCACTCTCCAATAAATGTAGAGGAGCTAGGGCGGTTTTGGTTGAGTCCTAGACACTCTTCCAATCCAGCTAGCAGGGGAGCAGTAGCTTCAAGCATACGCGCTTAAACCAAAACCGCTCTAGGTTTTCGGCTCATCCAATTCCTTCAGCTTCACAACCCCACGAAGCTCATCGGCCACTTTTTCAGCCCGAAGAGAAGCCGCCGCGTCTTTTTTGAATTCTCGCTTTGCCTTTGTACATAGGTTTCCAAATGGGTCATCGAAACATGACGAGTCTTGCGGAAGCTCTGCACCCATCGCATATATTTCGATAAGCATCTCGCCAAGGGGCTTCACAACGGGAACATTGCCACTGAGAAATTCAGAAATGGCGTTTTCTGCCTGAGAAACTGCAATTGCAGAATACTCGTCAGCAAATTGGCACTCGTCGAGCATAGAAATAGAAAGCATCATTCCTTTGCCCTTGCACACCATGTGAACTTTTGAGCCTTTCTTCGCCACCGCCGCTCTGCTTAGGCTGCTGGTTTTCAGGGATGCACGGACGCGAGAAAAGTTTTTGTGCCCTTTGAGGACAAGATAGCCCGCTCCCATAATGTCCTTGTTGATTTCTTCAACGACGCCAGAGACAAGAATCATCCTGCCCTTGAACATCTGGTCTGCAGATATTTCGTTGCTTTCATATTCGAACGAATAGTTAGGAGCTAGAATAACGGCAGACAATCCAGCCATCGAAAGCGCCGCATTTTCAATGCTCTCATCGTTAACTTTTGCCTCGCCTATTGCTTTTTTCGCCGCCGCAGAAATTGTCAGCTTGAGCAACCTAACTCCTTGCTCATTCAGAGATGGCCTGGTTGTTTCTTGCTCTGCTTTGGTTTTGCTCTCTTGGGTCTTGAAATTTTCGCGAATCTCAGCACCAACTCCAGCAACACTCGCAACACCAACAGCGCCAACACCGAAGCAGGCAATGCAGCTTCCAATGCCAAGCACAAAAAGAAGTCCAAGCGCTGCTAAAATGTATACCCAAGGACTGGTTTTCTTCGCTTCACTCATGAGTTTCTCTTTTCTTGGTTGCTGTGTGGTCGGCCGAAACGGTGAATGCAGTCACTAACGTGAATTCATAGACTGCTTTATACGTCAAACAAGGCTACGTCAAACGTGACGTATTATGCAATGAAGTATCTGGCTACGCATCCTTATGTGAAACGTGAAGCCAACCCCCATAAGCTCGCTGTTCGCTTTGGAAAAAAGTGCCGCCAAGTGCGACATGAGCATGGGTTGTCTCAGCTCGACATGGTGAGGTATGCCGACTTTTCATTGTCCCACTACCAAAAAATTGAACGCGGCGACCTCGACCCGCGCCTTACGACAATCAAACGCCTGGCCGACGCTTTTGGCGTGAGCATGTCAGAGCTTTTGGACGGACTTTGAGTTTTGGGTGCTAAATTTTAAGCCGTGGTGGCTGAACTTCGCAGCCAACACGCAGGGCAAAAACACCCACGTAAAAAATAACCCACGCAACAACGAAAGATGCTATTCTCCCTTTTGCTGCAAGAGATTGTGGCTGGGGCTGCTAAGCCCATTATGTCTAACATGAACGGAGAGAGCCTGCCGGTGGACCTTATCTCTTCGTTCTGCGTGGCTCCATTCTGGCGGCTCGAATGGGGAATCGCAAGGTTCTATATGAGCATCTCCCATGTGCAATAGGTTTTTTTCTGTGCATTGTTTTCTTTACGCCAGGCCTCTTTGACTTCTCAGACAGGAAAGTTTGCAGCTCTATATTCGGCCTTTTGTGCAGCATGTGTTGCCGCTGCTGGCCCGGATGAAATTCGCTTAAAATAGCGGTAGACTCACACCTCATTCGCCGGACGGACTCGAAGTCCTTGGCCTTGCTCAGGTTTCGTGAGTCTCGGTTTTTTCCGTCTTCGTCATCTCCTTCGCCTGCGCAATTTTTTGCTTCTCCCTTCTCTAAAAAAGTCTTCTATCCTTTGGGCCTTCCCTCTCACTCTCCTCCTCGCCCTTACGCATATTCCCGCTGCGGACACTCGCTTATGTGGCCTTTCTCATAGCGCCGACCATGCGCTAATAACGCCCATAACGTCCGCGCCGCCTTGTTCGCTAACGCTACCACCGCTACGTTGTGCGGACGCCGCTCCATTAACTTCTCCTCCCACGGATTCCCGCCCCTCCGCTTCACTTGCTGCAATACACTCCTCGCACCGTGGATGAATAACATCCGCAAATATACGTCGCCGCGCTTGCTGATGCCGTATAGACGACTCTTCCCTCCCGTCCCCATTTGCCGCGGTACCAACCCCACCCACGCAGCAAACTCCCTCCCGGACTTGAATGCCTTCGCGTCCCCCATTGTCGCTACCGCCGCCGTCGCCGTCAACGGCCCTACACCCGGAATTTCACTCACCACCTTCACCGCTACGTCGTCCTTCTTCCAAGAAAAAATGACACGCTCAATGCCCACTATTCGCTTCTCAAACTTCAACAGCCCTTCAACTGCTTGTTCACCACCTCGCCTGTTTTCTCCTCAATAAAATGCGCCTGGAAAACATTCTTTGCCGTGTCCACTCCAACGGGTGTAAGCTTCATGTCGTGCTCCTTCGTGTTCGTCGTTTGTTGAACTTCAGGGCCTCTTTGGGCTCTTCAAAGCCGTTAGCCCAGAAGGAGCACACTCTACCTCTCCCGTGCTCCCTCGGGGAGATGCTCATTTCATTCGCAGGCTTTTCATGTTAGACAGCCGGTCTTAGCAGCTTGTTTGAGCCGCCATTTTTTTTTGACCCTCAAATGACATTGCCCGGCCTCCTTCGAATGCAGCGGAGAGCCGGTCATACCTGAAGAAGGAAAGCTGAGCGAAGACGAGAAAAATGCATTGATCGCCATCCACGCGCGTTTGGCCTGTCTTAAGCAAAGCGGTTATTCTCACGCGAGCATTGTTATCGAGCAGGTACTGGTTTTGCTGGAGCTTTCGAATGTCAAAATCTACCTTGAAAGCATTGCTGCGGCGCTTGAAAATGTCGTTGGGGTTGTTCAGCAAAAACACAGAGGCGCAGGCTGGCACATTGGCGTCATTATTCGAGACTTGGAGAGGCTCACCGCCAACCTTCAGCACAGCCAGGCAGGCCACGCGGCAGGCCAAAACACGCTGCACACTGCGCCCCAACACCAAGCCGCGCAAGAAGGCCATCCCACCATGGCTAACTTGCAGACAGATGCGACGCCAGGAGCCCCACACTTTTGGAAGCAGATGAAAAACTTGATGAGGCGCATGCGGTTCCTAAAATGAAGGCGTGGCAAACAAGGGTGAAAGCCAAACTCTCAACCTTCCTAGGGCGTTGTTCAACGCTATGGTGATTTTCCCATTAGCGTACAAACTCCCTAAGGTAGCTACCTCTAAACTTTAGAGGCTCATGGGGACGAAGCGTAGCGGAGTCAAGCAAACGAAGTGAGCTTCCGCTGCCGCGTAGGCAGGCGCTTCCTCCGCGCCTCCAGCGCATGACGGGTCTTTTCCAGCTCGGCTTGCAACAGTTTCACGTCCGGCAGCACGGTGCGGTACTCGGCGGCCATCACTTTGTTGGGCAGGCCGTCGAGCGCGTAGCGCGCCAGGGCGGATTTAGCGCGCACGCAGAGGATGAGTCCTACCGGCGGGTTTTCCCCGGGCATCGTCCAATGTTCGCGGGCATAGTTGCAATACAGATGCATTTGTCCCACGTCAGCATGCGTGAGTTCGTCGAGTTTCAAGTCAATAATAACCAGGCAGCGCAAGCGGCGATGGAAGAACAGCAAGTCTACCCGGAACCAGCTTTCATCCAGGCGCAGCCGCCGCTGACGGCCGACGAAAGCGAAGTCGTTGCCCAATTCCAGCAGAAAGTCTTCCAGCCGATGGATGAGTGCATCTTCCAACTCGAACTCGGAATATTCGTCCTTGAGATCTAAAAACTCCAGAACATAAGGGTCGCGAACGGCTTCATCAGGCGTAAGTACATCGCTGGGTTTGGGCTGACTGTCTTTTTCAAGCATGGCGCGCTTGTTCTTCGACAGCAGCGCACGAGTATAAAACTGGGTGCCTATTTGGCGGGCGAGCTGGCGTACGCTCCAGCCGCCGCGAAGGGCTTCGGCTTCGTAGAATTCCCGTTCTTCAGTGGATCGGGTACGACGCATCAGGTGGATATAATGCGTCCATGTCAGAGGAAAGGCTTGGGCAAGTTGGCCCGGGTCGAAAATCCGAATCGCCGATTCGGATTTCTTTCCCCGTTGCTTACCGGTGGAAGGAGGAGGTTCTACACCGAATTTCCGAGACAGTGTTTCGGAAATTCGAGAGGGCGGGTAAGTCAGGTAGAACAACCGCATTTGTTCCAGGTTGTCCACGCCAAACCCTCGCCCAAACCGGGTTGTCAGATCGACGGACAAGCGCTGAAGCAAAGCTTTGCCATAGTCGGCCCGCTCTTTGCCACCCTGATCGAATTCCACAATGCGCCGCCCAATCTCCCAATAACTGGCGGTCATCAGCGTATTGACGCTGCGTGCAGCGGCGTGGCGTGCTTGCTCCAGCAGGGCGACAATGCTGCCGTGGATGCCTGCATAATCGGCGCTCGTGCATTTTTCCACCGCAGCGGACGGGCCTTTCTTGGAGGGCGAAACCCGCTTGGTTGTTGTTTGTTTCGCCATGCTCAACCCAACCTAACAGGCTGAAGTGTTGTATGTACATGCTCGAAACTCCAGTCGGCGATTCCTTCGCACCCCGCGGCTAGATAGAACTGATTGTAGGGATAAAAAGCTAACATGCGTTCCTGGAGTGCCGCTTTTGAATCGGGAGGCAATGCATCCCACCATGAAATACGCAACGCATGATTCTCACAAGCAATAGAAAGGCGCAGGAGAGCGTCTTTCAATTTTACTCCGGAGTGCACAGCGGCCGCTAATGCCCCCAAGAATTTTTCACAGGTGCTTGAACTCGATACGTGCCATGCAAAGCCAAACGACCATCCATTTTCTATGGGTGCCGTAAAGAACGTGATTAAATCAAGCGCTGGTTCTTCTGTTCCAAGCGTTTGCAAGTGGCCGCCAGTGAAATCGTAGTTTGGATGGAGGAGGCCGGAGAGCTGTAGGGCGCAAGGGGAATTCGACGTGAAGATGGTATAGGCAAAATCGCTGTAATTTTTAGAGAGAAGGGCTTGGTCATATTGCCCTTTGTGGTATTTCAGATTGTTGAAACCGATTGTGTTCCCCTCGTAACAAGCCGTCAACATGTCTTTGGCAGAAGGACTGAGATTGTGGTTGTTAACAAGATTGGGCAGCGCTCGAACAGCATTTTCCTTTACGAAGTACTCCCGGCACAAAGAACGATAAGCATAGAGTGCCACTTGTTGCGCATCAGGACGTAGCGGAAAGTTGTCGATTGGAGCGAACAACTCGTTGTCATGCGTTCCGCAAAAGCCTGCAAAGGCAGATGCTCGATTGAGCCCTACTTTACGCATCATTGGTTTGCCATTGTTCTTCTTAAGCGTCGAGAAATCGCTGTTAAGACGATAGACGTGTCCGTTTTCCGCGATATGAGCAAGCTGTCCACTTCGTTGAATTGAATGTGCCGAGACGATCTTGTCGCAGCGCACGCTACTTTCATAATGAAGGCAGCGCCCACGAGAACTCTGCTTTTTTACTTCTCTTATAAAATCGTCAGCGAATGACATTGGCTTTATTTATCCATCTTCGTCAAAGTTGGGGATAACTTACCATGCTTGTAGATGCGCGGCCATGAATGCTCACCACATTCTTAACCTCGATCTCGCGACGGGGCTCTATCATGCCCGGCAAGTCAAAAAAATAGAAGGGCGTTCGCACAAAAACCACCGTTCACATGGAACGAAACACGCAAGCCGCAGCGCGCTGGCCTCATGCTTCCTCTCCAGCCAGCTTGCTAAGTCCGCATGCGCTTGTGCTGCTTTGCTTTCTTCTGGAGCTGATTGTGCTTGCTGATCCTCAATGATAGAAAGGAAGGCAGGGGAAGAAGAGCAGCCCACCCACAAGGCACCCCAAAACATATTGGGGTAACTTTGGGGGTAATACGAAAACTGCTTGAAAATGTTTATGTGTCATATTGTGCGGTTATGGCATCAATTGCGAGCCCTTTTCCACAGAAGGCCCTGTCTCAAGCAGGGCCTTCTTTTTTTTGTGGAGGGGGCTTTTCTGCCCTCCGGGCGGGGTTCTGTTGCCAACTGAGAATGTTTTTTTTGGGCCTGCGGCCCGGGCTTTTTTTTGAAATGTTTCTTTTTGCCCTTCGGGCGTTGTTCTCCTTGGGCCTGCGGCCCGGGCCATTTTTGAAAACATTTCTTTTCGCCCTCCGGGCGTTGTTCTTTCCTGGGCCTGCGGCCCGCGCTTTCTCGCCCTTCGGGCATTTTGCCTCCGGCGGGGAACTTTTTGCTCGCCCAAAAAGTTCCTCAAAAACGGCTCCCTCCGGTGGCCCTGCGGGGCCTTGGCCTCACTTGCGCCCCTCTTTGGGCTTTC
>Ga0209755_10001969_pt1 | contig 29600 bp, 25 predicted proteins | sample TergutCo191P1_FD_187301 | JGI IMG/M metagenome (GOLD analysis project Ga0209755, IMG submission 187301) | Cornitermes sp. P1 segment gut microbial communities from Petit-Saut dam, French Guiana - Co191P1 (SPAdes) (version 2) | ecosystem: Host-associated > Arthropoda: Insects > Digestive system...
CGATCATCCGCGGATGGAACCGGTGGGGTGCGGCGATGATCGGCGGATACAAAGACGGCGACATCGACCACGAGGTCATTTCGTGCGATGCATGGCTCGCAAAGACAAAAGCGGCGCTTGCCGCCTGTGAGGGGACGGACTGTCTTTTGATTGCGCGCACAGAATGCAAGCTAAAATACGGGCTTGACGAAGCGATTGAGCGTTGCCTGCGGGCGATTGACCTAGGCGCGGAAATGACATTGATTATCGGGCTAAAAACTTTAGAAGAGGCTGAAAAAGTCGCAAAACGCGTGCCCGGATGGAAAATGTGGCCGGATGTTATGAGCAAAAACGGCGTGCCTGATGTTGCGCTAGGTAATATTGAGTCGCTGGGATTTAACCTCGTCACGATGCATTTTCTTGAAAAAGCGTCGATGTATGGGATGATGGACTACTCAAAGCATGTCATTAAAGACAGGTCTACGGTCTATTCAGACGACCATGACATGGGAGGGATTTCAGAAGAAGAAAAAGCCGCGCTGCATACACTAGATTTAGACTGGTGGCTCGACATGGAGCGCGATTTTCAAACATTTAATAAGTAGAAACAAAAATTATTTAGGAGGAAAAGGAAATGAAACGCGTACTCGCAATAGCACTTGTTTTAGTATTTGCGGTGGCATTGGCTGCGTGTGCAGGAGCAGACCCTGTGTCGCCGGCACCGCAACCATCGGGTGCCCCCGCACCGGCGCCGGGACAGACCCCAGCTCCGGACGCAGCACAACAACCTGCAGAAGGTACTGCAGCAGGCGGACATTTGTCCGTCGGGATGCAGGTAGACATCACCTCGCTGTACCCGCCGGAACTGCGCAGTCCGGCTGACATAAGCGTATCGCACTTTATCTTTGAAAACATCGTAGGCTTTGACGCAAACGGCGCACCGGAACCCTGGCTTGCCGAAGCGATTGAAGAAGACCCGGCGGCTCTTACCTACACATTCCACCTTCGTCCAGGCGTATATTTCCATGACGGTAGTTATTTCAACGCTGAAGTTGCCGCATGGAACCTCACCAATTACTGGGAAAACGGAGCACTTTCCGGTGGGTTTTTCGGAAACGTAGCAGGCATTGACGCGGTTGGCGAATATACGGTAGTCGTCAGCATGTCCACGTGGGATTCGACTTTCTTGTACGCACTGGCTCGCCATACCGGCATCATGCAATCTATGGAAGCTCACGTGCGCGTCGGCTCTGACGGAATGCGTGAGCATCCTGTAGGAACGGGTCCGTTCCAGTGGGTAAACCGCGACCACGGCGTCCGTATCAATCTCGAAAGATTTGATAACTATTGGCAGGGCGCACCGCTTTTGGATACTGTTGAAATAGTAATCATCGCAGACCCGCTCGTCCAGCAAATGGCACTTGAAACCGGAGAAATTCAAGTACTGCTGACAGACGATTTTAACACAGTTGCAGCAAGGCCGGCAGGTTTTTTGGTGAACACGACCTCTGTTCCGCGCACATCACACACAATTTGCTTCCACGCTATTGATGACGGCGACAACCCACTCAGCGATGCCCGCGTCCGCCAAGCTTTGGTATACGCCATGGACAGAGCGATAATAAACAACCATCTGTTTGGGGAACACTCTACCCCCGCAACCCAATGGGCGCTCCCCGGTAACCCATTTTTCAGCAGCGCGATAACCGGATTCCCGCATAACCCTGACAGGGGCAGAGCTTTGCTTGCCGAAGCAGGATTCCCCGATGGATTTGACACGGTTCTTCATTTCCGCAATGTCCCGCTAGACAGAAACATGGCGCAAATCATTGCCGAGCAGATATCGCAAATCGGCGTGAATGTTGAGCTTAACGCCGTAGAGCCGGCAGGCTGGGGAGCAGGATACGTCGGCGGATGGAGTCGCGGAATGATATTGCACCCGATGGGCATGGACAATGGCGCAGCTTCTCAACTTGCGGCAAACTTTGTCCAAGGCCTCACAGCAGGGCTTGGTGTTGCGTCTTTCGACCATCCTGACTCGGTAGATAGGCTCATAAGGGAAGGGCTGGCCTTAACAGGTGCTGAGTCCGCAGCAGTTTTCCAAGAAGTCCAAAGACTGGTGTTTGAGGAATATGCGAAAATAGCGGCAATCTCGATGGTGCCGACCGCGGCTGTATTTGCGCCGAATTTTCACGACCACGGCTTGTGCGTAACCGCATACTCCCGCTCGACCATGTGGAAAGCATGGCTTGACCAATAAGTAACTTCACAGCAATGACGTGATTAACGACCGTGCGCACACGGTCAAAACTTGCCCGGGGGTTGCCTATGTATAAATTTATTGCCAAAAGGCTGGCTTTGTCCGTGCTTATAGTTTTTTTGGTGTCTGTGTTTGCCTTTTCAATCATGCATATTTTGCCGGGCGACCCAGCAAGGCTTGCGCTTGGTTATGAAGCATCGCAAGAGGCCGTTGATGCCCTGCGAGAGCAGCTGAATCTGAATGAGCCGGTGCCGGTGCAATATTTCCTGTGGATACGGAATGTTTTTCGCGGCGATTTGGGACACTCCATAGTCTACAGGCGTCCGATTAACGATATCTTGAGTGAACGGTTGCCCAGGACACTGGCGCTCGGGCTTCCTGCGCTGGCGATTTCGTCGATTGTTGGGGCAGGGTTTGGGGTTGTCACTGCGGTTAAGCGCGGCGGTGTGCTGGATAACACAATTACGTTCCTTGCGACAGTGGGCGCGGGCACACCTGTTTTTTGGGTTGGCATCTTAGGGATCTACATATTTGGGTTGCATCTGCGAATCTTGCCTATACATGGATATGTGGCTCCTACAGAAAACTTTGCCCTGTTCGTCAGGCACGCAATACTCCCCGTTTTCTGTCTCGCAATCGGCATGATTGCGTCTGTAACGCGCCAAACCCGGAACAATATGCTGGAAATTATTAACCAAGATTTTATTCGCACAGCACGGGCAAACGGGTTGGCAGAGGGTTGCGTAATATTCCGGCACGCATTGCGCAACTCTCTGATTCCCGTAGTCACGATTATCGCGCTCCAAGTGCGTCTCGTTATTGGCGGCTCTATAATAGTTGAAAGGATATTCAACATCGCCGGGATTGGGCAGCTGCTCACCGCTTCAATCAGCCACCGCGATTATCTTATAGTTCAGGCGTGTGTGTTGTTTATCTCGCTGATAACGGTGTTGTGCAACCTGGTTGTTGATATTCTTTATGGCGTTCTAGACCCGCGCATTAGACATTCAAGGGGGTGATGACATGGGACGACAAGAGGTGCCCGTAAAAACACTGAAAAGACGTCAGGCTTTGCGCGTGTTTTTCGGGCGGGGAATTTTGGTCAAAATAAGCGTGTTTATAATCTTGTTTTTTGTGTTTATGGCGGTTTTCGCGACAGTATTAACGCCATACACACCCTTTGAACAGCGCATATTACATGCGCTTGAGGGTCCGTCCAACGCAAATTGGCTCGGCACAGACAATTTGGGCCGCGACCTGTTCACCCGGCTTGCGCACGGCGCACGCATTTCGCTTACTATAAGCTTGCTCTCAAGCCTGTTTGCCGCTACTGTCGGTGTAATACTGGGGTTGCTTGCGGGATATTTTAAAGGTGTGGTCAGTTCCATAATAATGAGGTTTACTGATGTGCACTTATCTATTCCCCCGCTGCTCCTTGCCATGGTGCTTGCCGTGTTGACCGGCGGAAGCATCATAGGGCTAAGTTTTATTATCGGGATTTCGGTTGTGCCGACTTACGTCCGGGTTATTTACAGCCTGGTTCTTTCCTTGCGGGAAAACGACTACATAACCGCCGCAGAGATAATTGGGCAAAAATCGCACAAGATTCTATTAAAACACCTGCTGCCCAATTGTTTCGCGTCACTTATCGTTGTGTTTACGATGAATTTAGGCACGGCAGTAATGCTGGAGGCCGCATTGAGTTACTTGGGTATAGGCATCTCCCCGCCAACGCCGGCGTGGGGAACCATGGTTTCTGAGGGCTTTTTGTACCTTATGCGCGCACCTCGGTTGGCTATACTTCCGGGACTGTGTGTACTGCTTTTGGTGGTCTCATTCAACATCGTCGGAGATGGCTTGCGGGACGCGCTTGACCCGAAACTGAGGGGGAAACTATGAAAAATGCCTTACTTGAAGTTCGCGGCTTGCAGACGTCGTTTTTCACCGATGACGGCGAGGTCAAAGCGGTTAACTCAGTTTCATTTCATGTTGACGAGCGGGAAATTGTTGCCATCGTCGGCGAGAGCGGGTGCGGAAAATCTGTTACACAGATGTCTGTAATGCAGCTTGTGCAGACCCCGCCGGGCAAGATATTGGGAGGCGAGGTGCTTTTTGAGGGGAAAAACCTTCTAGACTACAAAGCAAAATCAAAAGAGATGCGCGCTGTGCGCGGAGCAAAGATATCTATGATATTCCAAGAGCCAATGACAAGCCTAAACCCCGTTATGACCGTGGGGAATCAACTGTCTGAGGTTGTGGCGCTACATAGAAAATGCAACAAAAAAGAAGCATGGGAGCGCGGGTGTAAAGCTCTTGCGGATGTCGGCATACCCGACCCGGAGAAGCGGATGCACAACTATCCGTTCCAAATGTCCGGAGGTATGCGGCAGAGGGTCATGATTGCCATTGCGGTCGCTTGTGGCTCGCGCCTTATAATCGCTGATGAACCGACAACTGCGCTGGATGTGACAACACAGGCGCAAGTGATGGAACTTCTCATGTCACTTGTGGAAAAGTTCAGCACCTCAATAGTTATAGTCACGCATAACTTAGGCTTGGTAACGCGCTATGCCGACAGGATTTATGTAATGTACGCAGGAAAAATCGTAGAATCCGGAACAACCAAGGATTTGATGACATCGCCGCGCCACCCGTACACTGTCGGGCTTCTGCGTTCGGTACCGAGCTTGAGCGAAAAGAGAGGGACGCCGCTTATTCCAATCAAAGGCGCGCCCCCAAATTTGGCGACGCTTTCTGAGGCTTGCGCATTTTCTCCGCGTTGTCCGTATGCGCAAGATGTCTGCCAAAGCTCTTGCCCCGAGCTTACTCTTGTCGGCGATGACGAGCATTATAACGCGTGTTACGCTGATATTACACAGGAGGGTTTGTTATGAGTGTCTCTCCTATTCTCAAGGTGGAAGACCTTAAAATGCATTTCCCGGTATCTACTAGCCTTTTCGGGCGCAATCCCGGCATTGTCAAAGCTGTTGACGGTGTAAGTCTTGAGATTGCCCAGGGCGAGACATTCGGGCTGGTCGGTGAGAGCGGGTGCGGCAAAACTACTGTCGGAAAATGCATTTTGCGCATTTTGCGCCCTACTGCAGGCAAGATTTCCTACAACGGTAAAGACATCACACACTCGTCAAGGCGGGAACTGGGTTCTGTACGACGTGAAATTCAAATGATATTTCAAGACCCCTACGGGTCGTTAGACCCGCGCCAATCAGCTGGGTCAATCATCAAAGAGGCAATCACGTGCGGAGAGCAAAAATATTCTAAAAATGAACTTGCCGACCGAGTTGATGAACTGCTCACACTTGTAGAGCTGTACCCGCATATGAAAGGCAGATTTCCTCACGAAATGTCGGGCGGTCAGCGACAGCGGCTGGGCATCGCCCGCACACTCGCCTGTGACCCGAAGCTCATCGTCTGTGACGAGCCTGTTTCCGCATTGGACGTTTCAATTCAAGCGCAGATTATTAATTTGTTTTGGAACTTGCAGAAAAAGCTCGGGCTTAATTACCTGTTCGTCGCGCATGACCTTGCCGTGGTTCGCCACATCGCCGAAACTATCGGAGTTATGTATTTGGGCAAAATCGTCGAGGTCATTGATGCGGAAATTATCTACACTAACCCTATGCATCCGTATACAAAAGCATTGCTTTCAGCCGTTCCGACTACAGATTATCACGAAGAGCGCCAGCGTTCCCGCGTTATACTTCAAGGCGAAGTGCCAAGCCCGATGAATGTGCCGTCCGGCTGCCCATTCCACCCGCGTTGCCCGCAAGCAATCGCAATGTGCAAGGAAGCTATGCCGCAACTAAAAAAAATTGACGATGCGCACAGTGTTGCGTGCCATAACATCTAGATTATAGTAGGAGTAAGAACATATGACCAGACATGCTGCGGATTTATTAGTCGAAGAGAAAGAAAACCACATGGGCGGGGAAGGGCATCTTGCCATCCGCCATATACTTACCTCGCCGGATGAATTGCTTAATAAAGGGCGTGCTTTTGCCCATTCCACGCTTGAGCCGGGCGCGTCTATCGGGTACCATATACATGAGGGAGAGAGCGAGATTTATTATATCTACAGCGGCGAGGGCGAAATTAACGACAATGGGACAACAATTCCGGTGAAGCCGGGCGATGCAATTGTTACGCCGAACGGGCATGGTCACGGCATAAGGAACACGGGAGAGGAAGCGCTACATTTTATCGCGCTTATTCTGTACGCTTAGGAGGGCTTTGCTATGAAGATAGCCATTCTTGGCGCCGGCGCGATGGGGATGCTTTTCGGAGGGCACCTATCAAAAAATGCGGACGTCACTCTTATAGACGTTGACGAGAGCCGTGCCAGTGATATATCAAATAACGGAATAATAATCACGGGTAAATCCGAGGTGACAGCACTGCCAAACGCAGTAACGTCGTCTGTCGGAATGTCGCCTGTAGATTTGGTTATCGTCTTTGTCAAGTCAATGCACACGCCGCTTGCACTGAAGCAAAATCGGGGAATCGTAGGCTCGGAGACGTATGTTATGACCCTTCAAAACGGCGCCGGGCATGAAAATGCCCTCCGTGAGTTTGTGTCCCAGGATAAGATTATCCTGGGAACGACGCAGCATAACAGCTCGATAAAAGCCCGCACCGAAATCCATCACGGCGGAGCGGGGCATACTTACATTGGACTTATAAGCGGCGATACCGCTCCGTTAGCACCGTTTCGTACGGTGTTTGAGGCTTCCGGGTTTGAGACAACGGTATCCTCTGAAATCTACAAAAACATTTGGAATAAACTGTTTCTGAACGCCTCGGCAAGTGCGCTAACAGCGGTTTTGCAGGTGCGCATGGGATATCTCATAGAGAACCCTTACGCATGGTCGATTGTCCGAAAACTTGCGGAAGAAGCGGTATCCGTCGCAAATGCCCGAGGGTTGGGATTTGACCTCGACAGTGTTGTGGGCAATATTCGCACCGTGCTCGAAAACGCACGCGATGGATATACGTCGATATACGCCGATGTGCGAGATGGGCGGAAAACGGAAGCGGACACAATAAGCGGATACGTGGCGAGTGAAGCGAAAGCATGGGGAATACCTGTGCCAACGCATGAGTGCATAATTTCGCTGATACATGCCATGGAAGATAAAAATTCAGAGAGGACAGTAATATGAGTGTATATCAATTAGGGAGTTTACGCGTAGTTGATCTCACAAAGAGACTTGACCCCAAAACGGAGAGCCGACGATGCCATCTCTTTCGATTCAACACCGGCGGGCCAATCCCGGATTTTCACACAATCATGGACATAACGAGCCATCTCGGCACACACGTAGAATGTCCGTATCATCATCATGACGATTGGACCGATGTGGCAGACTTGCCACTGACGGCATTCATGGGTCGCGGAGTGCATGTGAACATTGATTTCCTTGAGCCGAACAGCTATATACGGGCAAAAGATTTGGACAGAGCCTGCGCCCATGTGCGTGCGGGCGATGTCGTCATACTCAACAGCCCGTACAGAATCCCGCCGTTTACCGCGCTGACCAATACAGAGCAAGACAAGCGGCTGTTTATATGCGAGGAATCCGCGCTGTGGTTCAGAGATAAAAAAGTTAAATGTGTCGGCTTTGGCGAGGGTGTGTCGATTGAGAACTCAAATGACGATGTTAAGGCGTTCCACGACATTTTGATGGTTGAGGACATAACATTCTTGGAGGTGCTTGAAAATCTTGAACACCTCACGAATGACATTTTCTTCATCTCTTTCGCCCCGCTACCGATAATCGGGCTAGATTCCTGCCCCGTCCGGGCATATGCGATTGAGGGGCTGTCAGAGTTTTCGTAGACGCAATATCTTCAACAGGGGCACCCCACACCCCTGTAAAGTGAGGGCGGGGTAGTCAGGGCGTAAATGAAGTGAAATACAAGAGCGCCTTGACTTTCTTGCAAATTCAGCATATAATCAAACTCGTAAGTTGCAAACTTACGAGTTTGATTATTTGGTTGTGCGTTTGCTTGTTTGCTGTGGAGGTGCGTTATGTTTGTAGGAAGAGAGGCTGAGCTTTATAAGCTAGGTGAGCTGTACGAGGGAAACCAATTCCAATTTGTAGCACTATACGGAAGGCGGAGAGTTGGTAAAACCAGCTTGATTAGGGAGTTTTCGGCAGGGAAAAAAGCCGTTTACTTTCTGGCGCGTGAAGCCGATGGGGCAATTAACTTGCATAGATTCAGCAGTGATGTATATTCTGTAACCTCAGAGGAACAGGCGGGAAACTCCTCGTTTACCGACTGGGAAAAGGCCTTTGAATACATCGGCAAGATTTCTGAGGCGGAGAGAATAATTCTGGCGATTGATGAGTACCCGTATTTAGCCGCCGGTTATCAGCCCATATCATCTATTTTGCAGGCAAACATTGACCTAAACTTCAAGAATGGCAAGCTGTTTTTGATGCTCTGCGGCTCAAGCATGAGCTTTATGGAGAATCAAGTTCTGGGATACAAAAGCCCTCTTTATGGCAGGCGGACTGCGCAACTAAAAATACTGCCATTCACTTTTTTTGAATCGTTGCCATTTCTGAGTAGCTTTACAAAAGAAGAGCAGGCGGTTTTGTATGGTGCAACAGGGGGTATCCCTGAATACCTGACGAAAATCGAAAAGTCAAAATCTGTTTCAGAAAACCTTATAAACTTGTTCTTTAATCCCTCGGGAGCACTCTTTGAAGAGCCTTCCAATTTGCTAAAACAAGAACTGCGCGAACCGTCCACCTACAATGGGATAATTGACGCAATCGCAGGCGGGGCTTCAAGGCTCAATGAAATTGCGACAAAATGTATGCTCGAAAGCAACAAATGCGCGAAATATCTAAAATCGCTCATATCCCTCGGCATTGTAAGAAAAGAGATGCCTGTCACTGAAAAAATCTCTAAAAAGAGCATTTACTTATTAAATGACATGATGTTTAGGTTTTGGTACCGTTTTGTTTTTCCAAATATGAGCAGCATAGTATCAGGTCTGGGGCGCGCTGTATATGAAGCGGAAGTCAGCGGGGAACTCTCTGCGTACATGGGGCTCGTTTTTGAAGATATTTGCCGTCAATACTTGGTTGAAGAGGCAAAAAAAGATAAACTCCCATTTTTGCCCGGGGATATTGGGCGTTGGTGGGGCAATAATCCGCACGAGAAGCGTCAAGAGGAAATAGACATAATGACATTCCGCAAGGACAGAGCTCTGTTTTGCGAATGTAAATGGACAAATAGCCCCGTAGATGCCCCGGTCTTCAGCGACCTGAAAAGGAAAGCAGAACTGTTTTCATATGGGGAAAAATGGCTCTATATTTTCTCCAAATCAGGCTTTACCCCAAAACTGATTTCCGATGCACGCGGGTACGAAAATGTGAAGCTCGTGAGTCTTGACGATATGCTGAAATAAAAACTGAAAGCTGGGGAAATTATATGGATGGGCAAAGCCTGATAAAGCTGGATATTTTCACAACTACGGAGGGGCTTAACCCTTTAGAAGCTGCGCTTACGGAGTTTGGGCAGCCATCTTTTGTCGTAGTTGACCACACAGACTTCGACAATCTTCTGGAAGGCAAATATGGGGCATGGGATTATTTTGATGCAAGCCTGTGGGAACTCAGCAGTGCCGAAACCAGCATAACCTTGTACTTGCTTGACGATGAAGAAGGGCACAAGAGCCTCGTAGAGATTAAGCAAATGTTAAAAGACCTCAAAGCTGCAGATTCCGCAGGTGCTTACGGTAGGCTGGAATGCACAGATACAACCATAGTGAGCGAAGACTGGGAAGCAAACTGGCGCGAAGAAAACAAGGCCTTCGCCGTGGGCGAAGCCTTGATGATAGTCCCGCCATGGGATGAGAGTACCTATGAGGGCAAAACTGTCCTGCGCATCGAACCCGGCCAAGCCTTCGGCACGGGCACTGACGAAACAACCCGTCTGTCCTTGGTTGCGCTGGAGCAGATTCTAAGCCATGGGGCTGATTTTAGTTCTCGTCCCGCCCCTGACCCCAGCGGAGAGCAGGGGGATTGTAAGAAAACTCAGGCAGCGTCTGGCTTTGAGCCCGAGTCAGGCAGGCGGCTTGCTGACGGTGTGACAGTGCTGGATGTTGGCTGTGGCAGCGGGATTTTGGCGGTTGCCGCCATCCTGTTAGGGGCAAAGTTTGCCTTTGGTACCGACATTGACCTCAAAGCCGTAGAAACTGCAATAGAAAACGCCGCTCTTAACAATGTGTCAGAGAAAACAAAATTCATTGCGGGGGATTTAGCCGGGCACACTACGCAGGCCTACGATATAGTTTGCGCCAATATAAGCGCTGACACAATAATCAAGTTTCTGCCGGAAGCCCCGAAGCTCCTTAAATCAGAAGGGTCGCTAATCCTATCAGGGATTATTAAAGACAGGACGCAGGATGTCCTAGATGCAGTTAGCCTAGCCGGGCTTGAAGTAAAACAGCAAACAGAAGAAAACGGCTGGGTGTGCATGGTGGCACATTATAAGCGCATTAAATCATATGCACAGGCAAGATCCAAACATCGTCGGTAAGGGGCAGGCGTTCTTTCGCAAGACAGATAACTGCTCCGGTTCCAACTTTCTTAGTGGGAATATTTTCAAGACAATGAAAGGCTTTGACCATAGCTTTTGACGGGTCACTTGTTGTTTTTATTTCCACTGGATGAAGATAGTCCCCGTCGGCCACAATCAAATCAATTTCGTTTTTATCCGTATCACGGTAATAATAAAGCGGAGGTTTTACGATGCCGTCATTATAGTAGCTTTTAAGAACTTCGGCGAAGACAAAAGTTTCGAAAATATGCCCCCACATCGCGCCGGCTGCTAGTTGTTGCGGGGTGTTCCAGCCTGTGAGCCAACAAGCAAGCCCTGTATCGAGAAAGTATAGTTTTGGTGTTTTGATCATCCGCTTATTGAGGTTATTGTAGTATGGCTCCAATAGATAAACGAGGCCGCTGGATTCCAGCACGGAGAGCCAAGAGCGGACAGTTTTTACATCTTTGCCACAGATTTCTGCAATGGTGGATAAATTCAGCATTTCGCCTGTTAAGGATGCGGCTGCTCTTACAAATTTTATAAACGCCGACTCGTCTTTTATATTCAAAACATCTTTGATGTCCTTCTCGATATAAGTTTGAAAGTAGGAACTATAGTAATCCGACCAGTCGTACAGGTCGCTTTCGGTTTCGTGAAGTTCTGGAAAAAAGCCTTTATGGATGGAGGAAACAATCTTCATGTAGTCAAAGGCACCAGCCTCGCGTTCCCTCTCGTTTGCCTGCTCCAGTGTAGGCAAAAATGGTTTTCGGTAAGTAACCCGGCTAAGTTCCCGCATGGATAATCCGAGCATTTTAATAACACCTGCCCGGCCCGCCAAGCTGTCACTGACATTTTTCATCAGGGTTATGCTTTGTGAACCTGTAAGATAAAATTGCCCTTTTGTTTTGTCTTCGTCAACAACATCTTTTATATAATCGAAAAGTTCTGCTGCCTTTTGTATCTCGTCTATAATAAGGGGTGGCTTATTTATATCAAAAAATAACGAAGGATTTTCCTTTGCGCTCTCCCTTACAAGAGGGCGGTTGAGTGTGAGGTAGTTTATGTCTTTGTAAACTTCTTTGAGCATTGTAGATTTGCCAGCTTGACGTGCGCCTGTTAAAACAATAACAGGTTTGCGCTTGGAAACTCTTGCGATTACAGGCTCTATGTGTCTGGGGATATACATCTGTGTTGCTCCTCCTAAGTCAGATTTCGATAATTTTGGAATGCAATTCCATTATAATCGAACGTCTGTGAAATATCAATGCTTTTCTCCACCGAAATTCTCTTCGCAAGTTGAGCGCACACCCCTCTTAGCACCTACTGCGGTGCAAATTACATGCCAGCCGGGCACGGGCGGGTGCTGTCCTCCTTTTGCCCAACTGCCACTTGTCATGTGGCAGAAATCGTGCTATTCTATTAACAGAATGTTCACAAAAAACTGGAAAAGAGGAATAGTCATGAAACTAATGTTTTACGGAGCCGCGCGGGAAGTCACAGGCAGTTGCCACGGTGTTGAAGCTGGCGGCAGAAGAGTGTTAGTAGACTGCGGCTTACAGCAAGGAGCTGACAATGGATTTGGACAGAGCTTCCCTTTTCACGCGGGAGAAATCGACAGTGTCGTAATTACCCACGCTCATATCGACCACTCAGGAAGGCTGCCCCTGCTGGTGAAGCAGGGCTTCAAAGGCAGTATTTATGCCACAGAGCCGACATGCAGGCTGCTGGAAATAATGCTCAGGGACAGCGCTCATATACAGGAGCTGGAGGCGAGCTGGAAAAGCAGAAAGTCAAAGCGCGCAGGCGATGAAACCGACGAACCTCTATACACCATGGCGGACGCAGAAAAGGTGTTCCCTTTGCTTGTGCCCTGCCGTCACGAAGATATTATTGAAATTGAAGAAGGAGTGTCTGTAAGGTTTACGGACGCGGGGCACCTGCTGGGTTCGTCCTATGTGGAGATGTGGCTTAAAGAAGGCAGCAACAGCAGAAAAATAGTTTTCTCCGGCGACATTGGGGCACCCAACCACCCCATGATCCGCGACCCGCAGTATATCAAAGAAGCCGACTATGTCGTGATGGAATCGACATACGGCGACAGGAGCCGCGAAGAGGATTTCGACACTGTTACAGAGCTTGCCAAAGTTATTGAAGCTACGCTTGTAAAAGGCGGCAATGTAATCTGCCCGTCCTTTGCAATAGGCAGGACACAGGACTTGCTGTACTATATCCGTGAGATAAAGGCCAGGGGGCTGGTAAAGCGTATTCCTGATTTTCCTGTGTATTTAGACAGTCCTCTTGCTACAGCCTGCACCAGAATATACTCAACCGACCTGAAAGATTATTTGGACGAAGAGGCTATCGCCTTGGTGCAGGCGGGGGTTGACCCACTCTCTTTTGAAGGGCTGCGGTTTGTGGAATCCGCTGACGAATCGAAGCTGCTAAATGACGACTGGACACCTAAAGTAATTATCTCATCAAGCGGCATGTGTGATGCAGGACGCATACGCCACCACCTCAAACATAATCTCTGGCGTGCGGAATCAACCGTTGTATTCACTGGGTTTCAGGCTCAAGGCACACTCGGGCGCATACTGGTTGACGGTGAATTGAGTGCGGTGAAGCTCTTCGGTGAGGAGATAGCCATCCGCTGCGAAATCCGCAACTTCCGAAGCATGAGTTCCCACGCTGACCGCGAGGGTCTTCTAAAGTGGATTGATGCCTTTGAAGAAAAACCCGAGAAGGTATTTGTCGTCCATGGTGAAAAAGAAATCTGCAAAGCCTTTACAGCCAGGCTTCTAGGTGAGGGCTACAACGCAATAGCGCCGAAATACACTTCAATTCACGACCTTCTCACGGGTGAAGTGATCTTCGAAGGCAAGGAACTTGTCTACCGCTCCGAGCAAAAAACTTTTGAGCAGCGCGAATCCGCAGTCTACCGCCGCTTAATGCTTGCAGGTACAAGGCTCATAGAAGTAATAACCCGCAACAAAGGCGGTGCAAACAAAGACTTAGCCAAGTTTGCAGACCAAATTGATTCAATGATTAAGAAGTGGGATAGGTAGCTTGCCTGCTCACAAGCCAGTCGGACACGGGCGGGGGCTCTGGGGGAAAGTTAAATGGCCGCAGTCTTGGAACACAAGTTTTGCAAGGCTTTCAAGGTTCTGCCAGAGTAGACGTGACTGACGGAGGCCGTTTCGCTTTTTCCCAGAGCCTCCGCCCGCGCCCGACGGATGGTTTAGGTGATGGGGTGAACCGTAGTTGTTTGCCTACGAATCAGGGCTTAACAGTGTCCACAGTGCTCAGCGGTGTCCGGCAATCAAAAAACATTTGTATTTTGTTCATTTTTTGTTATAATGAAATGTGTCCGGTATGAGTAAGCAAACGGCGTAAGGCACAGCTGTGAAGCATTGACGCTGAAATTTTGGTGAGATTAAGCTGCAGCAACTGATTGCTCAGAGAGGACATTTAGTGGCAGGAGGAATTCCATGGGAAAAGTTATAGCCATCGTTTCAGGCAAGGGCGGAACCGGTAAAACAACATCAGCGGCCGCTATTTCATCCTGTCTGGCAGCGCTTGGTAAAAAAACACTCTGCGTTGACTTTGATGCGGGCCTAAAAAACTTGGATCTTGCGCTTTGCATGACAGACTTTGCGGTGATGGATTACCTTGATGTTGCCAACGGAAATATTGAACTTCTTGACGCCTGTTCCGAGAGCCCCCGGATTCCTAACTTGTACTTCCTTGCGGCTCCCACGGTCTACGACCCGGCAGATGATAATGAGGCAGGCCTCAAAGCCATGTTCGAGATCGTCTGCGAGGAGTTTGACTTCTGTGTGATTGACGCCCCCTCAGGCGTGGGGCGCGGTTTCAGGCAAGCTGTTTCACATGCAGGTATGGCGATTATAGTCACAGCCGGGGAAACTCCGGCGGTGAGAGATGCACAGCAAGCGGCAAGCATAGCCCGTGAGCTTGGCCAAAGTGATGTGCGGCTCTTAGTGAATAGGATAATACCCAAGAACCTAAAGTATATTGAAACAACAATTGACGACCTGATTGACACAATCGGCGTGCAGCTTATTGGGATTGTGCCCGAGGACAAGGCTGTTTTCAAAGCTCTGCACGCAAACATTCCGCTGATTTTATACAAAAAACGATTCGCAGCATATGACTACCTGGATATCGCCCGCCGCATTTCAGGTGAGTATGTGCCGCTGCGCAGTTGGTAAGGGGTAGGAGGCGATTTTTTTGAATATTGCATTAATGGCTCACGATAGGCGCAAAGAACTGATGGTTCAGTTTTGCATAGCGTACTGCGGGATACTCGCAGGTCACGATATTTGCGCCACGAACACTACAGGGCGTCTTGTCAGCGAAGCGACAGGGCTTCCGATTACGTTATATATGTCCTGTAATCAGGGCGGCGCACAGCAAATTGGCTCGCGCATTGCCTACAACGAACTGGATATGGTGCTGTACTTCTGCGACCCGCTGGCGGTTGAAGAGTATCATAGCAGCGTTATGGAAATAACACGGCTATGTGACCAAAAAAATGTCCCGTTTGCATCAAATATCGCCACTGCTGAGGTGCTCATACACGGCCTGAAGCGCGGCGACCTCGACTGGCGCGATATAGTAAACCCCAAGAAATAAAACGCAGCTTACACGGGCAGCGGTACGCCGTATAATTATCTGCCATGCGGCGGGGGCTTGCTCCCGCCGTTTTTGCTAGGCGGATAAAGAGGCCGCAAGATAAGTGCAGTTTTTGCAATTTGACACCAGGGGTATGGCACAATACACTAAGGCTACGGCACAATTTTTTTGACAACAAGGGAGATGGAGCAATGAATAAAATCAAACCGCGCACACTGTCGGGATTTACGGAACTGCTGCCTGTACAGCAGGTTTACTTCAATGATATGGCGCAAAAAATCCGTGAGGCATTCTCCCTCTACGGCTTTACTCCGCTGGACACGCCGCTGATGGATGCCGCGGAGATTATTCTGGCCAAAGGCGGCGGAGAGACAGAGCAGCAGACATACACCCTCAAAAAAGGTGATACCGACCTCGCCATCCGATTTGACCTTACAACTCCGCTTGCTAAATATGTCGCGCTTAACTACAGCAGGCTAACATTCCCCTTCCGCCGCTTTGAGATAGGCAAGGCCTACCGCGGGGAGCGTCCGCAGAGGGGGCGGTTCCGCGAGTTTTATCAGGCTGATATCGACATAATCGGCGATGGAGGATTGGACATACTAAACGATGCCGAAATTCCCAGCGCCTTGTACAGGTGCTTCAAATCCCTCGGGTTGGAGCGGTTTGAAATACGCATCAACAACAGGAAAACTTTGAGCGGCCTTTATGAGATTTTAGGAATTTCCGATAAATCCACAGCGGTTATGCGGCTCGTTGATAAATTGGATAAAATTGGTGTGGAAAAACTGGCGGCATCCCTAAAGGATGACTTAGAGCTTTCGGAGATGCAGGTTTCAAAGCTGATTGAATTTGTTACCTACAAGGGCGACCCCTTTGATATTTTAGGCAAATACCAAGGCCAAAATGGCACATTTGATATGGGTGCAGATGAACTGCTGGCCGTTAAGCAGCATCTCACAGGCTTTGGCGTGCCTGAAACAAACTTCAAAATTGACCTCTCCATTGCCAGAGGCCTTGATTACTACACAGGAACTGTATACGAGACATGTTTGCTTGACCACCCTGAGGTGGGCTCCATTTGTTCAGGTGGGCGCTATGATAATCTCGCAGGGTATTACACCGACAAAAACTTGCCAGGAGTGGGCATTTCAATTGGCCTGAGCCGCCTGTTTTATATCCTGCAAGAGCAGAATATGTTAAATGAAGCGATTTTGTCGTCCCCGGCAGATGTGCTGGTAATCCCCATGACCGACGACCGCAGCGCTGCCGTGGCTCTTGCCACCACAATGCGCGAGGCGGGTTTGCGCACCCAGATATACAGTGAGGACAAAAAGTTCAAAGTGAAGGTTTCTTACGCCGACAAGCTAAAAATTCCCTACGTGGTGTTTCTGGGAGAGGACGAAATTGCCCAAGAAAAGATAACCGTAAAGGATATGGACAGCGGTGAACAGGTCACGGCCTCCCCTGCCGTCCTAATTGCAAATATCGCAGAAAAAGTTAAGAGCCTGCGCACAGAAAAGCCTATAAAAGGGTAGTTTCTTTGTGTAGCAACGTAAAATGGTGCATAGGCGGCAAAATCTGGCATAGGCTAGTTTTGCCGCCTGTGCCATGTTTTGTGCAACTTGCACAAAATGCATTGTTGTGTGAATTCATATTTTTGGAGGCAATTTACAGTTTATTCAAACTTAATTCACATAAAATATGCAATAAAGGCTTATTATGTCAATATGAACGGAGGGGAAGGACAGCCGTACATCCCACCGACGCATTATGTGTCGGCACACTCCCTCCCCCAACCGCGGTTATGCGCCTCCCCCCGTTTCGTTATACCGACCATCTTCCTCTCTTTTCGCAAAACCCCCGATACCGGGGGTTTTGTGATGGATAAAACCCTTGATCAAACGTCAAGTTGCAAAAAATCCCCGCCAAAAGGTCATCTGAGTGACCTCTTGGCGGGTTTTGTGGTGGGGTATCGGGCTTTCCTCCCCTACGAGGGAGTGCCGCCCTGTAATTCTATAATTCTGTCGCGCAGGGCTGCGGCGTATTCAAATTCGAGCAGCTTTGCAGCGGCTGTCATTTCTTTTTCTAAGCGCCTTATCTCTTCTTCCGCTTCGCGCTTGGTGAGCTTTACGCCGCTACGGGGTACCGGCCCCTCAGATTTTGAGATTTCCAGAAGCTCGCGCACGCTCTTTATAACAGTCTTGGGCACAATGCCGTGCTCCTCGTTAAACGCCCTCTGCGTCTCTCGGCGGCTTTCGGTCTCGGCAATGGCCGCTTCCATTGAATTTGTAATCCTGTCGGCATACATAATGACAAGGCCTTCGGAATTTCTGGCGGCGCGGCCTATGGTTTGGATGAGTGAAGTGGTACTGCGCAAGAAGCCCTCCTTGTCGGCATCAAGGATTGCAACCAGAGAAACTTCCGGCAGGTCAAGCCCTTCCCTCAAAAGGTTTATTCCCACGATGACATCAAATTCGCCGAGCCTTAGATCTCTTATAATCTCCATGCGCTCCGTGGTAGAAATGTCGTGGTGCAAGTAGCGCACGCGGATACCCGCACCTTTGAGATAGGCGGTCAAGTCCTCCGCCATTTTCTTAGTGAGTGTCGTCACCAAAATGCGCTCGTCCTTTTTGGTGCGGATATTTATTTCAGATATCAAATCGTCAATCTGCCCGTCTACAGGGCGGATTGATATTTCAGGGTCAAGAAGGCCTGTCGGGCGTATGACCTGCTGTACAACCTGGCTGGAGCGGGAACGCTCATATTCGCCCGGTGTCGCAGAAACATATACCACCTGGTTGAGACGGTCATTAAATTCTTCAAAATTTAGCGGCCTGTTGTCAAAGGCCGAAGGCAGCCGGAAGCCGTATTCGACAAGACTTTCCTTGCGCGACCTGTCCCCGGCATACATTGCGCGCACCTGGGGCAGCGTCACATGGCTCTCGTCAATGAACATCAGATAATCTTTCGGGAAATAATCCAGCAAGGTCATGGGTGCGCTGCCCGCCTCACGCCCTGAGATTATGCGGGAATAGTTCTCAATTCCACTGCAATAGCCAAGTTCTGTGAGCATCTCAATGTCATACATAGTCCTCTGGTGTATGCGCTGAGCCTCAACGAGCTTATTATTTTGCTCAAACTGCTCGATTCTCGCCTTCATCTCGGTTTTAATGTCCGTGATGGCTTTCTTAGTCTTTTCCTCAGTTGTGACATAGTGGGACGCAGGGTAGATAGCTATGTGCCCCAGTGTGCGCAGAGGCGAGCCGGTGACCACATGTATTTCGCTTATGCGCTCAATCTCATCGCCGAAAAATTCCACACGTATGGCATTTTCGCGGGAATAGACAGGGTATATCTCCACTGTGTCGCCGCGCACCCGGAAGGCGTTGCGCTCAAAGGCCACATCGTTTCGGGTATAGCGGATGGATACCAGCTTTTTTAGCAGTTCATCCCGGCTCTTTTCCTGGCCGGGCCTGAGGGAAATCACCATGCTGGAATAGTCAATAGGGTCGCCAAGGCCGTAGATGCAGCTTACAGACGACACGACTATGACATCCCGCCGCTCAAAAAGAGAAGAGGTAGCGCTGTGCCGCAGCCGCTCAATCTCGGCGTTAATGGTGCTGTCTTTTTCGATAAAGGTGTCTGTGTGCGGCAAGTAGGCCTCGGGCTGATAATAGTCGTAGTACGACACAAAAAACTCCACGGCGTTATCAGGGAAAAACTCCCGGAACTCACCGCAAAGCTGCGCCGCCAGCGCCTTGTTGTGCGCTAGGGCCAGTGTCGGGCGCTGTACGGTTTCAATTACTTTGGCCATGGTATAGGTCTTGCCCGAACCTGTAACGCCGAGCAAGGTCTGCTCATCGAAGCCCAGGTTTAATCCGCTTACCAAGGACTCAATAGCCGCAGGTTGTCCCCCTGCCGGCTCAAATTCACTAACTACTTTGAAATCCATTTGTTTTTCCTTAAAATATCAAATATTGCGCCCCGCCGTATATATCCGGCTGGGGGTGTGCAGAAGCTCCCTACTCCCCTGCTTGGGGGCTATGTAGTCTGGGTGGTTATGTGGCAATGGCTCCGTACTCCGCTAGGTAGGCTTCCATTTTGGCTATGCGCTCATCACCTGCTGCAAATGAGGCGATTATGTCGCGGGCATTGATTATGGAGTAAACCTTAATCCCAAACTCATCCCTCAGCTCATCCAGTGTAGACGAAGTTCCCGTACCGCGTTCCATCCGGTCCACTGATACGAACAGCGCAGTTACCTTGACGTCTGCAACGGCGCTTAGTAGCTGCAAACTCTCACGCACGGCAGTTCCTGCTGTAACCACATCCTCGATTATGACCAGCTTGTCGCCGTCCTTGGGCTTGTAGCCTACGAGCGAGCCGCCCTCGCCGTGGTCTTTGACCTCTTTGCGGTTGAAGAAATAAGGCACGTTGACCCCGTGGTTGCGGTACAGTGAAGAGGCGGTAGCGGCGGCCAGTGTAATCCCTTTGTATGCAGGGCCGTAGAGGGCATCGAACTCTACCCCGCTCTGCGCCACTGCGCCGGCATAGTAGTCGCCGAGCATGGAGATGTGCATGCCGGTCTTGTAATTGCCTGTGTTTACAAAATAAGGTGTTTTGCGCCCACTTTTGGTGGTGAAATCACCGAAGGTCAGCACCCCTGCCTCCGCCATAAAGTCGATAAATTCGTTCTTGCTTCTCATTAAAAGAATGCCCCTTTCAACATTTTTAATATTTATATCATAGGCGCAAAACTAAGGTGCTGTATAAGCAGGGAGTTATCTGCGCCGAAATGATAAATGTCTAACTAAGCAGCCTAAACTGCCGCTTCTGCGGCGGGATTTGCATCGGGCGCGATATCGCTTTTGGGCAGTTTGCGCGAATAGAGAGCATACCAGACAAAAATCCATATCCCCCGAAGCGTTGCCCCAGCGGCGAGTGCAATCCAGATGCCTGCCAGGCCCAAGTCTGTGAAATGAACTAGGACATAGGCCAGTATGACGCGGGCCACATTGGATGAGATGCTTGAAATTGACGGGGGGATTGTTTTGCCCTGACCCCGGAACAGGCCTGCGGCAACACCTTCAAGGCACTGAGGGATTTGGCAAATGGCAAAAATCCGCAAGTTCATAACCCCCAGCTCGACGACTTCGTCTGAAACGAATAATCCGACGAGAAAGCGCCCTGCGAAAATCAATATGAGGGACACGACAAGCCCCCAGGCGGACATTATGGCAGAGGAAAACTTAAAGCCCCTGGAAATTCTGCCCCATTTCTGTGCTCCGAAGTTTTGCCCTGTAAATGCTGTGAGTGCGGAGGCGAAACCGCCGCCAATCAGCCAGGTGAGGCTTTCTATTTGAGAACTTACACGGGTCGCAGCCATTGCAGCCTCACCGAACTCCACTATCAAAAAAGTTACTGTCATTGTAAGTGCCGTGAAGAAAAAGCTCTCAATGGAAATCGGGGAAACCCACTTGAATATTTGCTTAATAACATCTAGCCTGACAGGGGCAAAAAACGTAAACTCTGAAAAAGGCCTGCGCTTGTATTTTTTGAGCAGTATAATGGCCAAAATAGCTGCCACGCTATGGGCTACGACTGTCGCCAGTCCGGCACCTGCAACCCCCATGCCTGCGGTGAAAATCAGCAGAGGTGTCAAAATCATGTTTGTCATGAAGCCCACGCCGCCGATAACCATTGTTGTCCGCGAATTTCCGGAGCCATTGAAGATGCCCATGATTGCTGAGGATAAAAATGTCATAGGGAAACTAAGGCTCACCATCGAAAGATAGTCCTTGGCATACCTCTCCACATGTGCTTCTTGAATCCTAAACAGGCTGACGAGGGACTCGTGGGTGAGAAACAGCAACGCAGAAAGGATAAAACCTATGACGACACTCAAAAATATTGCGTTTTGGGCGAAGGTGCGGGCTCTGGCTATGTCACCCTTGCCAAAGTTCTGAGATACGCCGATAGAAGCGCCCATGCTTCCAAAGAACATAAACGCCATGGACATCCAAAGAAACAGCCCCACTGTGCCGGAGGCGGCCACAGCCGAGTCGCTGTGCTGCCCAAGCCAGAACATGTCTGTAAGGTTGTATGTCATCTGCAAAACTTGCGTCAGTATTAAAGGGGCAGCCACAGAAAATAATTTCCTGACAATGCCACCCTCAGTCAAACTATATTTTTGTGCTGAACTAACTGCCAATGTCCTTCCTCCCTCATGTACCACTTGCAACTATATACTTTGGCGGGTATAATGTCAAATGGCAAATAATATTATCTGATATAAAATGCCCTTAAACTATTGAGTAGGAGAATTAACGGCTGTTGCTGAAAATTTGCAGATGCCGCGAATAAATTATGGATACTTCAAAATCAAACTTCAAAATAGGAATTGACATCGGCAGTACAACGGTAAAAACAGTGGTTTTGTCGGAGACGGGGGGAATGCTGTTTCATGCTTATGAGCGCCACTTCTCACAAGTGCGCGAAAAGGCTGTGGAGCAGCTAAAACAGGCGGGCGGAGTTTTGGAAGGACAGAGTGCCGCCCTCGCCATAACCGGCTCGGCAGGTCTTGGTGTGGCCAAATCCGCAGGCCTGCCATTCGTCCAAGAGGTCTATGCCACGGCAGCGGTTGTTGCAGAGCGGATATCGGATGCAGACGCTGTAATAGAACTAGGCGGTGAGGATGCGAAAATAATATTTTTCGGAAACAGCCTTGAAGAGCGCATGAACGGCACCTGCGCAGGAGGCACGGGGGCTTTCATCGACCAGATGGCGACTCTTCTGGATGTGTCGGTGCAGGAGCTTGACAGGCTTTCCCTTGAGCATGAAAAAATATACCCCATAGCCTCGCGCTGCGGAGTTTTCGCCAAGACTGACATCCAGCCGATTCTAAATCAGGGCGGGCGGAAAGAGGATATCTCGGCTTCAATTTTGCAAGCTGTCGTAGACCAGACCATAGGCGGGCTCACACAGGGCCGTGAACTCACGGGCAAACTGGTCTTTCTCGGAGGGCCTCTTACGTTTATGAAAGGCCTGCGGCAGCGGTTTGTCGAAACTTTGGAGCTCGACAGCGAACACGCGGTATTCCCACAAGACGCGCAGTGTTTTGCCGCCATAGGCGCTGCAATTTGCGCCGATGACAAAAATGTAAAGCCCTTCGGCGAAATAATCCAAAGCCTTGAAAATGCCGTGGAAGACGTGGGCACAGCCCAGGGGTTAGAGCCGCTGTTCACCACTAAAGCTGAATATGACAGTTTCGCTGCCCGCCACGCGGGGGCGGCCCCGGCCGCTGTGGATGCGGAGACCTACACAGGCGGTGCGTTTCTGGGGGTGGATGCAGGCAGTACCACCACCAAGCTCGCCTTAATAAGTCCTGAAGGGGCGATACTTTATAGCTATTACAGCAACAACAAGGGAAATCCTGTTTCGATTATAAGGGAGCAACTGGAAAAAATTTACAGTACCTTCGGGGAGCGCGTGCAGATTTTAGGTTCAGCCGTCACCGGCTACGGTGAGGAGCTTATCAAAAACGCATTTAATATGGATTTGGGGATAGTTGAAACCATGGCACATCTACGCGCCGCGCAGCATTTTTCGCCCGAGGTTGACTTCATAATAGATATCGGCGGTCAGGATGTCAAATGCTTCAAAATACACGGCGGGGCAGTGGATAGCATAATGCTCAACGAAGCCTGTTCGTCGGGTTGCGGGAGCTTTATTGAAACATTTGCCGTTGCACTGGGTTACAAAATCGCCGACTTTGCAAAGCTGGGGCTTTTCGCCGAAACGCCATCGGACTTGGGCTCCCGCTGTACGGTGTTTATGAACTCCAGCGTCAAGCAGTCCCAAAAAGACGGGGCTCCTATCGAGGCGATCTCCGCAGGCCTATCTATCTCAATTGTCAAAAACGCAATATACAAAGTAATCCGCGCCGCCAGTGCAGAAGATCTGGGGCGGAACGTGGTAGTCCAGGGTGGCACATTTCTAAATGATGCAGTCCTTAGGGCTTTTGAGCGCGAGCTGGGCGTGGAAGTCACCCGCCCGGCCATTTCCGAATTGATGGGAGCCTACGGCGCAGCCCTGACGGTGGCCGACAGGAGTGCGGAGGGGAAAGATGCAGTGGGGGGAGATGCAGAAGGAAAAGCCTCAGGGGGCAAAGATGCAGAAACTCAGAAATTGCAAGGTCAAAAGCCGGGGCTTCTGACCAGTGCGGAGCTTCAAAATTTTACCCACGAAGCAAAACCTGCAACCTGTACTGCATGCACGAACAATTGCAGTATGACCATAAATATTTTCGACGGCGGACGCCGATTTATCTCCGGAAACCGCTGCTCAAAGCCCCTAGGCACAGGTGCGGCCACTGAGCCGAACCTTATGAAGTGGAAATACGACAAGCTCCGCTCCATGCAGGGCAAAGGCGGCGGCACTGGGGCGCGCGGTCAGATGGGGATACCGTTTGGCCTGAACATGTATGAAAATCTTCCGTTTTGGTTTGAGTTTTTTACAAAGCTGAATTTTGAAGTCGTTCTCTCCGCCGAGTCCTCAAGGCAGCTATACATCCTCGGGCAGCGCACGATTCCGTCAGATACGGTCTGCTACCCCGCCAAGCTCATGCACGGGCATGTCGAATCTCTGCTGAGTAAAAATGTGAGCACGATTTTTCTGCCCTGTATGCCCTATGGGTTTGATGAGGGCATAAGTGATAACCACTACAACTGCCCCGTAGTGGCGTATTATCCGGAGCTGCTGTCGGCGAACATGCCGGGCCTCAAGGAGGCGAAGTTCCTCACACCGTATTTTGGGCTGCACAAGAAACGCGGCTTCCAAATAAAAGCAGCCGAGTATTTTAAGGAGCATTTCGGCATTTCTGAATCCGAAACTAAGTCCGCAGCAAAAGCTGCATACAAAGCATATGAGCAGTACATAGCGGACATTGAAGCAGAGGGCGCAAAATATATTGACTATGCAAAACAAAATAATAAGCGCATCATAGTGGCCGCGGGCCGCCCATATCATGCCGACCCGGAGGTTAACCACGGCATTGATGAACTCATTTCGTCAATGGGGCTTGTGCTGATTACCGAAGATGCACTATTCGGACAGCTGGGCAAGGAGCACCGGCGCGTCCTCAACCAGTGGACATATCAGGCCAGAATGTACAATGCAGCCCGGGTGGTGCTACAGCACCCGGACATGCAGATGGTTCAGCTTGTTTCCTTCGGCTGCGGCACAGATGCCATCACCACGGATGAGCTCCGCGACATCCTGGAGTCCGGCGGCAAACTCTACACCCAGCTAAAAATTGACGACATCAGCAATCTGGGCGCTGTGCGTATTAGAATCAGATCCCTGCTTGCGGCGATGGACATGACAGGAGGAAGGTAATGAAAAGCCTGCTAAAAAGTACAAAAAACACACGTCCGCTGGGAGGCGGCTCACTGAGATACGTGCGCAGCGATGCTCTTATAAATCTCAGCGAAGCCGAAGTAGAGTGGCTTTTGGAAAACAATATAACAACCATAGTGGATTTGCGCTCTGCAAACGAAGTGGAGCAGCGGCCCTGCTGCCTTGCTGGTGTTGCGGGATTTACCTATAAAAACATCCCTATAACCAACGGAGGCAAAATCCCCGAAGCTCCCGAACTTGTGCCGTCAGTTTATTTGGGCATGGTGGATGAGGTTATGTGGGAAGTCATTTCAACAATTGAAGGAGCAAAATCGAATGTGTTGTATTTCTGCGCCGTGGGCAAAGACAGAACAGGCGTTGTGTCCGCGCTGCTCCTATTAAGGCAGGGTGCAGCACATGAGGACATAATTGCAGATTACTTGCTCTCGGGTGAAAATTTGAAAGAGGTGCTGGAGGAGCTCTGCCGAAAAGATCCGAGCATCGACATAAATGTCATAACCCCCAGGGCGGAGTACATGAAAGAGTTCATGGCTGCGGTTTTGAAAACCCCTGGGTTTCAGGGCGCATAGGGGTGGGAGTAAAATAATGCAAGAAACACTCAAAGCTGCTTTTGATATAATTTCAATTTCAGATACCAGCTTAAATACCCGCTTAAAAGAAGTGGAACAATTAGTAGCGTCCACCTGGGGGAGCTTCAAAATTGCTATCCACCGTGAGCTTTACGATTTGCGGGAGCTTCCGGGCTTTGTTGCGGTAAACGGAGAGCAGAAAATAATCGGCTACTGTTATTACCGATGGCATGACGATGAATGTGAGATTATGGTTCTGGAATCCCTGCAACAAGGCATCGGTGTGGGCGGGGCTTTGGTTGAGGCGGTAATAGGTTTAGCCCGCACGGAGAACTGTGCGCGGGTACATCTGCGCACCTCAAATGACAACACTAATGCATTTCGCTTCTATCAGCGCCGCGGCTTTACAATGTGTGCTGTCGGCTGGAATGACTTAGATTATGCCAGGGCGTTAAAGCCTGAAATCCCACTGATTGGAGAGGATGAAATTCCTCTTATGCACGAGATTGAGTTTGAGATGAAATTGTCTGCCGGTGAAAAGAACCCAGGGGAATAATATAATGCTAATAAAAAAAGACAATCTGACAATCCGCGAGGCCCAGGCCTCTGATGCCCCGCAGCTTGGGATATGGTGGCGTGATGGCGCAGTTATGGCACATGCGGGATATCCAAACGGTCTGGCAATAACCGATGAAGAAATTGCGGAAGATTTGTTAATGGACACCGATGAAACCCGGCGCAGGTTAATTGCTGAAGCGGATGGTCAGCAAATCGGCGAAATGAGCTACCGCAACAAAGGTTTCGGTAAAGCGGAAATAGGAATAAAAATATGCGAAGTTGCCAAGCAAGAAAGAGGCTATGGTTCCCGCCTTCTCAAAATGTTAATAGAGGAATTATTTGAAAATCATGGATATGAAAAGATAGTATTAGACACAAACCTCGAAAACAGGCGCGCACAGCATGTCTATGAGAAACTCGGCTTTCGCAAGATCGGTGTGAGGCATGACTGTTTTACAGACCAGCTTGGGAAGTTGCAATCGGCGGTGGACTATGAGATGACTAGGGAGCGTTGCGATTATGGCAAACGGAATAGACAAAAGAGGCATACTTGACGAAAATATATTTTCGTATAAAATTACAAAAGACGGCAAGGTGTTCATCTCCTGCGAAGGCAGGCAGGTCACAACTTTGAACGGCAAGAACGCAGAGGCGTTTATTTCAAAAGTTGCAGGGCTTGAGGGAAAGGCGGCGCAGCTTGTTATGGCCAAAGTAACGGGCAACTTCAAGCGCGGCAATGAGAGACTATAGATGGGAGCCCCTTTATGGAAAATTTTGACCAAATGGCCGAAAGCTATGATACAGAAAATAGAATCCAAAGAGCAGAGCTAATAGCTGAGAAGATACGCACACACATAACCTGCGGGAGCGGTAAAACCGCGATGGAGTTCGGCTGTGGTACAGGGCTTGTCGGGCTGAGTTTGAGCGGTGTTTTTGAGAAACTGCTGCTTGTTGATTCATCATCGGAGATGATAAAACAAGTTGAAGCCAAACTTACCGCCTTCGGTAAGCCTGCAGCCCACCACACTTCGGAAATCACAGTGCTCTGCTGTGACCTTCTGCAAGAAATACCTGAGAATCTAAAGGTTGACTATATATTTTCATCGCTGGTTCTACACCACATAGAGGACACCCCGGCAGCTCTTCAAGTTTTTAATAAACTCCTTAATGACGGAGGGCGCCTTATAATAGTAGACATCGACAAGGAGGACGGCGGATTCCACGCGGGATATGCGGACTTTGATGGGCACAACGGCTTTGAGCAGTCCGAACTTGCGGAGCTAACCGTGGCGGCAGGTTTTCGGGCAGTGGAGATAGAAACATTTCACCGCGATGTGAAAACTCACGAAGGTACTGAAACACCGTACACACTATTCATTTTAACGGCAGAAAAAAGTGCGTGAGTGCATTAGAATAGCAAGGCCTTGCAACTAGACGGTTACAAGCACACCTCGCTAAAACCATCCGTCGAACATGGGCAAGTGCTCTGTGAAAAAGTGAAGCGGCCTCCGTCAGTCACGTCTACCTTGGCAGAATCTTGGAATCCTGGGTGAAATTTGTGTTCCAGGACTGCGGCCACCCCACTTTTTCCCAGAGCACCCGCCCATGTTCGACTGGCCTGTAAACGTTAACGCTAGACGGTGTGAGATCAGAGAGGGATTAGATGGAGCACAGAAAAAAGCGCGTGAGTGGTGTTGACAACGTGCTTGCGGCGGGCGTATGATGTATACGCAACGGCGCAAGAGCAAGCGCAGTTGCAAGCAAAGGCAAATGGAACATAATAACGCATTACAAACGCACACTAATCAGAGCCGTGGGGTCAGATCCCCGGTTGATTACTCGTAATAAATTAAAATCAGGGGCTCTGCCCCTTTAGGCTACACACAGAAAGGCAAGTATAAATGGCAAAACTAACATATGACCAAAACAACCGCCTCCTATTCACAAAGGAGATGAAACAAGAATACACTTTGCTAATGCCGCAGATGCTCCCTGTAACTTTTTCGATGATGAAAAAAGTGTTCGAGCTATACGGCTATAAAATCGACATGCTTACAACCACCCATAGGGGCATAGTCGAAACAGGCCTGAAATATGTCCATAACGACACCTGCTACCCGGCCCTTCTTGTAATAGGGCAGTTGCTGGAAGCAGTAAACAGCGGAGAGTATGACAAGCACAAAATCGGCCTGCTTATATCCCAGACCGGTGGCGGATGCCGTGCGTCAAACTATATCCACCTGCTCAGAAAAGCGCTGGAAAAAGCGGGTCTTGAGTACATCCCTGTTGTATCAGTAAATATGTCGGGTCTTGAAAGCAATCCGGGCTTTAAGATGTCACTGCCTGTTATCCGCCGCCTGGCCGCAGGGATGATATACGGCGACCTCATAACATGGCTTGCCAATCAGTGCAAGCCCTATGAAACCACAGCGGGCGACACTGACAAACTCATGGATAAGTGGACAGACAAGCTGGTTGAGATGTTCGGCCACGGTAAGGCTCTGCGCAAAAGCGAAATGGGAGCAGTGATGGAGCAAATCACCGCCGATTTTGCCAAGATTGAGATAACAGGCGAGCGGAACAAACCCAGAGTCGGCATTGTCGGCGAAATTTACGTCAAATATGCCCCCCTGGGCAATAACGGGCTTGAACAATTCCTCCTAGATGAAGGCTGCGAACCCGTTGTTCCGGGCCTCACGGACTTCATGATATTCAAAATAAATAACCGTGCAGTAGATGTAGATATTTACCACGGCAGCAAACTAAAAAAACTCCTGGCGGGCACATTCCAGAAATATATCGAAGGCCTTCAGGCCATAATGATAAAAGCCGTAGAGACACAGCCGGTATTTAGGCCGATGGGCACATTTGCCGATTTGCAGCGGCTCATAAAGGGCTACTTGGGCTATGGGAACAAAATGGGTGAAGGCTGGCTTCTCACAGCAGAAATGCTGGAGCTAATCCACACAGGCACAAACAACATAGTCTGCACCCAGCCTTTCGGCTGCCTGCCCAACCACATAGTTGGCAAAGGAATGATCCGCAGACTCAAGGACGACCATCCCAACTCCAACATAGTAGCCATCGACTACGATCCGGGAGCTACAAAAATAAATCAGGAAAACCGCATCAAGCTTATGATAGCCAACGCAGGACGGACTGTATAGAGATGGTGAACCACTCCTCTTCTCAAAATCGGCTCGTCGAAAACCACCGATTTGGAGAAACCTTACAACCCAATTCCGTAATGCAGGCTGAAAGGGAAATTCATTTCCGTCTCAGCGCCTTCAAAATGCGTTGCGCACAAAGGAACTAAAGCAAAGAAAATTGAAGCAAATTCGACACAAGAGAAAAAATGCGCAAAGTATAGCTAAAATTACAACGTGAGAGAATTAATTTTCGAAAATCGTTAAAAATAGGCTAAAAATGCCCGAATCGTCATGTAACCCCGCCTCAAAAATGTTTTTAATAAAATAGAAATGTATCAAATATAACTAGAAAAGTGTAGCACGAAGAAAAGGAAAAACGAAAGAAAAAGTGGTAAACTGCTCTGAAAGAACAGACAGGAGGCCACAGGAAGGTGCTAT